>Ga0207648_10007569_pt1 | contig 10659 bp, 7 predicted proteins | sample KBSMisM32_FD_184310 | JGI IMG/M metagenome (GOLD analysis project Ga0207648, IMG submission 184310) | Miscanthus rhizosphere microbial communities from Kellogg Biological Station, Michigan, USA - KBS Miscanthus M3-2 (SPAdes) (version 2) | ecosystem: Host-associated > Plants > Roots > Rhizosphere... | reverse complement strand
CGTCGGTCCTGATTCACCTGCCGGGGCTCGTGTTGACGAAGGAGATCGGGAAGGTGCTCGCCGGATTGCAGGCGATGGGATTGACCTATCGCGGGCTATATGGCGAGGGCAGCGAAGTGGTGGGGAACTTCTTCCAGATCTCGAATCAGACGACGCTCGGTCGTTCGGAGGACGAACTGGCAGAGCATCTCGCTCGAGTTGTTCGCACGGTCATCGAGCGCGAGGAGGAAGCACGGCGGGTGTTGCTGCGCGACGCGGGGTATATTATTGAGGACAAGCTCTGGCGAGCCTACGGCACCCTGCGTTATGCCCGAAGCCTCTCGTTCGATGAGGCGATGAATTTCCTCAGTGGGGTACGGCTGGCGGTTGGTCTGAAACTGATCATTGGCCTGAGTGTATACACCCTCAACAAGCTCCTGATTTTCAGTCAGTCCGCGCACTTGGCGTATGCAGAAGGACGTGCGTTGACTGAGAGCGAAGCGAACCTCGCCCGCGCACGATACGTGCGACAGGCATTGATAAACGAGGCGGGATCGCAGGCGTGACCGGAGCTTGGCTTCGGATCTGAGGGGGTTATGAACGGCTACAACTTCACCGAGCGAGTGAGAAAGGTCCTTGCGATGGCGCGCGAGGAGGCTGCTCGTCTTCACCATGAGTACGTGGGGACGGAGCATATCCTGCTCGGGCTGATTCGCGAGGGCGAGGGCGTCGCCGCGGCCGTTCTGCAGAATCTGAGCGTCGATCTGGACGAGATTCAGCAGAAAATCGAAGACACCGTGAAGAAGGGGAAAGCGTCGCAGACGACGGGCCCCGATCTTCCCTACACATCGCGCGCGAAGAAGGTGTTGGAGCTCGCAATGAGCGAAGCGCGCGAGCTGAGTCACAGCTACGTCGGCACAGAGCACCTGCTGCTCGGTCTTCTCCGAGAGGAGAAGGGGATTGCCGCGCAGGTTCTGACCGATGCCGGCGTGAATCTCGACGCAGCACGCGCCGAGACGCTTCGCCTGCTCGGCACGGAGATGCCGCAGGGAAACACCCCGACGGCGCAGCAGGGCAGCGGTTCGACGCAGTCCACTCCGCCCAAGGGCGAAAAGAAGTCCAAGACACCGGCGCTCGACCACTTCTGCCGCGACCTCACACAACTCGCCGCCGAGGGTCAGCTCGATCCGACCATCGGGCGGTTCAAGGAAATCGAGCGTGTGATGGAAGTCCTAACGCGGCGGAAGAAGAACAACCCGGTTCTCATCGGCGAGCCTGGCGTTGGCAAGACGGCCATTGTCGAAGGCCTGGCCCAGCTCATCGCCAACGGGGAATGCCCGGATTCATTGCGTGACCATCGGGTCCTGTCGCTCGACATGGCCGCGGTCATCGCGGGCACGAAGTATCGCGGACAGTTCGAGGAGCGCCTCAAGGCGGTCATGAACGAGATCGCGCAGAACAAGAACATCATTCTGTTCATCGACGAGCTGCACACGCTCGTTGGTGCCGGTGCTGCCGAGGGGGCAATCGACGCGAGCAACATGCTCAAGCCGGCGCTCGCGCGCGGCGAGCTTCAGTGCGTTGGCGCGTCAACGCTCAACGAGTACCGGAAATACATCGAGAAGGACGGAGCCCTCGAGCGTCGCTTCCAGACGGTGATCGTCGACCCGCCCTCCGTGGAGGAGACCGTCGAGATCCTGAAAGGTCTGCGCAAGAAATACGAAGATCATCATCGGGTCACGATCCCCGATACCACGCTCGTAGCGGCCTCGAAGCTTTCGGAGCGCTACATCACCGATCGATTCCTGCCCGACAAGGCGATCGACGTGATCGACGAGGCGGGCGCGCGCGCACGTCTTGCCGCGCAAGTGCCTCCGCCGGAGGTCTCGCAGCTGAAGGATCAGCTGGAGGGAGTGAACACCGAGAAGGAAGCGGCGGTTCGCGACCAGAACTTCGAGCGCGCGGCATCGCTGCGCGACAAGGAGCGCGAGCTCCAGGGCGAGATTCGCAAGAAACAGGACGAGTGGGAGAAGCGGCGGCAGTCATACCGTCCCGTGTTAGGCGAGGAGGAGATTTCCTTCATTGTCAGCCGCTGGACGGGAATTCCGGTGACGCGCCTTCAGGAAGCGGAGACGGCGCGACTCCTCCGAATGGAAGAAGAGCTGCACGCGTCCGTCGTCGCGCAGGAGGAGGCGATCAAGGCGCTCTCGCGGTCCATCCGCCGCAGCCGGGCGGGCCTCAAGGATCCGGATCGCCCGATTGGCTCGTTCATTTTCTGCGGACCCACGGGTGTCGGCAAAACCGAGCTCGCGCGGGCACTCGCGAAGTTCCTCTTCGCCGATCAGAACGCGCTGATACGGGTCGACATGAGCGAATACATGGAGAAGTTCTCCGTGTCGCGCCTCATCGGCGCTCCGCCGGGCTACGTCGGTTACGAGGATTCCGGCACGCTCACGAAAGCCGTGCGCCGCAAGCCGTACAGCGTCGTCTTGCTCGACGAGATCGAGAAGGCGCACCCCGATGTGTTCAACATCCTTCTCCAGGTGCTGGACGAGGGTCACCTCACCGACAACTACGGCCGAGTGATCGACTTCAAGAACACGGTCGTGATCATGACGTCGAACGTGGGAGCTCGCGACATCACCAAGGGCAAGCAGCTCGGCTTTGCGGCGCCGGACACCCGGGCAAACTTCGAGCGAATTCAGGAGAAGGTGAAGGAAGAGCTCCAGCACGTGTTCAACCCAGAGTTCCTGAACCGTCTGGACGACGTGATCGTGTTCCACCCGCTCCTGAAGGAGCACATCGCTCAGATCGTCGGGATCCTGCTCAAGGACGTTCAGAAGCGGCTTGTCGAGGAAGAGCTCACACTGCGACTGACTGACGCGGCGTCGGACTTCCTTGTCGGGCATGGTTACGACGAGCACTTCGGCGCTCGACCGCTCAAGAGGGCGATTCAGCGCTTCATCGAGGATCCGCTGTCGGAGAAGATCCTGGTCGGCGACTTCTCGAAGGGAGACGAGATCGAGGTCGACATCTCGGCCGACAAGTCAAAGCTGGATTTCCGCGTCCTGACCAGTTCGACAAAAGCCTGATTACGGGCGTCGTCTCCGCGACCGGCCAACATTAGGCAGTAACAACGGATAGCACCCGTCGGCACGCTGAACCCGACGGGTGCTTTCGTGTATATTACCGCCATGTCTCGACTGCCCCTCCTGCTGTTGTGTCTGGCAGCAGCGAGCGCTCCTGCGCTCGCTCAAGACACCCAACAACCCGGCCGCTGCACCGTGCCGGACTCCATCGCGATCCGCGGCAACAATCAAGTCGATGAGGCAACGATTCGAGGCGACGCCGGTCTGGTTGGCGGTACGACGCTCAACTACCGCGACATTCAGCGCGCGATTCGATCGATTTTCGCGACGGGGCAGTTCGATGACGTGAAGATCACGTGCGACCCGGAAACGCCAGGCGGCAAGACGATTCTGGCGATCACCGTCGCCGAACGACCCGTGCTGGCGGAATTGCGCATCGAAGGAGTCGATCGTGTCTCGCATAAGGCCGTGCGCGACCGGATCGAGATCCCCGAGGCCCGGCCACTCAATCCTGCGCTCGTTACGCGGGCGATCGAGCGCATCGACTCACTCTACGAGTCGCGCGGCTATTACCTGGCTCGCGTGAAGCCGGAAACCACGCTCGTGAATCAACAGATCCGCCTGACGTTCAAGATCGACGAGGGCCGTCGCGTGGCAGTGTCGGGCATTCGGATCATTGGGAATAAACGCATTGCCGCCCACGAGATCGTCGCGGCGATGAAGACGAGCCCCGAAGGCTTCTGGTGGTTCAAGAAAGGCGCCTTCGATGAGGACAAGTTTGCTGGCGACCTCGGGGACCGCCTCCCCGAGCTGTACGGGCGCCGCGGATACATCGACTTCCAGGTCGTTCGGGACACGATGATCGTGGACCGCACGAACGGGAAGGCGCTCGTCGAGATCACGGTCTCGGAAGGCCCGCAGTATCGAGTGGGCGACTTCCAGATCGAGGGCAATCACCGCTTCCCGAGCGAGGAGCTGCGGCGATTCTACCCATTCGATGATTACACGCGGTCGTTCACGGCGGTGTTGAAGAGTACCGTCACGGGTGGTGACAACCGCGCCCCGAAGGGCGTATTCGACAAGACCCGCTGGGATGACGCTTTCAACGCCGTCCAGACGGCGTATCGAAACGAGGGGTACATCTACGCCGACCTTCGCCCTGTCGTCGAACGGCGCGTCACGAGTGATTCCTCGCATGTGGTCGACCTCCGCTGGGTCATCGATGAAAAAGCGCCCGCGATCATCAACCGCATCGAGATTGCCGGGAATGACTACACCGTCGAGTCCTGCATTCGTGACCAGCTCGTCATCATTCCCGGCGACGTCTTCAATCAGGACCGCCTCATTCGCAGCTGGCAGAGCATTGGCAACCTCGGGTTTTTCGAGACGCCGGTGCCGCCGCCCGACACGCGACCGGCCAACGAGCAGGGCGACGTGGACGTCATCTTCAACGTGAAGGAGAAGCGCACCGGCAACGTGAACTTCGGGGCATCGGTGGGTCAGGGCCTTGGCGTTGGCGGGTTCATCGGTCTGGACCAGCCGAACCTGTTCGGTCGGTGCAAGCGGGGTACGCTGCAGTGGCAGTTCGGCCGTTACGTCAACGACTTCAATCTGTCCTACAGCGATCCGTCTATCCGCCAGACTCGCTTCTCGGGGACGGTGTCCGCGTACAGGTCACAGGCCCGATACACGGTTGCCGACCTCGGGCGAAGTCTGCGCACCGGCGGGTCCTTCGAAGTCGGGTTCCCGATTCCGAACTCACCGTTCTCGCGGCTCCGGCTCTCGTATGGCGCTGAAGTGGTCAGTTTCGGCAGCACTGGATTGCTGGGAGCGCAGAAGAGTCTTTACGGCAACAACTCATTCCGCTCGACGCTGGGCGCCACGCTGCAGCATGACACGCGGGCGGACATGCCATTTGCCACGTCGGGTGGCATGCAGAGTCTCAGCGCCCAGTTCTCCGGAGGCCCGTTAGGCGGCACGTACACATTCCAGCAGTACCGGACCGAGATGCGCGCGTACGCGCCACTCGGCCAAATCGGCGGCAAGGCGCAGGGATCTCAACCGATGAAGTTCGTGCTCGGCCTCACCGGTCGAGCTGGCGTCGTCACCGGGAATACGGGACCGTTCTTTTACTCGCAGGAATTTGCGCTCGGTGGTGTCCAGTACGGTGAGCAACTCCGCGGGTATCCCGAGTTCTCGATCTCGCCGTTTGGCTATGTGACCGGGACCGACAACTTCAACGCCACTCGACTGTCGTTCGGCAAGGCCTTCTTCACGGCGACTGGCGAGCTGGGTTTCCGCATGAACCAGTCGCTGTATCTGAACCTGTTCACCGATGTCGGCAACGTTTACGAGACTGCGCGTCAGTTCGACCCGACGCGGCTGTTCCGCGGTTCCGGCATTGGCGTTTCGACGATCACTCCGCTCGGGCCGCTCGGACTCGACTACGCCTACGGCTTCGACCGTCTGGACAAGTTCGGGCGCCCGGACCCCAAGTGGGTGCTTCATTTCCGACTCGGACAATTGTTCTAAATTCTGGAGATCTTCATGAATCTGACTCGTCGCGCGACCAGGCTCGCGCTCGTTCTGTCCGCCGTTTCCGCGGTCCCGGCGTTTGCGCAAGGCGCTCCCGCGCCGACCACGCCAAAGATCGCCTACATCGACTCGAAGGTGGTCCTGTCGCGGGCGCCCGGTCGCCAGCAGGCCGAGGACACCTTCAACAAGGAGATGGAAGTGTCGCGGGCGCAGGTGCAGAAGATGGGTGACTCGCTGCAGACGATGATCGCCGACTACCAGAAAACGCAGGCGACACTCGCGGCCAACGTACGCGAGCAGCGAGAGGCGGCGATCCGGAAGAAGCAGGAAGACTACCAGAGCCGCGCAGGCTCGCTCGACCAGCAGATGCAGCAGCGGCAGATGGAGCTCGTCAAGCCGATCATGGATCAGATCCGCAAGGTTCTGGACGACATTCGGCAGGAAGACGGCTACGCGTTCATTCTGGATGCGGGGTCCGAGGCGGGCGTGATCGTCGCGGCGGACCGTAATCTCGACATTACGGAGAAGGTCATCGCGCGGCTCAAGCCGGTCACCGCGTCGGCGTCGTCGAGCGCGAAGTCGGACAGCGCGAAGGCGCCAGCCGGTCCGCGTCCGGCGCCCGCCGGAGTGACTCGGCCGAAGCCGTAAGGTCGTGGCTTCGTCGCTCGAGAACAGTGAAACGACAAGCGGTGAGGGTGTTCGCACCCTCACCGCTTTGGACATCGCGGGACTCGTCGGCGGCACGCTGAACGGCGACGCGCGCGCGGAGGTTCGGGCGCTGGCGCCGCTCGATCGGGCAACGGAGTCGGACCTGAGCTTTCTGGCCAACCCGCGTTACGCGGCGCTGTACGAGCACACGCGAGCGAGCACGGTGCTCATCGCGCCGGAATTCGCGACGCTCGCGACGACGGCTGCGGCACGGATCGTCGTGGCGAAGCCGCACGACGCCATGCTGACGGTCTTGCCGAAGCTCTACCGCGCGCCCGAACGTGAGCCGGGCGTCCATGCGACCGCGCGACTTGGCAGAGGAGTCACGTTAGGCGACGACGTGACCATCGGTGCGTACGCCGTCATTGGCGACGGTGCCGTCATCGGCGACCGGTCGTGGATCGAGGCCCATGTAGTCGTTGGGGCAGGCGCTGTCGTTGGCGCGGACGTTCACCTCTTTCCGGCCGTCACCGTGTACAGCGGCACCACCCTGGGCGGCCGAGTCCTCGTGCACTCCGGCGCGCGGCTTGGGAGCGACGGGTTCGGCTACGTGTTTCGAAACGGGATTCACGACAAGATCCCGCACGTCGGCCGCTGCATCATCGAGGACGATGTGGAGATCGGCGCCAACACCACCGTCGATCGGGGCAGCTTCGATGATACCGTGATCGGTGCCGGAACGAAGATCGACAACCTCGTCCAGGTCGCGCATAACGTGCGCATCGGGCGACTCTGCTTGATCCTGGCGCAGGTCGGCATCGCCGGTTCGGCACGTGTCGGCGACGGCGTCGTCATCGCGGGGCAGGCTGGGCTTGCCGGGCACATCACCATTGGAGATGGCGCGAGGCTCGCGGGGCAGGCGGGCGCTTTCGGTGACATCCCGGCCGGTGAGACGTGGTCGGGTTACCCGGCCCGTCCACATCGACAATCGCTGCGTGCGAGTGCGGCACTCCTGCGCCTCACCGACATCATCAAGAAGCTCGAGAAGCTGGTGGAACGCGAATGACCGCTACGCGTCGCACTATCGCGCGCGCGGTGACGCTCGAGGGTGTGGGGCTGCATCTCGGGGTGCCGTGCCGCCTCACGTTTCAGCCTGCGCCGTCCGGTCAGGGCATCCGGTTCGTCCGGACCGATCGTCCGGGAACGGCGCCGATTCCAGCGATCGTGGAGCATGCGGTTCTGACGGAGCGCAGAACACAGCTAGGCACGGGTGAAGACGCCATTCACACCGTGGAGCACGTGCTCGCCGCGATCGCCGGTGCGGAGGTCGACGACATCACGATCGAGCTCGATGGACCAGAACCGCCGATCATGGACGGAAGCGCGGCCCCGTTCCTCGAGGCGCTGACGTCGGCTGGGCCAAGTCCGCAGCGCGGCCAGGCGGAGTATCTTACGCTTCGGTCGCCGGTCCGTGTGGTCGATGGCGAGTCGGTCTACGAGGCGCATCCGTCGGACACGCTCGATCTGTTCGTGTCGATCGAATTTCCGCACCCGTTGATCGGACGCCAGGAGTGCCGATACGCCGTGACGCCCGACGTGTTCGCACGCGAGATCGCGCCGGCGCGAACGTTCGGGTTCGTGCGTGAGGTTGACGCGCTGCGATCTCGAGGACTGATTCGCGGGGGATCGACAAAGAACGCAGTCGTGCTCGACGACTCCGGCGTCGTCGAGAACACGCTACGCTGGCCCGACGAGTTCGTGCGCCACAAGGTGCTGGACTGCGTTGGGGACCTCGCGCTGGCAGGCCGACGGGTCCGTGCGCGCGTCGTCGCCCACAAACCGAGTCACCGAGGAACGATTTTGCTGGTTCGAGAACTCACCAAGCAGGCGGGAAAGGAGACCACGATGCTCGGCGTCGAAGAGATCATGAAGGTCCTCCCGCACCGCTATCCGTTCCTGCTCGTGGATCGGATACTCGAGATCGAGCACGGAAAACGGATTGTCGGCTTGAAGAACGTGACGATCAACGAACCGTTTTTTCAGGGCCACTTTCCCGGTCACCCCATCATGCCGGGCGTGCTGATCATCGAAGCGATGGCGCAGGTTGGGGGGATGCTGCTCATAGGTTCGGTCGGTGACCCGGAGACGAAAGTCGTCTACTTCATGTCGCTCGACAACGTGAAATGGCGCCGGCCCGTGAAGCCCGGTGATCAGCTTCGCTTCGAGCTGGAGGTCGTTCAGATCCGCGGCCGGATCTGTCGGATGAACGGCGTGGCAAAGGTGGACGGCGAGTTGGTGGCCGAGGCGGAGATGGCCGCCATGGTGCGCGACCGATGAGCGACGTGACCGGCGTGATGCCCGGGATTCATCCCACCGCGATCGTGTCGCCGCGAGCGGAGCTCGGCGACAACGTCACCATCGGCCCCTACGCGATCGTCGGCGAGGGCTGCACACTCGGTGATGGTTGCACGCTGGAGGCGCGGGCCGTTCTCGAGAAAAACGTTAGGCTCGGCGCGAACGTGACGGTTGGTATCGGCACCGTGCTCGGGGGCGACCCGCAGGACCTCAAGTTCAAGGGTGAGCAGACGTGGGTCGAGATCGGCGACGGCACGCGTATCCGGGAGTATTCGACGATCAATCGCGGTACGGCCCAGTCGTTCAAAACGACGGTTGGGAAGGGCTCGTTCCTCATGTCCTACGTCCACCTCGCGCACGATTGCCATGTGGGCGACGGTGTGATCATTTCGAACGCGACACAGCTCGCCGGCCACGTTACGGTGGAGGACCGCGCGATCCTGTCAGGGCTGTCCGCGGTGCACCAGTTCGTGAAGATCGGTCGGCACAGCTTCGTTGGCGGATGCTCGCGCGTGGCGAAAGACGTCCCGCCGTTCATCAAGGCCGTCGGTAACCCAGTCAAGCTGTACGGACTGAACAGCGTCGGTCTCCAGCGGAGCGGGTTTTCCGACGAGGCTGTGCGAGAGCTGAAGCGGGCGTACCGGCTCTTTTTCCGGTCGGAGCTCAATGTCTCGCAGGCGATGGAGCGCGCGCGTTCCGAGCTCCAGCCGCTTCCCGAGGTCGAGCACTTCCTGCAGTTCATTGAGGAAAGTCAGCGCGGGGTCGGGTTTTGACCGCCCCGACCCGGATCGGCGTCGTCGGAGCCGGCGCGTTAGGCTATCATCACGTCCGTCTCCTGCGCGCCGTCGACGGTGCGACGCTGGTCGGCTTCCACGACACGCGGACCGACCGTGCCGGCCAGGTGGCGACGGAGCTCGGTGTGCGAGCGTTCGAGTCCGCGGACGCGCTCGTGGACGCGTGCGACGCCCTAACGATTGCCGTCCCGACGCCCGTTCACCATGCCGTCGCGAAGACGGCGCTCGAGAAGGGCCGGCACCTCCTCATCGAGAAGCCCCTCGCCGCGTCGCTCGACGAGGCCGACGATCTGCTCGCGATCGCGAAGCGGACGGGCGCCCTGATTCAGACGGGCCACGTCGAGCGATTCAACAGAGCGGTGCGAGCGGCGCTCCCCTTCGTGGAGGCGCCGCGATTCATCGACAGCGACCGGTTGGCGCCATTCAATCCCCGCGGCTCGGATGTCGCTGTCGTGCTCGATCTCATGATCCACGACATCGACCTGGTGCTCACGCTCGTGGGAAGTCACGTGGCGGACGTGGCGGCCGTCGGCGTCCCGGTGCTCACGCCCTTCGTCGACATCGCCAATGCGCGGATCACCTTCGACTCGGGCGTCGTCGCCAACATTACGTCGAGCCGTGTATCGCGCGAGCGAATGCGGAAGGTTCGCATCTTCCAGCAGAGCGGATATCTATCCCTCGACCTCGCGGCGGGCGACGGCGAGTTCTACCGACTGCGCGGCGACCTCGATCTGGCAGCGCTCGCGAAAGGGCCGCTTGCGCTCGAAGCGTTCGTCGAGCGCATTCCGCTCGAAGCGCCGGAGGGTGAGCCGTTGCGCCTCGAGTTCGAGAGCTTCATCGCGGCGGTGCGAGGAGAGCAGCCGGTCGTCGTATCCGGTGATGACGGCCGCGAGGCCCTGGCCGTGGCGTTGCGCATCGTGAAAGAGATCGAGCGAACGCTACCTTCGCTCGCCGGCGCCGGCCCCGCGAGCGCCGGTGGAGGAGGAGCGGACGCAGGTACGGTTGCGCGTGCGTGAGGTTCTGATCATCGCCGGGGAAGCTTCCGGCGATCTTCACGCGTCGGGGCTTGCTACGGCGTTGAAACGCGTTCGTCCGGATCTCACGCTCGCTGGCGTTGGTGGTGCGCGGATGGAAGCCGCTGGCGTCACGCTGCTCGAACGATCGGACCGCATGGCCGTCATGGGCTTCGTCGAGGTGATTCGACAGGTGCCGCGCCACTACGCGCTGCTCTCATCGCTCAAGCGGCGACTGCGCTCCGG
>Ga0207648_10007568_pt1 | contig 10659 bp, 9 predicted proteins | sample KBSMisM32_FD_184310 | JGI IMG/M metagenome (GOLD analysis project Ga0207648, IMG submission 184310) | Miscanthus rhizosphere microbial communities from Kellogg Biological Station, Michigan, USA - KBS Miscanthus M3-2 (SPAdes) (version 2) | ecosystem: Host-associated > Plants > Roots > Rhizosphere... | reverse complement strand
GGTGGTGCAGCCGTAGCGCGCCGCGATGCTGCTGAGGGTCTGGCCGCGCTTCACGCGATGCACGCGCGCGGTCGAGGCGGCGCGGCCGCGCGTCGCGACGTTCCGCCGTTCGGTGGCGCGGCGCGCCATCTGCGCCGCCGGCACCGACGCCGCGCAGCGGCGGAAACGATCGGCGCTGCCGGCCGGCACGCGCAGCGTGTAGCCGCCGGGGATGGCGACGCGGCGATCTACCAGACGTCGATCACCGATTACGACGCGATCGCCCATCTCTCCGGCCCGGAGCGCGTCGAGGCGTTCGAGGCGCTCGATGGCATCGATGAGGCGTTCGCCACGATCGCCAAGGTCGCCGCAGAGGGTCCGAGGCCGTACAGGATCATCGTGCTCTCCGACCATGGCCAGAGCCTTGGTGCGACGTTCAAGCAGCGCTACGGCGAAAGCCTCGCGGAGCTGATCCGGCGCCTGATGGGGGGTCGCGCCAACGTCGCGTCGATGGGCACGCACGGCGAGGGCTCGGCGTTCGTCAACGCGTTCCTCTCCGAGGTGTCGGGTGCGCGGGGAGCAAGCGGCGCCGTGGCACGGCGCGCCTTCGCGAGTCGGACGACGAGCGACGGTGTCGTCGACATCGAGGCGAGGCCGGACGAGCAGCCGGCGCTCGCCGAGGAGGGCTCGATCGCCGTCGTCGGGTCGGGCAACCTCGGGCTGGTCTACTTCACCGGGAACGCCCACCGCCTCACCCTCGAGGAGCTCGAGTCGATGCACCCGAACCTGGTTGCATCGATCGCGGCGCACCCTGGCGTGTCGATGGTGCTCGTACGCTCGGGTTCGCGTGGTGGCGTGGTCATCGGCGCACGCGGCGCCCGGTATCTGGACGATGGACGCGTCGAGGGCGAGGACCCGACGGAGCCGTTCGGACCCAACACGCTCCTCAGCCTCCGCCGCGAGGACGCGATGCAGCACGCGCCGGATCTACTGCTCATCAGCCAGTACGACCCGGAGCTCGGCGAGGTCGCTGCGTTCGAGGAGCTGATCGGCTCGCACGGTGGGCTGGGTGGGTTCCAGACGCGGCCGTTCATCCTCCACCCGACCGACTGGGTCCTCGACGAAGAGGTCCCGCTCGGCGCCCCGTCGATCTATCGGAACATCCGTCGCTGGTTGAGCTCGATCGGGATCGAGCTCGGGAAGCAGCCGGCGACCGCGCCGGCAGCCGTTGACGCGGCACCTCCCGCCGATGCCGACGAGGCTGTCGCCGCGGCCACGTAGCCCGCCCTCGCCGGGCATCCCGGCGGCGTTCCACCTGCGTGCCGCCGATGCGTGCCCGCACCATTGCTCGCGGTCGGACCATGTAGCCGCAGCGGGACCGAACACCGGTCCATGGTCAGGAGGTGGACGACGTGCAGTCGATGATGGAGATGCCCGGCGATCCGGCGCTGGCCGGGCGATGGAAGTGGTTCGTGGGGCTCGGGATAGCGATGCTGATCCTTGGGATCATCGCGCTGATGAACGTCGTCGATGCGACGCTCGTGACCACCATCTTCGTCGGATGGCTGCTTCTGCTCGGCGGCATCGCGCAGATCGTGGCGGCATTCGCGACGAACGGCACCACCGGCAGTCGCGTCCTGATGGGCGTCCTCGGCGTGCTGTACGCGATCGTGGGCTGGGACATCATCGGCAACCCGTTGCAGGGCGTCGTGACGCTGACGGTCGTCATCTCGATCGTGCTCATCGTCGAAGGCATCATCCGGATCTTCACCGCGATCAGCGGAGGCACCACGCATCGCGGCCTCGTGGGGTTCGTCGGCGTGGTCAACCTGCTGCTCGGCCTCTGGCTCTGGTCGGGCATCCCGGTCAGCGGCGTTGCGATCGGCTTCTTCGTCGGCTTCGAGCTCGTGCTCGCTGGCATCGTCTGGATCATGGGCGGCTGGATGAGCCGGTCGCTCGCGACGTCCGCCGCCGCCGCCTGACTCCTACGGTCCGTCCGACTTCGGGGGTTCGCCTTCCGTTCGGTCGGTCCCGGTCTCGGTAGCCTCCGCATCTTCCGGAGCCCGCTCGTCCTCAGGGGCAGCGGGCTCTGTCGTGTCTGGCTCCGCGGCTTCCGCATCGGCGGTTTCCGTCTCAGCCGTTTCTGCCTCGGCGGTTTCCGTCGCAGCCGCTTCCGCCTCGGCGGTTTCCGTCTCAGCGACGAGGTCGGCGAGCGCGGGATCCGCCGGCGCTGCCGGCATGCCATCTCCCGCCGCGTCGCCGGCCGCCGCAGCCGCGGCAGCGCGCTCCGCCTCCGAGGCCTTGGAACGCTGGTAGATGAAGACGGCCACGGCAAGCAGAGCCAGCGTCAGAAGGACGATGACAAGGGCACTCCTACCGTCGTCGGCAGGGGTCGCCGCGACGACCGCGGAAACGGGGACGGTCACGTCGGAGATCGGGTTGCCCTTCGTGATGACCGGGACGCCCTGGCGGTTCTCCCAGCGGTTCGGCTCGTCGATGATCGCTGCCCCGACGACGTAGTCGGTCGTCTGCTGGATCTTGGCTGGATCGAAGGGGATGGCGAACCGGATCGGCGTCTGCCCGGGCTGAAGATGGACGTCGATGCCGACGGTCGTGTCCGTCGTGAGGTCGAGGAGGACGGCGGCCGAGAAGGCCTCGGTCCCGAGCTGGATATCGACACCGCTGATGGACCCGGTGACGTCGCCCTTGAGGACGTCGGGTCGGTATGTCAGGGCGAGCGTCAGCCCGCTTGTCGGGTTGCCCTTCGTGATGACCGGCGTGCCTGTCGTCGTGACCCATGTCCGGTCGCCATCGACGATGGTCGCCTGCAGCGTGTAGGTCACGCCCTGGTCGATCGCGACATGGCTATAGTCGAGAAGGAACGGGACGGGGACCTGGGCCGGCTCGTCGACGATCTCACTCGCGACGACGGAACCCGCACTCGCCTTGCCAGCGCCCTCGACGAGGACGATGAGGGCATGCGCGTCGGGTGACAGCGGGGCCGGCTCGGCATAGGTCAGCAAGCCGGTGATCGTGCCGGCGGCCGCGGGGATGGCCGATTCCGTCGGGGACGGGCTCTCGGTCGGCGACTCGCTCGGGCTAGCGCTCGGCGAGGGACTCGGGCTGGGCGACGGCGTCGGGGACGGTGTCGGCGAAGGAGTCGGACTCGGGGTAGGAGCGGGCGTCGGCGAAGGCGTCGGCTTCGGGGTGGGAGTCGGCGTCGGCTTGGGTGTGGGGGTCGGCGTCGGCTTGGGGGTGGGCTTTGGAGTCGGTTTCGGCGTCGGCTTCGGGGTCGGAGCCTCCGTGGGCGCCTCCGTCGGCGCGGCGGTCGGTTTCTCCGTCGGCGCCGCGGTGGGCTCCTCGGTCGGAGCTTCGGTCGGTTCCTCGGTAGGCGCCACGGTCGGTGTCGGTTCAGGGGTCGGCGGGACCGGGATCTCTTCGGCGCGAGGGGCGACCTGGACCGCGACGGACTCGACGGGCTTCCCGTCGATGATCGCCTCGGCGGGTTCGGCGGTATCCCAGACCGAGCCCCCATCGACGATCGCCGCCCGTATGACGTACCGAGCCGCCGGATCGACGAGCTCCGGGTCATAGCCGACGGAGATCGGGATGTCATCGGTAGCTGGGACGTCGACGATGGGCGCCACGCTCACGACGGTGCCCGTGTCCTCCTTGACCAGGACGGCCAGCTCGACGGCAGCGTTCGTGAGCTCCGCATCCGCAGGTCGCACGACCGTTCCCTCGATCGCAGCCGGATACGTAGGGGCAGGCGCCACTGGGATCTCGACGTTGACCCGTGGGCCGCCGGTGATGACCGGGACGGCCTCAGCGCTCTGGTAGACCTTGTCGCCATCGACGATCGATGCGAACAGGGCATACGAATGCGTGTCGTCGATTGTGGCGTCGTCGTACAGCACCGCGAACGGGGTCGGGAGGGCCGCGACGGGCTCGATCCGTTGCTCACCCACGATCACACCGGCACCCTCGGTCGCCGTCTGGTCGACCAGCGTCACGACCGCGACGGCATCAGGGGAGAGCGTCAGTTGCTCGTCGGAGACGATCACGCCGTTGACGACCGTCGTGGCCGCGAGCGTGGTCGCGCCGGGGATCGCTGCCCAGGCGGCCAGCATGACGGCCATCAGCGCGGTGCGTGCCCGGCGACTCATGCGTGGTCCTCCTGTCTTCGGGCCGCTGCGGCGGAAGGCTGGACCGGCCGCGCCGGTCTTCGTTGCGGGCATCCATGGTCGACCCAGGGCCGCGTGGACTGGATGGGGTCGGCAGGCGAACGGCCTTCGCGCATGCCCGCGCGTCGTGCACGGAGCGGCCGCCCAGAGGCAGACGCGCGAGCCCACCCCTTCCGACATGGGTGGCCCCGCCCTTACGATGGACCCTCGGTCGTGCTGAAGTCGCGGCCAGGAGGTGAGCCATCCCCGACGAGGCGGACGTATCGGCGCGATCGGTGCCTGACGCAGGTCTGGATCTGGGCGGGGGCGATCTCGTGCCGGGCTGGTTGCGCCGGCTCGGTGCGCTCGGTTGGCGGATCCTCGCGGTGCTCGCGATGGCGGTCGTCCTGGTGTCGATCGCCGTGCGCCTTTCGACCGTCACCGCGTCGATCATCTTCGCCATCCTCGTCGCCGCGAGTGTGGCGCCGGCCTACCGATACGTGCGGGCTGGTCGCGGGTGGGCGGCGAGCAAGTCCGCCGCCGTGCTCTGCGTCGTCGCGCTCGGGGCGCTCGCGATCAGCGTCACCGTCATCGTGCTCACGTTCGCCCCGTACGTCGGTCAGCTCATCGACACGGTCCGCGAGGGCGTCACCGCCATCAGCACGTTCCTGACGAGCGTCGGTGTGCCGGAAGACGCCGTCGCACTGATCACGGGATCGGTCACCGACGTCCAGGAGCTTATCGGCGGCGCCGTGTCGAACCTGGTCGGCTCGATCGCTGACGCCGCGACCGTCGTCATCCTTGGCGGCTTCCTCACGTTCTACGTCCTGTACGACTACGAGAAGGCATGGTCGACCGCCATCCGTGACCTCAATCCGAGTCAGCAGGCGGTCGTGACGGAACATGGGACCGTCGCGCTGGACAACGTGAGTGCATATCTACGCGGGACGGCGCTCGCCGCCGGGGTCGACGCACTGGCTGCGCTGATCTATCTGCCGATCCTCGGCGTGCCGCTCGCCGGGCCTCTGGCAGTCGTCGTCTTCCTGGGTGGCTTCGTCCCGTACATCGGACCGGTCGTCGCCTCGAGCATCGTCCTCCTGGCGGTACTCGCCACACAGGGCGTCGTCGTCGCCACCGTCGTGCTCGGGCTGATGATCGCCGTCGGGCTCCTCCAGCGGCGGGTGCTCAAGGGGGCCGTCGCTCGCACGATGCCGCACCATCCGGCGCTGGTCGTTATCGCCCTTCCCGCCGGTGCAGCGCTATTCGGGCTCATCGGGTTGGCCGCCGCCGTGCCCGCGGTCATCCTCGTCGAAGCCTTCGCCGGGCCGCTGACCACGATCCTCGAAGGCGCACGTCGGGAGGCGTCCACGAGCCTTGTGCCGACCTGGCTGGACCGCCTCGCGCAGTGGAGCTGGCGTGGGCTTATCGTCGTCGCCCTGATCGCGATCGCGATCACCGCGGCGGTAGCCGTTCCGGGCGTGACAGTGCCGCTCGTGCTAGCACTCGTACTCGCCGCGACCCTGGTGCAGGGCGTGTCGGCCCTCGAGGCTCGCGGGCTCGGGCGCGGTCAGGCGGCCCTGGCGACGACCATTGCGAGCGCCATCCTCGTGTTCGGCGCGGCGGCATTGGCGATCATCGCCATCGGTGGATCGGTCGCGCAGACACGGGACGTGGCGGAAGCTGGGGCTAAGCAGACCGGTGTCGATAGCTTCGCCGAGCTCGTCGCCGCGTTCGGGTCAGGGATCACGACACAGGTCTTCGGCATCTTTTCGGAGGTGGTCGGCCTCGCCGTCGCGATCCTGCTGGCCCTCCTGCTCACGTTCTACCTGCTCAAGGACGGCGCCGTCTGGTGGGAGCGCGCGCTTTCGGGCGTATCGGGGCGTCGACGCGACCTCCTCGACGACATCGCGCGTCGCTCGGCCGGCATCCTCAACGGCTACATGATCGGGACGGGAACGATCGCCCTCTTCGCTGCGGTCACCCAGTGGCTGATCATGGTCCTGCTGGGGCTACCGTTGGCCTTCCCGGTCGCCGTCCTGACGTTCTTCGGCAACTTCATCCCGTACATCGGTGGGGCCATCACGACGTTCATCGGATTCCTCGTGGCCCTGGCGGTCGGTACCCCGACCGATATCGTGATCATGGCGATCTACACGCTGGTCTTCAACATCGTCCAGGGGAACTTCGTGGCGCCGCTGGTCTATGGGAAGACCGTGAGCCTCCATCCCGCGATCGTGCTGCTTGCCATCCCTGCCGGTGGCCAGATCGCTGGGATCATCGGGATGTTCCTGATCGTCCCGTTCCTCGGCGTCGTGGCGGTCACGTGGCGGCTGGTGCTGCACGTCTTCGACCCGGACGATGCGCCGCCGGTCGTGGAGGGTTCGTCGCCCAGGATGTCCGAGGTCGGTCAGCCCGCGACGGTCCCGAAGGCAGCCACGTCCTAGTCCGCGTTCGGCGGATCTTTCTCAGTCCCGTCGTTGGCAAGATCGGTGAGCTCGCGTTCCGCGACAGTCTTCGGGACCAACCGGCGGGCGATCCCCTCGCTCTCCTCTGACAATGCCTGGGCCTGAGGGTCCGCGGGATCGAGGCGGGATTTCTTCTCCTCGATCTCCTTGAGGCGCGCGGCGTCAGCAGCGATGTCCTCGGTGGTGGCGCGGAAATCCCCTTCGAGATCCGACATGGTCCGACGATCAGCTCCTGGCTACCACGGTCGCGTCCACGATCCGTCTCGGTAGCAGTACCACAGCGTGAAGGGCTCGCTCGCGAGCTCGCGTGGACGGACGACGGCGGAAGGATACCGCTCGCGAAGGCGCTGCTGGAAGGTTCCGGGCGTCGTTTCTCCCTCGGCGAGGATCGCCTCCGCATAGGAGACGAAGTCCTCGTCGTTTCGCGGATTCAGGACAACGGCGCTCGGCACCATGCGTTCGACCTCTGGCGCATGCCCATGCTGCGCTGTCGCCGGCATGACCGTCCCGTGGACGGTCGGTACCCTCCGTTGCAGCGTCGTGGCAAATCTGCGCATCGAGCGCTCCGTCAGGCGGGCCGCGGCGGGACCTCGAACGAGTCACCCGGCATCAGGATGGGGATCGTCACTTCCGGCGCGGTTACCGCCGCCTCCTCGATGAATCGGTCGCCGCTCTCCTCGAATCTGTGGCGCCGGACGCGGCCCATCCCGACCGGCCAGAGCGTGCCCCAGTGGACGGCTACGGCTGTGCGCGGCTTGAGCAGTCGCAAGGCCGCCGCCGCGGTCGTGGGGTTGAGATGACCGGTCCGCAGGGTCGGACCCCAGCCGCCGATCGGCAGGATCGCCAGGTCGAGGTCACCGGCGAGATCGGCCATGCCGGGGAAAAGGTCGGTGTCTCCGGCGAAATAGACACGTTCCTTGCCGTCGAGCATGTAGCCGACCGCAGGCGCGGCCGGTCCGAACGGCATGCGCCGCCCGTCGTGTGCCGCCGGCACCGTCCGAACGCGGACCCCTCCGAACATCACCTCGTCACCGACATCGACCTCGTGGACGTCCTCGAACCCCTGGGCTCGCACGAGTCGTCCGGTGTTCCGCGGCACGACGAGGGTCGTCTTGCGGTCGAGTTGCCGAAGACTGCCGAGATGGAGGTGGTCCTGGTGGGCGTGGGAGACGAGCACGGCGTCGACCGGGGCGACCTCCAGGTCGGGCGACTTGCGGCGGCGGCGCACCGGGCCGATACCCCCGACCAGGAACGGGTCGAAGAGGAATTGGACGTCGTCCAGCTCGAGCCTGACCGTCGCGTGTCCGAACCAACGCAGGCGTGTCACGCCCCGTCGGCCTGACGGAATACCGTCACGAACTCCTCCCCGTGGGTCTCGGTGTAGGAGTCGAAGTCGAGGAGGTGGCCATCGCCGCGCGGCATCCGGAACCGCGATTCGGCTGCGCCGATCTCCGCGAGGATGTCGAGCATGATGCCGACCTGGTCGGTGGATCCGGGTGTCACGAACTCCTGCCAGTAGTGGCCGACCATCTGCTGACCGAAGAACGACTCGGCCGCGCCATTGGCTTCGAGGATAAGGGCCTCGGCGTCGTACCGGACACGCGGCAGGTCGGGTTGCCTCCACCACTGTTCGCCGTCAGCCTCGGTCACATGACGATCGCGCCGCAACACCCACTGGTCGGCCTCCTGCTCGACGGTCGCGCGCGGATAGAGCCGATGCAGCCGAATCGCGAGGCCGTCGGGCGTCGCTTCCGGCATGCGGTCGAGGGCGCGTTGTGCGTAGCTCCGGAAGGCGACATCGGTCGCGGGCACGAATCGGACATTCGAGGGCCGGCCGACCACGTGGGCTTCCGGAGGGGCCGGAACGTCGCCCGCAAGGCGGAAGACCGCCACGATCGCGTCGTCGACCAGACGGGCATGCACGTCCAGGGCAACGATGTCTCCGCTCGTCGGGCGTACCAGGATGGTGGCGTCGAGGACCTTTCCGCTTCCGATGATCTGGAACAGGCTCACCGCGTCATCAAGGGTGCCGGGGACGACGAAGTCGGTGAAGTAGTGGGTGGAGGGATCGTCATCGTCGATCCCCAGCAGTCCGCGGGCCGTCGCATCCGCCTCACGGACCCAACCGTCGCCCGAGACGGCGACGCGCGGCAACCGAGGGTCGTCCCACCAATCGCCCGTGAGTGAGGAGCTCCAGCCGCCATCGCGGTAGATGTACCAGCCGGGCGCACCCGAGATCGTCCGCTCCCGGACGACGACACGCGGGAAGACGCGTCGCAGGCGGGCTTCGAATTCACCAGGCGACGCGGGCCGCCACAGCGTGTGGACATGCTCCCGGAACGCCGCGTCTGACGTCGGGATCGTGATGAGGGCGGGCTCGACGTGGTGACCGCTCGAAGTCATAGGCACTCGACATCATCGGGGCCTTGGCTGCCCATCGGTGTTACAGGAACGTTGCATGAGACTCGCGGCTCCACGAGCCTGGCGTGGCTGGCGCCACCGCGTCCTCGCGGGGCCCATGAGCGATCATGGCGCGGATTTCATCTGCTCAGGTCGTTTCGACATGGCCCTGCAATGTGGTTCGGCTTTGTCGCCACGCGCCCCCGAAAGCGTCCCGTACCACCATCGCACCGTGACGCTGGAGAACATGACCACCGCCGAACTCCTGGACGCCTGGCGCGATGCGTCAAGGGCCGCTGATCTGGCGGAGCGGCTGGCGGAGCTTGCCCGCCGGGCCGCGGAAAAGGGCGAGCAGGACGCAGTCAGTGCCCTGGAGATCGCGGCATTGGCAGAGGAGGTCGCTGCGTCGGCTGAGCGCGCTTCCAGGGCTGCTCGTGCCGCGGCCCAGAAGGCGTCCGATGACGCGTCGCGGCTCGGCGACCAGCCGAGTGCTGCCGACCGGGCCGTCAAAGACGCCCGGACGGAGGAGGCAGGGGCCCGTGGCCGCTACCACGACGCCGAGGCTGAAGCTCACCGACAGCACGGCGTGTGAGGGGTAGCCCGAGCGATCGAGGCTGCGTCTGAGCGCACGCCTCGCTGCCGCGTCGCGATGCGCTTGTAAGCCCCCGCATCGGCGACAGCAGGATGCCTGTCGCGAGCTGATCCCTATCGTCACGACTGACCATCGAGCCCAAAGGTGGAGGTAGTGATGCGACGCTCTACGGTCGGCCCGAACACTGGCGAGGGGTGGCAGGTGACCGGAGTCGACAGGCTCGATCCAAACCGGGTTCGAGCGTTCATCCGACGCTTGGACGGGCCGATCGGGGGCTGGGTGTCCGCTCGACGAGCGGGTCACTCCGGGACCGCGGCCGCGACCCAGCGTCGCCGTCCGAACCGGTTGCGTGCCCGAACGATGGGGCACGGCCTGACCTAATCGCCGAAGCACGCGCGGGGGCTATCGGGATCGTCGTGGCCAGTCGGCGGCGCGCCTAGGCATGAGGGAGCATGCTTGCCGCGAAAGGCGGTGCTCCCGTGGCAGCGTCCGCTCATCCGGCCGATCTGCGGCTCTGGCTCGTCTCCGTTCTTTTGATCGCGGGGATCGTGGTGGTCGGGATCATCGTCGGGCGAAACTCGCCCTCCCACGTCCCTTCGCCCGTAGGTGCACGTCTCCTCGCCGCGGCGATCGTCGCCGTCGCCGTCGCGGTCGCCAAACGGGTTGCGGGCCCGCGAGCCGCAGCGGCGACCGGCGTGATCGGGACCCTGATCGCCGTCGTGCTGCTGATCCAGCTGGGCTAGCCACCGCGAGGGCAGGTCTTCGTCGGCCGGCGGTTCATGTGCCACGCGGCACTACCGGGCCTTAGGTGGTGGTCCGACTGGCGTATCGGTCGTTCGCCCGATGACGATGGTCCTGGAAACCAAGAGCCTGCGATCAAGACGTGGTCAGCGATCTCCCCGGATCGGACCACCAGAATCGATCGGAGGCTCGAGACATGAACCAGCAAAGCATCGCCCCTGTCGCGAAGCGATCACCGATGTTGCCATTCGCGGTCGTGCTGCTGGCACCAACCGGTGAGTTTGCCGTCGACGCGGATCTGGCATTTGAGGATGCAGTC
>Ga0207648_10007565_pt1 | contig 10660 bp, 12 predicted proteins | sample KBSMisM32_FD_184310 | JGI IMG/M metagenome (GOLD analysis project Ga0207648, IMG submission 184310) | Miscanthus rhizosphere microbial communities from Kellogg Biological Station, Michigan, USA - KBS Miscanthus M3-2 (SPAdes) (version 2) | ecosystem: Host-associated > Plants > Roots >... | reverse complement strand
GACATGACGAAGTTCACGTTCATCAACACGTCCGGCGGAAGCACCGACGCGGCGTCCACCAAGATCCGGCCCGACAACTTGATGACCTGGGCGGGCGTCAGCCAGGTGACGGGAAAGCCGATCCTGGCGGACACGGGCTACGGCGTGAACGGCGCCTCCGCCGGTCACGATTCGAACTGGGACGTCGCCGCCAACATCAACGCGCGCATCGCGGACGGCGTCGTCGCCGTCACCCAGTACAACCCGAATTCGAGCTGGGCGACGACCATCGGGAACGTTCGCTCTCAGCTGAGCATGCCGCGTTTCTGTCCCTGACGGCGCCGGGCGCGACGTGGCCGCCGGCCCGATGTCGGCCCAAACAGGGGCCGCGATTGCCGGGCAGGATGTAGGATCGCGGGACTTTGGGAGACCTGGAAGCCTGCGAGCCGCCGCTCAGCGTACCCGGCGTGAAGACCGAAGATGAATGACCGCCAGGCTGCAGTGCTTTGCACGAACGTCATGAAGTGGACGGTCGTATTTGTGCTTGTGTGCTCGGGATGCGCGTGTAGCAAGGGGGATTCGTTTGCTTCGCGGCCGGCCTGCGGGGACACGTCATCCGACGAGTTCTTCTTTCCCGCAGGCTCACTCGGATCTCCTGCGGGCTCGGAAGACGACGCCTATCGCCGGCGGTTGTACTCGGAGTCCTTGCGAGCGATGTCTGAGCCGTCGTTGTCGTGCAAGGAGCCAACCGGGGAGGTCTATAGATTTCTGAGGGTCAACGGGAAAGGATCCTCGGTACGCGTGGCCGAGCACGAGGGCGTCGTTTCTCTGTCCGGGGTTGACCTCCCTTCCCCCCTCTACCCCCACGAAATCGTCGAGACGAGGCGAGTTGAGAAGAGCCTTACCGCGGGACAATGGGCGACCGTGTTGGAGGCAGTCAAGGCCATCGAGTTCTGGAGCATGCCCAGTCGAGATCCAGAAGGCTCGGGCGCCGACGGCGAGGAATGGATCATCGAGGGCCGTCGAGGTCGGAGGTATCACGCCGTCAACCGTTGGTCGCCGAGGGGCGGCCCGATTCAGCGCTGGCTCAACCTGCGAAACTGGGCCGGGTTCACGCCGTGATCTCGGCTGCCGTCTGACGGGCTCTAGTCCGGCGTTCCGGCCGTCTCCTGCAGGCGCGGGAGGAGGACGCTGCGCGGAAACCGGGTGGCGAACGCCGCGACGGCGCGGCGCGCGTCGGCGGTGCGCCCCGAGCTCGCGAGCGATCGCACGCGCAACGCTTCTCGCTCTTCGGCGAGCCGTCCGTTCGGGAAGCGCCGTGCGTGCTCGGCGACGAGCACCAGCGCCGACGAAAAATCGCGGCTCGCGTACGCGACGTGCGCGCGGTGAAGCAGCACGAGCTCCGCCGCGTAGGACTCCTGCGCGGTCGGACGCGCGGCGTGGCGCTTTTCGATCGGCTTGGGCGTCGATTCCGGTTCCGGAGTGACTGCCGCCGGAATCTGCGGGCGGGGCGGGGCGACCCGCGCGGCCGGGGCGACAGGGGCCGGAGCGGGACGCGATCGCTCGAGCATGCCGCCGCGGATGGCGGCGACGGCTCCCGCTCCGCCGATCAGCAACGTGAACGCCGCCGCCAGCGCGATGCGCCGGCCCATTGACCGCGCAGGGTTCGCCGCGGCCGGGGCCGGCGCCTCCGCGCCCTTCGCGATGGTTGCGCGCGCGCGGGCGAGGGCGCGCGCGCGGACGACGTCCGGCAGGGGCCGGATCGCGCGTCCGCGCTCCAGCAGCGTCTCGAGCTCGCGGTTGAACGCCCGATCGTCGCGGTTCATCTCGGCGCGCCCTCCTTCAACAAGCGCCGCACCGCCGATGCCAGCTCCCGGTGCGCCTTCCGCAGCCGCGCGTACGCGCCGAAGCGGCTGATCGAAAAGCGCTCGGCGACGTCCGCGATCGGCACGCCGTCGAGCTCGTGCATGACCAGAACGGCTCGACGGGGCAGCGGCACGCGCTCGAGAGCGGCCATCAACAGCGCGACGGACTCCTTGCTCTGGAGCTGGCCTTCCGGGCTGCTGCCGCTGTCTTCCGCGTCCAGTCCCAGCCAGGGAACCTCGCGCTTGCGCCGGCGGCGATGCGCGCACACCACCCGGAACGCGACGCCGAAGAGGTACGGGCGCAGCGGGCGCGTCGTGTCCAGCGCCGGCCAGTGGCGGTGCAACACCACGAAGACCTCTTGCGCCAGATCTTCGACCTCACGCGCGCCGGCGCCCAGGCGCTGCAACGTCTCGAACAGGTAATCGAGGTCCCGGTTGTAGGCCTCGAGACAGCTGGTCTCGGGCGCCGGGGCAGGCTCGGCGGAATGGACGAGGCGAAGATAGCCCATGCCGGATATCTCTAATTGTCCGGAACGCGGGATTTGTTCACCGAAATCGTACGCCGAGATCCAGACCGAAGATCCCCGCAACGCGCGGCGTGGTCCACACGGGCATCGCATCGAGCGTGACAACCCCGCGCGTCAGCAAGGCGACGCCGTCGGCGTGGGCGACGAGATAAGTCCGTTGCCCGAGCATCTGCGTCACGGCCAGCCGAAGCCCGGTTTGCAGGATGAGCCCCGCGGACGTGGCCGGCGTGTCCACCCCGTCGCCGGTCACGCGGATCTCGCCGACCTTGGCGAGGACGCAACCGCTCCAGCGGGAGAGCAAGCCGCAACCCGCCACGCTGGCCAGAAAAACCTGATGCGAGAAGCCGCCGCCGTCCGCCCGGCGCTGCGTCGACGGCGCGCTGACCTCGCCGGCCAGCTCGACCGCGACGCGCGACCAGGCGACCGTCCCGAACACCCGGCCCACGGCGGTCACGTCCGGAGACAGCCCGACACCCGCCGCCGCGCCCGCGCCGGCCGCCAAGGCGGGGCCACCGGGAGAATTCGACGCCGGGGGCGGGGCACGCGGCGGCGGCGCGATGACCGGCGGCGGCGGCGGCGCCACCGGCGGTGCCGGCGTTCCACCGGCGTCCCCCGTTGCCAGCAGCTGAAACTGCACGGCGAGCGCGAATCCCATGGCGCGGACCAGCTCGGCGCAGTCGCCCGTGCGCGACGGGAACGTACGCTCCCCCGCCCACCCGCCGCCTTCGTTGCGCCACTCGAGCCGGCCCTCGAGACCACGGCCGGACGTTTCGATGCGAACGACGACGCGCTCGGAAGCGTCGTCCTGAAACGGGCTGTACCCGAGGTGTTTCGCCACGACGGCTTCGAAGTCGGAGACAGCCGGGCAGGTGGGCTCCGCGACGTAGTCGAGGCGCGCGGCGACGTCCCCGGCGCGCGCCTCGCGTTCCCCGAGCGCGGCGATCGACGCAACACTGGCCAGGACGCCGCAAGCGAGCCGCCCTGGCCGCCCCGAATTCACGGACCCATTCCCGGGGAAGTCCCGCCCAGCAGCTCCCAGAAACGCGACGTCGCGACCGTTCCCATGCTCTCCGTGACGAGCCACCCGGGGCCGTCGTCGTTCATCACGAGGTCGGGCCCCGCGCTCGCGCCCGCTCCGACCGGGCCGGCCGACGCGACGCGCGCGATCCCCACCGCGAAGCCGGGGATGCAAACGGCTGCAACCGCGATCTGATCGGCCGCCAGGGGGATGCTCCAGATCTTCGGTTGCTTGGCCGCGATCCAGGTCCCCAGCGCGTTCGCGGGCAGCTCGGAGACGCGCGAAGCCGGCACGTCGGTGAGCTGGTCGTAATAGGCGCTGACCTGGACGTAGCGGAGACGCTCGGCCACGATCGTCTCGGCCCAGGGGTCCATCTCCCCGTTCGGAATTCCCATCGCGCCGCCCGACGCGGAGGCGGTCCCCAGCGAGGAGACGACGACGATGCGATCGGCGACGGTCGGATCGATGAGATAGGCGTCTGCGATGTCGGTCAGCCGGCCGCCGGTCGCCACGACCAGCGGCCGATACGGAAGGCTGAGGCGCCTCGCCGCATTCAGGATGAACAGCGCGCCTTCGGATCGGTTCGGCGTGGTGTCATCGATCTCGCCGCTCGCCGGCCTCACGAGGGGCGCGCCGATGCTGGTGATCGGATCCGGAATGTTCCGGAGTCCGCTGGCGGTCGCCGCCGCGACCAGCCCTCGCCAGCCGGTGATGTTCACGTTGATGTCCGGCCACGGCGGGCTGGTGCTGACGACGATGCCCGCGAGCTTCAGACCGCCCGTGCTCGCCAGCAAGACGGCGTACTCGCCTTGCCAGTTGTCGTCGCCGCCGTCGTTGGTGAGCACGATCGGATTGCGCTCGTCGACGGGAAGAATTCCGTGCGGATGGTTCGAGCCCGCGTCGAGCGTCTGCGTGCACGCGGCGCCGATCGCCGCGGACACGAGCGCTGCACGGGCGAGGTTGTTCATACGTCCCCTCCTACACTGTCCGATCCGGGCTGTTTGTTGACGAAAAAGTTTTCTTCACAACGGCGACGTCGGCGGGGCAGTAGCGGTGAATATGACGCGATCGAATCGATGGCTGGCATGCATCGCGCCACTGCTCGCGGCGGCCTGTTTACCGGCGGGCTCGGGGACAGGCGGCGCGGCGGGCACGACCGGCTCTGCCGGAACCACGGGCGCCGCCGGCGTGACGGGAAGCGGCGGTGCCTCGGGAAGCGCCGGATCGGCCGGCACCAGCGGCACGACCGGTACAGCCGGGACGGGCGGCACGGGCGGCGGCGCAGGCGCCGCGGCGGGAAGCGTCGGACAGGGCGGCGGTGGGGCGGGCGTCTCCGGCAGCAGCGGCGCGACCGGTGGAGCGGGCGCCTCCGGCAGCGGCGGGCGGGGCGGCGGTGGCGGGCAGGGCGGCGGCGGTGGACAGGCCGGCACCAGCGGCGGCCGGGGCGGTCAGGGCGGAGGCGGCGGCTCGATGACGTGCGCGCCGCCGCCCGCGAGCACGGCCTACACGGTCGACGCCACCGGCGTGACCTTCACGCTCAACCCCGGACGGATGCGCGTTTCCGTCTGCAAGGACGACATCATCCGCGTTCAGTACACGAGCGCGTCGTCGATCCCGAGCAAGACGTCGCTGTCGGTCAGCGCGACCTGGGGAACGCCGAGCTTCTGCGTGACGGAGTCAGCCGGCGTTCTCACCATCACCACCGCGCGCATGAAGGTGAAGGTCACCGAGAGCAGCGGCCTGGTCAGCTACACGGATCTCGCCGACGCCGCGCTCACCTCGGAGTACAGCAAGAGCCTCACCGCCGCGACCGTCGAGAGCACCGCCACGAACACCGTCGCCGCCGCGTTCAACTCGCCGGCCAGCGAAGCGCTGTTCGGCCTCGGCCAGCACCAGGACGGCGTGATCAACCGGAAGGGATCGACGCTGCGCATGCTCAACGCGAACACGGAGATCCAGATCCCCGTGCTGGTCTCCAACAAGGGCTACGGGCTGTTCTGGGACAACTATTCGATCACCAACTTCGCCGGCAACGTCAGCAGCAACACCCGGTACAGCTTCAGCTCCGAGGCCGGCGATCTGGTCGACTACTACTTCTTCTACGGTCCCACCATCGACCAGGTGATCGCGAACTACCGGACCACCACCGGCGCGGCACCGCTGTTCCCGAAGTGGGCGTACGGCCTGTTCCAGTCGAAGGATCACTACCAGAGCTCGTCCGAGCTGACGGCCGTTCAGAACGGTTATCGCAACAACAACATCCCCGTCGACGTCATCGTCCAGGACTGGCAGTACTGGAGCCCCGCGGTCTGGGGCTCGCACCTCATGGACGCGGGCCGGTTCCCCGATCCCGCCGCGATCGTGAAGCAACTGCACACCGCCAACATCCACACGATGATCTCGATCTGGCCGCTCTATCAGACGCGATCCAACGGCGTCGCCACGGTCGCGGGCGAGCTGGACAACTACAACGCGCTGAACGCGATCAACGCGCTTTACCCGACGACGACCGCGAACGGCACGTACCACTTCTACGACACCTTCAACGCGATGGCCCGGACGCTGGTCTACCAGCAGTCGTACGACCGCCTGATCGGCAAGTACGGCTGGGACGCGATCTGGGCCGACAACACCGAGCCGCAGAGCTATCCCGAGGGCGTCAACGTGCACGCGGCCAACACCGCGCTGGGGAAAGGTGCGCTCGTCATCAACGCCTACCCGCTGCAGCACAACAAGGCCGTGTACGAGGGCTGGCGCAAGGTGGGACCGAACAACAAGCGCGTCTACATCCTCACCCGCAGCGCGTTCGCGGGACTGCAGCGGTACGCGGCGGCCTGCTGGTCGGGCGACATCAACGCCGAACAGGCCGTCTACACCAGGCAGATCCCGGCCGGCCTGAGCTTCGCGATCTCCGGTATGCCGTACTGGACGACCGACATCGGCGGCTACTTCGGAACGCCCAGCGAGGAGCTGTTCACGCGCTGGTTCCAGTACGGCGCGTTCAACCCGATGTTCCGCATCCACGGGCAGGCGCCGAAGGAACTTTACGGTTCGCAGTGGAGCGCGACGGGCAAGGCCAACATGCTCGCCGTCGACAACCTTCGTTATCGCTTGATGCCGTACATCTATTCGCTGGCGTGGAAGGTCACCAGCGCCGGCTACACGATCATGCGGCCACTCGTGTTCGATTTTCAGAACGACACGATGGTCTACGGCATCAAGGACCAGTTCATGTTCGGCCCGGCGCTGCTGATCAGCCCCGTCACCGCGACGGGGGCGACCAGCCGTTCGGTGTACCTGCCGGCGGGCACCTGGTTCGACTTCTGGACGGGCATGACGACGGCGGGCGGAACCACCGCGACGGTCAACGCGCCGCTCAGCCAGATCCCGATCCACGTTCGCGGCGGTTCGATCCTTCCGATGGGACCGATGATCCAGTTCGCCACGCAGAGCATCGACCCGCTGGAGATCCGCGTCTACGCCGGCGCCGACGCGTCGTTCACGATCTACGAGGACGAGAACGACACGTACAACTACGAGACGGGCCAGTACGCGCAGATCCCGCTCAGCTGGAACAACGCCGCCAAGACGCTGACGATCGGCGCGCGCACGGGCAGCTACACCGGAATGCCCGCGACGCGCACGTTCAACGTCGTGTTCGTCGGCGCGAATCACGGCGCCGGCCTGGGCGTCACGGGGACGCCCGACCAGGTCGTTCGCTACGACGGCGCGCAGGCCACGGTGACGGCACCGTAGCCGGGTGTCAGTTCTTCTCTCGGGCCTCGACGTACTTCTTCAGACCGTCCAGCATCGCGCCCCAGTTCTGCTCCGAGTGCGCCTGCGCGTCTTCGTTCGCGTTGTTGTCCTGCGCGAGCATCACCCGCGTGCGGTCGCCCTCGCCGGTCAGCTCGATCGTCACCGTGTGGTAGTTGGCGGGCTCGTCCGGCGCGCCGGAAAGCGGACTCCAGTGGCTGTACTCCAGACGCTGGCGAGGCTCGAGGCGCAGAATCTCGCCCTTGTCCTGGTACGGTTTCCCTTTCCATTCGCCCTTCCAGACGATGGGACGACCGACGCGCCACTCCGAGCTGACCTCCGCGCCGAACATGTAGTGCTTGATCGCCTTCGGATCGACGAGCGCGTCCCACACGTGCGCGCGCGGGGCGTCGATCGTCGTCGTTGCCTTCGCAACCAGACCCTTTTCCATGGCGCCCTCCTAGCTCCGACCTGGCGTGCCGTGCAGCTCCGCGTTCAGCTCCGACTCGTCGACCTCGATCTCCAGGTCGTCGAAGTCGCTGTCGGCACGGCGCTTGTCGGGATCGCCTTCGCCGTCAGGCTGAGGCGGCCCCGACCCATCCGTGTCCTTCTTCCCTCCAACCTCGTCCGTCACCGTCTTGTGATCCTTGATGTTCGCCATGCGTCGAAACTGGCCATTGTGCGGATTTCCCTCAAGGGGCAGCCGCGACGTACGAGATTTCCCGACCCTGGTAAGTGCCCGGACCTACATTCGACCTCGGAGGGGTGGCGATGGGCGGGTTCAATCGGATGCTCGGTGCGTGCGCGGCTTTCGTCCTCACGGGCATGTTGGTCCCCGCCGCGACGGCGAAGCCGCCCGCGACGCCGGCCGCGACGCAACGGGCGCAGTCGCGCGCCGTCGTTCCGCTCAGCGTCCTGCACCACGTCGCGCAGCGCGAGATGGAGCTCGGGCTGCTGGCCCAGGTGGCCGCCGTCCGTCCCGAGACCATGCGGTTCGCGACCGAGGTGGAGGCCGACTTCCGCCAGCTCGACCGGCGCATCCTGGCGATCGCCGAGGCGCAGGGCATCGGGGAGAATCGGCTGCGGCAAGCGTACGCCGACCAGAATACCGTCGAGCTCGCCCGTCAGGCGGACGATCTCGATCGTCTCTCCATGCTCCGCGGCGAAAATTTCGATCGCCAGTTCTGGGTGGCGGTCGATCGGGATCAGCGCGCCGCTTCGGACCTGCTCGCCGAGGCCTCCGGAACCGTGCCCAGCCTCGACCCGCTGGTCGCCGACGCGGTCCGCCTCCTCGATCGATCGATTCGCAAGTCGGCCGCTGCTCAAACCGTCCCGAACACGCCGCCCAGTCGCTGACGTCGTTCAGCCGACCTCGCGGCGTGTCGGGCCCTCCCAGGGATGCTTCTCGCCCTGGAGCACCGCCTCGACGACGGCTTCGTGCGTCTCCCCGTCCGTCTTCGCCAGCGCGTTGTGGTCCTTCACGACCTCCGGGGCCAGGTAACCGACCAGCCAGATGCGCTCGATGATCGGGTAGGCCGCCACCAGGGGCAGCACCAGCACCGCGCCGATCAGTCCCTGCAGGGTCGTGCCCGCCAGCAGCGCGAGGAGCACGGCCAGCGTCGAGAGGCGCAGGCTCTGCCCGTAGATGCGCGGCACCAGGACGTAGCTCTCGACGACGTGGTAGCCGATGTAGCACGCGAGCACGATCCCGGCGGTCGCGGGCGACACGGTGAGCGCCAGCAGCACCGCGGGAACGGTCGCCAGGATGACGCCCACCACGGGAACCACGTCGCAAAGGCCGGCGAGAATCGCCAGCGGGACGACCGCGGGGACGCCGAGCACCGAGAGCAGAATCGCCGAGAACACCGTGAACAGCGCCGAGCAGATCGCCTGACCGCGGACGTAGGCGTAAACCACTTCGGAGACCTCCTCGGCGGTGACCGCCATCCGCTCGCGGTGGACGCGCGGGATGTAGGCGATCAACCAGGCGTAGAGCCGCTTGCCGTCGAGGAGCAGGTAGATCGTCACGATCAGCATGAAGAACATCGACACCACGCCGGACAGCGCGACGGTGCCGAGCGCCAGGGGCCGCTTGAGCTGTGCGGCGACCTCGGGTGACGACGGCAGCGCGAAGATCTCGCGCACGATCCGTTTCAGCGTCGGGTAGTGGGCCGGGAGCCGCTGGTCGACGCGATCGCGCAGCGCGGGAAAGTCCTGCACCAGCTTCGACAGCTGCTCGGCGAGCGAGGTGAACACCACCGTGATCAGCAGGGCCACGACCGCGCACATCGCCAGCGTCATCAGGCCGACGATCAGCCCTCGTCCGAAGCCCCGGCGTTCGAGCCGCGTCACCGCCGGGTGCAACGCCACCGCGACGAGCAGCGAGATCAGGAGCAGCACGAACTGCGGCCACAGGCGAAGGCCCGCCCACACCGCGAGCAGCGTGAGCAGGACCTTCACCACCGTGCGCGTCGGCAGGTGGATGTGCAGATCGATCCGGTCCTGTTCCGACGTCGCTCGGAGATCGGCGCGCGTGGCCACTCAGGTCGCTCGGCGTCCGACGATGACGCGATAGCCAGCGAGCAGGATCACCGACCCGATGATCGATGCGATGACGCCCGGACCGGCGGCGCCGCGGTGGTAGATGCCGAGCGCGCTGCCCAGGAGGGATGCCACGATCGAACCCGCCACGCCCAGCAGCATCGTCATGAAGATGCCGCCCGGATCCTTGCCGGGCATGATCGCCTTCGCGATCGCGCCGATGACGAGACCAACGATGAGAGCCCATAGAAGGTGCATGGGTGTCCTTTCTTTCGGGTTGCCTGTCAGGTCAGCCCTCCTCACATAGCGACATCCGTGCCGCGCCCCGGCTCCAGGAAAGGCCCAGAGGTCCGGGCGGTACCGTAGGGGACGTTACCTACGGGTAGCGGCTCGACCGTTCCGGTAACCGACCATGCCGAATCGTCGTCGTCGCACCGGTTCTCTTCTCGGGGTCCGTCCTTACATTGCGCCGGTGTCGTCGGCTCGCTCGATCCTTCTCGTCGATGACGACGAGGCCATTCGCGATTCGCTCAGCGAGTACCTCCGCGAGGAGGGATTCCTGGTCGCGACCGCGGAGAACGGACAGGACGCCATGCAATGGCTGCGGGACCACCGTCCGATCCCCTGCGTCGTGCTTCTCGACCTCATGATGCCGGTGATGGATGGCGGCGAGTTTCTGCGCGCGAAGCGGGTCGACGCGGGCCTCTCGCCGATTCCGGTGGTGATCATCACCGCCGCCGGTGCGCCCTTCCGGATCGACCTGTCCCCGGACATCAAGGACTTCATCCAGAAGCCGATCGTGTTGCCTCGGCTGATGGCCGCGCTCGAAGCCTGCGCAAGCTGACGGGATCGCGCCGCTACTCGCAGTCCGCCACGATCACGGTCACGTTGTCCGGCCCTCCCGCCGCCAGGGCCGCCTGGATCAATTCGTGGACAACGTCGCTGATGTCCCCGCCGCCGCCCAGAATCTCGGCAAT
>Ga0207648_10007563_pt1 | contig 10661 bp, 12 predicted proteins | sample KBSMisM32_FD_184310 | JGI IMG/M metagenome (GOLD analysis project Ga0207648, IMG submission 184310) | Miscanthus rhizosphere microbial communities from Kellogg Biological Station, Michigan, USA - KBS Miscanthus M3-2 (SPAdes) (version 2) | ecosystem: Host-associated > Plants > Roots >... | reverse complement strand
CATCAGAACGGCGATGACCACGACCAGCGCCTTGCCGAACTCCCCCGCGAGCCAGAACGCCAGCAGCGCAGGGATCGCGCCGACCAGGAACGCTTTGAAGATCGAACCGGTGTTCCGCTTGAAGTAGCTCGGCACCATGGCATCGCTGATCGCGCTCGAATGCGCGCTCTGCGCACCGGAGACAGTCGATGCATTGGTGTTCTTGAGTACGAGCGTCGGCGAGCCGTCTTTGAATAGCCGTGCAAAGAGCGCCCGCTCGACAGCGGGTGAGCCTTCGGGAGGCACGCTGGCGCGCTCCAGTCGCCACTCGTCTTTGAAGAATCCCTTGTCGCGCACGATGCGCAGGCAGCCGGCGACGGCGAGCGCGAGCACATCCGCCGAGAAGCAGCGCATGTCGTAGCCCATCTGCATCAGGTAACGCAGGCTCGCCGGAGTTTGCCCCGCCGGCGGCTCGTAGCGCGCGATGATGACGCCCTTGCGCGGATCTCGCCCCACGCTAGCCCACTCGCGCACGCAATACACGATCAGCAGGATCAGGCCGAGCAGCGCGACGAGAATGCCGCTGTTGTCTTTCAGCAGCCACCAGCCTCGCTGTGCGCCGCTGGGCGCGGGAATCAAGCCTTTCGGAAAGCTGAGCACGATCGTGAAGCCTTCGCGCGGCGCCAGCGCACGCGTGAGCTCCCAGTGTGCGTGACCGGGTTCGACGATCTCGGCGCGATAAGCGTGTTCCTGCGATCCCTGATAGCCCGTGTAGCCTTCCGCGCTCATCTGCCCGACCTCGACCGGCGCGGGCAGATACACATCGACCGCGCCGCGATCGATTGGGAACGCCCAACCGGTCCCGATCGCATTCCAGTAGAGTTCGTCGTGATCCTTGAAGAAGCCCAACTGACGCGTCGTCTTGTAATGCAGCGAGTACGTGTAGTTCGCCGGCACCGGCAGGAAGTTGTCGTTGCCGAAGTTGATCCGCACGCCGTTGTCGCGCTCTTCCGTGAACCACGGCTCGGGCTCGTCGTTGCGCAGCAGGCTGATCACTTTCAGATCGACGACGACGCGATTGCCGTAGCGATCGCGGTAGCGCGTCGGGAAGTCGCGATAGATACCGCGACGGATGTTGCTGCCTTCGGCGCGCACCGTGATGCGCTCGGTCACGTCGAGCGCGCCGCTTTTGTCGATGCGCACCTCGATGTCGTACCCGAGGATGCGCTCGTCGGCGAGCGCGACGTTGCAGACGAGCACCGCGAACAGTGCGACGACGATGCGCGTGATCATTGCAGCTTCACCTGTACTGACTGACGCTCGTCGTCGCGTGCCTGGTAGAACTCTGCCGCCGAAAATCCGAATGCGTTGGCGATCACGACATCGGGTATGCGCTGCACGCCGTCGTTGAGGTCGCGCACTGCGCCGTTGTAGAAGCGGCGCGCGTACTGCAGCGTCTCCTCCACCTTGACCAGGTCGCGCTGCAGCTGGCTGAAATTCTCGCTCGCCTTGAGGTCTGGATACGCTTCCTTCAGCGCCAGCACGCGCGTCAGTGCCTGCTCCAGCGCCGTCTCGACTTCACCCAGCTTCGTGGGACTCTGCAGCGACAGCGCCTGCGAGCGGAGATCGGTAACTGCCTGCAACACCGTCTGCTCGTGGCTCGCATAGCCGCGCACAGCAGATACGAGCTGCGGTACGAGGTCGTGACGTCGCGTGAGTTGCACGTCGATGTCTGCCCATGCCGTGCGCACTTGATTCCGCAGCCGCACGAGCCGGTTGTACGCGAACACGATCCACACCGCGATGACCGCGAGGATCAGAACGAAGATGGTCACTCTCGACTCCCCAATCGCCAGTGCCTGTTGCTCAATGCTTTGTTATTTCCCCAGCACTTCGCCGAGCAGCTTACACGGATCGAGGCGCAACGCACGCGCGAGCTCGGCGAACTCGATGACGTCGATGCGGCGCTCGCCGCCTTCGATCTTCGCGACGTACGAATGCGGGCGCTTCAGTCGCTCCGCCAGGCCTCGCTGCGTCAGTCCGGCCTGCATTCTCGCCTCCGCAAGAACGGTACACAGCATACGATGTTCGCGACTGCGCAATGCCTTCATGGCGCGCTCCGATTCCGGGAGCGCATGTATAAGCGAACTTGCTCTTGCTCCCATTATCGGAGCATGCGTACACTACGGCCGCTGCTCCCAGAATGGAAGCACAAGGAGCTCACGCATGCTGGTTCTCTCCAGGCGTCTCAACCAGTCCATCGTCATCGGCGGCGCAGTTCGCGTCACCGTGCTCGCTATCACGCCGAGTCGCGTCGAAATCGGCGTCGAGGCGCCGCGCGAGATCATGGTCGACCGCGAGGAAATACATCTGCGGCGGCAGGTCGAGGGTGAGCGATCGTCTTTGAGTTTGACCTATACATCCCAGAAATAGGATACTCGCCGTGCGAGATCATCCGGCGGCGGGCGAGAAGCTCGTAATCTGGGTTGGCTCGTCCAAGCGAGACCTGCTCAGTTTTCCCAGCGGCAGTCGTGCGGGATGTCGGGGCGACCTTGAGCGCCGCGCAATTTGGCGACACTCCTTCTGCCGCGAAGATCTGGAAGGGGCTCGGTGCGGGGGTACTCGAGATCGCAGAGGACTTCGATCGCTCAACATACCGTGCCGTCTGCACAGTGCGGTTCAGACGAGCTATCCATGTCCTGCATTGCTTTCAGAAGAAGTCGCCGAGCGGCGTTCGTACTGCAAAGCACGACATTGAGTTGATCGAGAAGCGTTTGCGGGCTGCGCGGGGCGACTACGAGGAGCGGTATGGGAAAGGCGCAAAGTAGAAGGCGACGCACAGCGATGGAAGTAGGGTCTGGCAACGTATTTGCTGATCTCGGCATTCCAGATGCCGAGGAGCTGCAGACAAAGGTTCAGCTCGCCGTCGCGATCAAGCGTGAGATCACTGCGCGGGGTTGGTCGCAAGCGCGAGCAGCCGAAGTCCTGAGCATCAACCAGCCGAAGGTCTCCGCGCTGTTGCGATATCGGCTCGACGGATTCTCAGTCGAGCGTTTGATGAACTTCCTGACGGCGCTTGGGCACGACGTAGAAATAGTGATCAAACCGCGGCGCGCCGGGCAGCATGCTGGCAGGATTCTGGTTGAAGCCGCCTGACAAAACTCTTGAAAATCTGGGGAATGAAAATGAGAGGCCAACGTCCCGCGATTGTATGCGCCGCATTCATGCTAGCCGCCGGGGTTACGCACGCTGCCGAGACTGACAAGTGGCCGCTGGTCCTGCCGGCGCCACACGGTAGCGTCATTCTCCCCAACGAGAACGCCAAGCGCGCCCACGACGAGATGCGCTACGCCGCAGTTCGCCGCGTGGACAACATGCTCTACATCTCCGGCGTCGTCATCGGCCGGCGCGAAGGCGAGGGCAAGGATGCGGCGGCCTTCAAGTTGCAAGTCGACCGCGGCTTTCAGCGCCTCAAGGGGCTGCTCGAATCGGCGGGTGCAAGTTTCGCGGACGTCGTGATGATCAACAGCTTCCACGTCTGGCAGGGGCCCGACTTCGAAGGCACGAAGAGCGAGCAGTTCGCGCTGTTCGAGGAAGTCGCCGGCAACTACATGAAGTCTCCATATCCCGCATGGACGGCGGTCGGAACTACCGGCCTGCTCGGAACCAACGGGATTGTCGAAGTGCAGCTGATCGCGCGGGTTCCCGGCGGCTGACCGCCTGCGGCGAGCCGTGCGTCGTACGCGTCGGAGGGAGGTCGATACGGCTTCCGCTACGGTTGCTACTGATCGAAGATCGCGCGCTATGTCTACCAAGCTGTCTCGCCGCGCCTTTCTGCACTCCGCCGCCGTGGCGGGCGGCATTCTGCTCGTCGATATTCGAGTGCCACTGCGTGCGGCCGATGGCAACGTCAACGAGATCATTGCCGGTTGGATCCGCATCGACGTCGACGGCAACCTCACGTTGCTGATGAATGCCACCGAGATGGGGCAGGGCGCGCAATCCGGACTCGCGCAGATCCTTGCTGAGGAACTGGGGCTCGACTGGTCGCAGGTGCGCATCGACTTCGCACCGATCGATCGCGAGCACTACGGCGTGTGGGAGACCTATCAGACCGGCGGCAGCGGCTCGATCCGCGGCATGTTCGATCGGCTGCGTCAGGCCGGTGCGGCTGCTCGCACGATGCTGCTCCAGGCTGCTGCCAACCGTTGGCAAGTGCGAGTCGAGGAATGCGTCGCTCGCAGCGGCTACGTGCGACACGAGCAGTCATCGCGCAGCGCTTCGTACGCCGCGCTCGCTCGCGACGCCGCGCGCGTGCCGGTGCCGAAGGATGTGCCGCTGAAGCCGCGGACTGAGTGGCAGCTCATCGGCAAGCCGCTGCATCGACTCGATGTGCGCTCGAAGGTGACGGGCACTGCGACGTATGGCATCGACGTTCGCCGGCCCGGCATGCTGTACGCCGCAATCGCGCAATCGCCCGTGTTCAAGGGCACGCTCGCAAGCCTCGACGAGGCGCCGGCAATGCGCCATCGCGGCGTGCGTCGCGTGCTGAAGCTCGAAAAAGCTGTCGTGGTCGTCGCCGAGAACTTCTGGACGGCGCAGAAGGCGTTGGGCGAGCTGAAACCGGTCTGGAGCCAGAGCCCGATGGCCGCCGTCAGCTCGGCTGAGATCTCCGAGCGTCTGCGCGCACTCACGCGCGAGGCCGGCAAGGTCTACGTCAACGAAGGCGAAGACGAGGCGAAAATCCGCGAGCAGTCCGAGTCGCAGTTCCCGAAGGCCCGACGGGTCGTCGAGCGCACGTACGAAGCGCCGCTGCTCTCGCACTCGCCGATGGAGCCAATGAACGGCACGGCATTCGTTCGCGACGGGCGAGCGGAACTGTGGGTGCCGACGCAAGTGCAATCCGAGCTGCGCACCGAAGTCGCGAAGGCGCTCGGCTTCGACGAGGCCGTCGTGACGATCAACACGACCGAGCTTGGCGGCGGTTTCGGTCGGCGCTTGCAGGTCGACTACGGCGTGCAAGCCGCGTTGATCGCGCGCGAGATGGGCGTGCCGGTCAAGCTGGTCTGGACACGAGAGGAAGACACTCAGCACGGGTTCTATCGACCCGCCGCGGCCGTTCGTTTCCGCGCAGCGCTCGACGAAAGCACTGCGGTCACCGCACTTCGGGCGCAGATCGGTTGCCTCGATGGCGAAACGCCGGTGGGCGGCATGGTCGGCCAGCTCTACGCGGTGCCGAACATCTGCGTCAGCTACGCCGGTTGGAATCCTGGTGTGCCGCTCGGTGCGTGGCGTTCGGTCGATGCTTCGCAGAACCTGTTCTTCTTCGAAAGCTTCATCGACGAGCTGGCGCAGGAGCTGCGGCAAGAGCCGCTCGCCTTCCGCCGCAATCTGCTTCGCGACAACGCCCGCGCGCTGCGCGTACTCGACGCAGCAGCGAAGCTCGCACGCTGGGACGAGAAGTTGCCGAAGGGACACGGCCGCGGCATCGCGTTCCTGCGTGGCTACGGTTCGTTGGCAGCGCAGGTCGCCGAAGTCTCCGTCGGTTCCGGCAAGGCATTGCGCGTGCATCGCGTGTGCTGTGCCGTCGATTGCGGCACGGCCGTCAATCCCAGTTCGGTCCGGGCGCAGTTCGAAGGCGGCGTTATTTTCGGATTGAGCGCCGCCGCGATGGGCGAGATCACCCTCGCCAACGGACGCGTACAGCAGTCGAACTTCCACGACTACCCGGTCGTGCGCATGGCGCAGGCGCCGCGGATCGAAGTGGAGATTCTCGAAAGTCCCACCGAAGCTGTCGGCGGTGTCGGCGAGCCGCCGGTCCCGCCCGTCGCACCGGCGGTGGCCAACGCAATCTTCGCCGCGACTGGAACGCGCATTCGTCGACTGCCGCTCAGCGCGTCCGGCTTCAAACTGGTCTGATATCCTTGGCGCGTGCACGCGCCTGCCTGGATCCTGCTCGCAGCGGCGCTGCTGGTCAGCGCCAGCAGTGAGGCGCAGATCTATACCTGCAAAGCTAAGGACGGCTCCCGCGTGTTCTCGGACAAACGCTGCGGTCCCGATGCGGAGCTGGTGAAGCAGGACTACGCCAAGGCGAAACGTCCGCCGCCGAAAGCCACCTCCGTCAAACCTGTGAAGACGCGCCGCTCTCCGGAGGAGCTCGAGCTGCTTACGACTGCGTGCGACGCGGGCGACATGAAGGCGTGTACGGCGTGGACCATGGGAGGCGGTCCCGAGATGTTGCGCGACACCGAGCGCAAGAACGAACAGGAATGCGAAGAGGGTTCACTTGCCGCGTGCGAGCAGCGCTACTGCCGCGAGCGCATCGACGCGGATTGTCGCGCCCGGGTACAGCGTACGGCGCGCATGGCCGGCGAGACCTGGTATCTGCGTGACGAGGCGCGCGACGCGGGCTCGGGCATCACCAAGTACGTCGTCCGCTGCATTCCCGAAGGCGTGCTGAAGCCCAATGACATCACGGTGACGTGCGCCGGCGAGGTCGGTCCGAATCGCTGCTACGCCGCCGATCCGCAGCACGGCTTCGCGCGACTGGCGCAGGCTGCCTCGGGTCAGTGCTCGCGTGCGCCTCAACCCGCGCCGGGCGACTGATGGCCAGGCGTAAGCGCGCGGGCGCGCGCCGCCGTACTTCCTCGTTCAAGTGGCTGCGGCAATGGTGGCCGAGCGTCGCCGTACGCAAGCGCTGGATGCGTGCGTTCAGCAACACGCCGGCGACTCTGCAGTTCGCCGTCCTCGGTGCCGTCCTGGTCGTCCTGTGGTTCGGGCTCAACTGGATCTACCAGGTCGTGCGCAAGCCGTCCGAGCTGTTCTTTCCAGTCAGCGGCGTGCTCTACAAGGTGCCGGCAGAAACCTGGGACACCTACGAATCTGTGTTTCGCAAGCACTCCACGAGCACGATCTCGCCGGCATTTCTCGCCGCGCTGGCGCAGATCGAAGCATCCGGCAATCCGATCGCACGCACGTACTGGCGCTGGTCGCTGACCGAGAGTCCGTTCGATCTCTACCGGCCAGCATCCAGCGCGGTCGGCATGTATCAGCTCACCGATGGCACGTTCGCGGAGGCTCGGCACTACTGCATCCACGATCACGTCGTAGTCGAGGACGGTCCGTGGCACGACATTCACTCGTGCTGGTTCAACGGTCTGTATACGCGCGTCATCGCCTCTGACTCGGTGGAGATGACGTCCGCCTATCTCGACGTGAAGGTTGCGCAGACGCTCGCGAACGCGGGGATCAAGCGCGCAACGCTGCGGCAGAAGGAGGATCTCGCCGCGCTGATTCATCTGTGCGGCGCCGGTGCGGGTGATCGGTATGCGCGGCGCGGGCTGCGTCTGATTGCGCATCAGCGCTGCGGCGATCACGATGCGCGCGCTTATCTGAACAGAGTCCAGGGCATGAAGACTGCGTTTCTGCGTCTTGGAGCCGACTCGTGAATTGGGCGATCGTCGTGCACGGCGGCGCCGGCGTCATCGAACGCAAAGACCTCAGCGCTGAACAGGAGACCGCATATCGCGCGTCGATGAATCGCGCGATCCAGGCGGGCGGCGCCGTGCTCAGCAAAGGCGGTTCGGCGCTCGATGCGATCGAAGCGACGACCCGGCTGATGGAAGACGATCCGCTGTTCAACTGCGGCCGCGGTGGCGTGTTCACCGCCGAAGGTCGCAACGAGCTGGACGCGGCGATCATGGCTGGCAAGACGCTCGCCGCGGGCGCCGTCGCTGGCGTCACGCGCACGCGTTATCCGATTTCCCTCGCGCGGCGCGTGATGGAGAAGTCGCCGCACGTAATGCTCATCTCCGCGGGCGCGGATACGTTTTCGAAAGAGCAGGGGTTGGAGCAGGTCGAGCCGGCCTGGTTCTATACCGAGCGGCGCTGGCGCGCGCTCGAACAGTTTTTGAAAGAGAAGAACCTGCCGATTCCGCCCAAGCCGGCGGGCGCGCACGGCGGCGGTACTGCGCAGAAGCTCGCGCATGATGAAGGCAAGAAAGGAACGGTCGGCGTCGTCGCGCTCGACATGAACGGCAACCTCGCGGCCGGGACGTCGACAGGCGGCACGACTGGCAAGCGCTGGGGCCGCGTCGGCGACTCGCCCATCATCGGCGCGGGGACGTACGCATCGAACAAATCATGCGCTGTGTCCGGGACCGGCACGGGCGAGTACTTCATTCGACTCACTGTCGCGCACGAAATCTGCTCGTTGGTCGAGCACAAGGGAATGAAGCTGCAAGCGGCTGCGGACGAAGTGATTCAGAAGCAGCTCACTGCGATCGGCGGCGACGGCGGAATCATCGCCGTCGCGCCGGATGGTCAGATGGCGTGGAGCTTCAACACGTCAGGGATGTATCGCGCGCGGATGTCGAAGGATCAGCCGGTGCTGATCGCGATCTACAAGGACGAGAAGTAAACCGTTAGCCCGCCGGCAGCGCGATCTTCTGCAGCAGCGCCTGGCTGCTGGTCTTTCTCGCGATGATGTCTTTCACGATCTCGACCGCTGTCTGCGTGCACGGTGGCAGATCGATGTCCGTGGTGCCGAGCGGCGTCACGCGATCGCCCCAGCGGATCACGTGCGAGCACCACGTGAGTCCGCCGCCGAACGCCGGCGTCAACAGAATCGATCCGGGTTTCACGCGGCCGTCTTCCAGTGCTTCGACGAGCGCGACCGGCACGGTCGCCGACGACATGTTGCCGTACTTCTGCACGGTCACGTACACGCGATCCATAGAGATCCCGCAATGCTTCGCGACGGACTCGATGATGCGCAGGTTCGCCTGATGCGGGATGACCAGACTGACCTGATCCGTCGAAATGCCCGCGCGCTCCAGCGCACTCTGCGACGCTTTCGCCATGCCGTGCACTGCGCGCTTGAAAATCTCCTGCCCGTCGAAGTCCCACGTCGTATCGCCGAGTTGCACGCCAACGTTGCCGTAGATCGTGCCCATGCCGCGCACGCGCAGAGTCGCACGCGCATCGGCGTAGCAGCCGAGCTTCTCCGCGATCACGCCTTCTTCCTTATCGGTCGCCTGCACGACGACCGCTGCAGCTCCGTCGCCGAACAACACCGCGACGTTGCGATTGCTCCAATCCATATAAGGCGTGATGCCTTCCACGCCGACCACCAACGCGTTGCGCACGACGCCCGTGCGAATCATCGCGGTCGCCGTCGACAACCCGTACAGGAAGCTGGTGCACGCCGTGTTGATGTCCATCGCCGCGGCCTTCGTCGCGCCGATCAGTAGCTGTATCGCCGACGCCGTGTTCGGAACGGTCTCATCCGCCGAGCACGTGCCCAGCACGACCAGGTCGATGTCTTTGGGATCCATCCCCGCGCACGCCAGCGCGCGCATCGCGGCGACGTGCGACAGCACGGTCATCGGCACGTGCGATACCCGCCGCTCCCTGATGCCGGTGCGGGAGGTGATCCACTCGTCGCTCGTATCCATGAAACTGGCGAGCCCGGCGTTGTCGAGCACGGCCGGCGGCATGCATTTGCCCCAGCCGGTAATGGCGGCGTGTGTCATGGCGGGGCATTCTACTCCGGCCCCGCGCGGAGGGGGCTATACTCCCCCGGTGATCGCCTAAGGGGAAGGCGCCGTGCCACAACAACGCAAAATCATTCCGCCCGTGTACATGCTGTTGGCGCTGCTGGCGATGATCGGCCTGCACTCGCGCCGGCACGCCGCAGCGCCGTTCGAGTTGCTCGGCACCGCCAGTGCAATGGTGCCGATTGCGGTTTTCGTCTGGTTCATCCAAGCCGCGTGCGGCGCTGGATCTGAGCTGGATCTAAGCATTAGTGACTAGTGACGAACGCCCCATGACTATGCGAATTATTGCGCTGACGATTCTGTGCACCTTCGCAGGCGTCAGCATGGCGCAGGAAATGGGCACACCGACGATCTATAACTACAGAAAAGTCGACGAGCACTACGCGACCGCCGGCCAGCCCACGGAAGAACAGCTGAAAGCTGCTGCCGCAGAGGGCTTCGAGACCATCATCAACCTTGCCACGATCGATCCGCGCTACTCCTTGCAAGACGAAGGAGCGTCGGTTTCGGCGCTCGGCATGAAGTACCGCCACATTCCGGTGCCGTGGGACCAGCCCAGCGAGGCCGATTTCGCGGCGTTCGAGCAGGCGATGCAGTCCGCGGGCGAGGGCAAGACGCTGGTCCACTGTGCGGCCAACTTCCGCGCGACCGCGTTCTATTCGCTGTATGCAATGAAGCACCTCGGCTGGTCGCGCACCCGCGCCGAGGAATTCCGTGCGTCGATCTGGCGCGCGCCCGGATGTGGCCGATGTCCCCTGCGGCGCCATGGGTGCCCCGGTACACGAGCCCGTTCGTGATCATGTTCCAGCAGACCGAGGTCGCGGCGCTCCGCAAGAACGTCAACAACTTCGTCCTCGGACCATCCTTCGACAACAACCTGGTGACGGCGACCACCAAAGAGTGAGCCTCGTCGTCACGCAAGAGGGCGCGGCCGCCGGCGAAGAGCCCGGCCGCGCTTTTCTCCGCTTCGGCTGGGCGGTCGCGCGCTTCATTCTTACGTTCGCGATCACCCTCCTCGGGCTACTCGCGGTCACCTTCATCATCGGGCGGGTCGTGCCGATCGACCCGGTGCTCGCGATCGTCGGCGACCGGGCATCGCAAAGCACCTATCTCAAGGCCCGGCAG
>Ga0207648_10007562_pt1 | contig 10662 bp, 5 predicted proteins | sample KBSMisM32_FD_184310 | JGI IMG/M metagenome (GOLD analysis project Ga0207648, IMG submission 184310) | Miscanthus rhizosphere microbial communities from Kellogg Biological Station, Michigan, USA - KBS Miscanthus M3-2 (SPAdes) (version 2) | ecosystem: Host-associated > Plants > Roots > Rhizosphere... | reverse complement strand
GTCGTCGCGCAGAGCAGCATGGCGCACACGCGCCAGCGCACGTTGCCGCTTGCCCAGGGCAACGTCGCGGCCGAGGCGAGCCGGGACAGGCTCATGTCGAAGCCTGCGTCACCTGGCTGGATTGCCTCGTGCGGCCGGCGCGCTTCGGTTGAACGCTTCGTGCCGGCCAGAAAAGGGACCGATTCCGGGGTGCTTCTGATCGCAGATGCCGCATGCCAATTCGGTCCCGACGTGGTAGCGCTATCATTATCATAGGCGGATATGTGCGGGGAAGGCACGGCTGTCTGCCCGAATCTTTGCCGTGCTGCAGCGAAATACGGCCCTCCCGTCCATTTCCCTTCGGATATTGCCCCATGTTGCTCCGCAGCGTGCGCGACGAAAATGGTAGCGCTACCATCACTGCGAATCGTTGCATTGCCGTTTGTCGCTTTCCGCTGCATCAAGAACAAAGAACCGTTCGCCGGGAACTGCGAAAGCTGTCGCCGGCCGCCGATCCACAAGAAAATGGGAGGGGACCCCGAATGCACATCCACCTACCAAGAAACACGCTGTCGCGCGCACTTGGCCTGGCACTGCTTGGCATGGCGAGCGGATCCGCGCTTGCGCAGGTGCCGGAGCAGCCGGACGCGCAGGCGAAGACGTACGAACAACCTGACACGAAGTCCCAGCCCGTCGCACCGGACGCGCAGTTCAAACCCGCCACGCCGGACGCGCAGTCGCAACCGGCCACGCCGGGTCCGGCCCCGGCCCCGGCCGACCCGGCGAGCGGAAGCGATACGCAGGAGATGTCCGAGGTTCGCGTCCTGGGCTATCGCCACAGCATCCAGGAGTCGACTGAAGCCAAGCGCGCCGCGGTCAACACGATCGACAGCGTGTACGCCGAGGACATCGGCAAATTCCCGGACCTCAACATCGCCGAGTCGTTGAACCGCATCCCGGGCGTGCAGCTGGCTCGCGACGTCAACGGCGAAGGCCTCAACGTTTCGATCCGCGGCCTCGGCAGCAGTTTTACGCTGACGACGATGAACGGCGCGCCGATCACGACCGCGTCGATCGGCCTGAACAACCAGAACCAGAATCGCGAGGTCGACCTCAACCTGTTCCCGACCGAATTCTTCACGAAGTTGACGGTCGAGAAGACGCCGAAGGCGACGACGCTCGAAGGCGGCATCGCCGGAACCGTCGACATGCGCAGCGCGCGTCCGTTCGATTACATCGGTTCGCACGTGACCTACTCGTTTCAGGAGGGCTACAACGACATCAGCGAGAAATGGAGCCCGCTCGGCTCGGTGATCGGCAGCTGGACCAACGATGCCGGCACGTTCGGTGTGCTCGGCGGCATCTCGCTCAATCGCGGCCATATCGGCGTGCACGGCTGGGAGTCGATCGGCTGGACTAATCCGGGTCTGACCTATACGCAGTGCGGACTGGCGCCGCCGACCGGCACGCCCGCAACGAACCAGCCAGCCGCATGCAACGTCAACGGCGGCGGCAACTGGCGCATCCCGGACACGGTCCCGAACAATCCGGCCACGGTCGGCGCCGGCCTCGTGCCCGGCACCGTGATCGACAACGCGTTCCTGCTGTCGCACAACCCGGGACTGACCACGAATCAGATCAGCGAAGCGCTGATTCCGCGCCTCGGCCGCCCGGTAAACATGGAAGGCGACCGCGACCGCGATGGGTTCATCGGCTCGCTCGAATTCCGGCCCAGCGACAACGCGCATTTCTACATCGATACGATGTACACGAAGGCCAAGCGCACGAACGATCGCATCGACATGAACCTGGTCGGCCGCAACGGCAACATCATTCCGCTCGACATGCAGGTAGACGGCAACGGCGTCGTGACCAAGGCGACGTTCACGAACGCGCAGTTTTTCCTAGAGGCGCGTCCATATGAGGAAAACGTCAAGTACTGGAACGTCAATCCCGGCGGCGACTTCATCTTCAACGACAGTCTCAAGATGAGCGCGCAGGTCAACTACGGCCGCAGCTGGATGTTGCGCGAGTCGCCGACGGTGCTGGTCAACTCGCCGTTCACGACGATCCAGTACTCGAATTCGGGCGGCGATTTCCCGACCTGGACCACCGGCGGACTGAATGTCAACGATCCGAATGCCGGATGGACCTGGGCCGGCGGCCGCGTCAACATCAACAACGAGCGACGCGACACCGAGAACAAGGGCGCGCACGCGAACCTGCAGTGGGGCAGCGACACTCGAAACCTGATCTTCGGCGCCGCCTGGGACCAGGACAGCCGCAACATCACCGGCTACGACAACAGCCAGCGCTGGCAGAACACCGTCTGCGGCGGCGGCGTCGCCGACGTCACGCCGAACCCGCCTTGCACCGGCGGCCCCGGTTCGGCGATTCCGCTGTCGGCGCTTTCTTCTTATCTGCAGCCCGGACCGTTCGGTTACATCACGGTCGACTTCGACCGCTTCAAGAACGACAGCAACTACTACGCCCTGCGCGACAGCGCGCCGGTATCCGGTTCGGCCAACACCGGCGCGACCACCGGCGGTTTCGACGAAAAGAATGGCGGGCTGTTCGTCGAAGGCAACGACGAGTGGGGCGCGGTGCGCGTCAACGGCGGCGTGCGCTACGTGCACACGGACCAGGAAACGGACGGCCCGGTCACGGTTGCCGGCGTGACCCAGTTCCTCACGCTCTCCCAGACGTACCACAAGTATCTGCCGTCGTTCAACACGGCGTGGAACGTGACCGATGAGATCGTGCTGCGCTTTTCCGGTTCGCGCACGATTACCCGGCCGAATCCGAGCAGCATGCTGCCGAACACGAACTTCAGCGATCCGTCGGCACAGAATGCCTCGCAGGGCAATCCGACCCTCAACCCGTACATGTCGAACAACGTCGACCTCGGCGGCGAGTGGTACACCGGCGGCGCGGGCTACGTTGCACTGAGCCTGTTCAACAAACGCATCAGTGGTTACACGTATCAGGGCGTGAACACGATCCCGTTCACTGCGCTCGGCATTCCGTACGAGAGCCTGAACCCGACCCAGCAGCTGGCGATCAACCAGCGCGGCGGGCCGGATGCGGCGGCGGTCAACGTGTCGCAACAGGTCAACGCGTCGAACAACGTCAACCTGCGCGGCTACGAGGCGACCTGGGTACAGCCCCTCGACCGCCTGATCGACGGCTTCGGCTTCCTGTTGAACTACACGCACATCGACACGTCGGTCGTGGGTGACGGCCCGAACGTGGCGAAGGTGGCGTCGAATCTCTACGGAATCGCGCCGAAACTGTGGAATGGGACGCTGTACTGGGAACGCGGTCCGGTCTACGTGCGCTTGGCGTACACCTGGAACGGCGGATACCAGACCGCCGGCGCGAATCAGAACGGCATACCGTATGCGACGCTCAACGGCGACTCGCACGGCCAGCTCGATCTTTCAGCGAGCTATACGATCGAGGGTTGGTGGTCGCATCCGCAGATCACGTTCAACGCAATCAACCTGACCGACGAGAAGTTGCGTTCGACCTTCTACTGGCCGAATGCGACGAACGACTTCTACGATCCGGGTCGCACGTACCTGCTCGGCATTCGCGGTTCGTTCTGATTGATGCGGTAGAAAAAGGCTCCAGCGCGACACGGCCCGTCCGGTACGAAAGTGCCGGCCGGGCCGTGGTTTCTTCGGCCGGCGGCCACTTCGCCGATAATGCCAATGGTTTCTGCAACGAGCCTCCCGAGGACATGAACAGCGCGAAGCAAACACTCCCGGCCGTGGAAAAAATCGGCTTTGCCCTCGGCGATCTCGCTGCCAACCTGATCTTCCAGACGCTGGTCACCTTTCTTGCCTTCTTCTACACCGACGTGTATCGCATTCCTGCGAGCGCGGCGGCAACGCTGATTTTCACCGTCGGTCTGCTCGGGGCGTTCGTGTTCACGCCGGTCATGGGCCTGGTCGCCGACCGAACGCGCACGCGCTGGGGCAAGTTCCGGCCGTGGATTCTCTGGACCGCGATTCCGTTCGGTGCGCTGTCGCTGCTCGCATTCAGCACGCCGGATCTCGGCGAGAGCGGCAAGATCGTCTATGCGCTCACGACCTACACGCTGCTCGTGCTGGTCTACGTGGCCAACAACCTGCCGTACTCCGCCCTGAGCGGCGTGCTGACCGGCAGCATGGCCGAGCGCAACAGCCTGTCGTCGTACCGCTTCGTCGCGGTGATGGTCGCGCAGTTCGTCATCCAGGTCCTGTTGCTGCCGCTCGTGCTGATCCTGGGCGACGGCGACAAGGCGCGCGGTTTCGAGCGAACGATGGCGTTGTTCGCGATCGTCGGCACGCTGTTCTTCCTGATCACGTTCTTCACGACGAAGGAACGCATCGTGCCGGCGCCGGAGCAGAAGTCGAGCGTTCGCCAGGATCTGGCCGACCTCGCGAAGAACCGGCCCTGGCTCGTCATGCTGGCGCTCACGATCCTTGTATTCGTCAATCTCGCGCTGAAAGGCGGGATGTACGTCTACTATTTCAAGTACTACCTCGACGCGACGCAGCTCGCGCAGTTTCTCGACGGCGTCGGCTTCAACGGCTTCATCGCCGGCTTGAACCACGCGCTGGTCGGCGCCGGACTGACCGAATTCCAGTGGCCGAAGGACGCGCCGACCTCGGCGTTCAGCCTGTTCAACGCCGGCGGCATCGTCTTCATGATCATCGGCATCGGCTTTTCCAAGCCGCTGGCCGACCGCTTCGGCAAGCGCGACGTATTCGGCGGCGCGCTGTTCGTCTCGACGCTGTGCCTGCTGGCGTTCTGGTTCTACTCGCCGCAATCGGTCGGCCTGGTCGTCGTGTCGTACATCCTGCACGGATTCTTCTACGGCATCACGATTCCGTTGCTCTGGGCGATGATCGCCGACGTCGCCGACTATTCGGAATGGAAGAACAATCGCCGCGCGACCGCGATCGTCTTCTCGGCGATGCTGTGCGGACTGAAGTTCGGGCTGTCGATCGGCGGCGCGCTGGTCGCGGGAATCCTCGCGGCCTATGGCTATGACGCCAGCTTGCCGGCGCAGGCGCCGGACGTCGTGCACGGCATCAAGCTGGCGGTCAGCGTGTACTGCTCGATCCCGTTCCTGCTCGGCGTGGCGCTGCTGTTCGTTTACGAGCTCGACAAGTCGATGGAGACGCGCATCGAGCGCGACCTTGGCGCGCGTCGCGCCGGTGCGGCTACGCCCGCATGATCGCCGCTTGCATGACGGTATAAAGATGGCAGACGACACCGATCGCGACAATCTCGAAACGCTGGCGGCGCGGGCGATATCGCAGCCGCTGGTCACGCATATCTATACGGCCGACCCGTCGGCTCACGTGTTCGAAGGCAAGCTGTACATCTATCCGTCGCACGACATCGACGCCGGGATTGCGCACAACGATCTGGGCGACCAGTACGCGATGGAGGACTATCACGTCTTGCGCATGGACACGCCGGACGCCATGGCCGTCGACTGTGGCCTGGCATTGCACGTCAGGGACGTGCCGTGGGCGGCCCGGCAGATGTGGGCGCCGGACGCGGCGAGCAGGGACGGCCAGTACTACCTGTATTTTCCGGCCAAGCGCGCCGACGGCGTTTTTCAGATCGGCGTAGCGATCGGCGAGCGTCCCGAAGGTCCGTTCGTGCCCGAGCCGCGACCGATCGAAGGCAGCTACTCGATCGATCCGGCCGTGTTGTCCGACGACGACGGCGCGTTCTACATGGTCTTCGGCGGGATCTGGGGCGGACAGCTGCAGAAATATCGCGACAACGTCTACTCCGCCGCGAACGAAGAGCCGCCTGCAGACGCGCCGGCACTCGGACCGCGCATCGCCCGGCTGCGCGCCGACATGAGGCAATTCGACGAAGCGCCGCGCGAGTTGCGCATCGTCGACGACGCCGGGAAGCCGCTGCTTGCGGGCGATCACGAGCGCCGTTATTTCGAAGGGCCGTGGATGCACAAGTGCGGCGGCCGCTACTACCTTTCGTACTCGACCGGGAACACGCACCTTCTCTGTTACGCGATCGGCGACAACCCGTACGGACCGTTCACGTATCAGGGGCAGCTTCTGACTCCGGTCGTCGGCTGGACCACGCACCACTCGATTTGCGAGTTTCGCGGCAACTGGTACCTGTTCTATCACGACGCAATCCTGTCCGGCGGCGAAAGTCACCTGCGCTCGGTCAAGGTGACGCCATTGCGCCACGATGCGCGCGGCCGGATCGCGACGATCCACCCGTATGGAGAGTGACCCGCGCTCGATACCCTTGCCGCACGGAGCGCTCGAGCCGCTGGCGCCCGGTGTGCTGATCCGCCTGGCTTGCGGACCGCTTGCGGTCGATGTTGCCCCCGCTGCCGGCGGCCGTATTGCCCAGATTCTCCGCAACGACGTCGAGTGGCTGGTCGGCTACAGCGAGCGCAACGCGGCGATGATCGCCTGGGGTTGCTATCCGATGCTGCCGTGGGCCGGCCGGATCCGCCGCGGCCGATTCGACTTCGAGGGGCGCGCCTGGCAGCTTCCATTGAACTTTGGTGAACACGCAATTCATGGCGTCGGATTCGCGTTGCCGTGGCACGTGGAAGTCAGATCCCCCGTGCATGCGGAACTCTCGCTGCAACTGCCCAACGACGAGCGCTGGCCGTTTGGTGGTGTCGCGAGGCAGCGCATCGAAGTGCAGAACAATGCCCTGCGGATGCGCTTGTCCGTGACCGCCGGCGAGCGGCCGATGCCGGTGGTCATCGGCTGGCACCCGTGGTTCCGCAAGCCCGACAGGATCGAGTTCAACCCGACCCGGTTCTATCCGCGAGACGCCGAAGGCATAGCGGTCAGGCCCGTGGACGAGCCGCCACCCGGACCGTGGGACGACTGCTTCGTCAACGAGGAGCCGGTGCTGATCGAGCGCGCCGGCCAGCGCCTGCGGCTCGTTTCGAGTTGCCGGCACTGGGTTGTCTACGATGAAACCGCGCACGCGACCTGCATCGAACCGCAGAGTGGTCCGCCGGACGCGTTCAGCCTGGAACCGACGCGGCTCGCGCCCGGATCCTCGATCGCCGCTTCGTTTACGCTCGAGTGGCTTTGAACGTCGCGTTTGCGACGAGCCGGATCCAGGCGCGCTATTTCAGGTACTGATCGAACCAGCCGACGATGCGTCCGCGCAGGTCTTCGAGGTTGCTCGGCTTGCGAAAGTGGTGGCCTTCGCCGGCGTAGATCATGAGTTGCGTCGGCGTGCCGATCGTTTTCAACCCGTGCCAGTACTCGAGCGATTGCGCCGCCGGGCACTCGACATCGCGCTCGCCGACATAGATCAGTGTCGGTGTCTTCGCCTGCTTGATGAACTCGATCGGTGACGACGCGCGATATACGGCAGGATCGTCGTACACCGATGCGCCGAAAAACGGGATCATCCACTGGTCGATGCCGTTCTGGCCGTAATAGCTCGTCCAGTTCGCAATGCCCGCGCCCGCGACGGCGGCCTTGAAGCGCTGCGTCTGCGTGTTTGCCCACATCGTCATCCAGCCGCCGTACGAGTGGCCGTAGATACCGAGCCGCGCATCGTCGACCGGTGCGATCTTCTCGACCGCATCGACGCCGGCGAGGATGTCGCGCAAGTCGCCGTGGCCGAAGTCACGGATGTTCGCGCGCGTGAACGCTTCGCCCTGGCCGTAGCTGCCGCGCGGGTTCGGATAGAAGATGTAATAGCCGCGCGTGATCAACTCGTGGATGAAATCAAAACGCGTGCCGTGCTGTTCGCCCGCGGCGATGTAGCGCGGCGTGACCGCGGAGCTCGGGCCGCCGTGCACCACGACGACCATCGGATGCTTGTGCTGGCCGGATACTTGTTTCGGCCCAAGCAGCCAACCCTGCACGTTGAAGCTTTCGTTCGTCCAGTGCACGCTCTGTGCGGAAACGTTCGCGCCCAGCGCCGCGTTGTCACGAGTCACCGGCGCGAGCTTCGTCAGCCGGCCGATCGCGATTTCCTCGGCGTGGTTGAAATCCTCGGTGATCGCCGCCGCGACGGAACCGTCGGCGCTGAAGGCGATCGCACCGTCGAACTTCTGCGCTTTCATGTCGACTGCGGCGGACCAGAGCTTTTTCGTTGCGCGCGTGGCCGGATCGATCGTGACTATGGCGTACTGGTCGCCGATCAGCGCCGACGTGACGAGGTCCGCCCCGCGCCAGGCAATGCCGCGAAACGTGCCCTTGAAACCCGGCGTGAGGTTCGTCGGCGTGCCGCCTGAGAGCGGCACGCTGTAGACGTCGCCGCCGATCGACCCCCAGTCGCTCATCAATCCGCCGATAAACGCGACGGTCTTGCCGTCACGCGAGACGCGCGGCAGGGTCATCTGCATCTTCGGCGCCGCGATCACGCGCAGGGCGCCCGTTTCGGCGTCGATGTAATCGAGCGTGGCGACCCACCAGTTGTTGTCGCCGTTTCCCTTTGCGCCGGTTGCGGCGAAGCCTTTGCCGTCCGGAGTCCAGTCGAATTCATATATGTAGGTATCGGCGGGCGACACGAGCTTGAGTTCGCCACCGCCCGCGGCAACGACGGCAATTCGTTGCTCGTCCTCGGAAACGCCTATCTCGCCGACCAGTGCCGCGCCGGCCTCGACCGCGCTGGTTTTCTTGCGCGCGCCGGGCGTCACGAGCAGTGCCATGCGCGCGCCATCGGGAGCCCAGCGCACCGTGTTCGCGACGCCGTCGACATTTGCCGCCGCGCGCGGTGCGGCCTTCTCGATAACGTACAGGGTCGTCTTGCCGGCGGCCGAATCCGCGGCAATGAATGCGAGCAGGTTGCCGTTCGGCGACCAGGCCGTGTCGCCATATTTGCAGGTCTTGCACGGATCGTACTGCGCGATCAGTTTGCCGTCCCGGGCCCGCACAACGACGGTACCGTGCGCTTCCTCTGGAAGATTTCCCGGATCGACGGCCTCGACAGTGGCGACGCGATCGCCCGCCGGCGACAGCGCCAGCGCATCGTGTTCGCGAAGCACGACAGGCTCCGGCGCGGCCTGCGCAATGCCAAGGACAAGTGCGCTCGCGCCGGCGAACAGCGCCGACTTCAGAATCAATTGCATCGAATACTCCGGCAGCGCAGATCGAACGAGAACGCGCATCCTACACGCTGACGCCGAGCCGGCGCCCGTGACTTTAGGCACGCCTGAGCACGAGCAATGGCGACGTCGCCGCGATACGCCGCGTGCCGAGCCAGCCGGCCAAGGCGACGAGCACCGCAGCCGCCAGCGCCGACGCGGCCAGCGCGCCCAGCGGTGGTATGTAGGCGACACGAAACACACGCTGCGCGAGCCAGACGCCGGCGAGCCCGGCACCTAACGCGGCAATCGAGCCGGCCAACGCGCCGAGCAGCGCGAACTCGCCGAGCACTGCTTGCGTCAGCTGGCGGCGATTCGCTCCGAGCGTGCGCAACAGCGCAGTTTCGAAGCGGCGCTCGTCGGCGCTTGCCGCGAGCGCGGCCAGTAGAACGAGCAGGCCCGCGGCCAGGCTGAAGCCAAGCACCGAAGTCACCGCCCGGCTGACCCGGTCGATAATGTCGCGCACGCGATCGAGCAAGGAGTTCAGATCGATCAGCGACAAGTTCGGATGGTCGCGAGTCAGGCCGGCGAGCGCCTCGGCCGGCACGGCGCCGAGATGAAAGCTCGCAACATTGCTGTAGGCCACGCCCTGCGCGCTGACCGGATCGAGCAGCAGGAAGAAATTGACGCGGAACGAATCCCAGCGCACGCCGCGGACGCTGGTCACGCGCGCGACGACGTCGCGCTCGCCGATGCGCAGGGTCAGCGTATCGCCGAGTTTTAGATGAAACATCTCGATCCACATTTCGTCGAGCGAGACTTCCGGCTCGCCCGGGTTTGCGTCGAACCAACGCCCGGCCTTCACGCGATTGGTCGGCGGCAGGTCCGCGCTCCACGAAAGCCGGGTCTCGCCATTGATCCACCCGGCCGCGCGCCGATCCTGATAGTCCTCGGCGCGCGGCGCCTTGCCGTTGATCGCGACGAGCTTGCCGACGGCGAGCGGCATCATGCTGACGTTGTCCGCGTGCAGCGCGGCCAGTCGCGCCTTGACGCCGTCGCTCTGCTCGGGCTGGATGTTGACCAGGAAATAGTTCGGCGTGTCGACCGGAAGTTCAGCGCGCCAGGCGCCGAGCAGAGACGGCCCGACCACGGCGAGCAGGTCGAGCGCGGTCAGCGCGAGCGCCAGCGCCGTGATCTGCAGCAGGCTCAGGCCGCGTCGGCGCGCGAGATTGGCGGCGCCGAAGCGTAGAGCGCCCGGCATGTAACGCAATGCGCGCGACAACAAACGTATCGAGATGATGCCGAGGACCAATGCGAACAGGCCGACCCCGGCCAGGCTCGCCGAAAGAACGCCGGCCAGCGCGAGCGAGTCGCTTTCGAACCAGATCAGGCCGGCGCCGAGCACGACCGGCAGCAGATAAAGTACGTCGAAGCGGCGCACGCGCGCGCCGATCGCGCGCTGGAATACCCGCACCGGCGGCACCTCGCGCAAGCGCAACAGCGGGGGCAGGGCGAAACCGAACAGCACCGCAAGGCCAATCGCGAACGCGGCGAGAGTCGGGATGAGCGGCGTCTTCGCGACCGCGCCCGGCAGCAGATCGCGCGCGAACGCGAACACGAGCTCCTGCAATCCC
>Ga0207648_10007558_pt1 | contig 10666 bp, 9 predicted proteins | sample KBSMisM32_FD_184310 | JGI IMG/M metagenome (GOLD analysis project Ga0207648, IMG submission 184310) | Miscanthus rhizosphere microbial communities from Kellogg Biological Station, Michigan, USA - KBS Miscanthus M3-2 (SPAdes) (version 2) | ecosystem: Host-associated > Plants > Roots > Rhizosphere... | reverse complement strand
CGAACGGCCGCGTCTTGCGTCGGCGCCTGAGCCGGGCGGTTCCGACGATCGCCGTCAATCGCGCATTGGGATGCAGGCGCGTTGCGCAGCCGTTTCCGTGTCACGGCGATGCGGTTGCAAATGAAACGGGGCCATGCTGTCCGGGATGCGACGTGCGACACGGGGTCTGCTGCGGCCCGCGCGCGAGTGCGATCTCGAACGTCGACCGCGTATCGCTCTGCGCGACCACGACCACGTAGCCGCTGCTCGCCACGGCGATCAGCGCGACCGCCAGCGTCAGCCGCAACGGTGTCACGGCGGGGTGGAGATTTCTGGGCAAACCCATGGTCGCGCTCGGCTGTGGATGCGGTTCGTTGCCGCGATGTTCCGGCGCTCGGATTGCAGGTCGATTCCGGGCCGGGATGCGCACGTTTCAGCTGCAATTCGCCACGCCGCGTTCACCGAGGCCTCGCGCACGTTTCAGTTGTAGTCGTGGCACGACCAACTGCAATCGGCCGGTAGGCACAGGGCGTGACAGTTGCCGAACGCCAGTCCCGTCGCGAAGCGCGTCCACCCGATAGCCGCCCACGAGCGCCATGCAGACCGTCGATGGACACTGACCCTGGTCGAGACCCGGCTGAGCAATCGCCGGGGCGGGCGCGGCGCATCCTCGTCGTCGACACGGACAGCGCCTGCGTCGCGCTGCTCGAACAGTGGCTGACGGACGCGGGGTTCGAGGTCTTGCACGACCCCGATGTCGGCGTGTCGCTAGACTTGGCGATCGTCGATGTTCCGCAGCCGCGCTCCGGCGCCACGCAGGCCTTCCGACGGATCGCCCAGAGGCATCCAGGTACGCCGATCCTTGCCGTGTCTTCAGCCTTCTTTCCCGGCATAGAACACTGCACGGCGGCGCCGCGGATCCTCGGCGTCGCCGGCGTGCTGGCCAAGCCGATGTCGCGCGAAGCGCTGCTGAACCAGCTGCGCCGCCTGCTCGGATGAATTCGGATTCCTTTTCGACGCGAAGGCCTTGGCGTTGGTCGCGGATCGCCTGGGGCGGCGGCGCGCTGCTGGGCGCGGGCTCGCTGGTGGCGCTGCTGAACCGCCACTTCGTACGGCTCGATGAGACGCGGCGCTCGCTCGAGATTTCGCGCGAACGAATGGCCTTGGCGGTGGCCGGGTCCGACGCCGGCATCTGGGATTGGGACATCCCCGGCGACCGGATCGTCGCTTCGCAACGCGCGTTCGAGATCTTTGGCTTGCCGAGAGGCCCGGAAAGCCGCACCCGTGACGAGTGGCTCGCGGCGCTGCGGATCCACCCTGAAGACGCCGCCGCGCACCACCAGGCGATTCGCGAACACCTGGCGGGCGGGACCGCCGCGTGCTTCAGCGAATTCCGCGTGCGCCATGGCGACGGCGCCTACCGCTGGGTGCGCGTGCGCGGCCAGTGCGTGCGGGACACTGGGGGCAGGGCGCTGCGCATGGCCGGCTCGGTGGCCGACATCGATGCGCAGCGCCGCGCCGAGGACGCGTTGCGAGTGTCCGAGGAGCGCTTCGCACTGGCCGTCGCCGGCTCCGACGACGGCCTGTGGGATTGGGACTATCGCACCGGCATCGCCTTCGAATCGCGGCGCGCACGCGAACTGCAGGGCTTGCCGCTGCAGCCCGAAGCACAACCGCTGGACGAGCTGATCGCGTCGCTGCAGGTGCACCCCGAGGACGCATCGCAGCGTGCCGAGGCCTTGCGCGCGCACCTCGCCGGCGAGACGCCGCACTACGAGTGCGAATACCGAGTGCACCATGCCGACGGCCGCTGGCGCTGGATTCGCGTGCGCGCGCTGTGCATCCGCGAGGCCGACGGACGGCCGTGCCGCATCGCCGGCTCGGTCAGCGACATCGACGAGCGCAAGCGCGCCGAACAGGCGCTCCGGCGCAGCGAGGAGCGCTTCGCGCTGGCGGTGGCCGGCTCGAACGACGGCATCCTCGACTGGGACATCGTCGCCGACAACATGTACGTGTCCGAGCGCGCGCTGCAGATCGCCGGCATCGAGGCCGAGGCGGCGGTGCGGACGCGCGCGCAGGGGATGGCGCTGCTGATGCCGCGGCTGCACCCGGACGACGCGACACGCCTGGGCGACGAGCTGCGCGAGCTGGCCACGGTGCATCGCCAAGTGCACGACGGCGAATACCGCGTGCTCGACGGGTCCGGCAACTGCCGCTGGGTGCGCTTTCGCGGCATGAGCGTCGCCGATCCGAGCGGCCGCCCCATACGCTGGACCGGCTCGTTCAGCGACATCGATGCGGCAAAGAAGGTCGAAGAGGCGCTGCGCCGCTCCGAAGAGCGCTACCAACTGGCAGTCGCCGGCTCCAACGAGGGGCTGTGGGATTGGGACCTGGCCACGGACCGGCTGTTCCTGTCGCGGCGCAACCAGGAACTGCTGTGGCTTGACCCGGTCGAGCCGCAGCAGAGCCGGCGTTACTGGATCGAGCGCACGCATTACCACCCCGGCGACGTGCCCGCCATTCGCGCGGCGATCTCGGCGCATCTGCGCGGCCGCACTCCTCACTTCGAGGTCGAATACCGGCTGCAGCACCACAGCGGCACGTGGCACTGGTACCGCCAGCGCGGCATCGCCATCCGCGACGCCGCTGGCAGGCCGACGCGCATGGCCGGCTCGATGGAAGACATCAGCGACCGCAAGAATGCCGAGGCCGAACGGGAGCGGCTCGAGGGGCGGCTCCGTCAGGCGCAAAAGCTCGAAGCCATCGGCACGCTGGCCGGCGGCATTGCGCACGATTTCAACAACATCCTCGCGGCGATCCTCGGCTACGGCGAACTGGCGCAGAAGGACGCTGCGGCGGGCAGCGCGCTGCGCCGGCACGTCGACGCGGCAATGAGCGCGGCAATGCGCGCGAAGTCGCTGGTCGAACGCATCCTGGCGTTCAGCCGCAGCGGCATGGGCGAGCACGTAGCGGTGAATGTGCGTTCGGTGGTCGGTGAGGCGCTCGATGGCGTCGCCACCACGATGCCCCCCGGCGTTCGTCTGCAGCGGCGGCTCGATTGCGGCGACGCGGCGGTGCTGGGCGACCCGACGCAGGTGCACCAGGTGGTGATGAACCTGTGCGCCAATGCGTTGCAGGCGATGCAGCAGTCGACGCAGGCCGAGCGCACCCTGACCGTCACGCTCGATTGCGTCGAGGAAGGTACGCCGGTGTGCGCCACCTGCGAGTTGCCGGCCGGGCGGTACGTGCGCCTGGCGGTTCACGACACCGGCTGTGGCATTGCCGCGAACGTGCTGGAACGCATCTTCGACCCGTTCTTCACGACGCGCGAGATCGGCGTGGGCACCGGGCTGGGGCTGTCGCTCGTCCACGGGATCGTCACCGATCTGGGCGGCGGCATCGATGTCGACAGCCGCGTCGGCGAAGGCTCGACGTTCACGGTGTACCTGCCGTGGCAGGACTCGGTGAGTGCCGTGGCCCCGCCGGCCGAGGCGGAACTGCAAAGCGGCCAGGGGCAGGCGATCTTGCTCGTCGACGACGAAGATGCGCTCGTGCGCCTGGGAGAGGAGATGATCGCCGAATTGGGATACGAGCCGGTGGGCTTCACGTCGAGCAAGGCGGCGCTGCAGGGCGTGCGCGCCGAGCCGCAGCGTTTCAGCGCGGTCCTTTCGGACGAAGCGATGCCCGAGATGACCGGCTCCGAGCTTGCGCTCGAAATCCGCAAGGTGCGGGCGGACATGCCGATCGTGCTGATGAGCGGCTACGTGACGCCCGCGCTGGCGGAGCGTGCACAACGGGCCGGCGTCGTCGAGGTGCTGAGCAAGCCGCTGGCCTCGCGTGACATCGCGCGCAGCCTGGCGAACGCACTGCGACCGGGGTGATCGCTTCATTGCAAACGAAACGAAGTGGCCCGGAGTCGGTCATCGCCCGGCAATCTGGCCTTGCTGCACTGCCTCGAATGGCCGGGTGCGGAGCGCCGCTCTCGGCCGCTCGCCGCCCCTTTCAAAGCGGAGATGCATTCCTGCAGGCGTGAGATGTACCTGAACGAACAAGCGGCGCCCCGGCGCTACGATTTCGCGGTGAGCGATACGCCGAAGCCCGCCCTGCTGCCACATGTTCTGGCGCTCGACGACGATGCGTCGATTCGCGCGCTGCTAAGCGAGTACCTGGGCGAGAACGACTTGCGTGTCAGCGCAGTCGCCAGCGGCGCCGAGCTCGATGCCGTGATGGCGCGCGACACCGTCGACCTGATTGTGCTGGACTTGCGGCTCGAAGGCGAAGACGGCCTGCAGATCGCGCGCCGGCTGCGCGAAGCATCCCTGATCCCGATCCTCGTGCTCAGCGGCCGCGCCGACGAGGCCGACCGGGTCATGGGTCTCGAGCTTGGCGCCGACGACTACCTGGTGAAGCCGTTCAGCCCGCGCGAGCTGCTGGCGCGAATACGAGCGCTGCTGCGACGGGCCCAGGCGCAGGCCACGGTCGCCGACGCGATCGCGCGGGTGCGCGCCTACCGCTTCGGCGGCTGGGAACTGAACGTCGGGCTGCGCCGGCTCAAAGGCACCGACGGCCAGGTCGTGGAGCTGACGAACGGCGAGTTCAGCCTGCTCGCGGCGTTCGTCTCCGCGCCGGGACGCATCCTCTCGCGCGACCAGTTGCTCGAACTGTCCCGGCTCCACAACGCCGAGGTGTATGACCGCTCGATCGACGTGCAGATCTTGCGCCTGCGCCGCAAGATCGAAGCCGACCCTGCGCATCCGAAATTCATCAAGACACAGCGCGGCGCCGGGTATCTGTTCGACGCCGCTGTCGAGCCGGTGCGGTAGTCACCCCGAGCCCCCGTGCTCGCGAGCCGCCTCGCGCTCGGCGCCGGTGATCGGCAGCGCTATTGCAATCGCAATCTGCCGGGCAGCGCCGTGAAATCGCGCCGTAGTCGGCGGTCGCTGCAATCGATGCTCCTCAAATAACTGAACGAGTCGACTCACGATGACCATCAGGATCGATTTCGTCAAGGCCGCGCCGCAAGCGGCGGCCGCCATGTTCGGCCTTGAACGTTATCTGCACGGCTGCGGCCTGGAGCCTTCGCTGCTGAACTTGGTCAAGCTGCGCGCCTCCCAGATCAACGGCTGCGCTTACTGTCTCGACATGCACTCCAAGGAAGCGCGTGCCGCGGGCGAAACCGAGCAGCGCATCTACGTGCTCGACGCCTGGCGGGAGGCGCCGTTCTACAGCGCCCGCGAACGCGCCGCGCTGGCCTGGACCGAGGCGCTGACGCTGGTCTCCCGGGATCAAGTTCCCGACGACGTGTACGACACAGCGCGCAAGCAATTCAGCGAGCGGGATCTGGTCGACCTGAGCCTGGCGGTGGTCGTCGTCAACGGCTGGAACCGGCTCGTGATCGGTCTGCGCTCGGCGATTCCAGGCACATATTGCGCCGGCATGTTCCAGCAATGACAGCACGTGGCTTGGGGATTGCCGGGAAAGGCACAGGCTGAACCCGGACATCGAGGGATGCACCTGATGACCTATCTGTTCGTCAAGACCGTTCACATCGTGTCGGCCCGCCTCTGGATCGGAGGGCTGGCGGCGTTGCTCGCGCTAGGACTCTGGTTGGCCCGCCATCCTCGGGACGCGCTGCCTGCGGCCGTGTTGCATGCGGCCGGATGGTTCGGCGAGCGTGTGCTTGTATCAGCCGGCATGGTGAGCCTTTTGACCGGGATGGGCTTGGCCCGCCTGTCTGCGAGCGGCCTTCAGCCCTGGATGCTCTGGGGCGTCCTTGCCTTGCTGTCGGTGGCCGTGCTCGACGCCGTCCCGCTTCAGCGCACGCTGCGCCGGCTGAACGACTGGAAGGTGAGGCCGCGCGACGGCGATTCGAAGGGCGGCACCTTGCCTTTCCGCGCCAATGCACTGCTTGCCGTCAACTTGGTGCTGCTGTTGTCGGCTGTTGCCGCGATGGTCGTCAAGCCGGTGTTCTGAGACGCGTCGGCGCGCAAAGAAGCTCGCTGCTGTCGCTTCGGCATCGAGCACGGCACGGTTACAGCCGTAGTTGCGCCACTGCAGAGCTGCAATGGCGCGGCAATCGGCGATGGCGAAACTTGTCGTTGTCAAGCCGGCACAGCCGACGCAGCGCGGCCCAAGACGAGTGGCATGTCTTCGGCGGCGAGCAGCGCTCTTCGTCGTCGGCATCGCGCGGGTCGCATGTGGCCCGACGGACCGCGCGGACAGTCAGAGGGCCCGAACAAAGGAGCACGAAATGACCTACGTCGAGGGATTCTTGATGGCCGTCCCGAACGCCAACAAGCAAGCGATGCGAGAAAGCGCCGCGAAGTTTGCGGCGATCCTCAAGGATTACGGCGCCAGCCGCGTGGTGGACTGCTGGGGTGATGACGTGCCCGAGGGCTCGATCACCGACTTCAGGCGCGCGGTCAAGGCCGAGGCGCAGGAGACGGTGGTCTTCGCATGGGCCGAGTGGCCTTCCAAGAAGATGAGGGATGAAGCCAACGCGAAGCTGAGGGTCGACGCGCGCCTGCAGCCGAGCGAGATGCCTTTCGATGGCAAGCGGATGATCTTCGGCGGCTTCGAGGTGCTGCACGACTCGAACTGACGCGAGCGCCGGCAGGGCGATGCAGGTGAACAGCGCCATCGAAGCCCCCGACACGAGTCGAGCACGGGGCACATGGACGACGGCCGTCTATTGGTTGCTGAGTCTCGGCCTGGGCGGCCTCATTCTGGCCACCGGTGTGGGCAAGGCGCTCGATGTCCCCGGCTTCATCGGCGTGTTGCGCACCTATCGCCTGGGCCTGGGCGAAATGTTGCTTTGGGCTATTGGCCTGGCCGTGACCGTCTTCGAACTGACGCTGGGTCTTTGGATCCTCAGCGGCCGGAAACTGGCAGGTGCCATGGCGTTCGCGATGGCGCTCAACTTCGGCTACTTCGTGCTCATGACGAGTTCGCTGTGGCGCGGCCTGCACCTGCAGAACTGCGGCTGCTACGGCGTGTACTTCGCGCAGCCGCTGCGTTGGTATTCGCCGCTCGAGGACGTCGCACTGATCTTGCTGTCGCTCCTCCTGCTGAATATTGTCGCCGGGGGGCTGCGGGTAGGGCGTCGATCGTCATCCGCGCGCCAAACCAGGAAGTGGCCGCAGCACGTCCAGGTCGGCGAACGTGAGGCCGGCTCCGGCGCCGAAGTACTCATCGGCGATGTTGCGTCCCCCCACCACCGTGACCTGGTTGTCGGCGGTGAGCGACTTGTTGTGCATGCGCCGGTTGACGCGCGAGAAGTCAGTCAGGAAATTGAGCCCGCGGCTGTCGCGATTGACGAGCGGGTTGTAGAGCCGCACGTCGATGTTGGCATGCGCGTCGAGCGCGGCAATGGTGGGATCGAGTCCCTTGGTATTGAGGTCGTCGAGCAGCAGGCGTACCCGCACCCCCCGCTCGGCCGCTTGCCAGAGCGCTTGGAACAACACGTAGCCGACGTGGTCGCCGTTCCAGATGAAGTACTGCACGTCCAGCGACCTTTCTGCGGCGCCTGCGAGTACAACGCGCGCGGCAAACGCATCGCGGGGGTCGGGCAGCCGATGGATGCCCGACATTCCAGGATTCGCTGCGACGCCAGACGCAACCGCGCGGCCGAGTCGCGTCGACGCCGTGTCGATGTAGGCGGTGGTTTCGACGCGGTCCTTTGGAGGGGGCGGCAGCGTGGCACAACCGGCAACGAGCACCACGCAGGCGGCCAGCAGAGAGGACAGGACGCGGTTCATCTGAGCGTTACCGACAGGTGTTGCGACAACCGGCGAACTCGGCCATGCGCGAGGATGTCGCCAGGCCGAAGGCTGCGTGTGCGACTCCTCGACCGCGGGCCACACCCTTTCGGACCGTCAAAATTTACGACTGAAGCAGCCTAGGCGCAAGAGACGGTGTTGACGTAGCGCAAACATCGTCCACGGCGCTACCCATCGCCCGAGTCGGCAATCGTGAGCCGTACAAAGAGGCCACGTGGACCCCAAAGTCATGTTGAAGCGCGCTTAGATAACGATTTTTCCTAACGCTTGTCGCGTGCGCCTCGAGGAGGTTCGCCAAGGTATCGCGGGTGCTCGAAATTGCTTTCCGAACACCCGGCAGACTGCTGGGGGTGGCGGGCGTCAACACGACCGAGGTCTTCACGAAGACGTCGATGCTGACAATCGCGGGCATCAACGGTGTGGCAGATTCGGGTATCAGTCACGTATCGGTATCTCTTTCGAGACGCTCCTGATCGGCCGCCTTCTGCAGCACGATTCGGCGCACCAAGGCGATGTGCTCGCGCAGCGTGTACGCCTCGCTGGCATAGCTGACGGGCGTGCCCATGCGGACGGCGGCCTGCTCGATGCGGTCGAGCCGGGCGACCCATTGCTCGGTGGGCAGGGTCCCGGTTCGTGAGCTGATCTCACGCTCAAGGAGCTTCAACTCGCCGTACAAGCGGTAGATGCGCGAGCGCACGCGCCAGCGAAAGACCTGAGGCAGGAGATTGGTCATCGGAACCAGGACGACCAGCAACGGAACGAGCAGGACGATCAGCTGTTCGAGATAGGTCGCGACGAAGAAGGGGAGGTAACGGTGCAGGAAGCTCGGGCCGAAGCGCAAATGGCCACTGGCGTCAGCTGAAACAGGCAGGTCGACAGGCGCGGTGTTGGGGAACTCGCCCAAGCCTGCGAAATATCCCTGCTGGGAGTGCAACTCATGAGCGGCGTCCAGCAGCAGGTTGGTGATAGCCGGCGACAGATCGTCGCGCGCCACGAGCATGGCCTTGGTGCCGATGAGCTTGACCTCCTGGGCCGGGATACGAAGGGCAAAGTCGACGGTACCCAGGGGCAGGGTCAGCTTCGTGATGTAGGGAAATCTGCGCTGGTAAGCGTCGGCTTGCTCCAGGCTCATCAGCTTGAGTGACGGATCATGCAACGCCTCCCAGACGGACGGGAACTGCACCTGGCCGATGAAGAGCGCCGCGTCGATCTCGCCTCGCTGGAGGGCGCGCAGCGCCTCGAGATTGACCAGTGGGCTCAGCCTCGTGTTGGAGTAGGTGATGTCGTTGGCCGCAAGCAGCGGCTCGACGAAGGCTCGGATCCCGCTGCCCGGCGAGCCGATGGCCACCTGCTTGCCGCGAAGCTCGTCCAGTTGCGTCAGCGTTGCCGGACCGCGGTAGAAGATCCACAGGGGCTCGTAGTAGAGAGCCATGAGCATGGTCAGGTTGCCGCGCTCCTGCGGTCGGACGATCCCGCCGTGCATGAAGGCCACATCCACCCCGGATTTAGGGTTGTGCAGGAGTTGCTCGTTCTCCTCTGCGCCGCCGGTCAGGCGCTCTTCGACGGTCACGCCCTGGCGGGCAAGGATCTCCTTGTAGCGCTGCGCATACTGGTGGTACAGCCCGTCCTGAAGGCCGGAGGCGAGCACGATGCTGTGGGGAATCGTGCTTACCAGGAACCAGGCGCCCGCCAGCACGACGGCTGTCGCGAGCGCAGCGGCCGGCCAAGGCCTTTGCAGAGTCTCTCGGTTGAGCTTCCAGATCGGCTTGTTGCGGCGCATGGGAGTGTTCGTTTCGTCAGCTCCGAGTGGCACAGCCCATGGCTGCTTGCTTCATCACCATGGACCGCTGCCATTCTCGTCGCAGGCTTTGTGCTTTTCCCTCGTGTTCAACCTTACGCCCGGAGTCCGCGAGCGAACCGCGGTCACGACACGCAGGGTGGTGCTCTCGATGGTCTCGGCCTGCGCAATTTCGAGCCGCGCCTGCAGTCCGCTGCCCGGATGCCCCTACCTTGCGGTGATTGCCCGCCTACAACGCTGACATGGCGGAGTGATATGCCCGGAAGCTGCCCGTGGCAAGCGGCAGGAACTGGCCGCGAATGTGAATTCGTAGAGGCGCCAGGAAGCTGCCCTTAAGTCTTGGAGCTGGGGCGCTCCGCTCGACCATGTTGCTGCGGCCCATCGGCGTCTCGACTCGCGGCAAGCGCATCGACCTCTTGAAGATGCATCTTCGTTGGCCCTTAACTTGATGGGAGTCCATCATGGGATCCAATGCCAACGCCATTCATCGCGAGCCATGGAACAAGGGCAAGATCATCGGGCAGAAAGCGCCGTTCAAGCTCCAGGAAATCTGGGCGCTCCGCGTCCGACTCCACATGGAGAGCCGAGTGCGCGAGCTTGCTCTCTTCAACCTGGGAATCGACAGCAAGCTGCGCGGCTGCGACCTCGTCAGCCTCAAGGTCAGGGACATCTGTCACGGTGATCAGGTGGCAGCACGCGCCGTGGTGATGCAACACAAGACGCAGCGTCCCGTGCAGTTCGAGATCACGCCGGCGACCCGCGACGCCGTGCAGAAGTGGATCAAGTATGCGGGCCTGAAGTCAGAGGACTTCGTGTTCCCGAGTCGAATTGACGCCTCGCCGCATCTGGGGACGCGACAGTACGCTCGGATCCTCGAGGGCTGGGTCGAAGAGCTCGGCCTCAATCCCGCAGACTACGGCACGCATTCGCTGAGGCGAACCAAGGCGACATTGATCTACCGGCGCACAAAGAACCTGCGTGCCGTGCGTTGCTGCTTGGGCACTCCAAGCTGGACTATCTCCCGCGCCGAACTATGTCCCGGGTCATTCGCCGCCACCAATGGCCACGCTGGCACTTCGCGGAACATAGCTGGCCGCATCACAGCCCCTTG
>Ga0207648_10007557_pt1 | contig 10666 bp, 5 predicted proteins | sample KBSMisM32_FD_184310 | JGI IMG/M metagenome (GOLD analysis project Ga0207648, IMG submission 184310) | Miscanthus rhizosphere microbial communities from Kellogg Biological Station, Michigan, USA - KBS Miscanthus M3-2 (SPAdes) (version 2) | ecosystem: Host-associated > Plants > Roots > Rhizosphere... | reverse complement strand
TCGAGTTTCTCTGCCTTCCCTTTCTCGTGGCGATTGCCTTCCGCTTCGGAGTGCGCGAGGCGGTCACGGCGAACGCGCTCCTCGCGGGCATCGCGATCTGGGGCACGGTCCGCGGCGTTGGCCCGTTCCACCGGCTCGATCCGAATCAGTCCCTGCTGCTGATGCAGTCCTACACGGCCGTGCTGGGGCTCACGATCGCCGCGCTCGCCGCCGTCGTGGCCGAGCGCCGCCGCGTGACCCATGCGCTCACCCTCCTCGAGTCCGCTGTCGACAACGCCGCCGAGGGCCTCGTGATCCTGGCGAGCGGAACGTCTCCCTCGCGCCCTCGCATCACGTTCACGAACGAAGGCTTCCGCAAGCTCACGGGCCTCTCGGCGGAGGAGGCACTCGGAGGGACGCTGGATCTGCTCGATGTCTCTCCTCGCGACGCGATGGCCTCGGCGAGACGCGCGTTCGCCATCGGGGAGAGCTTCGAGAAGGAGATGTCCGCCACGCGCCGGGACGGCTCGACGTACGCGTTGGAGATGGAGGTCATACCGGTTCCCCGCCGAGGCTCCTCGCCGTACTGGGTGGCGATCCTGCGAGACGTCAGCGAGCGGCAGCGGCATCTCGCGGCGCTCGAGCACCAGGCTCTGCACGATGCGTTGACCGGGCTGCCAAACCGGCTGCTCCTCGACGACCGCCTGGACCAGGCGATCCGCACGGGCGAACGGGATGGCGGATCGTTCGCGGTCTTGCTGATCGACCTCGACCGTTTCAAGGACGTGAACGACACGTACGGCCACGCGGCGGGCGACGCCCTGCTCGCCCAGGTCGGCCCGCGCCTGCGGGGCGTGCTCCGCTCGGTCGATACGATCGGGCGCGTGGGCGGCGACGAATTCGTCGTGCTGCTGCCGGCGGCGAGCCGCGCCGAGGACGTCGTCCGGACGGCGGAGAAGGTCTTGGAAACGCTGGAGGCGCCTTTCTGGGTCGAGGGGCATTCGTCCGAGATCTCGGCGTCGATCGGAATCGCGCTGTATCCCGAGCACGGCGCCGACGGCATCCAGCTTCTGCGCGCCGCCGACGCGGCGATGTACATGGCCAAGCGCTCGAGCCGGGGGTATTCGGTCTATTCGCCAGGTGAGGACGCGTTCCAGCGGCGCCATCTCGTGCTGCTCGAAGGGTTGCGCCGCGGGATCGAGACCGGCGAGCTCTTTCTCGCCTATCAGCCGCAGGTCGACATGCGCACGCGGGAGGTCTCGCACGTCGAGGCTCTCGTGCGCTGGCGCCATCCGGAGCGGGGTCTCGTTCTTCCCGACGAGTTCATCTCGGGCGCGGAACGGATCGGGCTGAGCCGGCGGCTGACGGACTGGATCCTCGAGACGGCGCTCGGCCAGGCGAAGCAGTGGCGCGAGAACGGCCTGACGCTGCCCGTCTCGGTGAACGCATCGATTCGGATCCTCCGCGACACGGGCTTTGCCGAGCGGGTGCACGCGCTCCTGCGCGAGCTCAGCCTGCCCCCGGAGCTTCTGATGCTCGAGATCACGGAGAGCCTCATGGCCGAGCCGCTGGACGCCCTCGCGACGCTCGAGGAGCTCCGGACCATCGGGGTGCGCCTGTCGATCGACGACTTCGGTGTCGGCGCCCTGTCTCTGCTGACGCTCAAGCAGCTCCCGGTCGAGGAAATCAAGATCGACAAGTCCTTCGTGCTCGGTATGGCGGCGCAGAAGACCGACGCGGCGATCGTGCGGTCCATCATCGACCTCGCGCATCATCTGGGTTGCCGGGTGGTGGCCGAGGGCATCGAGAGCGCCGAGGCCTGGGATCGACTGGCCGACCTCGGCTGCGATCTCGCCCAGGGCGACTACGTGAGCCCGCCCATGCAGGCCGGGGAGCTCGGAGCGTGGTTCGCGGATCGGCACGTCGCCGCCCGGGGCTGATCGAGCTCCCACCGTCATCCTGAGGCCGAAGGCCGAAGGATCCCGAACTCGAATCGGCTGGAACGAGTCCCACGGACTCTTACCCCAGGTTCACGCGCTCCTCGCACGCCCGCAGGACGATGCCCCGGCCATGAATCCCATTCAACTGATGCATTGGACCTGTCCGAAGTGCCTGACCCGTAACACGCGGCCCATCCCCGGCGACACCGAGCACGGCCGGCTTCTTTCCGTCCGCTGCGAAGTCTGCCGGGCCGAACACGTCGCGACGGCCATCATTCGGCCGCCGCGGCCCGGCCGCGAGCCCGCGATCTACGGCGTGGCCTGGGTGTAAGCCCGACTCTCAGACCCTCGGCAGGATGCGGAGCTCGGGCGCGGGGCGCGGTGCGCCGTTCGAGAGCCCTTCGGGGTGAGCCGCCCAGGCTGCTGCGAGCTGGTCGAGCTGGTCGAGCATGGTCGCCCCGGCCGAGGCATCGTAGAAGTGGTACGAGGGAGGCGCCTTCTCGAGGTCGGAATAGGTCGTCCGGCCTTCCTTGCCGGCGAACGCGCGTTCGATCCTGGCGACGTGCTGCTCAAGTAAGCCCATCGTGGAACGCAGGCGGACCCAGCAGTGGTTGTCCCAGGTCAGGATCGTGTCAGGCGGTGGATCATCGCTGAAGCGCTCCGCGAGGGCGCGGGCGGCGTAGGCGCCTCGGGCGCTCAACGCCGTGATGAATTCGGGCGGCATCTTGAGGTTCATGCCGCCTTCTTCGTCGCGCAGATGGATCTGCGCGATTCGATCTCGGAAACCGGGAACCTTCAGCTGGATGTTGTCGCGCCAGTTGTGCATGGTGTCCACGATCTGGCCGAGAAACCATAGAAACTGCGACAGGCGGCCGCCCTCGGGAGGGTTCGACCAGTTCTCCGTCTGGCCCTGCCCGTTCGTGCGGGGAAGCCAGACGTTCTTCGTCTCGTCCTTGGGGTCGTACAGGAAGCGCGGATGAAACGGAGTGAGGTTGAAGGCGAACGTCGGCCACCGGGGGATCGGGCCGTCGAAGAAGTGGATGGGGAAGTTGCTGGTGATGCCGCCGTCCGAAAACCAGCATCTCGTGAGGAGCGGCCGGCCGGGTTTTCCCTGCGAATCCTTGGCCGCGTAGCTGAAGTCGTATCCCCACAGCGGAACGGCGCTGATCAGGATCGGAAAACTCAGGCTCATGCGGACCGCAACGACGACAGGCAGGTCGGCGGGGTGCGGCAGCGGGATCAGCCCCTGATCCTCCGCGATGGCGACGAGCCCGTCCCGGTCGTGGGCCGAGACCCGTCTCTGTCGCTTCATGAACTCGATGACGCGGGGGGAAAAGAGCGGCTCGAGCTCCACCGGGTCGAAGAAGAGCTTCGGGGACTCGAACGGGAGACGGTAGGGCCGGGCCTGCGTGAGATTCGTGGTCATGACCTCGAGGTTGACGCGGCGGCCGCCGCCGTCGGCTTCCATCCGCCGCCGATCCTGTTCGGACCGAGCGCCCCAGAGATCCGCGAAGGTCAGCGGGTCGTCGGACGCGTAACCCTCGGGCCGGCTCGCGCTCTTCGCGCCGCCGAAAGCGATGTCGTCGATCGTGGTTTCGAGCCAGTCGGTCAGGGGCGGCGGATCGCCGTCCTTACGCGAGGCGGATCGGCCGGGACAGATTCCGTACTGGTTCCGTGTCGTGGTCCGGACGACGTCGAGCACGATCACGATCGCAGGAACCAGGAGCCCGAGCCCGAGCGCCAGGAGAGCCAGCGCGAGGACGAGCACGCGAGCGGCGCTCGTCTCGAAGCTGAGAAAAGCCAGCACGGCGAGCAAGGCTCCCGGGAGAGAACCGAGAACGAACGCCAGCGGGTACTGGAGGATGGCGGTTCCGAAAACGCGGAAGACCTTCTTCCATCGGTCGCTTCCGAGAAACGCGAGAAGGAGCCGAAAAGATCGCCGCGCGTCTTTCGCGGGCTGGAAGAGCGACAACAGAAACGACGTGCCGGCCGGCGTCTCCGCGCCGAACTTCGCCGGGTAGGTCGCGAGCTCCTCGAAGCCGGCGTTGGACCCGAGCACCGAGCGGCGATACTCGGCCGCCGCGAAAAAGGCGGCCGCAATTGCCCCGGCGCTCGCGCCGCCGATGCTCCTCAATGTGAACCGCTTCGCGAGCTCCACGCCGGCCGTGGGGTAGACCACCCCGCTCGTGATCCCGCCCTTCATGATCACGTCGCAGTGGCGGGGCGGGGGAGAGTCGGGGATGCGATCGATCTGTCTCATGCAGAGATCGTAGTCCCGGACCTCGGACAGGTGAGGTCGGTGCCGAAAGCTGTGAAACCATTACCGTAATGGTTGCGGGGGCCATCTCCCCTTACCTCCTCTCGGCGGGCCTCCTTGCACGGATGGTCATCGCTCGGCAGGCCGGCTCGGGAAGCCTCCAGGAGGTTCGCGGCAGCTTCGAGTTCAATGCCCGAACAGGAGCGCGGTCGATTGGGGTCGGATACTACCGGCCGGTCCGTGCAGCTGCGGAGTCACGGGTTCTGTTCTTGATACATGGGAGCAGCCGCACGGGAGCGCAGGCTCGAGAGATCGGCGCGTCCCTCGCACCGGCGGGGGATCGGGCGCTGCAATCCGCTCACTGCAGCTTGAAGGTCTTCGTGAGGCGCCGCCCACCGGAGGCAGACCCCCGGCAGTAGGCAACGCCGAGCTTGACGCCGGCCGCAGGCCGGCGGCTGACTCGGCGGTAACTCGAATTCTGCCAGCGCGCAGCGATGCCTATTGCAGGTTGAAGATCTTCGTGAGGAACACCGCCATCTGTCCGCGGGTGGCGGGAGCCAACGGGCAGTAGAGCCCGCCGCTGCAGCCTGCGGTGATTTGTCGATGGAGAAGCTCGTTGACCCACGCTGCGAAGGGGTTGGAGCACGGAACATCGGGGAAGAGCTCGGTGCAGACGGGAGGCGTGTAGCCGGGGGGCTCGGAGGCCTTCAGCAGGAAGACGGGCATCTGCTGGCGGTTGACGGCGCTCGTGGGGCAGAAGGTCGTACCGTTGCCGCAGCCACCGGTGACGCCTTCGGCCACGAGCTCGTAGATCCAGGGCGCGAAGTTCGAAGCGCAGGGGACGTCGGTGAAGGTCGCAGTGACGCAGGGCGGAGGGGTGTAGCAGAGACCGTGTTTGGCCTTCAGCAGGAAGACGGCCATCTGCTGGCGCAACGTCGGATCGTTGACGCCGTAGCTGCCGCCGCCATTGCCCGCGGTGATGCCGATGGAGACGAGTGTCGTGACGAAGGAATAGAACTGTTGTCCGCCCGGCACGTCCAGGAAGTCCGCGACCCAGCCCTTGATGATCGTTCCCGCGGTGCCGTCCGGCGTCGTGACGACGACGTCCTGCGATGTGCCGGGGAGGAATGCGGGCATCGTCGCGTTCAACGTATGGTCGTCCGTGAAGGTGACGGTGACCGGTGTGCCACCCACAGTGACGGTCGTCGGATCGGCGAAGTTGGTGCCGGAGATCGTGAAGGCCGTCCCCCCGGCGGCAGGTCCCGAGGGCGGGTTGACGAAGAAGGCGATCCGCTGCGAGAACTCAGAGGTGTAGCCGGCGGGATCGGTCGCCGTCGCGGAAATCCGAGCGGCGGGGTCTGTCTGGACGGGCAGCGTGACGTCGATGTCGGCGTGACCGCTCCCGTCGGTCGTCACCTGCGAGGAACCGAGGTAGATCTCGCCTTCCACAAACTCCCGCGGGAAGCTGGCACAGACCGGGTTGGAGTAGAAGTCCAGGTCGAAGGTCGTCGAGGGCGCGCTGTCGAGCTTGCCGAGGATCCGCGTACTCCCCGCGCCCTCAGGTCCGTTGTGCTCGATGGACCAGAGGATCGGAAAGTTCTGGCGGCCGTCCGCGTCGGGCCGGTCGTTGAATTCGGGTCCAGTGGGGTCGATATCGATCCCGAGCCCCTCGTTGTCGTGAATGGAGTTGCCCCGGATGTCGTTGTTCCCGTTGTTAACGTAGACGCCAATCGCGTTGTAGGCGATTTCGTTGGCCTCGCCCGGTGAAGTGCCGCCGATGATCGTGCCGTTGCCCGAGAGATCGATGCCGATGGTGTTGCGCACAGGTCCGGTGCCGGCGGCGTCGAGCCCGATGCGGTTGCCTCGAATGAGCCAGGTCGCTGCGCCGAACCGGGTCGCGATTCCTATGTGGACCCCCGAGATGACGTTGCCCGCCCCCGGCGCGGTTCCGCCGACTGTGGCGCCGGAACCCGGCGTGAAGAGCTGGCCGGCGATGCCGTACCCGAATCCACCGTTGAGGCTGAACATTCCGGTCGGATCCGTGCCGATGAGATTGCCCTGAATGGTCACGCCGGAACTTGCCAGTTCAATTCCGATTCCATTGCCGGAAATCAGATTGCGATCCGCGGGCGCGGTTCCGCCGATCACGGTGGTCATGTCTGTTCCGGCGTAGTGAATGCCGACCTGCGACGAAAAACCAGGGGTTCCAAGGGGGTCAACCCCGATGAAGTTCCCCGTCACGAGCGCGCCCGGACCGCTCAAGTCGATGGCGCGGGACCAATTGATGAACGCGAGACCGCGGATCGTGGTTCCGCCGGCAGAGGCTCCGACCGAGAGCCCCGTATCGTTGCTATTGGCGCTGCCGTCGATGAGGATGAGGAGCACCGCGTTCGTGCCCATCGGATCGGTATTGACGCTCGTGCCAGGCTGCGTGTAGCCGTCGATCGTCACGCCGTCGGAGATCTGTGGAAGAGCCGTCGCCGGCGTGATCGTCTGAACGCCGCCGCCGGGGATGTTGAAGGCGATCGTGTCGGGGCCCGGGTTGTCGTTGGCGTCGAGGATCGCCTGTCGTAGCGACCCCGCGCCCGAGTCGTCGATGTTCGTGACCGTGAAGATGTCCGCCGCCAGCGACGAAGCCGCGAAGAGATACAGGAAAACGAGAGGGAAACGCCGCATAGGACCTCCTCTTCGTTCCTAGTTCAGGTTGAACGTGATGCCCAGGAACACGGCCATCTGGCCACGCGTCGCAGGGTTCTGCGGGCAGTAGTTGCCGCCGCCGCAGCCGCCGGTGATGGACTCTGCAGCGAGCTGCTCGATCCAGTCGGCGAACAGGCTCGGGCAGGGCACGTCGGGAAACATGCCCGTGCAGGTCGGCGGTGTGTAGGACGAGCCGTGCTCGGCCTTCAAGAGAAACGGCGCCATCTGGTCTCGCCGCACCGGGTTGGCCGGGCAGAAGTTGCCGCTGCCGCAGCCTCCCGATATGCCCTCGGAGGCGAGAGCCTCGATCCAGTCGGCAAAGGGGGAAGGACAGGGAACATCGCCAAACGTGCCCGCGCAGGGAGGCGGCGTGTAGCAGAGACCGTGCTTGCCCTTCAGAAGGAAGACCGCCATCTGCTGACGGAGCGTCGGCAGGTTGGGGCCGTAATTACCGCCCCCCACGCCCGCAGTGATGCCGTTGGAGACGAGCTTGGTGACGTACGCGTAGAACTGGTTCGCTCCCGGTACGTCCAGGAAGTTCGCCACCCAGCCCTTGATCAGCGCGCCCGTCGTGGTGTCCGGTGTCGTGACCACGACGTCCTGGGCCGTGCCGGGAGCGATCGCGGGCGTTGTGGCGTGAAGCGTGCGGTCGTCCGTGAACGTGACGCCGGAGGCCGGCGTGCCGCCCACCGTGATCGCCGTCGGGTCGGCGAAGTCGGTGCCGGAGATCGTGAAGGCCGTGCCCCCGGCGGCCGACCCCGAAGTGGGATTGATCGAGAAGACGATCCGCTGCGAGAACTCGGAGGTGTTCCCGGCCGGGTCGGTGGCCGTAGCCGAGATCCGGGCCCCGGCCTCCGTGACGACCGAAAGCGTCACGTCGATCGAGGCGCTGCCCGAACCGTCGGTCGTGACCTCGGAGGAACCGAGATAGGTCTGACCCTCGAGAAACTCGCGCGGGAAGTTCGAGCAGGCGGGATTCGAGTAGAAGTCCAGGTCGAAGGTCGTCGAGGGGACGCCGTTGAGCTTGCCTTGGATCCGCGTGCTTCCCGAGCCCTGCGGTCCGAGATGCTCGACGGACTGGAGGATCGGAAAGTTCTGGAGGGTGTTCGGGCCCGTGTCGGCGTCGAGGGAATCGTTGGGCGTCGGCCCGTTACCGTTGAGATCGATGCCGAGGCTGCCGTTGTCGTGAATGGAGTTGCCGCGGATCGTGTCGTGCGTCCCCCCGAAAGCCGTGATGCCGCTGCCGAGGTTGTAGGCAATGTGGTTCGCTCCGGGCCCACCCGCAATGGCGGCGCCGATGACGTTGGGAGCGATCCCGGGCCCTCCCAACCTGATCCCGTCCCCGTTGTTCGGAAGCGGCGCGCTCCCGGAATCGTCGACGCCGACGGAGTTGCCCTGGATCGTCACGCCATCGGCGAACAGGTCCATGCCCATCGAGTTGCCCGAGACGAGGTTCCCCTCGCCCGCGCCGGTCCCGCCGATGACGAGTCCGGGTCCGCCCCCCTTGATGCCCGCGCCGCCGTTGCCAATCGCCGCGGTCCCGGTCACGTCGGTGCCGATGAGATTGGACTGGATCGTGACGTCGATGGCGTCCTCGACCTGGATCCCGGTGACCAGGTTCCCGGAGACCAGGTTCTCTCCGCCCGGTCCGCCGATCAGCACCCCGGTCGTTCCCGACCCGCCCAGCAGGCGGATCCCGATGTCGTTCGGCACCGCGACCATGCCGGTGACGTCGGTGCCGACGTAGTTGTTCTGGATCGTCCCGCCGGTGAAGGATCCGATGAAGATCCCGTAGCTCGTGTTCCCCGAGATGATGTTTCGATCCGCTGGCGCTCCGCCGATCGTGAACACAACGTGGGAGAGCGAGATCCCGGCCAGGTTCGGGACGGCGGTCGCTCCGTCCGGTCCGACGCCGAGATAGGAGGACTTCACCGTAATCGGCCCGCCGCCGGAGCCCGCGAGGACGCCGGCCCCGCAGCCTCCGATCGAGAGGCCGAGGACCGTACCGGCTGCGGTGAAGTTGAACGCGGAGACGTTCGTGTTGGCGCACGCGAGGGCGATCAGCGGGGTACCCGCGTATCCGGGCTGCGTCGTCCCGTCCACCGTGAGACCTCCCGTCACCGAGGCCATGGGGAGAGAGCTCGACAGCGCGATCGTCTGAACGCCGGCGCCGGTGATGTTGAAAGCGATCGTGTCGGCGCCCGGGTTGGCGTTGGCGTCCACGATCGCCTGCCGCAGGGACCCCGCGCCGGAGTCGCTGGTGCTGGTGACCGTGAAGGTCGCTGCGGACAAGGACGAAGCCGCCAGAAGAGCAAGAAGAGCCAGTGGGAGTCGTCGCATGAGACCTCCTGTCGCCAAACCAACCACGGAACCGGTGCGCTCTCCGCTCCTAGAACAGGTTGAACGTGATCTGCAGGAAGACGGCCATCTGGCCACGCGTGGCGCTTGACAGAGGACAGTAGTTGGCGCCGCCGCAGCCGGCGGTGATGTTTCGACGCACGAGCTCGTAAATCCAGGGTGCGAAATTCGAGGAGCACGGCACGTCCCCGAAGTCCTGCGAAGTGCAGGCGGGAGCGACATAGCCTCCGCCCTCGAGAGTCTTGAGCAGGAAGACCGCCATCTGCTGGCGGTTGACCGGATTGTTCGGGCAATAGTTGCCTCCTCCGCAGCCCCCGGTGATCCCCTCCGCGACGAGCTGGTTGATCCACGGCGCGAAGCCCGAGGAGCAGGGCACGTCGGCGAAGACCTGGGAGGTGCAGGGTGGGGGCGCGTAGCAGATGCCGTATTTGCCCTTCAGCAGAAACACCGCCATCTGCTGGCGCTTGGTGGGCTGATCCACGCCGTACAGCCCGCCGCCGACGCCGGCCGTGACCTGGTTGCGGACGAGGCTCAATATCCAGTCGTAGAACGGGGCATTACCCTGGGGAACGTCCACGAAATCGGCGATCCAGCCGTTGGGAAGCGTCCCGACGGTGCCATCGGTGTTGGTCAGCGTGACGTCGTGGAGGGTCCCGGGCGGGAGGCTCGGAGTCTTGATGGTGGCCGTGTAGTAGTCGTCGACGACCACGCTGGGGGCTGCGATACCGCCCACCGTCACGTTCGCGCCGGGAAGGAAGTGGAACCCGTACAGGTGCACACCGGTCATGCCGGCGGGGTCACCTCCGCCCGGGGACGAGTGGAGAACGATCCGCTGCGAGAACTCCGAGGTGTTGCCGTCGGGGTCGGTCGCCGTGGCGCTGACCCTTTCGCCGGGCTCGAGGGTGACGGGCAGGACGACGTTGATCGGCGCGTCTCCGCTGCCGTTGGTCGTGACCTGGTCCGAGCCGAGATACGTCTTGCCCTCGACATACGACCGCGGCCAGTGCAGGCACGACGGGTTCGAATAGAAGTCGACGTCGAAAGTCGTGTTCGGCGTGCTGTTGAGCGACCCCGTGATCGTCGTGGTGCCTCCCTCGGCGAGAGACGACACGGCGGACGTGAGGACGGGGAAGTTCTGCAACTCATTCGCGCCGCTGTCGGCGTCCCCGGGATCGTTGGGCAAGGGGCTGATGAAGAGCAGAGGCGGAGACGGGTTGAAGAGTCCAATGCCCGAAGGCACGTAGGGATTTCCCAGATTGTTTGAGTAGATCGAGTTGCCCCGGATCGTGCAGCGCTTGGCGCTCGAGCCACAGTCGGTCGGTCACGTCCTTGGCCGCCGCGAACCAGGTCCCGGCGTCCAAGCGGGCGCTCCACAGCAGCCAGCGCCAGGAGCCGTCGCGATGGCGAAAGCGGGTCGTGAACTCCTCGACTCCGC
>Ga0207648_10007554_pt1 | contig 10668 bp, 14 predicted proteins | sample KBSMisM32_FD_184310 | JGI IMG/M metagenome (GOLD analysis project Ga0207648, IMG submission 184310) | Miscanthus rhizosphere microbial communities from Kellogg Biological Station, Michigan, USA - KBS Miscanthus M3-2 (SPAdes) (version 2) | ecosystem: Host-associated > Plants > Roots >... | reverse complement strand
TCTTGTTGAGGATCGGCACGATCTCCAGCCCGGCATCGATCGCCTGATAGACATTGGCCAGGGTCTGGGCCTCGACCCCTTGGCTGGCGTCGACCACCAGCAGCGCGCCTTCGCAAGCCGCCAGGCAGCGGCTGACCTCATAGCCGAAGTCGACATGGCCGGGCGTGTCCATCAGGTTCAGGATGTAGGTGGCGCCTTCCGCGGTCTTGTATTCCAGCCGCACCGTCTGGGCCTTGATGGTGATGCCCCGCTCGCGCTCGATATCCATGGAATCCAGGATCTGGTCCTTCATCTCCCGGCTGGCGACGGCGCCGGTGAACTGGATCAGCCGGTCGGCCAGGGTGGATTTGCCATGGTCGATATGGGCGACAATGGAGAAATTGCGGATTTTGGCTAAGTCGGGCATGGCTTCTCTAATGGCCTACCGCTTCGCTGCTTGAGGCCGGGGGGGGTGTTAGCAGAACGGCCACCCCCATTCCACCAGCAATTCCGGCTATAACCGGCCGATGTTGCATTACCTATATTTGGACTATGGCGGGCGCGCCCAATACCGGCGGGAGCTGAAATACAGCCTGATTTCCCTGCGCCAGGAGCTTTCGACCGAAGAGGTAAGGGGGCCGGATGCCCGGATCGCGGTCTTTACCGATACGCCGCAGCTATACGCCAACTGGCCGGTCGAGGTGGTGGATATCGCCGCCCAGACCTCGGCCTGGTCCGGGGGCGGCCTTTACCATCATCGCATCAAGCCGGCGGTGGTGCTGGACGCCCTGAACCGTTTTGCCGCACCGGTCTGTTTCATCGACAGCGACTCCATCATCAAGCCCGGGTTCCATGCCGAGATTGCCGGCAAGATGGCGCCGCAGGAAGCCTGGTCGGTGACCAAGACGGCAGTGGTGATGAACCGTTTCGAGCTGCGCAATCCGTTTCCGCCGCTTAAGGGCTTTCGTGCCACCCTGCCGCATCTGGGGCAGGTGCGCTACGACACCGATCAGAGCTGGATGTTCAATTCCGGCCTGATCGGCGTGTCGCCGGTGCATGTGCCGCTGATGGAAGACACCTTGGCCTATATCGATGCCCTGATCGGGCGGGCGCGCAAATTTCCCACCATCGAGCAGTTGGCGCTGAGCGAAGTGGCGCGGCTGTCGCTGACCCCGATTGCGGAAGTGCGCGACACATTCCTGCATTATTGGCAGGGGCGGCGGCGAATCTATATGGCCAATCAGATCGAAAAGACTTTGTCGCCCGATTGGGACGACCTGACCCCGCCCAAGCAATGGGCAGGGATGAACTATTGGGCCGTGCGCGCTTACAACTATTATTACGGCGTCACCAATGTTTTCTCCGGCTGGTCGAAATGAGCAACGCGGCGGTAGACCTATGGCCGGGACAGTCGGTGCCGTTGCTCAAGGCGCTGCACATACTCACGCATAACGGCGGATTGAACGCGGATTCCCGCCGCAAGCTCAAGCAAGTTCAGCATTTGGCGCAATTGATCAAGCCCGCCATCGACGACAGCCTGAAGGACAAAGACCAGCCGGTGCTGGCCGATCTGGGGGCGGGCAAATCCTATTTGGGTTTTGTTCTCTACGATCTTTATTTGCGCCCCGCCGGGCGCGGACGGGTCGCGGCGGTGGAAGCGCGCCCTGAATTGGTCAAAACAGCAAAGAAGATCGCGGAGGAAAGCGGCTTCGACCGCATGGATTTTGTCGAAGGCAAAATCGCGGACTCCCAAATCGGCGCGGTGGATGTCGTCACCGCGCTGCATGCCTGCGACACCGCCACCGATGAAGCCATCCAGTTCGCGCTCCGGCATGAAGCGAAATTCGTGGCGCTGGTGCCCTGCTGCCAGGCGGAAGTGGCGCGCCAATTGGAAAGCGCCAAAGGCCCGCTGGAGCAGCTATGGCGCCACCCCATCCAGCGGCGCGAATTCGGCGCGCAGCTGACCAATGTGCTGCGCGGATTATATTTGGAGGCGCATGGTTACAAGGTGCGGGTGACCGAGTTCACCGGCTTTGAGCACACCCAGAAGAACGAAATGATCTTCGCGGAACGCCACCAGCGCTCCAATCCTCTCGCGCGCGCGGCGTTTGAGAAATTGGCGGCGGAGATCGGCGCGGCGCCGGGGGCGCTTACTTTCCTCTCCCCTTGAGGGAGAGGACGCAAAATCTTGCACTTGGCAGAGCGCACGCGAAGCCAAGTGCTTAGATTTTGCTAGGTGAGGGGTACGTAGACACGGACTCACCCCTCACCTGAAAAATCAATGGGTTGAGCGTCGCTCTCGCTCCGCTAACCCAATGATTTTTCTTCCTCTCCCACAAGGGGAGAGGAAACGCGTTCAGCCTCTCAGACTGGCGCCCAATTTCATCGCCGCGGCGACGATCTTTTGCGCCAGGGCTTCGATTTCGGCATCGGTCAAAGTGGCGGCGGAGGGCTGGATGCGCACCGCCACCGCGATGGATTTCTTGCCTTCGGGCACGCCCTTGCCTTCATAAAGGTCGAACACGCTCGCCGTGTCGATTAGGGCGCGGTCGGCCAGCTTGACCGCCTTGACCAGGTCACCCGCCGGCACTTTGGCATCCACCACAAAAGCGAAATCGCGGTCGATAGCTTGATAAGGCGAAGGCTGGAACAAGGGTTTCGCTTTGCCCTTGGATTTGGCCTCCGGGATCGCGTCCAGGAAAATTTCAAATCCGGCGGCCGGCACTTTCAAATCGAAAGCCGCCAGCACTTTGGGATGCAGCTCGCCGAATTGCGCAATCACCTTGGGGCCCATGGCAATGGTGCCGCTGCGCCCCGGGTGATACCAACCCGGTGCGCCTTGGGCGATCGGCGCCGACATGGGCGCGCCGGTGATCGCTTCCAGCGCGGCCAACATGTCGGCTTTCACCGTGAACAGGCCTGCAGTGTCGCCGCCCTTTTGCCAGTCGCGCTCGGGATGGCCGGTGCGGATGGCGGCGGCCACAGTCTTTTGCGCTTCCGGCACGCCGGAATCGAAGGCCGCGCCGATCTCGAATAGCTGCAGATTGGCAAAGCCGCGTGCCGCATTGCGCGAAGCCGCCGCCAGCAGCGACGGCAGGACAGACGGCCTGAGCGCATCCAGGTCCGAGGCGATGGGATTGGAAAGCTGGCGCGCGTCATCGCCGCCGCCGAACAGCTTGGCCTGGTCCCGACCGATGAAGGAGAAGGTCACGCATTCATTGAAGCCGCGCGCCGCGATTGCGCGCCGAGCCGTGCGGGTGCGCCGCTGGGACTTGGACAGGACCGGCGCCGCCACGGCGTGGGTCGCGTCCAGCGCCACTGAAGGCACGTCGCCCAAGCCATGAATGCGCACCACTTCTTCCACCAGGTCGGCGGGGCCGTCGACATCATGGCGCCAACTGGGCGGTACCACCTGCAGGATGCCATGATCTTCCACGACAAAGCCCAGGCCTTGGAGAATTCCGATGATCCGGTCGCGCGGCACCTTAATGCCGCCGAAGCTTTGGACAAAAGCGGGATCGAAGGAGATCGGCTTATGAGCCGGCGGCAGCGCGCCCGCGATCACAACATCGGAAGCTTCGCCGCCGCACCATTCCAAAATATATTGCGTGCAAAGCTCCAAGCCCGGCAGCACGAATTGCGGATCCACGCCGCGCTCGAAACGATAGCGGGCGTCGGAGATGATGGCTTGCTTGCGGCCCGTGCGCGCGATCCGCGCCGGATCGAACCAGGCGGATTCGATGAACACATTGACGGTGTTTTCGAAACTGCCGCTGTCCATCCCGCCCATCACACCGGCAATGCTCAGCGCGCGCGCGTCATCGGCGATCACGATGGTTTCGGCGTCCAGCACATAACTCTTTTCGTCCAGCGCCGCGACCTCTTCGCCATCCCTCGCCATGCGGGCCTGGAAATCGCCGCTGATCTTGTCGGCATCGAACACATGCAAGGGGCGGCCGCGATCCTGGGACACCAGATTGGTGGCGTCGACCAGGGCAGAGATGGACTTCATGCCCACGCTTTTCAGCTTGTCCTGCACCCATTTGGGAGCTGGGCCGTTCCTGACGCCCCGGATCAGCCGGCCGGCGAAGATGGGGCAGGCGTCTTTGTTCTCGGGCGCGAAATTCAGGGCGATTTTCTTGGGCGAGGGGAATTTGCCGGCAACCGGCACCACCTTGTCGGATTTCAGCTTGCCCAACCCGCTGGCCGCCAGATCGCGGGCAATGCCATAGACGCTGGCGGCGTCGCCGCGATTGGGCGTGATCGAGACATCGAACAGGGGATCATTGGCGAGCAGTCCAGCATCGACCAGCGCTTCCACCGCTGGCGCGCCGGTTTTGGCGCCCGCCTTCAACTCGATGATGCCGTCATGGTCTTCGCCCAACAGCAGCTCGCGCGCCGAGCACATCATACCGCGCGATTCCACACCGCGTATGGTGCCCAGTTTCAGCACATCGCCGGATGCCGGGATTACGGTGCCGGGCCTGGCCAATACGACCTTGATGCCGACGCGCGCATTGGGGGCGCCGCAAACGATCTGCAGATTGTCCTTGCCGTCGCTGACACTGCACAGGCGCAGCTTGTCGGCATTGGGGTGCTTTTCGGCAGTGATGACTTCGCCGACAATGAGGTCCTTTAGCGCTGCGCCGGCGTCGGTGACGCTTTCCACTTCCAGGCCGATGGACGTCAGCCGCTCGGCGATCTCAGCCGCCGTCGCGTCGGTATCGAGATGTTCTTTGAGCCAGCTCAGCGTGAACTTCATTTTCTGGCCCCCTCCGCCCTTCGCACCTGATCGGTGCTACGGGCGCCTCCCCCGCCGGCGCGCTTCGCGCGCGCAGGGGAGGCGGGCCTTTGCCTGCTGGTCGGATTTCGCCTCATCGACTCAACCCACCGTCAAGCGTGGGAATATCCAGCGCGGCAAAGCCGTAATGCTTCAGCCAGCGCACATCGGACTCAAAAAAGCTGCGAATGTCGGGGATGCCGTATTTCAGCATCGCCATACGGTCCAAGCCGAAGCCGAAGGCAAAGCCCTGGTATTTTTGGGAGTCGATGCCGCAATTTTCCAGCACCTTGCGATGGACCATGCCCGAGCCGCCCAGCTCCAGCCAGTCATTGCCGGCGCCGAAACTGATCTTGCCGGGCACGCTGCGGTCGCAGCGCATGTCCCATTCCAGCGACGGCTCGGTGAAGGGAAAGAAGCTGGGGCGGGCGCGCAATTCGATCTGGTCGATTTCGAAAAAGGCTTTGCAGAACTGCTCCACCGTCCATTTCAGATGGCCCAGATGGATGCCTTCATCCACCACCAGCGCCTCGACCTGGTGGAACATGGGTGAATGGGTGGCATCGCTGTCGACGCGGTAGGTGCGGCCCGGCGAAATCACCCGGATGGGCGGCTTTTGCTTCAGCATCACCCGCACCTGCACCGGCGAGGTGTGGGTGCGCAGCACGGCGCTGGATCCGTCCGCCTGCGGGGCGACGTAGAAGGTGTCCTGCATCTGCCGCGCCGGATGGTCGGGCGGGATGTTCAGCTTGGTGAAGTTATAATCGTCATGCTCCACATCGGGGCCTTCGGCGACGCCAAAGCCCAGGTCGGCAAAGATCGCGACCACTTCCTCCAGCACCTGGGAGATGGGATGCACCGTACCGCTATTTTCGGGCCGCGCCGGCAGGGTGACGTCCAGCCGTTCCGATGCCAGGCGCGCATCCAGCGCCGCGTCGGCCAGTTGGGCCTTGCGCGCCGCGATTGCCTCGGTGACGGCATCTTTAAGGCCGTTGAACTGCGGGCCTTTGAGCTTGCGCTCATCCGGCGACAGGCTGCCCATGGTGGCGAGCAGGGCGCTGACCGAGCCCTTCTTGCCCAACGCCGCCACGCGCACGGCCTCCAGCGCGGCCTCATCGGCGGCGCCGGACACGGCGGCCAGTATCTCGGATTGAAGTCGGGCGATATCGGACATGCAAACTCCGGAGGGAAAGGCTCGGGGGCGTCGCGCCCCCGATTCGCTCGGATGGAGTTTGGCTTAAGCCTTCGACGCCTGATCCACCAGAGCCTTGAACGCGGCGGGCTCGTTGGTCGCCAGATCGGACAGGACCTTGCGGTCGACCACGATCCCGGCGCCGGCGAGCCCGGCGATAAATCGGCTGTAGGTGAGGCCATGCTCGCGCACGGCGGCGTTGATGCGCTGAATCCACAGAGCGCGGAAGTTACGCTTCTTCTCCTTGCGGCCGATATAATTGTGCTGCAGCGACCTGTCGGCGGCGGCATTGGCCGTGGTGATGTTGTTCTTGCGGCGGCCGCGCATGCCCTTGGTCTGCTTGAAGACCTTTTTGCGGCGGGCATGGCTGGGGACGGAACGTGGGGCGCGACTCATGGATCAGATCCCCCCGCCATAAGGCATCCAGCGCTTGACGCGCCGGGTTTCGGATTCCGACAGCGTGTCCATGCCGCGCAGGTCGCGGGTCCGGGCCGGGGAATTGTTGATCAGGCGGTGACGCTTGCCCACCTGGTGGGTCTTGATCTTGCCGCTCTTGGTGATTTTGAAGCGCTTTTTGGCGCCCGACTTGGTCTTCATCTTGGACATTTTGCTTTTCCTTGTGGGGCACTTAAGCCCATAGCGTTTGGGGCTGCCACGGCATGTCCGGCCGGGCCGCCCAAGAGCCGCGCCTTCTAAAGGCGCCGGCTCCTTCGCGCAAGCCTCAAATGGCTATTCCGCCGGTTCGGCGGCCTCGCCGTCCCGCTTGTCGCGAGTAGGCGAGGGGGACGAGCCCCCGGTTACGCCGAAATCCTCGGATCTGTTGCCGCTTTCGGCAATGGGGAAGCCTTCGGTGACCAGGCCGCGCTTCAGCAATTCGCGGATCGCCGCTGCCCGGCTGGGCATGCGCTTGTTGAAGCGCCAGGTATCCAAGGCTTCCAACTCTTCTCTGGTGAGCATGATTTGAAGGCGCTCACCGCGGGTCAAATCGCCACTCATGTCACAGCCCTCTTCATTTTATGTGATAGAAATCAACTGGTTAGCCCAAATACAGCGAATGAGTAATCCACTCACTCAGCACTTTCTGCTAACAAAACTAATTTAAACGCCCCTTAGTTCCTGCTGGCAAGTGCATTGTTGGTACAAAAGTGGACTATTGCTAACTTAACTCGTTGAAATATATAGATTATTTCATTTGCAAGCGGCGGAGAAAGGTGCATTATCGAGGATGAAAGGAGGATGCTCCCATGGACGCACTCCTCACCCCGATCTCGACATCCCCCACCCCCGATCCGGTCGCCGAAGCCAATCACCGCATCGCCAACAGCCTGGCGCTGCTCACCGGCTTGGTGCGCTTGCAGGCCTCGTCGGCAAGAAAGAATGGCGCACCGCTCAGCAGTGCCGAGGTTTGCCATCTGCTGGATGGCGTGGCGGCGCGCATCAGCACGATCAGCCAACTGCATCGGATTCTGTCGCGCACGCATCCCGATGGCGTGGTCAGCCTTCAACCGCATCTCAAGGAAGTCACCGACGCGCTGGTAGGCTCGTTGTCTTCAAGCGAACGGCAGGTGCGCGTAATCCATACCGGCTGCGATTGCCTGGTGTTGATGCGACATGTGCAGCCGATGGTTTTGATCCTCTGCGAGATCTTCATCAATTCCGTGAAATACGCTCATCCCACCGGCGTCCCCCTGATTATGGTGGTCGATTGCGAGCCCGCGCCTGACGGACTGCTGCTGTTGACCATCAGCGATGACGGCGTCGGCCTGCCCGAAGGTTTTCTGCCCGAAAGGGATGGCGGCACCGGCTTCAAGGTGATGTACCGCCTGGCGCAGGAGATCGGCAGCGAGCTGCGGATTCTCTCCACCCATCTCGGACTGAGCTTCCGGCTTTCATTGCCCGCGGGCACCATGGCCGGCGCCAAGCTGGCGTGAACCAAGGTTCATAACCAGGCAGACTTCCCTTCGAGCCTTATTTCGGGCTTATCGGTTCGCTAGCTGATGTCCTTCGATTTCAGGATAGCGAGCAGCGATGTTCTTTCATGGCATCTTCCTGCCTTGGATACGCCGCATCGGAAAGGTGATGTTCTGGCCGGCGCTGTTCGTGGTGGCCTGGGGCGAACTGACCCCGCATCCGCCCAGGCTGGCCGGCCCCTGGCAGTGGGACAAGCTGGATCATTTCACCGCTTATTTCGGCCTGTCCTTGTTGGCGACCTTGGCTTGGGGACTTAGGCGCTCTCTGGCCTGGGTGTTCCTTGCGGTGATTGCACTGGGCGGGTGCCTGGAAATCCTCCAAGCCGCGGTGGGGCGTGACGGCACATGGGGTGATTTTCTTGCCAATGACCTTGGCGCCCTGTTGGGACTGGCGCTTGCGGCAGCCTATCTTGCAGTTCCCCGGCAGCTTGTTGAGCGGGCCTCAGGCGATTAGCCTTAAGGTCCGTCATCCAAAGGGCGTTAGGCGTGAGCCGGACCGCCCCATCAAAAAGGGGTGCCAATCCATGTCCCTGTTCACGGAATTCAAAAAATTTGCCATGCGCGGCAGCGTGGTGGACCTGGCGATCGGTGTGGTCATCGGCGCGTCCTTCACCAGCATCGTCAATTCGATGGTCAATGACGTGATCATGCCGCCCATCGGCCTGGCTTTGGGCGGCGTCGACTTCTCCAACTTTTTCCTGGTGATTAAGGGCGATCCCAATGTCGAGACCCTGGCCGCCGCCAAGGCCGCCAAGGCTGTCACCATCAACTACGGCCTCTTTATCAATGCCTGCATCAGCTTCCTGATTGTGACCTTCATCCTGTTCATGATGCTGCGTCAGTTGAACAGGCTGCTGGCGCCGACCCCCACCACCGAAGCCGCGCCGCCTCCTTCCGAGGAGGTTCTTCTGTTGCGCGATATCCGGGATTCCCTCAAGTCGCGGTGATGCAGCTCCTCCGGTTTGTGACAGTCCTGATGGTATTGTCGTCGCCGCTGGCGGCGGCGGATGATCCCGCCTCGGCCGTGAATGCCTTTTATGCTGTCTACAAGGATCATCACGCCCAAGGCGGCATACCCGATGCCACTGGGCGGGTGCGCTATACCCCGGTCTTGTCGCCCCGCCTCAACAAACAGCTGACCGAAGCGGCCGCGGCGCAGGCGCGGCTGACCGCAAAGGTAACCAATGCCGTCCCGCCCATGCTGGAGGGTGACATCTTCTCATCCCTGTTCGAAGGCGCCACGGCTTGGAAGGTCGGCGCCTGCCAAGGAGACATGAAGTCCGTCCATTGCCGCGTGGCGCTCAGTTACCTCCCGTCCCCATCCCAAAATGCCAAACCGCCCAAGCCCGCCAACTGGTCCGACACCGTACTGCTGGTCCAAACGCCGCAAGGGTGGAAGGTCGACGACGTGATCTATGACGCGGGCTTTGCGTTCGGAAACACGGGGCGATTGAGCCAAATGCTGCAAATGGTTGTCGCTGCAAACCCGCGCTAAAGACGGGCGTAACCATTTGTTCTTTGCGACGTATAGGGAGGGAAAGGAAACGTCATGAGCGACGCCAAGACCACACGCAACCTGACCCCGGAACAGCATCGGGTGCTGGTCCAGCACGGCACCGAGCGCCCGGGTTCCAGCCCCCTCAACTATGAGAAACGCCCCGGCGAGTTCGAATGCGCCGGCTGCGGCGCCGAACTGTTCGACGCCTCCACCAAGTTCGACAGCGGCACCGGCTGGCCCAGCTTCTGGGACACCAAGCCGGGGGCGGTCCAGACCCGCACAGATACCAGCCATGGCATGGTGCGCACCGAATTCCATTGCGCCAATTGCGGCGGCCATCTGGGCCATATCTTTAACGATGGACCTGGTCCCACCGGGCTGCGCTATTGCACCAACGGCTGCGCGTTAGACTTTAAGCCGGGGGCCAAATAAGGCCTGATCATAAGGACGCCGCCGCTCCAATAGAGCGGCGGCGTTTGCCTTTGGATCATCAAAAACTATCGCGGGACCGCGCGGCGGCTGTGGCCTCCGCATCCCTTAACGCCGTGCCCTCCGGTCCTTCCAAGGCCGCTTCTGCGGCCCTCCCCATGGCGGGGATCTTGGCCTTGTTCTTCGCGACAAAGCCGGATTGGTCCTTCAGGAAAGCGCGCGAGGCGGCGTAATCCCCCTCGCCCACAGTCTTGCGCGCCGCCTTCCTTTTGGTCTTGGGTTTTTTGGTCTTAGGCTTTGTGGTCTGGGACGCCCTTTTGGCGACCGCCTTCACGCTTTTCTTGGCCGCGGTCTTTGCTCTTTTGGCCAACCCCTTAATGGCTTTTTTTGCGGCTTGTATGGATTTGCCGATGGCCCTTTTCGCTTTGCTGGGCTTGGCCGCCTTCTTTCTTTTCCTTACTGCCATGTCGTTCACTCCACGGGTTCGGAAAAAGACAACGCCGCGGCCCGCAAAAAGGCACGCGGCGTTGGTTCTAACAGGCTCTTAATCAGATGCCGGGCATTACGGGCGGGACATCGCTCGGGGCTGCTGCCGGGGCTGCCGCGGCCGGCTTGGCGGCGGCTTTCTTGGCCTTGGGAGCGGCCTTCTTGGCCTTCTTGGCGGGCTTCTTCGCCGCTTTCTTGGACTTCTTGCTGGATTTCCTGGCGGGCGCCTTCTTCGCCTTCTTGGCCTTGGACGCCTTCTTTGCCTTCTTCTTTTTCTCCGCTGCCATGTCATTCACTCCATGATTTTTGTTTTTAACGGAAAAACTCTACGCGT
>Ga0207648_10007553_pt1 | contig 10668 bp, 8 predicted proteins | sample KBSMisM32_FD_184310 | JGI IMG/M metagenome (GOLD analysis project Ga0207648, IMG submission 184310) | Miscanthus rhizosphere microbial communities from Kellogg Biological Station, Michigan, USA - KBS Miscanthus M3-2 (SPAdes) (version 2) | ecosystem: Host-associated > Plants > Roots > Rhizosphere... | reverse complement strand
CTCCGTCGCCAACTCGACGTACGCGCGCACCCAGGACCTGGCGAAGCAACAGATCGCTTCCGCCCAGGACCTCGACCAGGCGCGTGCCGCCGCGGACGCCGCGCGCGCGAAGCTGGACGCCCTCAAGAAGCAGGTGGACGCGCAGCGGGCGACGGTGGCCCTGGCCCGCGCCAACGCGTCCCAGGTGGACATGCGCAAGAGCCAGGTGCAGGCCATGGAGCACTCGCAGGCCGCGGCTGCCGCCCAGCGCTCGAAGGCGGATGTTCGTCTCGCCTACACCGAGATCAAGGCGCCCATCGACGGGCAGGTGGACGTGCGCGCCGTGCGCGCCGGTGAGTACGTCAATCCGGGCCAGCCCGTGGTCACGCTCGTGAACCCGGACGACCTCTGGGTCCGCGCCGACGTCGAAGAGAGCTACATCGACCGCGTGAAGATCGGCGACACCGTCCCCGTGCGGCTTCCCTCGGGAGCGGAGCGGTCCGGCGTCGTCTTCTACCGCGGCGTGGACGCCGCCTACGCGACCCAGCGCGACGTGAGCCGCACCAAGCGCGACATCAAGACGTTCGAGGTCCGGCTGCGCGTGGACAACAAGGACCGCGCCCTGGCCGTGGGCATGACCGCGTACGTCTCACTGCCCGTGAAGTAGGGACCGCCCATGCCCGCCATCGACGTCCGCAACATCGTCAAGAAGTTCGGCGACTTCACCGCCGTCAACGGCGTGAGCTTCACCGTCGAGGAGGGCGAGATCTTCGGCCTCCTCGGCCCGAACGGGGCCGGCAAGTCCACGCTCATCCGCATGCTCACCACGCTCCTGCCCCCCACCGCGGGCACGGCCCTGGTCAGCGGCTTCGACGTGAAGGACGAGCCGGACGGCGTGCGCCGCTCCATCGGCGTGATCCCGCAGGCCCTCACCAGCGACCTCGAGCTCAGCGTCGAGGAGAACCTCATCATCTTCGCCAAGCTCTACGGCGTGCCCCGGGCCAAGCGCGTGAAGCTCATCGACGAGCTGCTGGCGGCGGTGGAGCTGACCCAATGGCGGTCCGCGCCCGTGAAGAACCTCTCCGGCGGCATGCGCCGGCGCGTGGAGATCGCGCGCGGGCTCGTGCACGAGCCGCGCATCTTCTTCCTCGACGAGCCCACGACGGGCCTCGACCCCGTCTCGCGCGTGGCCGTGTGGGAGATGCTGCGCAAGATCAAGAGCGAGCGCGACCTCACCGTCCTCCTCACCACGCACTACATGGACGAGGCGGACAAGCTCTGCGACCGCATCGCGATCGTGGACCACGGTGAGCTCAAGGCGCTGGACTCGCCCCTCAAGCTCAAGACGTCGATCCCGGGCCAGAACAGCCTGGAGGTGAGCTTCAGCGCCGTGCCTGCGGGATGGATCGACGAGCTGCAGAAGCTGCCCGAGGTCCAGGCCGTGAGCAGCCAGGACGACATCTTCCGCATCAGCACCCGCAATGGGCCCGCCACCACCCTGGCCTTGATGGAAGAGGCGGCGCGCTCGGGCATCGGCGTGCAGTCCCTCTCCGTCCAGAGCACGACTCTCGATGACGTCTTCGTGCACTACACCGGGCGCGGCCTGCGCGACGAGCTGCAGGCAGCGGCGGCCGCGGACAGCCCGTTCATGCTGCGGAGGAACTGATGGGACGCACCTGGGCCATCGTCGAGCGCGAGATGCGGCGGTTCCGCCGCAGCCCCGTCCTCATCGCCATGTCGATGATGATGCCGATCGTGCAGCTCGTGGTGCTGGGCTATGCCTTCGGCGGGAACGTCAAGCACCTGAAGCTCGCCATCGTGGACCAGGACCACGGCGTCCCCGCCGTGCGCGTCCGCGAAATGACGTCGGCCGTCGCCTCCGGCGCGCACACCATCGACACCGTGTCCTACGCCGATCCCGGCCAGGCCCTGACCGACCTCCGCAACGGCCACGTCAACGGCGTCCTGACCATTCCCCCCGACTTCTCGCGCCGCGTGCTGGCCCGGAACGACCCGCGCCTGGCCCTGATCGAGGACAACACGGACAACTTCGTGTCCGTGGCCCTGGCCGGCACCCTGGGCAACATGCTCGCGTCCTATTCGCCGTCCGTGAAGCTGGAGGCGCGGGTGGTGGCGGAGCCGCGGCTGGACGTGGTCGAGGTCTACCCCTACGTGCCCTACGTTCAGTACCTGCTGCCGGGCTCCGTGGTGATGTCGATCTTCATGATGGTGATGATCGGGGGCGGGATCATCTTCATCGACGACAAGGCCCGCGGCCTGCACGAGGGTTACCTGGTCACGCCCATCAGCAAGCTCGAGCTCATCGCCGGCTTCAACATCTCGGGGACGATCAAGGCGGTCATCTCGGGGATGTTCCTCATGGTCATCGGCTCCTTCATCGCCGGCATCCCGAACCCGCTCGACCCGATGCGCTTCTTCCGCCTGTTCGTGGTGGTGGTGGTGACGGCCTTCGCCCTCATCAGCCTGATGTTCCTCCTGATGGTGCGCGTGACCGATCCCCTGCTCCCGCGCGCGATGTTCGGCGTGCTGAACACGGTCCTCTACTTCCCCAGCGGGGCGGTCTATCCGCAGCAGGGCTTCCCGGGCTGGATGCAGGTGATCGCGGTCGCCGATCCCTTCACCTACGCCGTGCACGCCTTCAAGAGCCTGCTCCTCAAGAACACGGGCTTCGGGGCCATCGGTTACGACCTGCTGTTCCTCACCGTCTTCTCCGCTATCGCCATGACCCTGGCCACGCGCCTGTTCAAGCGCACGCTGTGAAGGCGGACGCGGAGACGCGCGAGCGCCTGATCGAGGCCGCGGAGCGGCTCTTCGCCCAGCAGGGGTTCAAGCGGGTCACGGTGCGCGAGATCTGCCGCGCCGCGCGCGCCAACGTGGCCGCCGTCAACTACCACTTCGGGGACAAGCTCGGCCTCTACCGCGAGGTCCTGCAGGGCGCCATCCGAGCCATGCGCGAGACGAACGAGGCGGCGCGCGCGGCCGGCGAGGGGCAGCGGGCGGAGGAAGAGCTGCGACGCTACATCGAGGTCTTCCTGCAGCGCGTCCTCAAGCCCGGCAGCGGCGCGATCCACCAGCTCATCACGCGCGAGATGAACGACCCCACTCCCGTCCTCGACGACCTCGTCGAGCAGGGGGTGCGGCCGCGCGTCGAATACCTGTCCGGGGTGATCGCGCGCATGATCGGCTGCGATCCGAAGGACGAGCGCGTGCTGCGCTGCGTGGCCTCCGTGCAGGCCCAGGCCGTCTCGTATTTTCCGAACCCCATCGCGAAGCGCCTGGGCTTCGTCCTCGAGCCCACGCCGGCCCAGATCGGCAAGGCCGCCGACCACATCGCGACGTTCTCGATCGCGGGCGTGCGCGCGGTCGGCGGGGGCCCCGGCCGATCTTCAGGGCAGCCAGTTCCCGGCCCGGAACCCGCCTGATGGCGAGCTCGCGTAGAGCTACCCGCGGCCACACGCCGGGGGATGGCGTGGTAGTCTGGATTTCACGGGCCGAGTCAATCATGTCCCCTCATCGTCCCGCGCTCGACGACGGCACGGCCATCCCCGACGGCCCCACGCGGCGGCGCGCCGACGACGTCCGCGTCCTGCTCGAGCGGATGGAAGCGGTGGCGGAGTTCTCCGCATGACGGCCGACGGCGCCGCATCCGGCGACAATGAAGCGAAGCTCGAGCACCTCGTGGTCGTGGGCTCGTCCGCGGGTGGCATCGAAGCCCTGGGCACGCTGCTCGGCGGCCTCAAGGCGAGCTTCCCCGCGCCCGTGATCCTGGCCCAGCACCTGGACCCCAACCACCAGAGCCATCTGCAGACCGTGCTCCAGCGCAAGACCGAGCTGCCCGTCGTCCTCGTCACCGAGCGCGAGAAGATGCAGCCGGGGTCGGTGTACGTGGTGCCCGCCAACCGCCACGTCGTCGTGGACGACGGCACGGTCGGCGTGGAGGCCGCGGGCGACCTCGACCGCCCACGGCCGTCCGTGGATCTCCTGCTCAAGACGGCGGCGCGCGCCTACGGCGAGCGCCTGGTGGCCGTGATCCTCACCGGGGCGGGCTCGGACGGGGCGGCGGGGGCGGTGGACGTGAAGCACGCGGGCGGGACCATCGTCATCCAGAACCCGCGCACCGCGCGCTATCCGTCCATGCCCCTCGCCCTACCCCCCACCGTGGTGGACCACGTGGTGGACATCGAGCGGATGGCGCCCCTGCTCAAGGAGCTGCTCGTCCACCCCGCGGTGCCGAAGGCGCGGGAGTCCGTGGACGCCGCCCTGGCCAAGGTGATCGGCATCGTGAGCCAGCAGAGCGACATCGACTTCCACAGCTACAAGAGCTCGACCCTGCTAAGGCGGATCGGCCGGCGGATGACGGCCGTGCGCGCCGCGACCCTGGACGAATACGCCCTCTACCTGGAGACGCAGCCGGACGAGGTCGGCGAGCTGGCCAGCGACCTCCTGATCAACGTCACCGAGTTCTTCCGCGATCCCGACGCCTTCCTCTTCCTGCGCAATACCGTCCTCCCCGAGCTCGTGGAGCGGGGGCGCAAGCGCGACCGCCGGCTCCGCTTCTGGTCCGCGGGCTGCTCCACGGGCGAGGAGGCCTACTCGCTGGTGATCGGCCTCGCCGAGATCCTGGGCGCGGAGCTCGCACAGTGGAACGTCCGCGTCTTCGCCACCGACGTGGACGAGGAAGCGGTGGCCTATGCCCGCCGCGGCCTCTACCCCGAAAACGTCCTGGGCGCGCTCTCCGACGGGCACAAGGAGCAGTTCTTCGAGAAGGCCGATCCCGGCGGCCTGCGCATCAGCAAGATTCTCCGGCAGATGGTGATCTTCGGGACCCAGGACATCGGCCACGGGGTTCCCTTCCCGCGCATCGACCTCGTGTTGTGCCGGAACCTCCTCATCTACTTCAAGGCGGAAAAGCAGAACCAGGTGCTGGACACCTTCGCCTACTCGCTGGCTCCGACGCAGGGGTACCTGTTCCTCGGGAAGGCGGAGACCGTCCGGCCGTCGAAGGCCACGTTCGAAGAGGTGAACAAGCGCTACAAGGTCTATCGTTGCGTGGGCGCGCCCGCCCCGGGCCAGGTGGCCGCAAGCACCAGGATGGGTGCGGGGCGGCGCCTCGCCGCCGCCGACGGCGCCTCCGCCCCGCCCGCGGAAGAGCCCATGGCCCTGGCGGAGCTGCGGAAGTTCAACGAGCTCGTGCTGCGCGCGATGCCGGTGGGCCTGGTGGTGATCGACCGCAACTACCGCATGGTGACGACCAACCCGACGGCGCGCCGGCTGCTGCAGCTGCGCGAGCACGCGGGCGACGACTTCCTCCACGCCGCGCGCGGCTTGCCCTACAACGAGATGCGGTCCACCATCGACGCCGCCTTCCGGGAACGGGTCCCCACGACGCTGCCCGAGGTGAACCTGACCGCGGGTGGCGAGGACCGCTACATCCAGGTCACGATCTGCCGCGTCCACGCGGACGACAAGGCCAGCGACTACGCCGTCGTCTCCCTCGTCGACGTGACGGACACCGTGCGCGGGGCCCGGCGCCTGCGCGTCTCGCAGGACGAGCAGCGGCTCCTGGTGGACGAGCTCAGCGCCACCAACAAGCGTCTGGGCGACATGAACAAGGACCTCCAGGACTCCAACGAGGAGCTGCAGGCGGCCAACGAGGAGCTGCTGCTGGCCCACGAGGAGATGCAGTCCACCAACGAGGAGTTCGAGGCCACCAACGAGGAGCTGCAGGCGACGAACGAGGAGCTGGAGACCAACAACGAGGAGATGCAGGCCACGAACGAGGAGCTGGAGACCACGAACGAGGAGCTCTCCGCCCGCTCCAGCGAGCTGCACGAGATCACCCACACCCTCGGCAGCGAGCGCACGCGCCTCACGCGCATGGTGGAGCTCGCGCCCTTCTGCATGATGATCCTCAAGGGGCCGGGCCTCGTCATCGACTCCTTCAACCCCGCGGCCACGCGCGTGCTCGCCACCGAGGAGACGCGGGGGCGCACGTTCGAGGAGGTGTTTGCCGCCGACCCCGTCCTCATCGACGGCGTGCGCGGGGCCTACCGGACGGGTGCCACTTGGACCAGCCCGCGCCGCCGGATCGAGATGCGCACGGGCGAAGGCCAGGGCGAGCAGCGCGACTTCCGCTTCATCGCGGTGCCCACGCAGCTCGACGGGGCGACGGACGGCGTCATCCTCTACGCCGAGGACCTCTCCGCGCTGCCCGCGGACTGAGACCGCCCGCCCAGGCGTCCCACCTCGGCGATCAGCAGCTCCGGCCGCAGCGGTTTCACCAGGAAGCCGCGGCAGCCGGCGGCCACCGCGCTGGCCCGGGCTTCGGGCGTCGCGTGCGCGGTCAGCACGATGACGGGGATGTCCCGCGTCAGCGACGAGGCCGCGAGCTGGCGCGTGCAGTCCAGCCCGTCCAGGTCGGGCATGGCCAGGTCCATGACGATGACGTCCGGGCGAAGGGTCAGGGCCTTGACCAGGCCGTCCAGGCCGTTGATGGCGGTGGCCACGCGGAAGCCGGCCTGCTCGAGCAGGCGGGCGCAGATCTCGCGCCCTTCGGCGTGATCGTCGACGACGAGCACCAGTCGCGTGGAGACGTCGTCGCCGTCCATGGAGCCACTCATCGTATCGCGGGGGCGGCCGGCCGCAGACCATCCTTCATACGATAGTCAGCGCGGGGGCGCGAACGGCATCGACAGCGTGAAGGAGGCGCCGCGGCCCGGCCCCGCGCTGTCCGCGGAGAGGTCCCCGCCCATCAGCTCCGCGAGCTGCTTCGCGATGGAGAGGCCGAGGCCGGTGGCGGGCTCGCCCGCCGTGGGCGTCGCGGAGAGCCGCTGGAAGCGGCCGAACATCCGCCGCTTGTCCTCGTCGCTCAGGCCCGGGCCCGCGTCCTTCACCTCCACCACCGCCCTTCCGTTGTCGCGGCGTGCGTTGACCACGATCCGGGAAGCCAGCGGCGAATATTTGATCGCGTTGTTGACGAGGTTCTCGATCACCTCCACCAGGCGGTCGGCATCGCCGAAGACAGGCAGCTCCCCGTCCACCACGATGTCCAGGGCCTGGCGCTTGCGCTGGGCCGCGGGTTCGCTCGTCTCCACGACGTGGCGGGCCACGTCGGCGAGGTCGATGTGCTGCGGGCGCAGGACGAGCTTGCCCGCGTCCATGGCGGAGGCGTCGAGGAGGCGGGTGAGGATCCCCAACATGCGCTCCGCCGCCTGGTGGATGTGGCCGATGTATTCGCCCGTGGGCCGGCCTTCGCGGCTGGAGACCTCCGCCATCTCCGCGTGCCCGAGCACGACCTGCAGCGGGTTCTTCAGGTCGTGGGCGGCGATCTGCAGCAGCTCCGCCTTGAGCGCCGTCGCCTTCTCCGCGATCTCCGTCTGCGCGGTCAGCTCGCGCGTGCGCTCCTGGACCAGGCGCTCCAGCTCCCGGCGGCGCGCGTGCAGGCCGCGCACGTGCATCGCGTACCCCAGTGCCCCCGCCAGCATCACCGAGAGGGCGACGATCGCGTAGAAGGCCCGCGTCTGGTGGAAATACGGGCGCAGCGTGATCGAGACGCGAGCCGGAGCGTCGCTCCACACGCCGTCGTTGTTGGCCGCGCGCACCTCGAAGTCGTAGCGGCCGGGCGGCACCTGGGTGTAGAACGCGGACCGGCGCGTGCCCGCGTCCACCCAGTCGTCGTCGAACCCGGCCAGGCGGTATTTGAATTGGACGCGCTGCGGGGCCAGGAAGCTGAGCGCAGTGAAGCGCAGCTCCCAGTTGCCGGCCCCCGGCGGCAGTACGCGCTCGGCTCCGGCATAGGCGTGTCCCGCGGCCAGGAGCTCTTCCACCTGGACGCGCGGCGCGCGCTCGTTGCGCGGAAGGTGGTCGGGATCGACGATCACGATGCCGCGCGTGGTCGGGAAGACGAGGCGGCCGTCGGGCAGCCGCGTGGCCGCCGGCTGCGACACCCCCGAGCACTCGTTGCTCTTCATTCCGTCCGCGACCCCGAAGACCTGCGGCTCGATGCGAGTGCCGGTGGCGCCCGCGACGAGTGCGGTCCGCTCGACGCGCGAGAGGCCGCGGTTGCCGGAGAGCCAGAAGCCGCCGTTCCCGTCCTCGAGGATCGCGAACACCACGTCGTCGTGCAGGCCCTCGCGCGTGGACACGGTGGTGAACCGCTCGCCCTGGAGATGGGAGAGCCCGCCTCCGGACGTGCCGACCCAGAGATCTCCCTCCGCGTCCTGGTAGAGGCACAAGATGCTGTCGGCGGCGAGCCCGTCCGCGACGGTGAACGTGCGCGTCTTTTCGCCGCTGATCCGCGTCAACCCGCCGCCGTCCGTGCCCACCCAGAGCGCGCCGAAACGATCCACCAGCATGGCCATCACGAGGTTGGCGCCCAGCCCGTCCTTGCGCGTGAACGGCGTGAACACGCCGTCCTTGAAGCGCGACAGCCCGCCCGCGTTCGTCCCGATCCAGACCGCGCCCTCGCCGTCTTCGACCAGGGCCGACACGTGATCGTCGACCAGCCCGTCGTGCGTGGTGTACGTGCGGAAGCGCCCGTCCGCGAAGCGCGCCACGCCTCCGCCGTTGGTGCCCACCCACAGGCCGCCCGTCCGGTCGTGCAGGAGGGCCTGCACGAAGTCGTGGGGCAGCCCGTCGCGGCGCGACCACGTCTGGAAGGCCCCGTCCTTGAGGCGGGCCAATCCGCCGCCGGAGGTGCCGACCCAGAGCGCCCCCTCCGTGTCCGCGAGGACCGTCTTCGCGATGTCGTTGGGAAGGCCCTCGCGCGTGGTGTAGGTCGTGAACTTGCCGTCACGCAGGCGGGCCAGGCCACCCGTGTTGGTGCCGATCCAGAGGCTGCCTTCGTGGTCCTGCCAGAGCGCGCGCACGAAGTCGCTGCTGAGGCCGGTGCGCATGGTGAGGCCGCGGAAGCGCTCACCCTCGCGGCGGAACAGGCCCGCGCCGTAGGTGCCGATCCAGAGGCTGCCGTCGGTGTCGTGGAGGAGGGACCAGATGATGTCGCCGTCGAGGCCGTCGTCCTTGCTGTAGACGCGGAACTTCCCGTCCGCGTAGCGCGCCAGGCCGCCGCCGTTGGTTCCCACCCACAAGGAGCCGTCCTTGGCGAAGGCGAGGGAGAAGATGAGGTCGCTGGGCAGGCCGTCCTTCCGGGTCAGCCGCGTGAACTGGCCGTCCTGCATGCGGAAGAGGCCGTCGCCGTTGGTGCCGATCCACAGCGCGCCCTTCGCGTCCTCGCGGATCGCGCGCACCACGGTGCTCGTGAAGCCGCTGGCCGCGTTCCAGTTGCGGAAGCGCTCGCCTTCGAGCAGGGACAAGCCGCCGTTGGTGCCCGCCCAGACCCGGCCCTGGCTGTCCTGGAAGAGCGAGCGCACTACGTCTGCGCCCAGGCCGTCCGCCATGCCGAAGGTCCGGGCCGTGCCGTCCTTCAGGAGGGTCAGGCCGCCGCCGTTGGTGCCGACCCACAGGCCGCCGTTGCGGTCGGCGAGGAGGGCATGGACGCCGCTGTTGCGCAGCGCCGGCGTCGTGCTCTTGTCGAACACCACGAAACGGGCGCCGTCGAAGCGCGCGAGCCCGCCGAAGCTCCCGATCCAGAGATAGCCGTCCTCGGTCTGCGTGATGGCGGTGATCGTGTTCTGGGGCAGGCCGCTGGTCGTGGTCCAGGCGTCGAGGTTGTACTGGGTGACCGCCTTCCGCGGGTCGAGACCCGCGGCCTGGACGCCGAAGGGGACGAGAGCCGCGGCCAGGGTCAAAGACACCGCAGCGTGCACGCGAGCGCGCGCGTTCACGGCGGGCGGGGTCAACGCCGTCGCTGGGTCGTCATCGGAGCGGATCGCGCAGGATTATACGCGCCATGACTGGCGCCACCGGTCCGGGCCCGGACCCTCAGGCCGAGGCGCGGTGGCTGATGGCCACGGGCGGCGACTTGACGAGGGTCTGGTACACCACGCAATAGCGCTCGGTCAGCTCCAGGAGCTTGGCCAGCTGCTCCGGCGGCGCCTTCGTCTGCAGATCGAAGCTCAAGCGGATCCCGCGGAAGCCGACGGGTGCGTCCCGGGCCACGCCGAGCGTTCCGCGGAAGTCGAGATCGCCCTCCGCCATGACGGTGCCTCCGTCGATGGCAATGCCCAGCGCGGTCGCCACCGCGCGCAGGGTCACGCCCGCGCAGGCGACGAGCGCCTCCAGCAGCATGTCGCCCGAGCAGGCGGAAAGGCCCGAGCCGCCGGTGGCGGGATGCAGCCCGGCCTCGACCAGGGCGCGGCCGGTCGTGACCTTGCACGTCACGTTCTCGGCCCCGAGCTCGCCCGAAGCGCGCAGGGTCACCACGGCCGCGGATGGATCCTCGCGATAGCGGGTCTTGAGCGGCGCCTGCAGGGTCCGCAGCTCGTCTGGGGTCACGGCCACCTCCTCCGGTTTCTCGAAAGAAGATACACTGGTCGCGCAGGGAGACGAGAGATGCCGCAGTTCGTGATCGAGCGCGACGTGCCCGGCGCTCACTTGATGAGCCAGGACGAGGTACGCGAGCTCGCCCGCAAGTCCGTGCAGGTCCTGACCGATCTCGGGCCCCAGATCCAGTGGATCCAGAGCTACGTCACCGAGAACAAGGTCTATTGCATCTACCTCGCGCCGGACGAGGCGACGATCCGCGAGCACGCGCACCGCGTCGGGATACCC
>Ga0207648_10007552_pt1 | contig 10669 bp, 17 predicted proteins | sample KBSMisM32_FD_184310 | JGI IMG/M metagenome (GOLD analysis project Ga0207648, IMG submission 184310) | Miscanthus rhizosphere microbial communities from Kellogg Biological Station, Michigan, USA - KBS Miscanthus M3-2 (SPAdes) (version 2) | ecosystem: Host-associated > Plants > Roots >... | reverse complement strand
GGTGCTGATGAACGCCGTGCCGGCCAGGGTCGCCGGCGTGCCGCGGGTCGTGATGGTGGTGCCGTCGCCCGACGGCAAGCTCAATCCGCTGGTGCTGGCCGCGGCCCACCTTGGCGGCGTGTCCGAAATCTATCGCGTCGGTGGCGCGCAGGCGGTGGCCGCGCTCGCCTATGGCACGGCGACGATCGCGCCGGTCGCAAAAATCGTCGGGCCAGGCAATGCCTATGTCGCCGCCGCCAAGCGGCAGGTGTTCGGCAAGGTCGGTATCGACATGATCGCCGGTCCCTCCGAAGTGCTCGTGATCGCCGACGACACCGGCAATGCCGGCTGGATCGCCGCCGATTTGTTGGCGCAGGCCGAGCATGATGCGAGCGCGCAGTCCATCCTGATCACCGACAGCGCCAGGCTTGCCGCCGAGGTCGAAAGCGCGGTGGAATCGCAACTGGCGACGCTGCCCCGCGCCGACATCGCCCGCGCCTCGTGGAACGATTTCGGCGCCATCATCATGGTCAAACAGCTCGATGAGGCGGTGGAGCTTGCGAACGCGATCGCCGCCGAGCATCTGGAAATCATGACCGCGGATGCGGAAGGCTTGTCGGCAAAAGTCCGCAATGCCGGCGCGATCTTTCTCGGGCCCCATACGCCGGAGGCGATCGGCGATTACGTCGGCGGCTCCAACCACGTGCTGCCGACGGCGCGTTCGGCGCGGTTTTCGTCCGGGCTCGGCGTGCTAGACTTCATGAAGCGCACCTCGATTCTCAAATGCGGGCCGGACCAGTTGCGCGCGCTGGGGCCTGCCGCGATGACCTTGGGCAAGGCCGAGGGTCTGGATGCCCATTCACGCTCGGTCGGATTGCGCCTCAATTTGCCATGAACAAAACGCCACCAGACGATGACCAGCACAACCGCATCGTCGCGGTAACGCTCGACGAGGAATCGATCGGGCGTTCCGGGCCCGATATCGAGCATGAGCGGGCGATTGCGATCTACGATCTGATCGAGCAGAACCTGTTCGCGCCGGAAGGGGCGGGCGAGGGTCCGTTCACGCTGCATCTGGCGATTACCGGCAACCGGCTGATGTTCGACATCCGCCGCGAGGACGGCACGCCTGTGGTGGCGCATCTGCTGTCGCTGACGCCGTTCCGGCGGATCGTGAAGGACTATTTCATGATCTGCGACAGCTACTACCAGGCGATCCGCACCGCCACCACCGACAAGATCGAGGCCATCGACATGGGCCGCCGCGGCATCCATGACGAGGGCTCGCGCACGCTGCAGGAGCGGCTGAAGGGCAAGGTAAGAATCGATTTCGAAACCGCGCGGCGGCTATTCACGCTGATCTCGGTGTTGCACTGGAAAGGCCAGGAGCAGGCATGATGAAATCAGGTCGAAGCGACGGCCTGTCTCTACCTCTCCCCGCAGGGGAGAGGTCGACGCGCATCGTCAGATGCGCGGCGGGTGAGGGGACTCTCCGCGAGTCCGAGTGCGTGGAGAGTCCCCCTCACCCGAAGCCTTCGCTGCGCTCCGGCTTCGACCTCTCCCCGCAAGCGGGGAGAGGTTAGTGAAGAGCGCGCCCCGGAATGACGGCTACTTCGCCTTCCTGAAAAACTCCAGCAGCAGCCGGCTCTTTCCAACCCCGGCATCGCCGAGCACAGTCACCAGCCGGCCTTCGCGACAGGTCCAGGTCCACCTAGGTCGGCCGCGAGTGGGCGCTTCGGCGGCCGAGCGGGTCTGGGCGAAAGGCACGCCCGCCAGCATGCCGATGCGGCGCGCTACTTCTTGAGCCGAGCCGGCGCCACGCTCGCCGGCGTCGGCGTCGAACCGACCGGCCCCGGCGGCAGGGTCGGTGCCGGTGCCTTCTTCGGTTTCTTCGCTTCCTTGTTGCCGCGTTGACCCTTGGACATGATCGTCTCCCTCATCCATGGTTGCTTGATCGTGCCGAGACCTCGGCTAGGCGGTGGTCAGCAGCACGGCGCATGCCTTGGCCACGGCGGACACGCGCTCCGACGAGTGGGTTCCCGGCATGGTCGCCCAGCCGCCCTTCTCGACGAAGTCACCGCGCGTCCATGTGTCGACGTTCCTGAGCGCGGCCAGATTGGCCGCGAAGTCACCCGCGCGCTGGAACTTGTCGACGCACACGGGGGCAAGCGCCCCCACGACCGCATCGTTGACCCGCACCAACGCCGCCGCCTCGGCCGTGCGGCCGGTGATCCATCCGCCCCAGCTGAATCCGACAACCGCCAGCGCAACTGCCCCGGCTGCGACGCCCCACAGCGCCGGCTTGGTTTCGATGGGAATCTTCATTGCAGTCCTTTCAGGAAACGCACATGCGATCGGCGCGAACGACCGCGCCGCATCGACCAGACAAAGACCGACTCCAATGGCCCGAGGGTAGGTTTTCCCTTTCCCGTCGTCTGTCTGCTGGTGCACACAGCGGCGTTGCACATCGACGTGCCTGGGCTCGCGCCGGTACGCCCCGCTCGGTGCGCCGCCGCACAGACCGCAGCCCAGGCAAGCCCCAGTCTTTGCCGCGGCCACGGCTTGCGTCTCTCGCGAGTGATCTCGCCCGCGACCTGGTTGCCTCACCGAAGGAATCCATCTGAACTGGGACTTCATTCAAGGTCACTGGAAGCAAGCCGCGCGCAAGGCCAAGGAGCAATGGGGCAGGCTCACCGACGATGACTTCGACGTCGTCGCGGGCCGTCGCGGCCAGCTCGTCGGCAAGATCCAGGAGCGCTACGGCGTGGCCAGGAACGAAGCCGAAAAGCAGCTCTCCGAGTGGCAGCGCAAGGCCACCGGTGCGTGGTTCATCAGGGACGAAGACCGCCCCTGATCGCGAACCCTGTGGGCGTCGCCCGCGTGGGCGACGCGTTCGGTGGCGCACAGACGATCGTTGCGCAAGCCCTCACACTGGTTGCCTATACCCCGGCACCCACGATGGGCGCACGGCCACGGCCCGATTGCGCACGTCGCAGCCCCTCGAAGGACACCACTTGATTTCTCGCTCCACCATCGCCGCAGCGGCAAGGGTCATCGAATACGCGGCAGCGCGGCCGATCGTCCTCAGCGCCGATCTGCTGCCACCCAGCAGAGGCGTTGAAGGAGTCGAAGCGGCCGACGCCAAAGACAGCCGGGCCAACGGTCTCGTCTCGCCGCCGCCGCATCCGTAGGATGCCGCGGCCGATCGGCGAAACAGCCGCCAGGCTCACTGCATGGCCGACGCACTCGAGTTCGTCGGTGCCGATGACGGCGCGGCCGGCGTCTTCGCCGCGAGCGGGATGACCCGACCTTCGGCGGGTTCGCTGAAGAACGCATAGCCCGTTTGTTTGCGCTTGGCGCAGTACATCGCGTTGTCTGCGTGCTTGAGCAGGTCGGCGCCCGTGTCGCCATCGGCGGGGCATGTCACGATGCCGATGCTGGCACGCACGACGAGCCCACAATCGCCGATCTGCATCGGCGCCGACACGGTGTCGAACAGCTTGCAGGCCAGATGCGCGAGCTGCACCCGGTTCAGCAGACCGGTCAACAAACAGGCGAACTCGTCGCCTCCCAAACGACTCACCACGTCCTGTTCGCGCAGCGCTGCGCGAAGCCGCGCCGCGACGATCTTCAGCAGCTCGTCGCCGGTGTCATGGCCGTGTCGGTCGTTGATCGCCTTCACGCCATCCAGGTCGATGTACAACACGGCGAGCCCTGGATGCGCAGGCTCCATCTGGGCCAACGCCCGATCGAGTCGCTCCCCGAAGCAGCGCCGGTTCGGCAATCCGGTCAGACTGTCGTGCAGGGCGAGGTGGCGTGCACGCCGCTCACCGTGGCGCGTGTCGGCGAGCTCGGCCCAGGAGCGCGCGAGCGCGGCTTGCAGATCGCCCAGCTCGCGCTCGAGGTGCGCGCATCGACCCAGTTCCGCCGTCAATGTCGTTCGCAGCGTGTCGAGATCGTCTGCACACTCCAGCGCAGCCGCCGCGACGCGGTGCGAAGCACCGACCTCATGCGACGCACCATTGGAGCCAGCCGCCGCGCTGACGACCGCGCGCAACCTGGCTTGAACGCTGCGCAGCAGCCCCTCCCAATCGCTCGCCGCGACCGTCGACGCAGGACCGGGCCGTCCCGTGCGCGGCGCCGAGGTCGATCCGGGTTCCTGGCCGCGCAGCGCTTTCAACGTGTTGCTCTCCGACAGAACTCGTGTCATGCGGCACTCACTGTGCTAACGCTGCCAGCGGCTTCGGCCCACCGGCGGACCCTTGCGGACGGGCTGCATGCGTGCGGGCGCCGGCGCTGCGGCCTCTTTGACAGAGACGGGCTCCGATGCCGCCACCTTGCCTGGTGGCGGTGAACCCTCGGCAGTGAAGTCGGACTGCTGCTGTGCCAACGTGCTGCGCTTGACGGGCTGCGCCGTCTTGCGTCGGATCATCATCGCGGGTCCCTTCCAAAGGCGAGCCAAGGCAACCCAGGCACTTGGCGTGAGCGTGCTTCTAGCGCGCGTCGCGCGCCCGGTCTGTTCGCCGACGCACAGATGGATCCGGCGAGTTGCTGCGGGGTTGGCGGCGACCACGACCCCTAGGATCGGGGCGCGGCCTGAATGTCGGCATCGCGCAGCATCACTGGCTCGATCGAACCGTTGGCCACCCGACGTCGCACGGCAGCGTGGAGTTCGTCCAGGTTTGCCGTGTAGGTCACCATCGGATCGTCGTCGGTCCGCGTGGCGTGATACCGGTAGTGCAGGATCTCGCGTCGGATGCTGGAGCCCACGAACTGGCCATTCACCAGGACCCAGAAGCGCACCGTTCCCGAAGGCAGGTGAAGGAAGGGTTCCGGGGGCGCATCGGCCTGCGTTGCCGATGATGGCGCTGTGCTCACATGAAGTCCTTTGTCAGAGCTGTCCCACCGCAAGCAGCACCAAGACGAAGAAAGCGATCACGCCCAGACCACCGCTGGGCGCGTAGCCCCAGTTGCGGCTGTGCGGCCAGGTCGGCATGGCTGCGATCAGCAAGACGATCAAGACGATCAGCGCAATGACTGCCAAGCTCATGGAGGTCTCCTTCGGGCGGTGGAAAGTTCGTGTCGTTGGTGTGTCTCATGGCCGGCCCTTCTGGGCTTTTGTCACCTGCGCGCAAGGCACCCGGGATCTTCCGGACCCAGGGCTTCGTGCATCGTTCAGCGCGGGGCATGACGGGCTGCTCAAGGGCGGCCGCTGGGCGAGCCGAGCCCGACGGCGACCAGGTGCTGTCCGAGCGGCGTCGCGTCCGCGACCGAGGGTGCGAGACCGGGCAGGCTCAGTCGCGCCAGGCAACTGTCGCGCAGCTCTCGGCTGTGCGAGCCGTGGCAACTCCAGAACGCGGCCGTGTTCGCCGCGGTGGCGGCACGCCGGATCTCGCCTTGCCGCACGGCCTGGTGGCAGACCTGGCCGAGCGCCATCACCAGCGTGCCGATGGACAGCGCAGCCAGGGTCACAAGCCACCTCCGTGCGGCACGGGGGTCGCGCGTTGGACCGTTGTCCATGATCGGCACGCGGGCGGGCCGCCCGTCCGCCCGCGGCAGCAACTCGATCGAGTGGTTCTCGACATCTGCCAAGACGTGCGCTCCAGTCGGTGGCAAGCCCGTCGGGCGACGGGTTGGTGTGCGCTGTGTGTCGCGTTCGCGCGGCACATGACCGAACACACACCGAACTGTGCACGGCGGGCGGTGGTCTCATCTGTCTGACAACACACACAGCAGCGCGACGCCCGAGTGCGGCCGCCCGGGCGCGCGCCACTCGACCGCAACCCGGCCCTGCAGCCACAAGGTCTTGCCTTGACCGGCGCGATGAATTTCAGCGCAACGACAGCCAGATCTCGTTGCGGCGCAGAAACCATGGCGTCCACGGTGCGTTGTAGCGCGAGAAGGCGGGCTCTCCCGACCAACTCAGCGCCACGGCTTTCAGTGCCGCCATCAGCGTGGTGAGGTGCGCCGCGTAGTTCGACGCAGACCAGAACCCGGAATAGCGGATCGCCGCGAGCCCGTGGGCCGGCAACTCGCGCAGCGTCACCCGCGGGTCGTCGGGCTCGGGCGCTGAGGCCAACGTCACCCCTTTGGGCAGGACGAACTGCACGATGAAGCCCCCCGCTGCAGCCATCTGGGTCACGGGAGCCGTCATCGCGAATTGAATGGGTGCGGCCAAGCGCTTCACCGCTTCGGTCATCACGAACGCCCGGGCGCCCTCGTTCTTGCCGAAGATGTAGCCGGTCAGGATGGGGAACGCCCAGTGGACCGCCTCGTCCGCCGCGCCGGCCGCGTGCACCTCAGCCACCGTGTAGGGGGCGTATTGGCGCACCTCGATGTCGCCCAGCCTGCGCACCACCTCGTACTCAGGCCCTTCGACGATGCTCATGCATCAAACATTGCGCGCCGCGCGTTCGAAGGTCTGTTCGTTAGCGCACAAAAGAGCAGCTGATCGGTGAATCCCTCACGGCTCACGTCGACGCGAGGCCGGGGCGAACTCGGCGCAACGCTTCAGCGCATCAGTTCGGCGTAGGCCTGCTCGTCGGCCGCAAAACAATCGCACGCGGCCGCCTCGAGCCCGGGGCGGTCGAGCACCGTCATCTCGCCGCGGTGGTAGCGGATCAACCCGCTGTGTTGCAAAGCCCCGGCGGCCACCGTGATGCCGACGCGGCGCACGCCCAGCATGTAGGCAAGAAACTCGTGGGTCACGCGAAAGCTGTCGGAGTGCGCACGGTCGTGGCTCATCAACAGCCAGCGCGCCAAGCGCGGGCCGATGAGGTGAAAGCGCAGGCATGCAGCCGACCCGGCCAGCTGAGCCATCAGCACGTACAGATAGCGGTTCAGGCTGCGCCGCATGGCCGGGCTGCGCTCGAGCTCGCGCCGGAACGCGCCGGCGCCGATGCGCCAGGCATGTCCCGAGCCCTGCACCACGGCGCGCAGGGGCGTCTTCGTGACACCCAAAGCCACCTGAGCACCCAGCATGCCTTCGCGGCCCACCATGCCGACTTCGAGCCCGGGGTGCTCGTTGATGGTGGTCACCAGCGAGATGAAGCCGTCGATCGGAAAGTAGACGTGGCGCGTGACCTCGCCGCGTTGGCACAGCACCTCGGCCAATACCAGCGGGAACGGCTCACACACTGCCAGCAAGCGCTGGCGGTCCGCGCGCGGCAAGAGTTCGATCAGGTGATTCTCGACGGCTGCCAAAGCAGGCCTCTTGGTAGATCACCGGCAGACCCGGTGACGTGGCTTCAGGGTCGGTGGTGCTCGCATGACAGCGGCAGAGAACCGAATGCACCGAATGTGCGCGGTCGCATCCGGTTTGACTGTCTGTCAGCGCACACAGCGGCAAACGAGTCGCCGCTTGCGCGATGCCGTTCAGACGCGCACTCGCCGGTGCGCTGCTCGCGAGTGCCGCTCTTGGTCGGCCCTCAGGTCGCAACCTGATCCGGCAACAGGCGGTCGTACTCCTTCTTGACCACCGCATAGCACTCGCAGGTGCGCTGCTCCAGCCCCGGCCGGTCGAGCACCGAGATGCGGCCGCGCGAATAGCGGATGAGGCCGATCTTCTGCAGCTTGAGCGCAGCTTCGGTCACCCCTTCGCGACGCACGCCGAGCATGTTGGCGATCAGCTCCTGCGTCATCACCAGTTCATTGCCCGGCAGCCGGTCCAGGCTGAGCAGCAGCCAACGGCACAGCTGCTGGTCCAGCGAGTGATGGCGGTTGCACACCGCCGTCTGCGCCATCTGCGTGATCAAAGCCTGGGTGTAGCGCAGCAGCAGGTGCATCGCCGGCCCCGCCTGCTCAAACTCTTGCTTGATCACGTTGGCCCTCAGGCGCAGCCCCTGTCCGGCGCTTTGCACCACCGCCCGGCTCGGCGTGGATTCACCGCCCATGAACAGCGAGATGCCGACCACGCCCTCGTGACCGACCACGGCGATCTCGGCCGACGCGCCGTTCTCCATCACGTACAGCAGCGAGACGATGGCCGTGGTCGGGAAGTAGACATGGCTCAGCGTGCGCCCCGATTCGTACAGCACAAGACCCAGCGGCATCGTCACCGGCTCCAACTGCGGCAGCCAACGCTGCAGGTCGGACGCAGGCAGCGCGCCCAGCAGGTGGTTGCTCTTGGGGTCGGGCACAACGGCCATTGCGGCCTTTCGCTTTCGGCTAGCCAGGTGTCGGATATCAGGCGGCGGTGCGGGGGCATCGCGCATTCGCCCGGTGACACGACGAGCCTACACCGTATGTTCGATACCGCACACAAGTTTTTCGCTTGGATGGTGCGCCACCGTGGCTGCGTCTGGCAGCGCACAGACGCGCGCCCGCCCGCGCTCTAGAAACGACCGCTTGGAGTCGCCGCCGCCGCGATCGACCGGTCGCGCTGACGCCTTGAACCCCCATGCCATGGATCCCTCACCCCACAGCCAACTGGCGCTTTCGCGCTGGGAAAACGAAGGGGGCGCGCTAGCCATGCACCGACGCGTCACGGCGGGCCACCCCGCGAGGCCGGCGGCGGCATCGACGGCAGCCGAGCTGGCCCAGCTGCGAATCCGCGTGATTGCGCTGGAGAACCTGGTCATCGCGCTGCTCGCGCAAACGACCGGTCGCCAACTCGACTTGGCGCGTGAGATGGCGACCTACATTTCGCCCAGGCCGGGGTTCACCCTGCACCGTCCGACGATCCATGCCGCGGCGCAGATGGTTCATCTGGTCGAGCGCGCCGATCACTTTCGTGACGCGGCACCTAGCCGAGGCGCGCGCGTCAATCGATGACGGACAGCGCGGGGTACGGCCGCCATCGGCCCGACGGCCGAATGGCTGCTCCGACCCTTTTTCCCGAGCGCGCGGCGTGGCGCTTCAATCAGCGCACACGCCCGCGCCACCCAACACAAAGCGGCATCGTCCTACGTGCGCACGCGTCATGCGCCGATGTTCGCTGTGTGCCGCGTCCCCCACAGTCGCCGCTGGCCTCGACGTGACTGCACGCCGATCCGACCGACTCAAGACCGAAAGACCACGATGGGCGCGCAAAACAGATCCAGCAAAGTCGAGCCACTGGCTCGCGTCGAGCCCAAGCATCTGGCGCTCGACCTGCAGGCCCTCGAATCGGCCCGCCACAGCCTCGATCGAGGTGCGGTGACTCCGCACTACGGGCCGTGGCGCGACGATGTGGTTCAACTGCTCAACGATTCGCTGGCCACCGAACTGGTGTGCGTGCTGCGCTACAAGCGTCATCACTTCACTGCAGAGGGCCTCGCTTCGCCGAAGATCGCCGAAGAGTTTCTGGTCCACGCGAATGCCGAAGCCGCGCATGCGGACCGCTTGGCGCAACGCATCGTGCAGCTCGGCGGCGAGCCTGACTTCTCGCCCGATACGCTGACGCGGCGCAGCCACGCCGCCTATGACGAATCCCAAGACCTGAAGGCGATGCTCAAGGCCAATCTGGTTGCCGAGCGTGTGGCCATCGAGGCCTACAGCCAGATGATTGCGCTGATCGGTGACAAGGACTCCACCACGCGCCGTCTGCTCGAAGACATCCTCGCCGACGAGCAGGAACACGCTGAAGAACTGAAGGACTGGCTGGCCGACTGACGCGCCGGTCACGCCCATTTTCTCGATCGTCCATCGAATCCCTCAACAACCCCTTTTCCACCGGAGACTCACCATGTTCATTCGCACCACACTCGCAGCGGCCGCCACTGCCATCGCCCTGATCGCCATGCCGGGTTGCGCCGTCACGCGCGGCCAGGAAACCACCGGCGCATACCTCGACGACAGTGCCATCACCACGGCCGTGAAATCCAAGTTCGTCGAGAACAAGGACGTCGATGCTTCCTCCATCACCGTCGAAACGCTGAATGGCACGGTGATGCTGTCGGGCTTCGCCAAGAACGCCACCGAGAAATCGACCGCAGAAGCCCTGACCTGGAAGGTCAACGGCGTGAAGAGCGTGAAGAATCAGATCGCCGTCCGTTCCTGATTGCGTCAGCCGCGCGCGAGCAGCGCTCGCGCGCAGCTCCGTCCACTCCAGTTTGAATGAGAGGCAACGCCATGAACTGGGAACGCATTCAAGGCAGCTGGAAGCAACTGACCGGCAAGGCCAAGGAACAATGGGGCAAACTGACCAGCGACGACTGGGATGTCGTGGCGGGCCGTCGCGACCAGTTCGCGGGCAAGGTGCAGGAACGCTACGGGCTGGCCAAGGACGAGGCCGAAAAGAAGGTTGCCCAATGGGAACGCAAGGCCACCGACGCCTGGTTCGTCAAGGACAGGACGGATCGATAGGCGCGTGGCGCCTTTGCCACCGTCGGGTCGGAAACGGACGCTGACACGCAAGATCCGCGCCGTCGCGATCGATCGCTTGTGTGCGCCAGCGCACAGTGCCACAGATCGGAATCGAGCAACCTCCATGACTCGGTGAAACCAAGCCGTCATGCCACGTCCGAGACCGCGCACGTTTCGGTGGTGGCCTGAGCCTGCGCGCCATTGACGCGCGGTTGCTTGGTGCGGAAAAGTCGGCGCTCTCAGTCTCGACCGGGTGAGATCTTGATGATGTTTTCTTCATCGGCATGGCGCTGATCTGGTCGGCCTGGGCGGTTGCGCGTCGGGCCTTTGGATTGAAGCGCAGGCCGCGATCGATCCGTCACCCCATCGGTCGGATCGACGACGTCGAGCCACCGCAATTCGCCGA
>Ga0207648_10007549_pt1 | contig 10670 bp, 7 predicted proteins | sample KBSMisM32_FD_184310 | JGI IMG/M metagenome (GOLD analysis project Ga0207648, IMG submission 184310) | Miscanthus rhizosphere microbial communities from Kellogg Biological Station, Michigan, USA - KBS Miscanthus M3-2 (SPAdes) (version 2) | ecosystem: Host-associated > Plants > Roots > Rhizosphere... | reverse complement strand
TGCTGCAGCAGGCGCTCGGCAAGGACGACAAGTTCGTGCTCGCCGATTACTTCGATTACGTCGCCGGCACGAGCACCGGCGCGGTCATAGCCGCCTGCCTCTGCCTGGGCATGCGCGTGAGCAAGATCCGGCAGTTTTACCTCGACAGCGCCGAGCTCATGTTTTCCAAGGCCTCGATCTTCAACCGCCTCAAATATAAATTTGAAGACGAGCCGCTCGCGCTAAAGCTGCGCAGCGAGTTTCAGGCTACGACCGGCGAAACCAAAACGAACGAGCCGGCGCTGGGCTCTGCCGGGCTGAAGACGCTGCTCATGATGGTCATGCGCAATGCGACGACCGATTCGCCGTGGACCGTCTGCAACAATCCGCAGGCCAAATACAACGATCGCCAGCGCGCGGACTGCAATCTCGCGTTGCCGCTGTGGCAGCTGGTGCGGGCCAGCACGGCGGCGCCGACTTTTTTCCCGCCCGAGCAGATTGCGATCGGCAATAACAACTTCATCTTCGTCGACGGCGGCGTGACCACGTACAATAACCCCGCGTTTCAGCTCTTCCTGATGGCGACGGCCGAACCCTACAACCTGCGCTGGAAAACGTCTGCGCCGGAAGACATGCTGATCGTCTCGATCGGCACGGGGACGAGTCCGAAACCCGACGGCACTCTCCAGCCCGACGACATGAATCTCCTGTTCAATGCCACCACGATTCCGTCCGCGCTCATGTTCGCGGCGTTGAACGAGCAGGATTTCCTGTGCCGGGTGTTCGGGCAATGTCTCGCCGGCGACCCGCTCGACCGCGAGATCGGCGACATGATAGGCAAGTCCGGTCCGCACGAGCGCAAGCTTTTCACTTACATGCGCTACAACGCGGAGCTGACCCACCCGGGCTTGCAGGGCCTGGGACTGGACAAGATCGCGCCGGAAGCCGTGCAGAAATTGGACTCGGTCGCCCACAAGGGCGATTTGATGACGGTCGGCGCGGCGGTTGCGAAGTCTAAAGTCAAGGCTGAGCACTTCAAGAATTTCCTTCAGCTTTAGGCGCCCTGGCATCACACTAAACGAGAACGCGCTAATGCCGCTACACGTTTTCGTCGCGATGCCTTTCGGAATCAAGGACGGCATCGACTTTAACCGCGTGTACGCGGAGCTCATACGCCCGGCGATCGAAGGCGAAGGCCTCGTGGTATTCCGCGCCGACGAAGAACAGCGCGCGGGCGATATCCGCACCGACATGTTCCAGGAGCTGCTGCTCGCCGATGTCGTGATCGCGGATCTTTCCGTCGACAACCCGAACGTCTGGTACGAGCTCGGCGTGCGCCATGCGCTGCGCGCGCGCGGCGTCATCTCGATCGCGTGCCGCCAAGGCCCCATGCCCTTCGATGTCTATACGGACCGCAAGCTGCGCTACCACATGAAGGACGGCGCGCCCGACGCCGATTTTCTGCAGCAGGACAGAGCGGCGCTGGCCACCATGGTGCGCGAAACCATCGCGGCGTGGCATGGCCGTAAAAGCAGCCCCGTCTATCAGCTGCTGCCCTACCTGCAGGAACCCAACTGGAAAACGTTGCGCGTCGGCGGCGTACAGGAAGTGTGGGAACAGCAGGAAGCATGGGCTCAGCGCCTGGCGACCGCGCGCCGCAAGCAACGCCCGTCCGATGTGTTGGTGCTGGCTGAAGAAGCGCCGGCGCAGGCGCTGCGCCAGGAAGCGCATCTGATTGCCGCCAGAACATTGCGCCAGCTCAATCAGCCTGCGTTCGCGCTCGAGCAGGTTGAGAAAGCGCTCGCGCTCGACCCCGCGCATCTGACCGCCCGGCAGGAGAAAGGCATCTTGCTCGGCCGCCTGGAACGCTACGACGAAGCCAAAGAGTGGCTCCAATCCGTGGCGCGTGATTGTCCCGACGACGCGGAAACGTGCGGCCTCCTGGGCCGGGTGGCGAAAGATTTATGGGAGAGCAGTTGGCGCAAGCCCGACGCCGCGCCGGCAGCGATGAGGCACGACGCCGAACTGGAAGCCGGGCAGCTCAATGACGCGATCGACGCGTATGCGTCGGGCTTTCGCATGGACCCCCGCCACTGTTACACGGGCATCAATGCGGTCACTCTGCTCCACGTCGCCCGCGATTTGACCGGGGCTGACGAGCGCGACAAGTTGCGAGCAGAAATCGAGGGCGGCGTGCGCTGGTCGGCGCGCTGCGCGCTGGCGAAGGAAACGACTCAGTCCAAAGATTACTGGGCGCGCGTAACGCTGGCCGATCTCGAGCTGCTGGTAGGTGACAAGCCGACGGTCGAAAAAGCCTATTCGTACGCGATTGCCGCCGCCGAAAAGGACTGGTTTGCGCTCAATTCCACCTGGCAGCAGCTCGATCTGCTCACCGTGCTTGGTTTCCGCCCGGAGCCGGTGCAGGCTGCTTCGACTCTGGTGACGCGGGCTTTGAGTTCGCTTAACCCTCCCTGGCGGCCAGAGAAAACGTTTCTCTTCAGCGGCCATATGATCGACGAAGCGGGACGCACGGCAGAACGCTTTCCCCAGGACATGACCGAACTGGCGGCGGCCGCGATCGCCAAGAAGCTCGCCGAACTGGAAGCGGGAGACCGCGATCTTGCGTTAAGTGAAGGTGCATGCGGCGGGGACCTGCTGTTCGCTCAGGCAGCCCTCGACCGCGGGCTGTGGCTCGAACTGCTGCTGCCTTTCGATGAACCCGAGTTCATCGAGCGGTCCGTCGCATTTGCCGGCGAGCAATGGGTCGACAAGTATTACAAGGTCAAATCGGCGGCCAGAACGCGAATACGCGTAATGCCCGCCGAGCTGGGTCCTACGCCGCCAAACCGCGATCCGTACGAACGCGCGAACCTGTGGCTGCTGTACACGGCGTTGGCGTGGGGTCCCGACCAGGTGCGCTTCATCGCTTTATGGAACGGCGAAAAAAGCGGCAAGCCCGGCGGCACCGACCACATGATGGATGCAGTGCGCAAACGTTCGGGAAGGGTTTCCACCCTGGACACGAATGTTCTGCTGCAGCAAACCATTAAACAGCGGACTCATGGCTGATTATTTCTCCCCGGCCGCACCCGCAGCGGTTGACACGCTTCGGGGAGTTTTGTGAGCGCTGTCGCCAATGACGCGAGACTGATCACCACTGGCATGTTGCCGATGGTGCTGATTGCCAGTGCCGTGCTCACCGCGCCGATATCAGCATTGCTATTGCGCTGGTATCGACGGGCAGTGCTGCGCGCGATGGCGGAACAGGCAGGCGCAACGCCGACACCAGCGCTGCGCGCCACGCAGCCGTCCGGCACTGGCAGCCCGCTGCAGGTGCAGCGCATAGACGCAGGCAACCTGGATGCCGCGAGCAGCCCGCCCGCTTATCAGCGTGCGCTTGCATCACTTGCGTCGGCAACGACTGTCTATATCGCGGCAGGTTTGGCCTATGCGCTGGTCATGACCGGCGCGTGGCTGGTGTTTACCAAAGACGATGGGATCGTGCTTACGCGTGTCTTCTGGTGGCTCGCGTGTTTTGCGTGGCCAATCGCGCTCACGGTAGGCATGGTCGCAGCAGTCAACCGCGGGCAACAGGTTATCGTCGGCCTTGTCTATTTTGCTTTGCTGTCCGCGGCGGGAATCTTCGCGCTCGTGCGCAACGATGCGCTTACCGTCGGCCAGCTCGCGATTTTCTGGCTGATTACCGAGGCGCCCGGCACACTGCTGCTGCTCGCTTTCCTGCGCCGGGGCGTGCGGGCCGTCGGCCCGATGGTCCTCGTGTTCATGACGATTGCCGTAGCCGGCTCCATAGTATTGGTAAATGTCGTCGCTGCGGGAGGGGACGCCGGCCTGCGCGCCGCCGTGTCCGTAGGCTCGCTGTTCAATCTTGGCGGCACTGAAACATTCTTCGCGCTCATGCTTTTGGGATTTGCGCTATTCGCAGTGGCGGGCTGGTGGCTGCTCAAATGGCTGGGCCGGCGCTATGAACGGCGCCGCTTGAGCGACCAATCGCTGACCATGGATGCGATGTGGCTTTTTTTCGGCATTGAGCAGTCGGTCTCCATGGCTATTGAGGGCTGGATTTATGTTTTTACCGGGCTCGTCGCTTTCGTCGCGTATAAACTGGTGACGACGGTGGGATTCATCCTGATCCGCCCAGGCGATTCCGCCGTCCGGAGCCCTACGCTGTTATTGTTGCGGGTCTTCGCGCTCGGGGGGAAAAGCGAGCGTCTGTACGATGCATTATCGAAGCGCTGGCTACGCTCCGGCAGCATCGCGATGATTGCCGGCCCTGATCTTGTCGAGTCGACGGTCGAGCCGCATGAGTTCCTCGAATTTCTCGGCGGCCGCCTGTCCCGCCGTTTCGTGCGCAGCGATGCCGACGTGCAGCGACGCCTTGAAGCGAGGCACAGCGGTACCGATCCCGACGGCCGCTATCGAGTCAACGAGTTTTTCTGCTATGCCGATACCTGGCAATATGCGATGCGATCCCTCGCCGCAGGCGCCGATGCGATCCTGATGGACTTGCGCAGCTTCTCCCCTTCCAACCAGGGCTGCCTGTACGAACTCGAACAGCTGCTGATTTCGGTACCCCTCGACCGTATCGTGTTCCTGATCGACGACAGTACCGACCACGCATTTCTTGAACGCGCGCTGCAGGATGCATGGCAACAGGTGCGCCAGGACTCGCCGAACCGGCAGATAGATTCACCCGAGGTCCGTCTTGTCCACACGCGTGCGCAGAAAAGCGTCGACATCAACGGGCTGCTGAAACTGCTGCTCGCGCAATTTTCACCGTCGCCAGCGGCAAGCAGCGCGAGCGCTTAGCATGCCCAGCATCTTTCTCAGTTATCGGCGCGCCGATACGGGCGGCTATGCGGGCCGGCTGGCGGATTCGCTTGAAAGACACTTCGGCAAGGGCAGCGTTTTTCAGGACGTCGAGACCATCGTGCCCGGCAGCAACTTCATGCAGACCATCGATGCCGCGATCGCCCGCTGCGACGTGCTGGCGGTGCTGATCGGCAATACGTGGCTCGCCGAGCGCAATGCGGATGGCGGCATGCGGCTGAACGATCCGGACGACTTCGTCCGGCTGGAAGTGGCATCGGGATTGCGCGCCAAAACGCACGTGATACCGGTGCTCGTCGAAGGGGCCGCGATGCCGGCGGAAACCGACCTGCCCGCCGATCTCAAACCGCTCGCGCGCATCCAGGCTTTGGAACTGTCCGATACCCGCTGGGAATACGACGTGCAGCGGCTCGCGCAAGTGGTGCGCACATTGACTGGAGTCAAGTCGCCGCATAAGCGTGCTTACCTGCTGATTGGCGGCGCCGCCGTGCTAGCGGTTATCGCGGGCGCCAGCGGGTACGTCGCGCTCAAGCGGCCGCCCGAGCTATCGGGACAGTGGATGCTGCCGAATGGAAGTTTCTGGATGGTGCAGCAGAACGGCCATGACCTGAAGATCGAAGAGACGCATTACGATTCAAAACAGGTATGGAAGCGCGGCGCCGGCACTGTGGACGGAAATCAGGTGACGTTTTTCCTCGAGACTGTCTTCGGCGCCCGGCACCGCTTTGAGGGTGCGCTCGCGTTGTCGTCCGATCTGCGCACCATGAGCGGAACAGTAAAGGACGCGAAGTCTGCAGCCGCTGATTCGCTGTCGTTGACGCGGGCGAAATGACGATTCAGGAATGAGACATGCCTACCAGCGCCGACATATTGTGGTTTAAAACCGAGTTCCAATCGCAGATTGAGCCTGCCCTGGCGAACACGCCGTTGACGGTGGATTTCATCACCGCGATCGCTTGCCAGGAAACCGGCGAATTATGGCCGGTACTGCGGCGCAAATCGCTGACGACCGCGCAGATCCTGGCCTTGTGCGTGGGCGATACGCTGGATGCCGACAAGGGGCGCAGCGCTTTCCCGACCACCAAAGCCGATTTGTTGTCCCAGCCGCGCGGCGACGAAATGTTCGCAATCGCCCACGAAGCTCTCGTCAACATGGCCGCGCATATTCCGGCTTATTCGCGCATAGCGGCGAGACCGGACAAGTTCTGCCACGGCTTCGGTTTGTTTCAGCTCGATCTGCAGTTCTTCCGCGAAGACCCTGCCTACTTCCTGCAGAAAGACTACGAGCGCTTCGACCGCACGCTGGCAAAGTGCGTCATCGAATTAAAGCGTGCCCTCAAGAAGCTCGGCTTCGACAAGCGCGCGACGCTTTCGGATTTGGAGCTGGCCGCCGTCGGTATCGCCTACAACACCGGCCGCTTCAATCCGCAGAAAGGCCTGAAGCAGGGCCACTTCAATGGCACCCAATACTACGGGGAGGCGATATTCGATTTCATTCAGCTCGCGCACACCGTTGCAGCACCTGGCAGCGTTGCGCCCTTGAACCCGCCCGAGACCGGACAAGCAATCGTGCCCGCGCCCAGCGAGGTCATCGCGACCGGCGACTTCTTCCGGGTCGACACCCGTGAAGGCACGTTGCGCCTGCGCAGTGAGCCGAAGGTCAGTTCACCGCCGCAGGCAAACGTAATCGGCAATTTACCGGACGGACACGTCGTGCGGGCCGTGACCGGCAAAAGCGCGAACGCTTTCATTGAAGTCGAGACGAGTCTCGCAGGCGCCCTGCTGCGCGGGTTTGCCTCGACCAGATTCCTGACCCCTGCTCCCGAAGTCACCGATATCCCGGTCGTCGAACCAGCGCCAGAGCCACCCTCGTCCGGCATCGTCGCAGTGCTGATGCCCAGGAAGCCGAAGACTTTCACCAAGCGCACCGATGTCGCCACGGCGCATTCGCTCAACGAGGCGGGCCAGCCCAAGCGGCAAGGCGCGACGCCGGAAGAATTGCGCGAGGAACTCGCCGACATCGTCGACTGGCTGGCGGTAGACCGCACCGCTCACAAGCGCTACCGGCCGCGCGCTGGCGTGACGTTCTGCAACGTGTACAGCCACGACTATTGCCATTTGGCCGGCGTTTACCTGCCGCGCGTGTGGTGGACTGCCAAAGCCCTGCTATCGCTTACTGCCGGCATCGCAGTGGAGCCGTTGATCGGCGAAACGATTGTTGAGATGCGGGCCAACGATCTCTTCAGATGGCTGCGCGACTTCGGTCCGCTGTTCGGCTGGCGTCAAACCGGAACGCTGACCAAACTGCAGACGACGGTAAACCAGGGCGCCGTGGGCTTAATTGTGGCGCGGCGGAAAGACGAGGGGCGCTCGGGGCACATCGTAGTCGTGGTGCCTGAAACCAATGACGAGCGTGCCAAGCGCAACAATGCAGGCGACGTCACCATGGCTTTGCAAAGCCAGGCCGGCACCCGGAACTTTCGTTATGGCAAGGGCAAAGCGGACTGGTGGCGTGGCGCGGAGTTTGCAGAAAGCGCGTTCTGGATACACGCTTGAGCGACGCGGTGTGCGCGCAGACGGCATGATAGAGCGAACACTCGCCGCCAATTGATAGTCGCAATTGGCGCAGGTGCGTCCATCCGGCGATCCGCCTATACCTTCAATACTTCCGCGCCCTGCCCGGCTTCGAGCTCGACGGCATTCGCCATCATGCACAGCATGCTGTAGTAACCGATTGCGCCGGTGAACTCGATCATGCCCTCGTTGCCGAAGCGCGCATGCAGCGCCTTCACGCTTGCATCGCTGACGCGATGCTTGCGGATGAGTTCACGCGTGAATTCGATGATCTGCGCGTCCTCGGCCGGCACGCCGTGCGAGTTCTTTTCGCGGATCGCGGTGATGGTCGATTCGGGCACCTTCTGCCGCCGGGCCGACCCGGTTTGCGCGCCCCAGACGTAGAGCGTGTCGAACTCGCGCGCTACGGTCATCGCGGCAAGCACGCGCGCGCGCATGTCGAGCGAGCCCTCGAAGCGCACGTAGCCGCCCAGGTGCACAAAGTGTTCGGCAAGCTTCGGGCAGTGCAGCAGCATGGTGAACGGGCCTTGGACTGCGCCGCGGCTCGCGACTATTGCGTCGAAAACAGCCTGATGCTCCGGCGCCACCTGGTTCTTGCTGGTTATGGAAGTGAGTCGTGCCATGACAGTTCTCCGGTTGGAATCAAGAATTTCGCAAAAAATGGAGTTTGCCCGGCGGAAGGTGTGACATCCCCATTACAACGGCAAATCCCGGTAAATGATTATGCGCATACTATTGCAGCCGGTTCAGATAGTCCTTCGTAAAGACCCTGTCCGGAAGATCGCGCAGTTGCATCGCCGAATACTCCAGCACCGATTCCTCCCCTTTGCGCAGTGCATCTTCCATTACGAGGCGTGTCGGTCGCATAGCGCCAGCCTGCTCCTGATACCCCTCATATCGGCAAGTCTTAAGCAACCGGTTGGACAATGAATAGAACTCCGCTTTATAAGGACGAAAATTTGCCTGATTCACCCAGTAAATTACTTTGGAATACGTAACACTGCGATCAACCGCGTTCAACTCGAGAACCTTGTAATTCTCACCGTCGATCGTATCGGTGCGCAAAATTTGCGGCGTGTAATCGCCGGTGAAGTTCGATCTCGCGAGGTCTCCATTGGCGACCTGACCGGTTAACCTCTGGCCGAGTGACAATCGCACCGGCTGGGAAACGCTGGGCACGAAAATCCAGAGATCCCGCGCTTTCATGAGCATCATCTGGCCTTTCTCCGCCGCCGGCTCGGTAATCATGACGACGGTGTTCTCGTTTCCTTTGGTAAGAATACGGTACTTGCGGATTTCGATTTGCCTGTCCGGAGCGCTCGAGCGGATGCTGACGTCGACCTGGAAGCCATGGCGGGGAAACCTTATCTGATCCGCACGCTCCAGAATAGACTGGGCTGACTCGACTTCCGGTGTCGCCGCGAAGCACAGCCGCGCACACAGAACGATGCAGCATAAGGTACCTGTTCGCACGAACCACATGAATCTTCTGCTCGACATTTCCCTCCCTGGCGTAGAAACTATTCCCGCCTGCGACGTGCGGAACACGGCAGGCCACGTCCATGAACTTAATCAAAATTGAAGGCGTTTGCAAAGACTATACGCTCGGACAAGAGCATGTCCAGGCGTTGACCGACATCAATCTGGAGATCGAGGACGGCGCTTTTCTCGCCATTGCCGGCCCTTCCGGCAGCGGTAAATCCACGCTGCTGAATCTCATCGGCTGCATCGATACGCCCTCGAGTGGCCGCATCCTCATCGATGGACAGGATGTCACCGGGAAAAACCCCGATGAGCTGGCAGACCTTCGCGCCCGGACAATCGGGTTCATTTTCCAGACTTTTAACCTGCTGCCCGTGCTCGCGGCAGGGGAAAACGTCGAATACCCGCTGTTGCAATTCAAGGAGCTCAGCAACGCGCAGCGCCAGGCACGGGTCAGGAAATACCTGGATATCGTCGGGCTATCCAAGCTTGCGGATCGCCGTCCCAATCAACTGAGCGGCGGGCAGCGGCAACGCGTGGCAATCGCCCGCGCGCTCGCGACCGAGCCAAAAATGATTTTGGCCGACGAGCCGACCGCCAATCTGGATCACAAGACGGGCGAAAGCATTCTGTATTTAATGAAAGAGATCAACCGGGAGTATAAAACCACATTTATCTTTTCGACCCACGACAAGCGGGTCATGACGCTTGCCGATCGCCTCGTGCGCATTGAGGATGGCGCCATCGCAATGGCCGGTGTCAAGACGGAAAGCCGGTCGGCGGTGATCATCCGGCAAATCTTCACGAAATTCCTGTACATCGAAAACCACGATGCTTACATGTCGTGTCCATGGCATATCTACACCGAGGCCGGTGACTGGGTGGTAAACGTGTGCGATCCCGACATCGGGGATGTGACAGATTTCATTCAGAAGAAAATCGACGCGCGCGATCCCTTCTACATCGAAGCACACGATTTGATCGCGCAAGCGCGCGCGCACGGTATCAGTATTGAGGGTTGGCCGGACCGACCGCCGGACGGCCAGCAGCGGAGTAATTAGCCGGCAATCGGAACGTTAGCTTCCACCTGCCGTTAAGTGCCGGTTGCCATCGCTTGATCAACTAATTCGGCGAATTGGCAACAAATCCTTAGCGGTTGTCGAGGAGTATCCCATAAACCATTGACTTTGTTTGATTTTTATCCTATGTTATCTTAGAATCAATCGACTAAGAAAAAGGGGCAAACAGGGACACGTCATGAGGTTCAAAACCTTAACGACTTTAAGCATGGCGGGCAGCTTGGGTGTGGTGCTGCTCGCAGTCCCGCTGGCTGCCGCAGAGCCCCCCGCGCGCCCATCGATTGCCCAAGCCCCCAAAGCAGATTCGAAAGATGCCTTGTTTGGCGATGTACCGGCCGCCACCGGAGCCGAGAAGGCCCAGGCGCCAAAAGCGGATTCGAAAGACGCGTTGTTTGGCGATATACCGGGCGCCGCCGGAGCGGAAAAGTCCCCTGCCGAAAGTTCTCCCGGTTGGCATGGTTACGTCGCAGGGGAACTCGCGCGCGACTATAAGAGCCCGGAACATTGGTCGAATGCGCGGTTGCGCGCGGAAGTCGGGCGTCGGGGCGAGTTCAACAGCAATGTCAAATGGAAAATCGGCGCGCGCGCCGAATACGATGCGGCGTACGACCGGTCGGGCTTCTACAATTCAGAAGTGCGGCACGACCAGCGATATGACTTCATGCTGCGCGAGAATTATCTCGACATTACGGCGGGAAATCTCGAAAT
>Ga0207648_10007547_pt1 | contig 10673 bp, 9 predicted proteins | sample KBSMisM32_FD_184310 | JGI IMG/M metagenome (GOLD analysis project Ga0207648, IMG submission 184310) | Miscanthus rhizosphere microbial communities from Kellogg Biological Station, Michigan, USA - KBS Miscanthus M3-2 (SPAdes) (version 2) | ecosystem: Host-associated > Plants > Roots > Rhizosphere... | reverse complement strand
GCGAAGAACGCCGCCGACTGGATCGAGAACGTCAGCACCGCGGCGACGTACGGCGTCATCTCGACCTTGATCAGGATCGGCAGCGCGAAGAAGAACCAGAACAGCTGGACCAGCGGCGGCGTGGTCCGGAAGACCTCGATCACCGCCCCGGCCGGCCACGCGAGCAGACGCCGCGGCGAGAGGCGCATCAGGGCGAGCACCAGGCCGAGCGGCACGCCGAACGCGAGCGCCGCACCGGTCACCTTCAGCGTGTTGAGGAGACCGAGCGCGAGCAGGCCGGCATTGGCCCAGACCGGGGCGAAGTTCCATTCGTGCATCGACCCGCACGATAGTCGAACGCATGCGCGCCCGCGGAGGGCGCGGGCACTCTCGCTGCCGTCAGCTCTTGCCGAGCATTTCCTTCATCACCGGCGGCGAAGCCTTCGGATCGAGGCCGAAACCGACCAGGAATTCCTCGTACCACTTCTGGGTCTGGCCGCTCGCGTAGAACTTGGCGATCTCCTTGTCGACCCACTCGACGAAGGACTTGTCGGCTTCCTTGCGCACCGCGACGCTCGAAGCCTGCGACTGGGCCGGCGTCGGCACCACGATCTTGCCGCTGCCGAGCTTCTGCCGCGCCGCGAGCAGCGGCGGGTGGAACAGGCACACCGCATCGGCGCGCCCGGCCTGGAACGCCGCGATCGCCTCGGCATTGCCGGGGAAGCGCGAGATCGCCGCCTTCGCGACGTTCTCGGTCAGGAACTTGTCCATGCTGCTCGCCTGCGGCACCGCGATGCGCACCGAGGGCTGGTCGAGATCGGACCAGGCCTTGACCGGCAGGTCGTCGCGCGCCAGCACTGCGAGCGAATAGAACAGCAGCGGCGTCTTCGGGAAGTCGACCGCCTGTGCGCGCTCGGGTGTCGCATCCATCATCGACATCATGTCGATCTTGTTGCCCTGCAGCGCCGCGATCGCGGTGCCCCACGTCACCTCGACCGGCTCGAACTTGACGCCGAGCGAAGCCGCCATCGCCTTGCCGACCGAAACACCGACCCCGCTCGACCAGTCACCCGACTTCGGGTCCTTCGAGTACCAGGGCGGCGCCTGCGTGACGCCGACGCGGAGCGACCCGCGCTGCTTGACCTGGGCGAGCGTGCCGTCGGCGGACTGGGACCATGCAGCCGTGGCGCACGTCGAGGCCAGGAGGGCCAGGACAGCGCGCCGATCGAGAGGGTGGGACATGAGTCGAAACTCCTTGGAAGCCTCGGCAATGATAGGGACTGTCGTGGCACCGGGGCTCGCGCGAACGCCGGCGGCGCGCCCGGCGACGCTGGTTCGGCGCTGCGGGCCGACGTATCCTCGACCGCTTCGTTCCTCTTTCGCCGGGACCTGTCGATGACTCCTGCAACCCCTCGACCGACGCGCCGCGCGGTGCTCGCGCAGCTGTCGTCGACCGCGCTCGCTGCCGCGGTCCCGTTCGTGTCGTCCGCGCCGGCGTTCGCGCAGGACGAGCGGGCACCGGTCCGCATCCTGGTCGGCTTTTCGGCCGGCGGCACGATCGACCTCGTGGCGCGCGTGCTCGCCGAGCAGATCAAGGACGATCTCGGCGCCACCGTCATCGTCGACAGCCGGCCGGGCGCCGGCGGCCAGATCGCCGCGCAGGCGCTGAAGCAGGCGGCGCCCGACGGCCGCACGTTGCTGCTCAGTCCCGACCACACGATGGTGATGCTGCCGCTGACGATCCGCACGCCGGGCTTCCAGCCGCTCGTCGACTTCGCGCCGGTCGGGCAGGTGGCGCGCTACCCGGGCGGCTTCGCGGTCGCGGCGCATCTGCCGGTGCGCTCGCTCGCCGAGTACTTCGCATGGGCGAAGGCCAATCCGGCGCAGGCCAACGTCGGCGTGCCGGCGCCCGGCAGCATCCCGCAGTTCCTGGTCCACCGGATGGCGCAGCAGTCGAAGGCCGAGCTGCAGTCGGTCCCGTATCGCGGCTCGGCGCCGATGGTGCAGGAGCTGATGGGCGGCCAGCTCGCCGCTGGCACGACCGCGCTGGGCGACCTCATCGAGCCGCATCTGGCCGGCAAGATCCGCATCCTCGCGGTGCTCGCGCCGCAGCGGTTCGGCGCGCTGCCCGACGTGCCCACCTTCGCCGAGCAGGGCTATCCGATCGACTGGGAATACTGGCTCGGCCTGTTCGCGCCGGCGAAGACGCCGGCGGCCACGATCCAGCGGATCAACGCGGCGGTCGGTCGTGCGCTCGCGCGGCCCGACGTGCGCGAGCGGTTGCAGAAGGTGGTCTTCGAGCCGGCGCATGGCAGTCCCGAGCGGCTGGCTCAGCTGGTGCAGGCGGGCAGCGCGCTCTGGGAGCCGGTCGTCAAGGGGTCCGGATGGGTGCCGCAATGAACGACGCGCGGGTCGCGCCGCGACCTCGACGCGTCGGCCTGATCGGCTTCGGCTTCATCGGCCGCCAGGTCTACGAGCGCATCGTCGGCGATCCGGCGCTCGGCCTCGAGGTCGCGTTCGTTCACAACCGGAGCGAGCGCGCGCTGGCCGACGTGCCGCCGCCGCTGCGGCTGGCGACGCTCGACGGGCTGGCCGCGTCGCGCGCCGACCTGGTCGTCGAGATGGCGCATCCGGGCTACACCGTGCACTGGGGCGAGCGCATCCTCGAACGCGCCGACTACGTGCCGCTTTCGGTGACCGCGCTCGCCGACGATGCCTTGCGCGAGCGCCTCGTCGCCGTCGCGCGCGGCGCCGGCACGGCGCTCCTGATCCCGCACGGCGCGCTGATGGGTCTCGACAGCCTGCGCGAGTGGCGGCATGCCTGGGACGAGGTGACGATCACGTTCTACAAGCACCCGTCGAACATCGACTTCAGCGAGTCCGGCAGCGCGCCGCCCGCGCTCGATGCCGACACCGTGCTCTACGACGGGCCGGCGCGCGGCATCGCGGCGAAGTTTCCGCGCAACGTCAACACGATGGTCACCTGCGCGCTGGCGACGATCGGCCTCGACCGCTGCCGCGCGCGGCTCGTCGCGTGTCCCGCGCTGAAGGTCGCCGTCGCCGAAGTCGAGGCGCGCGGCCGCGACGGTGCACTGCTCAAGATGCGCAAGGAGCAGCCGGCGACGGGCGTCTCGGGCACCGAGATGTTCGAGTCGCAGTTCGCGTCGATCGTGCGCGCGGCCGGCCGCCGAGATTCGCTGTCGTTCGTGTGACGATCGAAATCGATCGGGCGCTGCCCGAACCGCCGCGCGTCAAGCCCTTCGCGGACTCGAACCGGACGCGGCAGCGGATGCGCGCCGCTGCCGCGGGCGGCCGCGGTGCGCGCTCAGCGGATGCGGCGCTCCGGGTCGTGGCGCAGTGCGCGGATCTGCGCATCGGCGCGGTCGAGCATCGCGACCAGCTGGCGCATCTCGCCCGGGCTGACACGGCCGTCGGCCTTGGCGCGCGCCTCGGCACGGGCGATGTCGCGCTGGCCCTGCTCGAGGACGCGCGCTTCGTGGCGGGTCAGCTCGCCGCGCGCCACGCCGGCGTGGATGCGCTCTTCCTGGCGCGCCTGGCGCGCGTCGAGGGCCGACGTGTCGATGCGCGCGAACGGCTGGGCCGATGCGGCGAGCGAGGCGGCCGTGGCGGCGGCGGCGATGAGGGTCTTGAGGGCGGTGTGCATTCGTGTTCTCCATCAAACGGTGCGGCCATGTCGGCTCGCAACCTTCCAACGGGGCGCACGCGGCGGACGACGACTGTCGCGAGGTATCGCTTCCGCAAAGAAGCGTGAAGCGCCTTGCACTTACGCTCCAAGCAGCCGACGCTGGCATTCAGGCCGATGGCCGATGGCCGACGGTCCTCTGATAGCCTGCGCCGTCGAAGCGGACGCGTCGCCACCGTCCGAGCTGGAAACTGCCATGAACAGCGCCATTCGATCCGACATCGACGAAACAGCCGCAAGCGAACTGATCCAGCTGCTGCACCAGGGCGCCCCGGCCGACGATTTCGCGCGCCGCCTCGGCCAGCTCGAAGCGCTGCCCGACGGCTACCCATGCAAGTCGACGCTGATCCAAACGGTGCGGATGGCGATCGCGGTCCGCGACCGGCTCGAGGTGCAGCAGCAACGCGAGCGCGGCATGATGGCCGTCATCGAGTCGGCGCAGGATCTCTCGAGCCGGCTGGATCTCACCGACCTGCTGCGCGCGATCGTGTCCCGCGCCCGCAACCTGCTCGGCTCGCACGTCGCCTGGCTCTCGACGTACGACGCCGAGCGCGGCGAGTACCAGGTGCTGGTCGCTGACGGTGCGCTGTCGCAGCGCACGTCGAGCATGGTGTCGGCCCGTGATCGCGGCGTCGGCAGCGTCCTGATGTCGACGCGGCTGCCGTTCACGACGCCCGACTACCTGCACGACAAGCGCTTCGTCCACGACCCGAAGCTCGACGACACGTTCCGCGCCGAAGGGATCGCGGCGCTCGTCGGCGTGCCGCTGATCTGGGACGGCGAGGTCGAGGGTTTGCTGTTCGTGGCCGATCGATACCACCGCATGCACACCGCGCAGAGCATCGCGATCCTGAGCACGCTCGCCACGCACGGCGCCGTCGCGCTGCGCAACGCGAACAACTTCGAGCGCGCAAACGTCGCGCTCGAGAAGGCCGAGCTGGCGCGCGCCGCGCTCGAGCGCCACGTGCGCAGGGTCCAGGCCGCGGCCGAGGCGCACGAGCAGATGACGTCGCTGCTCGCCAAGGGAGCCTCGCTGGCGATGCTGTGCCAGGCGGTCGCCCAGTGTCTCGGCGGCAGCGTGCTGGTGCTCGACGAGGCCGGCCAGGTGCTGAGCCGCGGCATGGCGGACGGCTACGCCGGGACCGGCAGCTCCACGTACCTCCCGCAGCGTGAACACAGCGCCGAGCTGGCGCGGGCGCTCGGAGCCAGCCGGCAATTGGGCCGTTCGGTGCTCGCCTACCGGGCCGGAGGCGAGTCGTGCCGCGTGATGGCGGTGATCGGGGGCGACGACGTGCTCGGCTCGACGGTCCTGTTCCACCGCGTCGACCTCGACGACAGCGCGGTGCGGACGTTCGAGCGCAGCTCGAGCGTGATCGGCATCGTCCTGCTGTCACAGGAGCGGATGGAGGCGACGCGGAGCCGCGGCGCCTCGACCTTGCTGCGCGCGCTGGTGTCGCCGCGCCAGGACGAACCCGCGCTGATGGCGAACCAGGCCGAGCGCCACGGCGTCGATCTGTCGCAGCCGATTTCGCTGCTGCTGATCGAGATGGACGGTCCGGGCGCCGGCTACGCGGCGCGGCGGTTCAGGTCATTGACGCCGCTCGCCAACACCCTGGTCGACGAGATCGATGGCGTGCTGGTCGTCCTGTGCGGCGCGACCCGCGCGATCGACGTGCGGCAGACGGTCTCGAACTGGGCCCGGGTCGAATCGGGCGCGGTCCATCGAGGCGTGCTGTCACGTCCGGTGGCCGGGCCGGCGGAGATTCCGCCGCTCTACGCGACGCTGAAGCGCGCACTGCCCGTGCTGCGCCGGATCGGCGTGCAAGGCCAGGTCGTCGGCCAGAACGAACTGGCCCTCTACTCGACGTTGTTCGAGACCCACGACCAGGCCAGCCTGACGGCCTTCCTGGAGGCCACGATCGGTGCGCTGCTCTCGCACGACCGGAAGCGAAACTCGGAGCTCGCCGGCACGCTGCTGACCTACTTCGACAGCAACCAGAACGCGAAGGTCACGTCGCAGCGCCTGCAGATCCACGTCAACACGGTCCGCCAACGCCTCGCGACGATCGGGGATCTGCTCGGCCACTGGGGCAACGCGTCGCGCGCGCTCGAGATCCACATCGCGCTGCGTCTGTGGAGTCTCGGACCGCCGACGGCATAGAACCGTCGGGATGGCCGAAGCTTGCGTGGCGCGCAGGTCGGTCGCGCTAGTCCGCGCAGGCGAACGAAGCTGCCAGGTTCACGTCGCCCGACCCTTTGTACTGCGGCCACTTCGGGTAGTCGCAGAGCGGCCGCGTGCGGCCCGGGACGCCGACCGTGTCGGTCGTCACCTGGTCGCTCGGCGCGGTCCCCTTTTCGACCCAGTTCTCGAGCGCCGTCAGCGAATCCCAGGTCGCGTTGAAGATCGTGCTCGCCGCGTGGCCGAAGCCCGGCACCTCGTAGTACCTCGCGAAGGTGTCGACGAACGTCGGGCCCATCTGCGCCTGCAGGCGCTGGTAGTAGACCTCGGTCGCGCGTGTGCTGACGAGCACGTCCGACTTGCCGTGGGCCAGCAGGAGCTTGCCGCCCTTCGCCGCGAACGCCGAGATGTCGGTGCTCGTGTCGAGCTGGGTGCTGAGCTCGCTGATGCGGTTCGCCCACGGGCCCGGGTTCTCGGGATCGAGCGTCAGCGAATGGAAGCTCGTGTCGCGGGTCACCGCGTACTTGACCCACTGGTCGAGGAACAACCCGATATACGGCCCACCCGCGGTCGGCATCGGATCGGCCGGCGCGACCGTGCCGAACGCCAGGAAGGTGACCGTCGCCTGCCCCGGCAGCGCGCTGGCCCGGCCGAGGTCGCTGCCCCACATGTTGTAGCCCGGGTATTCGGTTTCGCCGCTGGCCAGATGGAAGTTGAAGCGGGCGCCGGTGTTCAGCGTCTTCAATGCGCTGATCTGCGCATCGGACAGGCAGGTGTCGCCGGTATCGGCGCCGCCGGCGCAACGGAGCGGCGCGCCGCCCACGGTCGCCGTCGCCGGATCGAACGTGGCGTTGCACTTCAACTGGTTGCTGACGAGACCGTCGACCACGCCGTCCAGGCCGTCGCAGGCCTCGAGCGACGCCTGCAGGATCAGCCCCTTCTTGGCCGTGTTCGGATAGGCGCCGGGCTGCGCCAACGTGCGGTTGGCCTTCTGTCCGAACAGGATCGCCGCCGCATCGTTCCAGGCTGGGTACCAGGCGATCGCCCCGTTCCAGTCGGCAGGCCAACGCTGGATCGCGGCCAGTGCCTCGCGCCCGCCGGTCGAGCCGCCGGCGAAGTAAGCCTTTGTCGGCGCGCCGGCGGCGTAGCGAGCGTTGATCAGGAAGATTGCGGCGTCGCGGGTCTTCTTGATCGCGTCGCCGCCGAAGTTGCGCACGGCCTCGTCATTGACGAACGACGAGGCGTCCTGCGAGCCGAGGGTGTTGGCCTGGTGCCCGGAGTCGCTGGCGAACGTCGCATAGCCGCGAGCGAGCGGGTTCGGCTGGGTGGGCGGCCCTTGCGGCACGTTGCCCGCGACATTCGGGATCGAGCCGTCGAAGCCGCCGCCGCCGAACATCACGACCTTCGAGTTCCAGACGGTCGGCAGCGCGACCCGGAACAGGATCTTCGGCGCACTGGTGTCGACCGGCGAGATGCTGCCGTTGACGAGACAGTATTCCGCAATGGCCGTGGCGCCGCTGCCGCTCGGAGCGACGACCGCGGCAGTCGTCACCGTGCCGCCGGTCGTCGGCAGGGCAATCGATGCGGCCGGAATCGTCATGCCGGCGAGGTCGGTGCAGCCCAGCGGCGTGGCGGCGGGCGGCGCGGCGGGCGTGTCGTCACCGCCGCCGCCGCAAGCGGCCAGCAGGGCCGCGGTTGCGAAAACCCCCAGGAAGGCGCCCCGGCGCTTCATCGCTTCCATTCTTCGTCTCCGATGCTGTGGTTCTCGAACGCTGCGACGTCAACGAACGAGTGCAGCGTGCAACGGGCAGTCTCGGCGCCGCGGCTAGCCGAGCCAATGTGGTCCGGTGACATAGCGGAGCGGTTCCGCATGTGCGACGTGGCCCCGCGGCGCGAGACGACAGGCAGCGGGTAGACTGAATGCGGCATTGAAGGATCCGACGACTGCGAAGCCATCCTCGAGCCCGCGTGACGGGTGCTGGGCGGCGACCTGCAGATCGGCACGCGGCTCACGTCCGCACCCGATGTTCGCCGGATCGACTCGAAAGGCTCCCCCGATGACACTCGATCGAAGCGTGGCCGCGGTCACCGACCGCATTCGCCGCCGCAGCGCCGCCGACCGCAGCGCCTATCTCGAGCGGCTCGACAAGGCGCGCCAGCGCGGCCCGGTGCGCAACGCGCTCGGCTGCACGAACCTCGCGCATGCATGGGCGGCCGCGCCGGCCGGCGACAAGATCATGCTGCGCGAGGCGCGCCGTCCCAACGTCGCGATCGTCTCGTCGTACAACGACATGCTGTCGGCGCACCAGCCGTTCGAGCGCTTCCCGGAGCTCATCAAGCGCGCCGCGCGCGAGGCCGGCGCGACCGCGCAGTTCGCCGGCGGCGTGCCGGCGATGTGCGACGGCGTGACGCAGGGCGAGCCCGGCATGGAGCTCTCGCTGTTCAGCCGCGACGTGATCGCGCTGGCGACCGCGGTCGCGCTGTCGCACAACGTGTTCGACGCCGCGCTCTGCCTCGGCATCTGCGACAAGATCGTGCCGGGCATGCTCATCGGCGCGCTCCAGTTCAGCCACCTGCCGTTCATCTTCGTGCCCGGCGGCCCGATGCCGAGCGGCTTGCCGAACGACGACAAGGCGAAGGTGCGCCAGCGCTTTGCCAAAGGCGAAGTCGGTCGCGACGCCTTGCTCGAATCGGAAGAGAAGTCGTACCACGCGCCCGGCACCTGCACGTTCTACGGCACCGCCAACAGCAACCAGATGCTGATGGAGGTGATGGGGCTGCACCTGCCCGGCGCCGCCTTCGTCAACCCGAACACGCCGCTGCGCGATGCGCTGACCGCGGCCGCGGCGACCCGCGTCGTCGCCCTCGCCGACCACGGCGCCGAGTACACGCCGATCGGCCACGTCGTCGACGAGCGCGCGATCGTCAACGGCATCGTCGGCCTGCTCGCGACGGGCGGCTCGACCAATCACACGATCCACCTCGTCGCGATCGCGCGCGCCGCCGGCATCACGATCGACTGGGACGACTTCCGCGACCTCTCGGACCGCGTGCCGCTGATCGCGCGCGTCTACCCGAACGGCAATGCCGACGTGAACCAGTTCCACGCTGCCGGCGGGATGGGCTACGTGATCGGCGAGCTGATCGATGGCGGCCTGCTGCACGACGACGTGACGACGGTCGCCGGTCCGGGGCTCGCCCGCTATCGCGAACGACCGGCCCTCGAGGGCGAGCGGCTGGTCTGGCAGCCGACGCCCGCAGCAAGCGGCGATCCGAAGGTGCTGGCGCCGGCGTCGAAGCCGTTCAGCGCCGACGGCGGCCTGAAGCTGCTCGTCGGCAACCTCGGCCGCGCGGTGATCAAGACCTCGGCAGTCAAGCCGGAGCACCGCGTCGTCGAGGCGCCGGCGATCGTCTTCAGCACGCAGGAAGAGCTGATGGCGGCGTTCCAGCGCGGCGAGCTGAACCGCGACTTCGTCGCCGTCGTGCGCTTCCAGGGTCCGCGCGCGAACGGCATGCCGGAGCTGCACAAGCTGACGCCGGCGCTCGGTGTGCTGCAGGACCAGGGCTTCCACGTCGCGCTCGTCACCGACGGGCGCATGTCCGGCGAATCCGGCAAGGTGCCGGCCGCCATCCACGTCACGCCGGAATGCCTCGCAGGCGGCGCGCTCGCACGGGTGCGCGACGGCGACGTGATCGTGGTCGATGCCGCGCGTGGCGTCCTCGAGGCACGCGTCGACGCCGCCGAGTGGGACGCGCGCGAGCCGGCACGCGTCGACATGGCGGCCGACTACCACCACGGCCTGGGTCGCGAGTTGTTCGCGGGCTTTCGCGCCAACGCGCGCGGCGCCGAGGAAGGGGCGGTGACGTTCTATGCCGCGGAGCCCGAGCCGGCGACGCGCTCGAGGCAGCCCGCGCTGTTGCACGACCGCTTCGTGTTCGCACCCGGCGCGGACGGGTCCGAGGACCCGAACGTGCCGACGCCGCCGAAGGCGCACGTGCAGTAAACCGAACCTCCGCTCGACCCAGAGGAATCATGAACGCACTCGACGTGATGCAGGCCGGGCCGGTCATACCGGTCATCGTGATCGACCGTCTCGCCGATGCAGTGCCGCTGGCGCGCGCGCTGGTCGCCGGCGGCGTGCGCGTGCTCGAGCTGACCTTGCGCACGCCGCAGGCGCTGGCCGCGATCGAGCGGGTCGCGGCCGAGGTCGAGGGCGCCATCGTCGGCGCCGGCACGATCACGCGCGCCGAAGACGTCGACGCGGTGCGGCGCGCCGGCGCGCTGTTCGGCGTCAGCCCCGGCCTCACCGCCGAGCTCGCCGCCGCCGCACGTGCGGCCGGCCTGCCGCTGCTGCCGGGTGTCATGACGCCTTCCGACGTCATCGCCGCACGCGCTGCCGGCTACACCGAGCTCAAGCTGTTCCCGGCCCAGCAGGCCGGCGGCATCGGCATGCTGAAGGCGCTCGGCGGGCCGTTTCCCGACGTCCGCTTCTGCCCGACCGGCGGGATCACTGCCGCCACGGCGCCGGAGTTCCTTGCGCAGCCGAACGTGGTCTGCGTCGGCGGGTCGTGGCTGACGCCGGGCGACGCGGTGGCAGCGGGCGATTGGGCGCGCATCACGACGCTGGCGCGGGCAGCGTCGCAGCTGCGTCCGGCCTGAGCGGCGCGAGCCCGTTCTCGCTGAAGGACCGACGCGTGGCGATCGACATCCTCGCGCTCGGCGAGCCGATGGTCGAATTCAACCAGACCGGAGAGGGCGCCGGCCGGCTGTACCTGCAAGGCTTCGGAGGCGATACGTCGAACGCGGCGATC
>Ga0207648_10007546_pt1 | contig 10673 bp, 9 predicted proteins | sample KBSMisM32_FD_184310 | JGI IMG/M metagenome (GOLD analysis project Ga0207648, IMG submission 184310) | Miscanthus rhizosphere microbial communities from Kellogg Biological Station, Michigan, USA - KBS Miscanthus M3-2 (SPAdes) (version 2) | ecosystem: Host-associated > Plants > Roots > Rhizosphere... | reverse complement strand
ACTTCCGAGAAGCCGATGATGGCATTGAGCGGTGTGCGCAGCTCGTGCGACATGTTGGCCAGAAACTCGCTCTTGTGCCGGCTGGCGATCTCGAGTTGCTGGCTCTTGATCTCGATCTCGCGGAAGAGTCGCGCATTCTGGATGGCCAAGGCCGACTGCGTCGCAAAGGTCTTGAGGAGGTCGATCACCTCCGGCGCGAACTCGCCGGGGCTGCTCCGGTTCACGGCCAGCGCACCGAGCAAGTGGTCCTCGCGCAGCAGCGGCACTGCCAGGACCGAACGATAGCCGCACCTAATCAAGATCTCCCGGATCCGGTTCGGGTAACTGCGTTCATCCGCGACATCGCGAATTTCGACCGCCTCGCCGGTGATCGCGAGCCGACCCAGCGCCCCCTCTCCTTTCCGGATGGGCGTAGCCCGGAGCACCTCAACCAGTTCCCCGGGCAGCCGGTCCGTCGCGTGCAGGTGAAACTGCGCGCGCGCTTCGTCGTACTCCCAGATCGATCCGCCATCCATGCCGGCCAGCTGGGTCGCGCGGGAGACGATCGTGGAGAGTACGGTCTCCAGATCGAGCGTCGAGCTCACTGCCTGCCCGACTTCGCCAAGCGCCTTGAGTTCTCCAACCGACTGTGTAAGCTGAAGCGTCCGTGCTTCCAACTCCGTGAACAGACGGACGTTCTCGATGGCGATCACGGCCTGGTCGGCGAAGGTTTGAAGTAGCGCGATCTGCGTGCCGGGGAACGGACCTGGTTCGGGCCGGCCGACAGCAATGGCGCCGATCGGTTTGTTATCGCGCATGAGTGGAACGGCCAGGACGCTGCGGAAACCGCCTGCGATGGCGGCGTCCTGGATCGTGTATTCAGGTTCTTCCAGCACATCGGGAATCGCAACCACGCTCCCCGTCAGCACGGCCCGGGTGATCGCCGTGTCGCGGCTCGGTGGCCGCGGAAAGACATTCCGTATCGGGTCGCCTGGGTCACTCAGGGCTGCGAGCCGTATCAGCTTCCCATCGAAGGTAAAGACGTTGGCGGCGCCGGCGCGGCAAAGCTTCAGTGCGGCTGCCACGATGATGTCGAATACCGGCTGCACATCCGTTCGCGACTGGCTTATTACACGGAGGATCTCGCTTGTCGCGGTCTGACGCTCCAGCGCTTCCTTCGTCTCGTTGAACAGACGGACGTTCTCGATGGCGATCGCCGCCTGGTCGGCAAAGGTCTTCACGAGCTCGATCTGCCCGTCGGTGAATCGCCGTACGTCCATGCGCCAGAGCGCGATCCCGCCGATCGCCCGATCCTCGCGCATCAAGGGCACCGACAGCGCCGTGCGGTGACCCAGCCGCCTCTGCAATGCACGCGCGACCGGAAACTCCTCTTCGGGTGCCGCTGCCAGGTCTTCGATGTGGATCACCGCGCCGTCGACGACGGCGCGACCAGTGACAGAGCCGCGAGTCAGCGGCATGAATTCCCCCACCTGGAGGGGGGTTGGGGAGAGGCCGAAGCGGGCTGCGGATCGCAGCCGGTCTCCCTCGATAAGAAAGATGGTTGCATCCGCGGCATCGCATAGCTTCACTGCACGTTCGGCGACGGCATCGAGCATCGGCTTCACGTCGCCCGGCGAACTCGCGATCACCCGCAGGATCTCACTCGTCGCAGTCTGCTGCTCCAGCGCCTCTTTCGTTTCCTTGAAGAGGCGTACGTTCGCGATGGCGATCGCCGCTTGGCAGGCGAACGTCTGCACCAGCGCGACCTGCTCGGGCGAGAACGGGCGAGGTTCGCGGCGGAAGATGAAAATCACGCCGGACGCCCGACCTTCGCGCAGCAGCGGGACCACGAGCACGGCGCGGAATCCCAGCTCCTGCTGCTTCGCGCGCGAATCCGGAAATTCGGAGTCCAGCAGAGGCACGACGTCTGCGTAGTGGATGGCCTCGCAATCGAGTACGGCACGGCCGCTGATGATGCGTCTCGTCACCGGCCAAGTTCGCTTCACTCCACGCGAATCGTCGTAGTCCTCGTCTGTGCCGGCATCCGTCCAATACGCGACGGTTGGGCGAAGCACGTTCCCTTCGACGAGCAACACTTGCGCAAACGACGCATCGCACAGGTGAGCGGCCCGCTCGGCGACGGTCGCCAGCACCGGCTTGACGTCGCCGGGCGAGCTCGAGATCACCCCGAGGATCTCGCTGATCGCGGCATGCTGTTCCGATGCTTCCGCGAGGCGCTTCTTGAACTGCAGGTCGCTAGAGACCTCGGCCTTCCGTGGTTTCCTGGCGACAGCTGGCCGTGCTTCGACCTTCGCCCTTGCAGATTTCGCGCCCCGTTCCATGGGCCCTCCGCTAGTTCCAGGCGTTACGACAGCGCAGTGATCGGCGATAGGCTACGCCTCCGTACCGTTTCGAGGAAGGAGTCCGGCGCAACGGCAACCCTTCTCTCGCCACGGCAAGGGCCTCGGACAGTTCGCCGCGCTCGGTGTGCACGCCCGCGAGGTTGGTCAGCAATGACCTAAGCGTCCCGGTATTGCAGGGTACGTGCACGACATGCCATGACACACCGTACTCCGGTAATCACTCAATTCCGGCTCCGCTCGACATCGGTCTCACCGACGCGTCGCGCCGTACGCCGGACTTGCCGCTGTACACGCTGCGTCACAACCTGCCTCCCTTCGAAGCCATCCAGACAACCGATCCCGGTCGCGCATTGATCACCGGCAAGTGGAACGACATCGGGCGCTTCAAGGGACCGATCCTTCGCGCGCTGGCAACGCGCGCACCGTATTTTCGTAACGGGTCGGCCCAGAATCTGGACGCTGTAGTGGACTTCTACAACCAGCGGTTCGACATCGGCCTTACCCACGAGGCGAAGGCGGATTTGATCGCTTTCCTGCTTACCCTATGGATGACGGGCCCGAACCCGCGTGTCCAGAACGGGGTTCAGCCCGATCGAGGCGATCCACGACCCGACGAGAGCACGGCGACCGAACCTGCGGCTTGCTACGGCGTCAGCAGAAGCAGCGCGCCCTGGCCGAGGTAGACCAGGGAAATGCCCACGATGATCCTCCGGCTCCACTGCCGGAACTGGGCGTCGCTGATCCACTCGAGCACGCGCCGCGATCCCTGCGTACCCGCGACCGCGAGCACGACGGCCATGATCGCGATCAGTGGCGACAACTCGTCACGGCTCGCCGACAACACGGCCCCGAAGTAGACAAGCTTGAGCGCGTGGCCGAGCGTCTGCACCGCCGCCTTGGTGGCGACGATGCCGCGCCGGTCAAGACCGGTTTGCACGAAGAACACGTCGAGAATCGGTCCCGACACCCCCGCGAGAAGCTGCAGGAACATGCACACGGCGCCGCCGGCAACCGCATGACCGGGGCGCGCAACGTTGAGCTGCGCGCGGGCCGGCAGCGCCATCGCGACGAATGGCGTGAGGCCAAGCATGAGTAGGGCTACCGCCTTGCTTGGCACGGACGCGAAGAGGGCAAACGCGATCGCTGCCACGACCGAGCCGCCGGCGAACCAACCTACGATGCGCCAGTCGATCTGCGTCCGCCACAGCCACGCGCGCCAGCCGTTGGACGTCATCTGCGTCACGCCGTGCAGGACCATGGCCGCCGACAAGGGCATAATGGCGAGGAGAAGTCCCATCAGCAACATGCCGCCGGCCATGCCGAAGATGCCGGAGACGAACGACGTGACCAGCACGCCGAGGCCGAGCGTTGCGAGCATTGGGAGGGTGAGCATGGCGTTGGATCCGTTCAAGTTGGGGCAAGCGTACGGGTCGCCTGTCATGCCCGCAAACGGTATTCGCTTGGGCTTCCCACAGTAAAAGTTGGGGTAATCCCTCCGTGCGGCGATTGCCCTCGCTCAACGGCCTGCGCGCTTTCGAGGCGGCGGCGCGGCGCGGCAGCTTTGCGGCGGCGGGCGACGAGCTCGCGGTGACCCAGGCGGCGATCAGCCGCATGGTCCGGCTGCTCGAAGCGCGGCTCGGCTTCGCCTTGTTCGAACGGCACGCCAACCGCTTGACGCTGACGTGGCAAGGCAAGGCGTTGTTGCCGGGCCTCACCTCTGCATTCGACGCGATCGCGTCGCTGGCGGCGCAGGTGGGCAGCTTGAGCGCGGTCCCGGTGTTGACGGTCGGGGTCGGTCCGTCGTTCGCGATGCGCTGGCTGATTCCGCGCCTTGCGAGCTTCCACGCCCGGCACGCCGACATCGAGGTACGGATTGCCACCGGAGGCGCAATCAATCCTATTCGCGAGGACTGGACCTGCGGCATCGTGCTCGGCGACGGCCAATGGCCGGGCTACGACGCGGAGGCGCTGTTCTCCGCCGACCTGTTTCCGGTGTGCGCGCCCGCCATCGCGCGCGATCTCAAGTTACCGGCCGATCTGCGCGCGCAAACGCTGCTGCAGGTCGCGCACGCGGCGGAGGACTGGCCGCTGTGGCTGCGGGCGGCGGGACTCAGGCTGCGCCCGGAAAAGCGCAGCCCGAAATTCGATACCTACGCGCTCGCGCTGCAGGCGGCGGTCGACGGCGTCGGGATCGCCATCGGTTTGCGGCCGTACGTCGCCGACGACATCGCGGCCGGCCGTCTCGTCGCACCGTTTTCGCTGACCGTACCCAAAGGCAAGGCCTGGTATCTCATCTGCCCGTCCGCGCGGCGCGACGATCCGGGCTTCCAGGCTTTCCGCGCGTGGCTGCTCGAGCAGGCCTGAACGACCTTCGCGCATCGCCTGGCGCCGGTCGACTCGTCACTGCCCGCTTGCCGGGGAAGTTACTGTGCGCTACGCAACGGCAGATGGTGGCCGCACGGCGACACTCCCCATCTGGGGAGGTTAGTACCGGGTGGTCCAGCTGCGTACTGCGTCAGACCGGGACCGATTCGCGCTCCTCAACGCGGGGCTCGGGAGCGACGGGTTGGGCCGGCGTGGCAGGCTCACCCTGCCTCTTCGCCGCATTCGCGGCGTCACGTTCCTTCCGCGCCAATTCTGCGGCGCGCAGCTTCCACGACCAGTTGCTGAGCTCGTAACACATGGCAGACTCCTTTACGTTCCAACGCCAACGTGTCCCTGATGTGTTCTTCGAGTTGTAGCGCCATGTTACGCCCGGACTTGGCGGGATGCACATTGAACAGCGGTGTGAACCGATGAGGCATCCCGCGATGCGGTGCACTCCGTGGACGGCGTCGATGGCGACGGCGTGAGCGGAGTCGGCGGCCCAGTCGTCGCGCAGGGCACCCCGTCGAGCGCGAAATCCGCGGGCGCCGGATTGCTGCCCGAATAGGTCGCCCTGAATCTGAACGGGACTTGGCTGCCGGAGTCAATGGTCGCGTTGTTCGCGGCGTTGGTGACGGTGACGGCGGCACCCGACTGCGTGTACGTGCCGTTCCACAATTCCGCGATCGTCTGGCTGCCGCCGAACGTCCACGTCAGGTGCCAGCCATTGATCGCGGTGCTCGTCGGATTGCCGATCAGCACGAAAGCATTGAACCCGGTCTGCGACGGATCGGTGATCGCATAGTTCACGACGCAGGTGGGTGCTGGCGGCGGCGCGCCGCCCCCGCCCAGCGGAAACTGCAGCGGTACCAGCATCGCCTGCTTCGCCTGGTTGATGGTCTGCCAGTCGTCGTTCAGGAGGCCGCCGGTATCTCCGGAATTCGGATTCCACGCCCAGAACGTCCAGTGGATGCCGTCGGCGCCGGTGCCGAGATAGCTTGCAAGTGCGGTCAGCCATTGCTGGTCGGACGTCGTCGCGAGCTTGGTCCCGAATTCGCCCACCAGCACCGGCGCCGCATTGGTTTTATGCAGGTAGCCCCACGTCGCATCCCACAGCGCCGGCAGGTTGGCCGGATAGTTCGGTGCCGAGAACCACGACTGCGCATGCACGCTCGCCGGATAATCGTGTATCGAATACACCAGCCGGTTCGCAACGTTCAGCCGCACGGGCGCGGCGCCAGCGCCGGCGAGATTGCCGCCCCACCAGTAGTTCTGTCCGCCGTAGCTTTCCACGCCTTCCACCACGATCAGCCAGTCCGGATTGACGGCGAGAATCGCATTGCCGGCGCGCTCGGCGGCGAGCCGCCAGTCCTTCGCGAGGTCGCCGCAGCCCCAGCACGCGGCGCCATGCGGCTCGTTGTGCAGATCGGCACCGATCACCGTCGTGTCGCCCGCGTAGCGTGTCGCGAGCATCGTCCAGTCGCGGATCCAGCGCGCCTCGTCGTAGCTCGCCGTGTACCAGAGCTCGGACTGGCCGCTGGCGTCCGGACGATGCCGGTCGAGCAGGATGCGCAGCCCGATGTCGCCTGCGTAGGCGATGATCTTGTCCATGATCTGCACGCCGGTCAGGCCGGCGAGGTCGGGGTTTTGTGCGAAGTCGATGCCGTTGGGTGTGCTGCCGGCGTCGAACAGCTGGTTGCTGTAAGGCAGGCGGATCGTGTTGTAGCCCTCCGTCTTGATCTGGTCGAGCATCGAGCGGTAGCCGCGCACCCACAGGCCATGCGGAGCGTACGTGCTCGTTTCCATACCGAACCAATTGATGCCCGCGATGCGGACCGGCCGATCGGCGCTGTCCTCGATCCGGTGGCCGTTCGTGTGCCAGTAGCTCGCGCTGGTGTCGGTCGGGGCCGCTGTCGCCACTGTGCTGAACATGAGCAGAACGCCGGCCGCGGACGCGATTGCGGCGCGGACGAAGCTGCTTGCAGACGTCATGCGCATCGAGGTGCTTTCTCCGAGAGCGGGAGGTGTTGTGCGGGATGGTCGGAGCGCGCGCAGCGGGGTTGCGGGCGCTGGCAGGCCTCGTTGTCGAGCTTCGTCGGCGGCGAAGGTCTAATCGCGCGCGGTAAGGACCGCCTGTAGCGCGCAACGTTGACCTTGCGCGTTTGCGGGAAGTTTCCGCGCCGGCCCTGCGAATTGCTCCAGGCAGACAGGCGGTGCTCAAGCGCCGACGCGCGTCCGCCATGCAAGCCCGGCGGCCTGCCGCGATGTCGTCGGCACCCGACGACTCGCACTACCGCGCTGATTGACGTTTGTTGAGAACAGCTCCGGTCGAAACACTGCGTTTTCGCAAGGTGAAGCGAGCTTCCTGCACAGCGACGTCATCCCGGAACCCAATAGATTTGAGTCGAGGAAAGCAGCTATTCGGTCTTCGTGTCAATTGTGCGGAACAAGCGCAGGCGCCGTTTCCTGGAAGGTATAGGCCGACTTCGGACACTTGACGTCGGGATTCGTCGGGGCGAAGAGACCGGCGGGATTCTTCTTCCAAAGCCACACATGAAGATCGTAATGCTTGAGCTCATGCGGCATGAGTGGGTGATGCCCTGCCATGGGTCCGTCAAAGGCACGACCGAATAGGTTGGGCCGCTCCTTGAGCTGGGGGGAAAGTGGCACGAAGTATTCGGCAGCGACGAGACGCAGCTTGCCGCCGACCGGTTCGTAGACCAATACCTGCGGGGTAAGAGGGTCCAACTTTCCCATCAAGGAAACATTGAAGAAATGAACCCCCATTCCGCCGGCCGCATACGGCACCTGCCCCGCCGCCCCCGGCTTCGGGTATTCGACGCATCCCACGGTCGAAAAATATCCATCGTGGACCGCCACGATCGGATCCTGGTACTTGTCCAGGGCTTCCCGCAGCTTTTGCAGCTCGGGGGGCATCTCCTTCGGATTCTGCGCATCGACTGGCGCATTTCCGAAACAAGCCAAAGCAACCATCAACACCATGATTCCCACGCCCTCAACTCGCATGACCGTTTCTCCCGACGTGAATTGGTTGGGTATTTGATTTTGGATCTCGTCCTTGGTGAAATCTTCGGGCGGCGAAAGGCGTCTCTGACCTTACATAAAGCTCAAACTCGTCTCCGAGCCTGCATAAAGCTCTTCGGTCACTCCGACTTGATGCCCGCACTCTTGATGAGCGGCCACCACTTCTCGATCTCCGCCTTGTGATGCGCGCCGAGCGCGGCAGCGCTCTGCTGGTCGGCCGGCATGATGTCCTGGCCCAGGTCCTCGAGCCGCTTGCGCACGGCGGGATCGGCGAGCGCTTCGACCATCGCCGCGTTGAGCTTGGCGATCGCGGCGGCAGGCGTCCCGTGCGGCACCCAGAGCGCGTGCCAGACCGACATGTAGAACCCCGGCAGCCCGGCCTCGTCGACGGTGGGGACGTCTGGCGCCGCGGCGAGGCGCTTCGCCGCGGTCACGGCGAACGCTTTGACCTTGCCGGCCTTGTACTGGGGAATGGAATTCGCGGCCTGGTCGAAGTTCATGTCGATGTGGCCCGCGACGACGTCCTGCGTTGCCGGCGCCGCGCCGCGGTAGTGGACGATCTCGAACTTGGCGCCCGTCTTCTGCTGGAAGTACACGGCGCTCAGATGCGCCGGCGTTCCCGCCCCGCCCGTCCCCGCCGTGACCTTGCCTTCGTTCGCCTTCACGTACGCCATGAACTCCTGGAGGTTGTTCGAGGGCGTGGCCAGCTTCGCGATGAGAAGCTGCGGATTCGTGCACATCATCCCGACCGGGTCGAGATCCTTGAGCACGTCGTACTGCACGGTCTGGATAGCCTCGACGATCACATGCGTGCCGATGTGGCCGATGCCGACCGTGTACCCGTCGGGCGCTGCGCGCGCGACCTTGTTCACGGCGATGCTTCCTCCCGCGCCGGTGACGTTCTCGACGATGACCTGTTGTCCCAACGCCTTCGCCATGCGCTCGCCCATGATCCGGGCGATGGTGTCGGTCGGGCCGCCGACGGCGAAGGGGACAACGAGCGTGATCGGGCGAGAGGGGTAGGTCTGGGAAAATGCCGGAAACGCAGCGGCAACGAGAGCAACGAAAAACAGCGCGGCGCGCGTAATGAACATCGGGGCTCCTCCTGTCATCACCTACGATCCAATCGTCCCATGCGCCCACTTTTCCGACAAGAGGCGATCGCGGGACGTACGGAGATGGCGTACTTACTCGATGAGCAGCAGCCCGCGCTTCTTCCGAGCTCCGGTGTCCACGGTATTCATCGCATCGTACAGCCGCTCCGCTTTCACCAGCCAGGGGCCGTACTTGTCGTTGACGTCGAGCACCAGGACAAGGTCTTCGTCGCCGAGGTAGCCCGCGATCGGCGAGTGGTGCCCGCCACCCGTGCCAAACAGCGGGCCGCGCGTGAAATTGATCACATATCGGCGCGACACGTCGTTCGCGTGGCGCAAGTGGTCGCGAAAGCTCACCAGATCCAGATCGCGCAGCACGCTGACGTTGCTACCAACCTTCCGCCTGGCGATCTCCGCCAATTGATCGAGGGTTACGCCACCGGGCAGGTAGCCCATCACCGTCGAGATACCCGTGTCCTGCAGGACCATGGATTGGTTGCCGGGCCGATGCAGCGAGTGGAGCACGTTGACGATGCTCGTCGGTCCACAGAAGCTGGCGTTCGACTGGAACTCGATATTCGCGTGGTAGAGCGCGGCCACCGGCAGCGCCCAGGCCTTCTCGAGCAGCGCCCGATCCTGATATTCCCGCGCGTCTTGGATGGAGGCGACGTGCGAGTAGTCGACGTGATCGCCCCACAGCAGCGGCGGGACTATCGTGACCGCCCCGCCGATCAACAGAGCGATCAAGCCGATCGAGAGAAAAGCCTTCCGCACGCGCGTCATCATTTCAATTTACGTCAGAAACGCGTCGCGGAAAAGCCAGAGCAGCAGGGAGCTCGGCCCCGGTCTGTTCTTGCGAGGGGCTCCGAGGGTCGCTCCAGTGCTACGCGGACGCGCGCGTCAGTGCGCGATCGATCCTTCGACCGTTTCCACCGCAGTCTCACTGCATCGCAGCGGGCGTACTGCGCAGCCGAACACTTCGGCACGCTCGCGATAGCGCGGTGTGTGCAGAACTGCATAAACCGCGTTGCGCACCTGGCGCGGCGCAAGCGCGGCCGTCTTCAGGTTCGCGGCGGAGCCTGAGCAAGCCACGGGCATGGCGACTTCCGGCTTGTCATCGGAGACACGCCGGCTACTACCAGCGGGACGCAACGCGCAAAGCGCCGTCCGCACGCCGCCGTAGCCGCAAAACGCGAATGCGCTTACACCAGAAAGGTTGCGGTTTGTAGCCGTCAATCGGCCGCCTGTAAGCCCTTCCGGCGCTCCTGCGGCCAATATGGCATTACGTGTAGCTCACAACGCGCGCGAAGTAAGTAAATGTCCTACGCTCGAATCGTCCAAGCAACGATAGTTCAAGGTCGCGTCATTTCACAATGCTGAAATGCTTCCGCATTGCGAAGGTCCAGCGGGACGACATCTGTGCACGTTTGATTTTTCGGATACGTTTGCCTGGCCGCTCGCAAAGGCAATTGGTCTATATGAAGCACAGAAGAGTTGATACACAATGCCCGCCAAGCTATGCGCCTTCTGCAGTCACGCGAACCCCGCCGGATCGCGTTTCTGCAACGAATGCGGCGCGTCTCTCGATTTGAACTTGTGCGGCAACTGTGAGGCAATCAACCATCATAGTGCTGCGAGTTGCCACAAGTGCGGCGCCGAATTACCGAACCCATCGTCAATCCAGGGAACCACAAACGATCCTCCGCTCGGGGAATCTATTGGCCGACCGGCCTCCACGACGGTCATAGCGGCAATGTCGCCGGCAACCGAGGAGGCAATTCCTGCGCAGCAAGCCGCGGCAGTTTTTTCGTTGCGAAGACGCGGCGCG
>Ga0207648_10007538_pt1 | contig 10678 bp, 5 predicted proteins | sample KBSMisM32_FD_184310 | JGI IMG/M metagenome (GOLD analysis project Ga0207648, IMG submission 184310) | Miscanthus rhizosphere microbial communities from Kellogg Biological Station, Michigan, USA - KBS Miscanthus M3-2 (SPAdes) (version 2) | ecosystem: Host-associated > Plants > Roots > Rhizosphere... | reverse complement strand
CCTGGCAAATCCTGGCAATCCTGTCGCAGCGGCGGCAAAGCTCGTTCCGCCGTTTGTGCTTACATAAAAGTTGGTACCTGTTTGAGATACACCAACAAAAATTCTTTGTGTTGCACCACCTGAAACTGAAGTCTTATCCATCACTACAAAGCTGATACCATTGCCATTACTTGTAGTAGTTACATTTAAGCCTGTAAGTCTGCTCCATGCAGCGCCGGAGTTCGTGCTTTTGAATAATCCATTTGCACGTGTGCCGCAATACAAGATGCTGCTGTTGTTCGGGTCTACCTGCAAACGCTCACCATTTTGGCGCCCCATGCCATTTCCATTTGCAGTAAATTGTGAAGTAACATCAGTAACAGAAAAAGTATTGCCTTTATCTGTTGACCGCAGAATAGCTGTTATACCACCATTGAAATACGGAATGCCCACCAGCATGTAAAGGTTATTGGTGTTGAGAGGATCTGTAGCAAGTGATTCGACACCAAGATAACTTGTTTGACCAGAAGATACCCAGTCAAGCAATGGTATCCATTTGCTGTTTGCGTTGTCCCAGCGATAAGCACCGCCCACATCTGTACGTGCATAAATAAGATTGGCTTCTGTTTTACTTGGTATAATACCCGAAACAAAACCACCACCACCCATAGCCACATTCCCATAGGTTTGTGCTTTAAGAAAATTACCTGTGATACAACTTAGAACGAAGAGAGAAAGTTTTAAAACTAAGGACATTCGATTTGAACGGCACATAGAGGTGCCGTGTGAAAGTAAGTGTACTTTTTTCATATAGCAATATTTATTTGTAATGAAGTTAGTACTGCCTAAAAAGGAACATGGGTACAAATAGTATATAATTGGGGTATAAAATGATTACCGCAGAAAAAATTATTTTGAAAAAAAATGAATGTTTTTCAAACAGAGACCATTTTCTTTTTTAGAGACTTGCGGGAATAATTTTTTAATACGGGCTTTTGTTTTTCATGGCATCATCGTTGCGTCGCAAGCACTTCATCATTTAGTTTTTTATTCAAGAGAATAAAAACACAAAGCCACCAGGAGGTATCAAGCATTGGTGATTGCTTTGCGTCCTGGTGGCTTCAAAAAAATACAGTTTGTACAGCTGCTGTTTCGATATTAAATTTATTGAGCTGTTTTAAAATCATTAAAGAAAAAATACAATCAAAAAAATCATCATCCTTTAATATCGTACAGCACACCGCTAAAAGCGATCATGATTAAAAAAGTAATTACGGCGCCGGCTATACAAATGCCGACAGTTTCTCTTTTATATTTTTTTTTGAATATTGCCGTATCAATTCCATCCTGCATCTTATCTATCTTTTCCATTCTTTTTATATAATGCGCACAGGCAATATGTGCAAACACAGATACAAGCGAAAGTGTGTAATATGGAATGAAAAATAATTCATCCGGGTAGCGGTTTGCAACACCTGCAGCAAAATAAAAATCTGTTTCCACGTTCCATTCATAACGACCAAGCATTACAGCACGCACATGATAGATCATAAAGAAAGAAAGATACAAACCGCTTAATATTTGTATTACCACATAAAAGGGTTGTTTTAAAAATCCTTTTTTAAATACCAGTGTTACGCCGCTTATCACCTGGAAAATAACACACATTAATAAAAGTATTTCAACAGGCAGAAACCTGTACACATACCTGAACAAATTCATCACAGCAATATGCAGTGCAGGGCCACCCAATGCAAACAAATGATTTGTAAGATGCAGCAGCAGAAATCCCGCAACAATAATACCCGACAAACGATGAAATTTTTTTAAGGTTGTAGTCATAAGGAGTTATTTAATTTCAACCGTCACACTATCAAAAAAATTCTTATTGAAAGAGTTCATGTTGCAATAATACTTTGGCACTTGCATAATGTGCTGCAAAGCATATACGCTATGTGAATTAAACAACAAACACTTTATGCAGTTAACAGACACTTACACATTTAGTCCTTTGTTCAACAGCATAAAAACACAAGAACACTAAGGCCGATTCATAACTCCGTGGCTAAAAAAGATGCATACATAAGTACAGGTGAGTGACTTTCGAAAAGTCTGAACAGGCCAACAAGTGATGCAATGAAATGCTGCAGCTTGTTACCAAAAGCAACTTATTTACAAAAGCATTTATTTTTTATCAACCACCATGAATATCACGGCACGTGCAGGAATATCTACTTTTATTCCACCCGAGGTTGATGCAGCATAAGCTTTCAATGATGCATAATCATCGGGGCCGCCGGAAACACCGGAAGGTCCGCTGCCATTTACATACACTTTTCTTGAAAACTCGCTGCCTTCTGTTCCACCAACAAGTGAGTACCAATAAAACTTTGCACCTGCATTAAAGTTTTTGAATTTTAATTGTGCAGTTTGTGCAGTCGTTGACTGATTAACTATTGTAAGCCCTACCTGCCCGGAGCTGTAAGAAGATGCATAAGTAGAAAGATCATTTCCACCCGTTACAGAAGTGTTGATGAGCCTGTCTCCAAGCATTTTTTGAAAGAAGTACAAGTAATAAAATGCAGGTCTTGGATTCCACTTGGCGGCACCAGGTTCATCACCGGCGTTGTATAAACCATGGTCATTACCATCACTCCAGCCATTGGCAAGATCCCACCGCGAAGCAAAGCCAAACTTATTTTTCATCAGCTCATTTATCACAAGCACGGCATGCATACCGGCCACCTGCGAAACCATTTGCATAGAACCAGTAGAAAAAATATTATACTCTGTAAGCGCTATTGGTTTTGTTGTTGCACCTGCTGCTGTTACCGACTGTGAAACAAAACTTGCCATGTTTGAAGTAACGGTAGCAGCTGTAGCAAGAATTTCACTTGCAGGTGCATTAGTGTTGTAATTTGTATAGTAATTATGCACGATAAAAAAATCAGCAGCATTATTTACCTGGGGCAGCACCCCTGTATTCCATGTTTTTGTAGCCGTCGGCTCCCACGATGCAGGCGAATGCTCTACAAGCTGCGCACCGATATAAATTGTGGCTCCAACTTCCTGCGCAGCTTTTTGCATGGAATCAACAAAAACTTTTACATGCTTTCCGTATAAATCGCCGGTTATAAATTCTGGTTGCCCGTCTTTGTTTTTGCTTAGATCAATTCTGTAACCAGCCTCCCAACTGCCTGCACTTTCATTACCTATTTCCCAATATTTCGTTCTGCCATTATCATAGCGCACCCAGTCTGCTGCAAGATGTGCTGCTGCTGCTACTGGGTCTGCACTTGTTCCATAACGTGCATAAGCATAGTTCACTGTTATCATTCCTTTGTTACCTGTTTGCTGAAGCATATTGTAATAATTATCCAATGAACATGTCCAGCTATCTGTATTCTTTCCATACCAGTAGCCTGCTGCAGAACTTACGCCATCTCCATTTACTAAATTATCCGGCGCGTCTGCAGGCTTTGCATCTTTTACAGCGTTCCAAAAAAAGACATCGCTTACACTGCCACCAGGGCAACGAATAAAACCAGGATGCTGATTGGTAATATGATTTAGTAACGTTGCGTCTGTGAAATTGCCCATCCACAAATTGGAATTGTTACTAAACAATGTAGTTGGAATTTTTGTAACAACTGTTGATGCATCTATGGTGATTGTTGCAGCCCCGGTTGCTGGAACCGTACCATCTGTAGATGCTGGCTCAGTAAAGGTTTTAGCCTGCCAATCATTTAGAAAGAAGCCGATTGTTTTTGCTGTTTCCGGATCTGTTGGTGTAACTACAGTTACAGTTGTATCAGTTGGCGGAGGGGTAGTGCCGCCATCACCACCACCATTATCCATACTTTTTTTACAGGAAGGCTGTAGCGATATGGTTAATAATAACAACAGGCTTTTACCAATAATAATCATGATCTTTTTTGAATGCATAGTATAATTGATTTCTCTTTACTTTTTTATTTTCAGCACACGTCAGGATAATATTCAAAAACACATTTTATAAATTCCATTTTACTTTCTGTTATTGTTGATTCATTTTTTACAGGAACTATAAAGCAAAAAAGTAATTATGCTGAAATAGTGTGACCAGCATTGCTCACTGCTATTCGGAATCCCGCATAGCTGAGCAGCGGGACAGGCGTAGAAGTGAGTGACACAACGAAAGCATGATAGCATTGTTGCGGCCGGGTTCATAAAATACCTGCAGCAATTTTTTAAAAACTGCGCCTGCAGCCTTTGCTGCAGGCAACAGTTTACTTGTCATTCCATACTAACTGCTTGATGAGACAAGGGATCCGCGATAGACATCCGGTTCCGTATATTGAGACTATTTTAATTACTTGATTTTTACGAAACGCACATTGTCTACCGCCGCATCAAAATTATCTACCGGTGTATCGGTATCGTTTATAAACATTATATCAATATTACCTGAACCTGAACCTACCAATGCCGATAAAGATGATGCCGGATCGCCGGTTCCATTATTTGTTTTAAACTGATCGAGCGGAATAGTTACTGTTTGCCAACCATCTGTTGTATAATCAGCTTTCGTTTTCCAGGGTGTATACAATGCAGCATAAGCCCAGTTATAATCTTTTACGATATAAAAAGATCCTGTGGACCACGGCGCTTTTACATAGATCTCAAATTTTAAAGCATAGCTTGAAAGCGGATCTGAAAGATGATCAGAAGGAATCCATGTGCCTGAATTTGAGTTTACTGACCTGCCCCAGTTCCACCAGCTCCAGTCATTGCCTGACACACCGGTGAATTGCATTTGTGCAAAGCTTCCCACACCACCGGGATATGCACCAGCATCGGAGCTTACAGGACAACCCCAGCTAAAATTATTTACATTATCAAAGTTGCAAAGCACACCTGTTGTGATATCATTAAATAAAAGTATGGATGTTCCCGTACCATAAGTACCTACTACCTGTATAGGACCACCTTCAGTAATACCGGATGGAACAGTTAGTGTGATCTTTGTAATACCTGATACAGTAGGGTCGCTTACTTCAATACCTCCCGGAAATATTACTTTGCTTATAGCATAAAAATTATTGCCGTTAATAGTTAGTGTGGTACCTGCAGTAGCCATTTCATTTGAAAGCGAAGTAATGCTTGGCGCAGGTGCGGTAATATGAAAAGTATATGTAGCAGTACCGGCTGGCGTAGATACTTCGAGCACGTCTAATTTTCCCTCAGGAATACTGTCCCATGCTATTTGAGGAACCGCTACAACAAGATTGTTGTCTGCAAACAATGCAGTATTCAGGGTTGCATGAAAACCATTAAAAACAACATCGTATGCACCTCCAAGATTAGCACCCTGTATTACTACTACCTGGCCCGGAAGAGCAGCAGTTAAAACACTATCATCAGGTGCAGGACTAATAGCCCGAATCTGGGCTATTTGCGGACTTGCACCAGCAGTATCTTTTTTACATGCGGTCTGCGCAAGAAACGCTGCACATGCAATGAAAAGAAAAAAATATTTATAAATTTTTACTTGTAACATCTTGATGAATTTTAATTTTCAATTGTTATTTATTTAGGGAAGCTTACTGAAATCGAAAGGTACAGGCGGCTCTGCGAGGCTGGGAGCAGCCACCATTTCTGCTTCAGGATAAGGCAGGTACACCGTTTGATCTGTTAGGCCATAATACTCCGGTGTATAAACAACAGTCCATGTACGTGGGCTGCTGCCTGCATTATAATTGATCGTATAATTTCCCTTATCCTGTGCCGCCGTATAAGCTTTTGCTTTAGCAGGGTTGAAATAATATAAACGCATGATGTCGTACCATGCATTTCCTTCAAGAGCGGTTTCAACACGCTTCTCCTGGAAGATATCATCAAATGTAATAGAAGATTTATCGGGCATTCCTGCTCTTTCACGCACAGCATTGAAATATTTTAATGCCTCAGCGTCAGAAGTAGAAGAAGCATTACCCATTATTGCTTCTGCGTAGATAAGATACACTTCTGCCAAACGCATCATATAAGTATTTACATACGCCGCCATGAATGCGCCTTTGCCTCCATTATCAGCAGGTGAGCCAATCACAAATTTTTTGATATTAGCGATGTAGTTATTTGTAACATTTGTACCACCATCCTTTTGATCAAGTTCAGGATAATAATCACCCTGGAACATAATGGTCGCTTTGCGCCGAATTGAATCGGCTGGATTATTTATAAAGTATTTTACAAGATCTGCAGAACCACCCTGTGCAGCACCCCAGCCATCGCCGGTTTGCGTGATCTTTGGATCAAACGCAAGATAGGCCTGGAATGAATTATTAACACCCCATGGAGTGGCGACTGGCATCCACTGCAGGGCAAAAAGACTTTCTTTATTGTTATTGGAACTGTTATTATTTGCACTTGTAAAAAGATCATTGTATTTGGGCAGTAAACTGAGACTACTATTGTTTATAACATCGGCTGCATAATATTTAGCGCTGTCCAAATCACTCTGTGTACGTGCTCCTTCAGATGCATTTAAGCCTGATCTTGTTAAATACATTTTTGCCAGCATACCTTCTGCGGAATATTTTGTTAAACGGCCCTGCTGGTATGGAGTTGCGGGTAAATTATCTGCTGCAAAACGGAGATCCATAATAATGAATTGCCATACGCTTTCAATGGTATTGCGTGGATTGTTATTACTAAGCTGGCCGATATTATCATAAATAATTGGCACGGCGCCCCAGTTATTTACTAGATAGTAATACCCCATAGCACGCATAAAATGGCACTCACCCAAACCCATGTTTTTAATAGTTGTTGAAGCAGTGCTGCCCACAGCATTATTAATATTCTGCATGGTTAAATTGCTTTGTGCAACTATTTTATAAAACGATTTATAACCGGGCAGTAAGGTGCTTTGATCTGTAGAAGAGGTCTTGAACTGTATATAAGCAGTTCTGTCGTTTGAATTTAAATTGCCACCTCGTGCTTCACCAAAAGCCAGCAGTGCTTTATCATTATAATCAAACCATACAATATTGTATAGTGGTGCCGTGCCTGCCAGTACCTCTTCATCAGATTTATAAAAATTACCTGATGTAACCTGGTCGATCGGCGGCCTGTTAAGAAAATCTTTTTTACAGCTTTGCAAAAATGCAACTCCTGCAATAATGATTGTATATTTTAGAATCGGTTTCATATTAAATGATTTGGTTTAATTAAAAATCTGCTACTACATTGAAACAATACATTCTTACTGAAGGGTAACGCCCTGTGTCTACACCAGCCATAATGGTACCTCCATAATTTACCATACCAACCTCGGGATCATAGCCTTTGTATTTGGTAATAGTAACCAGGTTCTGCACATTCGCGGAAACACGTAATCCTTTTAATGCGAGTTTTGTTATCATGTGATTGGGAAAATTGTAACTGAGAGAAACATTCTTAATTCTTACATAACTGCCGCTTTCAATATCCCACTGGTTTATCCTGTTATTACCATTCGGATCACCTGGTGCAATACGGGGAATGGCATAACCTGGATTGGTAAGTGTTACAGTGCCGCTGTCGGCCAAATTGTAACTGCTCGGAATGGCAAAATTGGAAACTGATTTCAGGTAATTGCCAAAGGGACCAGTACCCAATTCATTTTGATAACGTGAATAATTCAGGATGTCATTACCTATAGAGCCAACAATAAAAATATTGAGGTCAAATCTTTTGTATGAAAAGGAGTTGTTGAAACCAAAGGTGTATTTGGGCCAGGGGTTGCCAATAACAACACGGTCATTATGGTCTATAATCCCATCCGGCTTACCATCAGGCCCGCTGATATCTTTAAACTTGATGTCGCCTACCCATGTACCCTGTTGTGGACTAATAACACCACTTGAAGCCTGCACTGCATGATTTTGAATATCCTGGTAATCCTGGAATAATCCTTCAGCGATATAGCCGGTTATTAAACTCGCTGGTTGACCTACCTCTGTTAAAAACTCTGCCTGCGAAGCTGCATAGGCATAATTGATCGGCGTTAAAAGGTTTGTTATTTTATTTCTGTCAAGAGAAAAATTTAAACCCGTTTTCCATTCAAAGTTCTTGTTACTGATGTTTACTGTATTCACAGTAACTCCAAAGCCTTTGTTTTCCATTGATCCCACATTGGTAGTAGGCCATGAAATATAACCTGGCGAATAACTAATATCACCTCCATTATAAAAAGCATATGGATTAGTGGTTAAAAGTTTATCAATTTTCTTTATGTATGCATCTGCAATTACTTCTATCCTGTTGTTAAACATGTGCAGATCAAAACCCACATTCAATGTTTTATCTGATTCCCACTGAAGATTTGGATTGGCAAAATTTTGAGACAGGAACCCTGTACCCCATCCCGTAGGAACTGCCTGTAGTTTTGCATAGATTCCACCGGCGTTTGAATTTCCTGATAATCCATATTCAACTCTTAATTTCAGGTCATTGATTGCATGAATATTCTTCATGAAATTTTCCTGTGATACACGCCAGGCTACAGATACAGATGGAAAACTTCCCCATTGTTTATTCGTCCCAAAATTTGATGAACCATCATAGCGGTAAGTGCCCTGCAGAATATACCTGTCATTATAAGTATAGTTTACCCTGCCGAAATAAGATTCTTTTGCACCATCACCTCTTCCACTGTTGGCTATTGAAGTAGTTTGGTCGCCACCGGATAATTCTTCTACAGCATAGGTCACAAAATTTAATCTTGAACCGGACAAACTCTCATAGCCCCATGATTGTGATTCATGAGCAATCATAGCTGAAACAGCATGTTTGTTGATCCTTGTATCATATTGCAAACGTGTATTAAAGTTCCACCAGAAATTATTGCTGGCTGCCCTTGCCGATGAAGCACTGGTGCTGGGTACAACGTAACCATTGAAATTATACCCCGGGTGAAACTGGTAGCTGTTGTAATATTCGTAACTGCCATTTGCTTCATTATGCAATACAAGTCCTTTCATAAGAGTTATATCAGCATATACACCACCAATAAATGACGAAGCTTTATTATAGTCATGGTAAAGATTGGCAAGAGCAACAGGATTTGAAAACTGGAACTGTGTTGTGGAAGGGCCACCCCATGTGCCATCAGGATTCTTTACAGGAATAGAAGGATTTTGCTGTATAGCCAAACTAATAATGCCGGCATTTGTTGTATTTACTTTTTCTTTTGTTTGGTTGATACTTAAAGTGGCCCCGATCTTCAGCCATTTACGCGTTTGATTATCGAGGTTGAGCCGCGCTGAAGCACGTGAAAATCCTGAGCCCGGAGCAATACCATCCTGGTTAAAATATTCACCTGAAAAATAGAAGTTTGTTTTATCTGTACCACCGCTTAATGCCAAGCTGTGTTTCTGTAAAAGCGTTCTGCGGAACAATGCAGCCTGCCAGTTGGTACCTTCCCCCAATACAGACGGATCTGCAAAAGTCGGATCTGATGCAGTGCCACCAACCTTTGCAATTTCATTCCTGTATTTTGCATATTCAGGCAGGTTCATTACAGGTATATAGTCAGGCCTGTCCTGTATCGTCCATAGAGTGTTTAATGATATTTTTGTTTCCCCTGCTTTACCTCTTTTTGTAGTGATCATGATCACCCCGTTGGCACCGGCAGCACCAAAAATAGCCGTTGCTGAAGGGCCCTGCAAAATATTCATCGTCTCTATATCATCAGGGTTAATACCTGAAAGAATATTTGAAAACCCTGAAGGGTGATTGTAAAGATCATCAGCCGGATTATCAGGTTTTATCTGCACACCATCTATTACATATAATGGTTGTGTAGAACCAGTAAGCGAACTGATGCCTCTTATTATAACAGAAGATGCAGCGCCCGGCTGCCCACTGTTTGAAGACACATATACATTTGCTGCCCTGCCCTGCAAAGCCTGGTCAAATGTAGTGTTCACTGTTTTAGAAATATCAGCAGCAGTAACAGTTACCTGCGAACTGCTCAGGTCTGTCTTTTTCATTTTACCATAACCTACCACTACTACATCATTAAGGCTGGCAAAGTCTTCCTTAAGCGAAATGTTAAGACTACTGGTACTGCCTGTAAGCTTTGTCTCAACGGCAGTAAAGCCCACATACGAAACAACAATTGTTTCGCCGGTAGCGGCGTAAATAGTAAACGTACCATTGGCGTCTGTTGTAGTGGCATTCTTTGTTCCCTTAACGGAAACAGTGGCTCCTTCTACCGCATCCCCTTTATTAGATATTATTTTACCGGTGATCTTCCTTGCACCGGATGCATTTTGCGCAGAACTATTCAGCGCAAGCAATACACAACACGTAAAAGTCCATAGCAGCACTTTTAGTTTTTGAGCAATCTTAATTTGTCTCATAAGCAAACAATTAGTGGTTTATTTAAAAAGTTATTGATCGTTGTATAAGTGGTTATATAATTTTTAATACAATCTCTATATCGTTTGGCATCGGCTGTTGCGTCGCAAGCACTTCATCGTTCAAAACTATTTTCTTCCAGGCCATCACTGCGTACACAGCCCCGATACTATCAGGATGATTACAGTTTTATTTTGGGGGAACATTCACTCTTCACTGTAACAACTGTGTACGCTATGATGCTTCAATAAATCTCCTGGTACAAAATCATCACTGCGTACACAGTCCCGATGCTATCAGGATGATTACAGTT
>Ga0207648_10007537_pt1 | contig 10678 bp, 8 predicted proteins | sample KBSMisM32_FD_184310 | JGI IMG/M metagenome (GOLD analysis project Ga0207648, IMG submission 184310) | Miscanthus rhizosphere microbial communities from Kellogg Biological Station, Michigan, USA - KBS Miscanthus M3-2 (SPAdes) (version 2) | ecosystem: Host-associated > Plants > Roots > Rhizosphere... | reverse complement strand
GCCCGCGGTGAACCGGCTCGGATGGAACGGCTCTTCGGCGAGATCCTCGTCGGGCTCGACCGATCGGGCCACCTCCGGCGGCTCTCGGCCGGGGCTCGGCCGAGCGACCTGAACCCGCCGATGCGTGACGTGCTGCCACCACCGCCCGCGCCGTCCACCGCGCCGACCGGTCCCGCGGCGGGCCCGGTGGCGGAGCTATCGGAGAGCGACTCGGGGCCACCGGTCATCACCCGCCGGGCGGTCGCCGTCGCCGACGCTGCGCCCGATCCGGTCGAGCGCCTCCTCGCGCTCATCCGTGATGAGCTCGCTCGCCCCGATCAACGACGCCTCACCGAGATCGAGCCCGGGCGCTGGTGGCTGGCAGACACGAACGACCAGGAAGCCGCTGCGCCACCCCTCGCCGACCGCGTCGAATGGGCGGTGTTCAGCCTGCTGTCGACCGCCGGTCCGCTCTCGGAGACGGCGTTCTACGACCGCATCGCGACGTTGTTCACAGGTCACGACCTGCCCGATGAGACGCTCGTGGCGGCGTGTCTCGAGAGCTATCGAAGCCTGGCGAGCACGCCCGACCACCTCGTCACCGCCGACGACCTGCTCCGTCGCAGCCAGGAGCACACGGACCTGCTCGCCACGATCGCCGACGCCGGCCATCGACTCGGGCTACGCGTGTGGATCGGTGAGCGCGAACAGGGCCGTCGATACGGGCGCGGCCACCTGGGCGACGTCCTCGACGATCGTGAGAAGAGCGCCTACCTCGGCAGCATCGGACGGGCGGTCGATGCACTGTCGCAGGTCGACGCGATCTGGTACATCCGCGGCAAGCTCGGGATGATGTTCGAGGTCGAGTGGACAGCGATGCTCGGCGAGCCGCTGCTTCGCCGGCACGCGCGCATCGGGACCGACGAGCGGTTCGTCCGATTCCTCGTCGTCGCGCCGGAACGGACGGATCTCATCCGGCACAAGCTCGAACGCTCCCCGCTGCTGCGAGCCGCGATCGAGGAGCAGGGCTGGAACATCATCAAGTGGGATCACCTAAGAACGTTCCTGGCAGCGGAGCGGCCCGATCTCGGCGACCTGGAGCCCTTCATCGGTCTCGATCCCGTCGTCGAACGTGGCGGCGAGCAGATGCCGCTGTTCGGCGGCTGAACGCGGCGCCCGCTACCCTATCGGCCGATCACGGTCGCACCCAGTCGCGGCCACCTCATCGCGGCTGAGCCGCCCCACTGAGAGGCCTACGCGCGTGACCGATCAGCCATCCCCTGTCAACCAGCCATCCCCTGTCAACGAGCTGGCGGACCGCTTCTGGGAGGGGATCCTCGAGCTCAACCCGACGACCGCCACGTTCTACGGCGACACCCGCTACGCCGACCGGCTCGAGGACCCGTCACCTGAGGGCCGTGCTCGGGCGCGAGCGCTGATGGAGCGGACCGCCGCGGAGGCGACAGACATCCCGGTGGAGGGGCTGTCGACCGAGGAGCGGATCACCAGGGACATGCTCAAGGTGATCGGCGAGCTCGCGGTGGAGGAGGACGACCAGGGGCTCTACCAGCTCCGCGTGGTCGACCAGATGGGCGGGCCGCAGCAGCTGATGCCGCAGCTCACGGCCTTCCAGCCGGTCGACACGCCCGAAGGGCGCGAGGCGTTCATCGCCCGGCTGCACGCCTATCCGACGTTCATGGCTGCGAACGCCGACATCCTGCGCGAGGCGCTCGGGAGCGGGCTGACCGCCCCATCGATCGTCACCGAGCGGGTCATCGCGCAGCTCGAGCGGATGCTGGCGATCCCGATCGAGTCCGCGATCATCCCGAACAGCGTCCAGGGTGCCTCCGACGAGGAGCGCGAGCGCATCCGCGACATCGTCCGGGAGGTCGTCTACCCGGCGGACGCGGCGTACCTCGAGATGCTCCGCGGCGAATATCGGCACGCCAGCCGCGAGGAGCCCGGCATCTGGTCGGCGCCCAACGGCGACGCGATCTACCGCACGGCGATCCGCAGCTGGACGACCCTCGAGATGGACCCGGAGGAGATCCACCGCATCGGGCTCGAGGCGCTCGCGAGCATCGACGACGAGCGACGGGCCATCGCCGGCGCCGCGGGCTTCGGTGACGACATCGAGGCGTATCGCGCCTCGCTCGAGAGCGCCCCGGGCAATACACCGGGGAGCAAGGACGAGCTCGTGGCCCGGGCGCGCGAGGACATCGACCGCTCGATGGCCGCGGCGCCGCGCTACTTCGGTCGGCTGCCGAAGGCGGGGCTCGAGGTCCGCCCGGTCGAGGAGTACAAGGAGAAGGACGCGCCCTTCGCGTACTACTACCCGCCGTCGGCGACCGGCGAGCGTCATGGCATCTACTACGCGAATGGCTACGACCTGCCGTCGCGGAAGTACACGAAGCTGGCGTCGACGACGTACCACGAGGCGGCGCCCGGCCACCACTTCCAGATCGCCCTGGAGATGGAAAACCCGGATCTGATCACGTTCCGGCGACTCGGGGCACGGATGGTCGGTGGGGCGTATGTCGAGGGCTGGGGCTTGTACAGCGAACGGCTCGCCGACGAGATGGGTCTATACCGCGCGGAGGGCGAGCGCTTCGGCATGCTCGACGCCCAGGCGTGGCGCGCCGGGCGCCTGGTCGTCGACACCGGCATGCACGCATTGCGCTGGGAGCGTCAGCGCTCGATCGACTTCCTGCGCAACGACGCCGGGTTGTCCGAGACCGACGCGGTGATCGAAACCGACCGCTACATCTGCTGGCCGGGCCAGGCGCTGACGTACATGCTCGGGCAGCGCCAGATCCAGGCGCTTCGCCGGCAGATCGAGGAACGTGACGGCTCACGGTTCGACCTGCGCGAGTTCCACGATCAGGTGCTCGGCCACGGATCGCTGCCGCTCGCGACGCTCGCTCGTGAGCTGCCGACCTGGGTGACGACGCCCGCCTGAGGGACCTCGGCACCCGCCTGAGGTTTCGTGCGACCCGGGCAAAACCGGTGCCTCCTGGCACCGCCCGGATGTTGACGAACGGCGAACGCTATTTGCACCCCGGTCGATTCGAGCGACCCGAACAAGACCCCTGCTCGGGTCTGGCAATACGCGCTTTCGACCGGGATGCTGCGGCCGATCCTGGCCGTCGACCAGAGCCTGGATGAGGGCAGCACCGACAAGGATCCCGCGACGACCAAAGGCAACCTCGGGTCGTGGGAGTCGAGCGGCATCGTCGACGCGTCGGCGGCCTTCGGCCCCGGGGCGTTCCTGATCAACGTCCAGGCACACTCGCTCTTCGTCGAGGTCGGCGACGGCGACGACAATTTCGCGCCGACGGGTGCTGACTTCCTGAACAAGCGCGAGGGCGGCCAGTTACTGCTGGTCCGCATCCCAGGAGGCTGACCTCGCCTCCTCCTATCGATGCACGAGGCCCCGCCATCGGCGGGGCCTCGTCATGTCCTGGATGAACGCGGCCTAGTCGTCGCCGCCTTCGTCGCCACCCTCGTCCTCGTTGCGATCCTTGTGCTCCTGGTGGCGCTCCGTTGCGTGGTGATCACTGGTCGACTCGGTCTTGTCGCCCTCGTCGTCGCGATCCTCGTCGGTGTCCTCACCCTGATCATCGTCCTCGGCGGTCGATGCCGACGCGTCCTTCGGCTTGTCGGCCTCGGGCTTGGCAGCGTCGTGGGCCTCCTTCGCGTCGGCGGCCTCGTCGGGCTCGGTGGTCTCGGGAGCCTCGACCTCGGGCTCGTCGGTCTCGCCGGTCTCGTCGGTCACCGCGACGTTTGACTCGTGTTCGTCGTCGCGAACGCCGATGGCGATCGTTCCGGGATCGGTGGACTCGGGTCGAAGATCAGCACGGGCCGCGGCACTGCCGATCGTGGCTGTCAGGAGGACGGCGCCGGCTCCGAAAGCGAGGAGCGCGCGGCTGCGTGGGGTCATGATCGGTCGATCCATCTGGTCACCTCGCCCCGATGATGCTCCCGCCACGCGTCGACCCGGCTGGTCCTTTGTGCCCGCAGGCGCGGCCTCGATGGTCCGGTGTCGACGCACACCGCCTCAGGAGTCGAACCCGATACCGATGGCGTCGAGTGTTCGGAGGATCAGGCCCCGGTGTCCGCCATCGCGGTCGGCCCGATCAAGCTCATGCCGGACGACGTCGACGACAAGCGACCGTAGCGGTTCTGGCGGGAAGGGGATGGTCGGGCTCGTCACGAGTCGCAGGCGCAGCCTGTCCTCGTCCGGCCGGAGGATCATGTCGCGCACCACGCCGGCCGCCCACCGGCTCGCTCCCACACCGAGTCCGGTGTAACCGAGCGCGTAGGTGACGCGCCCGCCGAGCAGCCGCCCGAATGTCACGGTGAACCGCGACGTCGTGTCGATCGCGCCGCCCCAGCGATACGGGAACGCGATCCCCTCCAGCTGTGGGAATGTCCTCAGGAATTGGGCCTCGAGGCGCTCGAACGTGGCGGCCCGCCTGTCGAGCTCGGGACCGACACGACTCCCGCGATGGTGGATGGCGTCATACCCGCCCCACAGGATCCGGTCGTCCGCCGTCAGGCGGAAGTAGTGGAACTGGTTGTTCGCGTCGGCGAGCCCCTGCCGTCGGCGCCAGCCGATCGACTCGCGCTGGTCTGGCGTCAGCGGTTCGGTCACGAGGGCGTAGTCGTAGACGGGCACGAACGTCGACCCGAGGCGGCCCAGCCAGCCCGAGTAGGCCGAGGTAGCCACGACGACATGCGTGGCGCTGACCTCGGCGCCGTTCGCGGCGGTGACGATCACGCGGCCGGCCCGGCGCGCAAGACCGCGTATCGTCGTGCCCTCGTGGATCCGCACGCCACGCTCATGGGCGACGCGGGCGATCCCACGACACAGCTTCGCCGGGTCCACCAGGACATCGCGACCGGGCAGCCGGTACAGACCGGCGTGCCAGATCGGGGAGTGGACTTCGGCGCGCGCCGCCTCCCGATCGAGGAACTCGACCCGCTCACCATATGCGGCGGCCTCATCGGCCCAGGCCTTGAACTCGTCGACCTGATACGGCTGGTCGGCGAGCGCCAGTGTCCCCGTCTCCTCGAGGTCGCAGTCGATGCCGTGCTCGCGCGTGAAGGCGATCAGACCGTCCAGGTTCTCGACGCCCTCCCGTTCGAGGATGTCGAGCTCGTCCGGAAAGTGGCGGATCCCGTTCGCGATGCCGTGGGTGAGGCTCGCCTCGCAGAAGCCGCCGTTCCGGCCGCTGGCACCGTAGGCGACGGTCGCCGCCTCGAGGACCACGACCCGCAGCGTCGGGTCGGTGTCGGTCAGGGCGATCGCCGTCCACAGCCCGGTGAACCCGCCACCGACGATGGCGACGTCGACATCGAGACGCTCGCCGGGCCCCAGCGGAGGATCGGCGATCCCGGGCGGTGCCGGCTCGCGGAGCCAGTAGGAGACAGCGGCATCCGGCTGGTCGGTCATGGCGGCATCGTGGCACGCCCGACGACCCTGGTGCGGGCGCCGTACGCTGGACGCGGGTGACGGGGATCGGAGGAGGGTCGGGACCATGACGCTGGATATCGCCGGCATCAACTGGCTTGCGGTCGTCGTCGCGGCGGTCGTCTACTTCGTCGTCGGGGCGGCATGGTTCGCCCCCGGTGTGTTCGGCAAGCCGTGGATGGCGGCGATCGGCTTCGACGAGTCAAGACCTCGTCCCGCGATGAACCCCGTCAGCTATGCCGGTCCGGCGGTCTTCTACCTGATCGCGTCGGCGGTCACCGCGATGCTCGCCAAAGCGACCGGCACGGACACGGTGAGTGAGGGCGTCATCCTCGGCCTGATGGTCGGCGCGGGCTACGCGCTGACGGTCACTGCCACGGATGCGGTCTTCGACCCGAACAAGCCCAAGCCGTGGAACTGGTTCGCGATCAGCGGCGGCTACCACGTGGTGGCCCTCGTGCTCGTCGGGATGATCATCGGCGCCTGGCAGTAGTGCCTTCTCCCTGAGGGCGGCCCTGCGGGTCACAACGCTCAAGTCGCAGCACAGGCGGTCATTCGCACGCCGCGGACGCGATACGCACGAATCTCGCATTGACGGCCCAGCGGGGCGTATGGCAGAGTGGCGTCCCGCGCGTCTCGTATCGCGCAACGCCCGTCCCACGGACCGGGCCACGGAATCCGCACACGAGGACCCCATGGCCACCGAGCCCGCCACCGCCAGCACTCCCACTCTCAGCCGCGAGCGCCAAGCGGCGCTGTACCGGCGAGCGTTGCAGCACATGCCGGGCGGGACGGACTCGAACTTCCGCGCATGGGGCGAAAGCACGATCTACGTCGATCGGGGCCAGGGCGGCCTCGTCTGGGACGCCGACGGGAACGAGTACGTCGACCTGCGGTTGGGCTATGGCCCGGTGATCCTTGGGCACGGCGACCCACGGGTCGACGACTACGTCAACGAGCGGATGCGCAAGGGCGTGAGCTTCAGCCTCACCAGCGAGGATGAGATCCGCACGATCGAGCTCATCAGCGAGCTGACCGGCTGGGTCGACATGGCACGCATGACCGTCTCCGGCACCGAGGCGACGATGCACCTGATGCGTCTCGCGCGCGCATACACAGGCCGCGAGCGGATCGTGAAGTTCGAGGGCCAGTACCACGGCGTCCACGACTACGCGCTGATCAGCGTCGGGCCCGACGACATGTCCGAGCTCGGTGACCCGGACGCGCCGGTGGCCCTCGCCTGGGGCCGGGGCATCCCGGCTGCCGTCGCCGACACGATCATCCCCGCCCGCTACAACAAGATCGAGCGGCTTCGCCAGCTGTTCGAGGCGCGCGGCGAGGAGATCGCGGCGATCATCGTCGAGCCGGTCCTCGGCAATGCCCAGGGCATCCTGCCCGAAGAAGGGTTCCACCAGCAGATGCGCGCCCTTACCGAGGAGTTCGGGATCCTCCTGATCTTCGACGAGGTCAAGACGGGGTTCCGCTTCGCTCGCGGCGGCGCGGCCGAGTACTTCGGGATCAAGCCGGACCTCGCCTCGTTCGCCAAGGCGATGGGTAACGGCTATCCGGCGGCGGCCTTCGGCGGGCGGCGCGAGATCATGGAGCTGCTGCCCGACAAGGTCAGCCACGGCGGGACATACGCCGGCAACCGTGTCGCCGCTGCCGCGGCCGTCGCGACCCTCCAGATCATCCGCGACACGAATGCGCTGGAGACCATCCACGCGACGGGTCGCACGATCCAGGACGGGATCAAGGAGATCCTCGACCCGGTCGGCATCCCGTACCACTTCACCGGCCACCCGTCGATGTTCGGGGTCATGTTCCGTGACGAGGTCCCGACCGAGTACCGCGACTGGGCGAGCAGCGACCACGAGCTGTACGACGCCATCGCGATCGGGATGCACGCGCGCGGTGCGATGCCGGAGCCGGACTCACGCGAGCCGTGGTTCATCTGTGAGGCGCACGCCGACGCCGACATCATCGACCGTGTGTTGACCGCCTTCGAGGAGTCGCTCCACGTGGCTCTCGAGGAGCGGGCTCGCGCCGGACTCCATGTGACGCCTCACGGCGGCATGGCGTCCCCGGCCGCGGGCTGATCGAGGGGCAGCGGATGGTCCTCGACGGCAACGCGGTCCGCTCGGTCGACCGGGCGGCCGCGCTCCTTCTGGCTCTCGGGGACTCGCAGGGCGAGGCCGGTGTGACCGAGCTCGCCCGGCGATTGGGCCTCCACAAGTCGACCGCGTCGCGGTTGCTCGCGACGCTCCAGAAGCGCGGCCTTGTCGAGCAGGACGATGAGACCGGCAAGTACCGGCTGGGTCTCGTCGTCATCCGGCTGGCCGAACGCGCCGAGCGCACCCTCGACCTGCGTGGGCTCGCCATGCCGGAGCTCGAGCGGCTCGCGCGGCTCACGCATGAGACGACCGGCGTGGGGATCCTGGACGGCGAATCGTTGCTGACCGTCGCTCAGGTCGACGGACCGAACCTCATCGCCGTGGGCGACTGGACCGGGCGCTCGACGCCGCTGCACTGCGTCGCGTCGGGCAAGGTCCTGATGTCGTCGCTGGCCGAGCGCGAGGTGCTCCGGATGGTCAGGCGCGGGCTCGTCCAGTACACGGAGCGAACCATCATCGAGCTCGAGCCACTCCTCGAGGAGCTGGCACGCATCCGCCGGCGCGGCTACGCGACGGCGATCGGGGAATACGAGCTCGGGCTCAATGCGGTGTCCGCCCCGATCCACGACGCCCGCGGCAACGTGATCGCGGCGGTCGACATCTGGGGCCCGGCCTTCCGCCTCACGCCGCGCCGCATCCCGGAGCTGGCCGCGCAGGCCCGCGAGGCCGCAGCGGCCATCTCGGTCCGCCTGGGTGGCACAGTCCCGGAACGCCAGGCACCGACCCCCGTCCCCGCCACCGCGTAGACACGGCAGCCCGCCGCGCCGAGCGCGGCGACGATCCGGCCTCGTACGGAATGGCTAGGCTGTAGGCATGCCCGATCTCACGTCCGCAGAGGTCGCCGCGTCGCTGCGCGACACGCTCCTGCCGATCCTGCTGATCGTCGTCTTCGCGGTGCTCGCGATGCGCCTCGCCACGCTATTCGTGCATGGCATCGTCAAGACCCTGCTCGACCGCGAGGCCACCGAAGGCACCGCCCAGGAACTGAGCGCGGTCGAGCTCAAGAAGCGGATGGATACCCTCGACGGCTTCGCCGCGCGGACCATCCAGTTCGTCATCGTGACCATCGCCGGCCTGATGATCCTCGCGAAGCTCGGGCTCGATATCGGCCCGGCCGTCGCCGGTCTCGGGATCGTCGGGATCGCGGTCGGGTTCGGGGCACAGACCCTGGTGCGCGATTACCTCACGGGCTCGCTGATCCTCGTCGAGAACCAGTTCAGCGTCGGTGATGTCGTCCGGCTGGCAGGCGTCGAGGGGACGGTCGAGGACTTCAACCTGCGCCGGACCACCGTCCGCGACATCGATGGTGTCGTCCACAGCATCCCGAACGGGGTGATCACGGTGGCCTCCAACCTGACCCGGGTGTGGTCACGGATCAACCAGGATGTCACGCTCGCGTATGGGACTGATGTCGACCGCGCGATCCAGGTCGTCGACGAGGTCGGGCAGGCGATGAAAGCCGATCCCGCCTGGCGCAAGGCCATCCTTGAGCCGCCGCGCGTCGACCGGGTCGAAGCGATCAGCGATCAGGGCGTGACGCTGAAGATCCTTGGCTCCGTTCGGGCCCCCGAGCAATGGGCGGCAGCAGGGGAGTACCGCAAGCGGCTCATCGCCGCCCTGGACGCGAACGGCATCGACACACCGGGCCGCGTGCGTCCGCCCGCAGCACCACCCTCTGTCCCCGGCACGGCGCGGTAGGATGGCCCGGCCAGTGAGTGAGCGTGAGGAGTGTCCGTGAGCGCAGATCCGACCTCGCCCCAGTCCGCCGCGATCGAGAACCTCCTCGCCGAGAACCGCACCTTCCCGCCTGACCCTTCATTCGTCGCACAGGCCAACGCGAAGCCGGATCTCTACGCCGAGGCCGAGGCGGATCCGGTCGCCTTCTGGGCGCGATTGGCACGGGAGCGGCTGGACTGGGACGAACCGTTCACGACCACGCTCGAGTGGGACCTGCCGTTCGCGAAGTGGTTCACCGGGGGCAAGCTGAACATCGCCTACAACTGCGTCGACCGGCACGTGAAGAACGGGCTCGGCGACAAGGTCGCCTACCACTGGATCGGCGAGCCCGGCGAGACGCGCACCCTCACCTACGCCGACCTCCATCGCGAGGTCCAGAAGGCTGCGAACGCGCTCAAGAAGCTCGGCATCCGGACCGGCGATCGGGTCGCGATCTACATGCCGATGATCCCGGAATTGCCGATCGCCATGCTCGCCTGCGCACGGATCGGCGCGCCACACACGGTCGTCTTCGCCGGCTTCTCAGCCGAAGCGCTCAGCGGCCGCATCAACGATGCCCAGGCCAAGCTGGTCATCACGGCCGACGGCAGCTATCGACGTGGGAAGGCGATGCCGCTCAAGGCCGCGGTCGACGAGGCGGTGGCGAGCAGCCCGACGATCGAGCATGTCCTGATGGTCCGCCGTCTTGGCGACGAGGCCCCCGACACGACGTTCGATGATGGCCGCGACGTCTGGTGGCACGACCTCGTCGATCGGCAGGCCGCTGACTGCCCGCATGTGCCGCTCGACTCGGAGCACATGCTGTACCTGCTCTACACCTCGGGCACGACCGCCAAGCCCAAGGGGATCATGCACACGACCGCGGGCTATCTCCTGGGAACGAGCTACACCCACGAGATGATCTTCGATCTCAAGCCCGACGACGTGTACTGGTGCGCCGCGGACATCGGCTGGGTCACCGGGCACAGCTACATCGTCTACGGGCCACTGGCCAACGCCTCGACGAGCCTCCTCTACGAGGGCTCGCCCGACACGCCGGCGTGGGACCGCTGGTGGTCGATCATCGAGGAGTACAAGGTCAACATCCTGTACTGCGCCCCGACGGCGATCCGCGCCTTCATGAAGCAGGGCGAATCGTTCCCAGCCAAGCACGATCTCGGCTCGCTACGCGTCCTCGGGTCGGTCGGTGAGCCGATCAATCCGGAGGCCTGGCTCTGGTACCACGAGAACATCGGCGGCGGGCGTGCTCCGATCGTCGACACGTGGTGGCAGACCGAGACGGGCCAGATCCTCATCTCGCCACTCCCCGGCGTGACCA
>Ga0207648_10007533_pt1 | contig 10684 bp, 9 predicted proteins | sample KBSMisM32_FD_184310 | JGI IMG/M metagenome (GOLD analysis project Ga0207648, IMG submission 184310) | Miscanthus rhizosphere microbial communities from Kellogg Biological Station, Michigan, USA - KBS Miscanthus M3-2 (SPAdes) (version 2) | ecosystem: Host-associated > Plants > Roots > Rhizosphere... | reverse complement strand
CAGGCTGGGTGCAGGATAAAAATGGCAATGCTTCTACTAATGCAAATGAATTAAAACAAGGTGGTGCATTATTGCCGCTGGGCAGTGATCGTGAACATGGCTCGCATAAAGGTTATGCATTGGGCAGTATCGTTGATATTTTTTCAGCAGTATTAAGTGGCGCAAGTTATGGACCATGGGCCCCGCCGTTTCCTGCATATGTGCCCATGCCACAAAATATGCCCGGCGTGGGTTTAGGACATTTCTTCGGTGTTATGCGTGTGGATGCATTTCGCCCCGCAGATGAATTTAAAGAACATATGGATAACTGGATAACACGATTCCGCAATGCAAAAACTGCCGATGGCTATGATAAAGTTTTGATACCCGGGGATCCTGAAAGAGAAATGGAAAAGATTCGTATGGAAGAAGGAATACCAATTGTTGATTCAGTTATTGCTGATCTTGAAAATGTAGGAGAGAAATTTGGTATTGAATTATAAGATTATGAGCCGGGCATTTACAGAACGCTCATCTTCGTTGCGTTCCTGATCCCGTATGTTTCATCGGGACGCACTCTTATACGTTTTGTTATTTGCTGAGCAAGCCTATTTCACTAATTGCCTCAGCTTATCTGCCAGTTCTTCTCCGCGAAGATTTCTTGCAATGATGACCCCATTAGGATCAACAAGAAAGTTTTGGGGTATTGATTCAACATGATATAATTTGGCAACAGCATTGCTCCAGAACTGCAGATCACTTACATGTGTCCAGTTTAAATGATCAGCCTTGATTGCATTTAACCAGTTCTTTTTTTCCTGGTCGAGCGATACACTTAGAATAGTAAAATTTTTATCCTTGAATTCATTGTAAGCGGCAACAACATTTGGATTTTCCATGCGGCATGGCCTGCACCAGCTTGCCCAAAAATCTATCAGTACATATTTGCCACGAAACTGAGATAATGATATACTCTTACCTGAAGTATCAGGCTGTGAAAATTCTATTGCTTTTGTACCTACTGCGCCTATTTTACCATTTGCAATAACCTGTTTAATATTTTGCGCATACCTGCTCTGTAAAGCTTTTTCACCAAGCGTATTCAGGCGTTTTTCAAGCAGGTCCACATCTTTGTTTGGATCCATATCGTAACTAAACGCAAGCAACAATGCAGCCACCGGGCTGTTTTTTTTGCGTGCAATAAACCTGTCAATACTTGTTTGATAAATATTGTATGCAGTGTTCAGCATAATTACAGATGTGTCCCTGTCTCCCTGTGTTTGTGCCGATTGCATTTGAGTGCGGTAATAATTTACAAAATCACTCAGCGGTTTTATTTCATAAATAAATTCTTCATAATCTGCCTGCGTAGCAGAGCCTGTAACAACAGCATCATTTAAGGAACTATTAGACGCAGCAATGTTCACCGCTTCATTACCAATAAATAAAAACATTCTTTTATCTACAGCAGGAAACATAAGCATAGCACCATCTCCATTCGCAAATTTTCCTTTTAAAACAAAAGCATTGTGCTGCACAGTTGCTTTTGCAATCGTATCTTTTTCACTGCTGCCGGCCAGGTATACCACGCTGTTCTCCGGCAAACCGTTAACCTTACCATTGATCGTAAAACCACCGGTATTATCTTTTTGCGCAATAACTGTAAATGGAAACAAGCCCAGCAGTATTAAAACAAATTTCATATTAACGTTTTGAATGGCGCTCCTGCAATATATCAAGTACATCCTGCAATTTATAATCTTTGGCGTTAAGCAAAATCAAATAATGGAAGAGCAGGTCAGCGGCCTCATTTAAAAATAATTTCTTGTTATTATCTTTTGATTCGATCACCAGTTCTACAGCTTCCTCACCTACTTTCTGTGCAATCTTATTAATCCCTTTATTAAATAATCCTGCCACATAAGAATTTTCCGGTGGAGCCTTGCGCCGCAGGTTTATAATGTCTTCGAGATAAAATAAAAAATCTTCATTATGGTTTCTTTCGCTCCAGCAGGTATCGGCCCCTGTATGACAAACAGGCCCCAGCGGATGCGCTTTAATAAGTAAGGTATCATTATCACAATCAGCTGCAAGGCTTTTTAATTCAAGAAAATTACCGCTCTCCTCTCCTTTTGTCCATAATCTTTTTTTACTGCGGCTGTAAAAAGTAACCTTTCCTGTTGCTTCTGTCTTCTTCAGTGCTTCTTCATTCATGAAACCAAGCATGAGTACTTTGTGCGTGGCATAATCCTGCACAACAGCAGGTACAAGTCCATCAGCGTATTTTTTAAAATCAACCTTCATGATATATACTTAAATATGCCGCGAAGTTATATTATTTATGTAACCGGCACCATATTGTATCTCATCGTTCGTTGCGTCGCACACTTGTACAAAAAGGCTGTGAGCATCTGGGTTCTATTTTGTTTCTGCAACAGATGCATTCATAATAGATAAAGCAATACTATCTGTTCCTTTTGGCAACCTGTATTTTGTTTTAAAATCTTTTGTGGAATTAGGGATAATAATCTCATCGATGGTATCCTCATGCTCTTCAACCATTGCGCCATCTTTATAACAAAGCATTTTTATGCGTATATCTTTATAGGAAGACACTGTTGCCTTATTGGATATTTTTCCACGCACAACAGTTTGTCCTATAATATTTTTTTTATCATCGCCGGTTATACTCAAAAATTTGAGAGGGTGTTTTTTTTCTTTGTCCTGCAGGCTTTCTTTCTGCTGCTCGTATGTTTGTTGTTCAGTTTTTTCTTTATTGTTTCCGCAGGAAAAAAGTAATACCGATAAAATTAAAGCAGGAAAAAATGATCTCATAATGTTCAGGATTTCATGAATAACGTTGTTTGTGTTATTTTATTTTTATGTGCCCAACAGGATTAACAAACGTACAAGAGTGCGTCCCGATGAAACATACGGGATCGGGAACGCAACAAAAATTTAATAGCATTGCAACAGGCGGTAATAAAATCATTTAATTATCTTTTCACCTTTTACTTCTCACCACTACGCTTCCTGCCCCATCCAAACCGCGCCACCAATGCTGCTGCGGCTTGCACCGGTAACAGAATGCATAACGGTGTATTCTTCACGCCATCTTAGAATGCCAAGCAATGCCATGATGAGTGCCTCCTTGAATTTTACCAGTTTTTCATCCGGCACCACAACTTCTATATTAAACGCAGCAAGCGCATTTTTTAAACGCTCAATTAAAAAATTGTTGAAAGTGCCACCACCTGTTACCAGGAGTTTGTGGTTTATAGTTTGTAGTTTGCTATTGTTAATTGCATACACGACCTGCTGAACAATATGTTCAGTATAGGTTCTCAAAGCATCTGCTGCAGATAAATGATGCGATAATATTAAGGGATACAAAACATCTGTTCCAAAATTATTTGCAAGTGATTTTGGATAAGGCTGTTTATAATAATCCTCGTTATTCAATTCTGTAAGCAATGAAGTATTTATAGATCCTGCTGAAGCTATTGCCCCCCCATCATCATAAACCTTTCCTTCTGTTTCTGCAAGCATATTTAATACACGGTTTGCGGGGCAAACATCAAATGCAATATAGTCACCGTTAAGACTGCCGGAGATATTTGTAATTCCACCAAGATTAAGATAGTAATCATAACCTGCAAGTAAAATTTTCTCACCCATGGGCACTATTGGTGCGCCCTGCCCGCCGAGTGCAACATCCATGGCCCGCAGATCGGTGACTGTATTAATGCCTGTTATTGCCGCTATAGCTGCACCATCACCCAACTGTGCAGTCATACCCTGCTGCGGTGCGTGAAAAACAGTATGTCCATGCGATGCGATTACCTGCACTTTATGATGCAGTTCATTATGTTCAATAAATTCATTTATTTTTTCACCAATCAATCTTCCGTAAGCTGTATGCAACAGCATGTATTCATATGCATCTAATTTATCAGCGCCGCGTAATCTTTGCAACCACGAATCATCGTAACTCATGCATTCAGCAGCCACAATATTATAACTCCATTTGCCTCCTGATTCTTCAAATTCAACATAAACAATGTCCATTCCATCTAACGAAGAGCCACTCATCATTCCAATTGCACGGTAAATCATGTTAAGTATTTTATATTTGTGCTTGCTAATTACAGATTTGGTATTATTTTTCGGCTGCAATCTACAATCTGGAAATCAAAAAACTTCTGTCAGCATCATGGTTATTAATTTAAGTGAGCAACATAGCCTCATTACAAACTGGCTCAGTGAACTGAGAAGCTCAGATGTACAAACTGACCGTATGCGGTTTCGCCGCAACCTTGAACGCATTGGCGAAGTGATTGCATACGCAATAAGTCTCCAGTTGCCATGGATTGAAAAAGAAGTGCAAACGCCACTCGGCATTCACAACAGCAAAGTATTAAAAGAGCAGCCGGTAATAGCAACGATATTAAGAGCAGGACTACCGCTGCATACAGGCATGCTTAATTATTTTGACAAGGCAGACAATGCATTTGTATCAGCATACCGTAAGCACGACCAGGAAGGAAATTTTATAATAGAACTTGAATACATTAGCTGCCCTTCACTGGATAACAGGATACTCATCATTACAGACCCGATGCTTGCCACGGGAGCCTCGCTTGTAAAAACCATTGAAGCAATGAGGGATGAAGGAACCCCCTCTGAAATTCATGTGGTAACTGCCATTGCCTGCTCTGTTGGTATTGAGTTTGTTTTAAGGGAAGTTGGAAATTCCGTTAATATCTGGTGCGGCGATATTGATGATGAATTAACGGCAAAGGGTTATATTGTGCCTGGTTTAGGTGATGCCGGTGACTTGGCATTTGGCCTTAAATCTCAATCATAATCTGTTAAAGATTAATGATAAGCCTGTAATTCTGCATCTTATTTTATTAAATTTGAACCCTTAACAACTGTAATGAGAAGTCTCCTATTAATCTTGGTAAGTATTTGCAGCACCTGCATTATAAAAGCGCAGGATCCGCATTTCTCACAATTCTTTTCATCACCTCTTACTTTAAACCCCGCATTCACAGGCAAGTTTGATGGCAATGTAAGGGTTGCCGGTAACTACCGCAACCAGTGGCCAACTATCAACCGCGCTTTTCAAACAGGTACTGTTTCTGTAGACATGCCCATTCTTAAAAGTGTTGTTGGGGAAATGGACAGGTGGGGTGTTGGTTTAATGGCCTACTCTGATAAAGGCGCTGATGGCGCTGTAGCTTTCAACTATGTTTCTTTTTCAACGGCATATCATAAAGCACTGGATGAAGATGGTTACAAACAATTAGGCCTGGGGTTGCAGGGCACTTATTCCAATATGCTCATCACTACTTCCAAACTTACTTTTGAGGACCAGCTTACCATCAACGGTACATTTACAAACCCTACAGGCGAAACATTTGGCAACACAAGTCTTAAAACAAGTTTCTTCGATCTTAACGCAGGTTTGTTATACACTTCCAGTTCTACTGACAGGAATAACCTGTATGCAGGTGTAAGCCTCTATCATATCAACAGGCCCAAACAAAATTTCAATTCAGGCCCAGTTTACACACTCAATCCCCGGGCAACTTTTCATGCCGGTGGTTACTTTCCTACAGGTGAAACAAGTACGCTTCATATAAGTGCATTATATAGCACACAGGCAGGTGCTCATGAAACATTGCTGGGTGGTGCCATGCAGTTTGCGACTGCAGATCTTGCGACTGCAGAAAACCCTATAAGTGTATATGCCGGTGCATGGATGCGTTTGGGAGATGCACTTATTCCTTATGTAGGTCTTGAATTTGGCAGCCTGAGATTTGGCGCCACGTATGATATCAATACTTCTAATTTAAAAGCTGCGTCTCAAAGCCGTGGAGGCATTGAACTATCGCTTATTTATATTGCCAAAACGCCCGGCAGCAAAGGCCTTCCCTGTCCTAAGTTTTAATGTTTTGTTTTATGTACCCGTCTGTTATATTGCATGGCATCACCTCTTGCCACGCTCCGTTCAGCGTTCCATTTTTATGGCAACTTTTGAAAACGTAACAGGAGAACTGAAAATTCAAAAATAAAAACTCATTGCCCTCGTCTCTTGCCTGTTGCCTTTTTTTACCGACAGTACAAGAGTGCGACGCAACGAAGCCTTATATATTTACTACAGCCGGGCTATAAAAAAACTATGCGCAAAATGCAGCATATTTATATTTTTGGGGCACTAACAGCCCTCTTAAACTGAATTATGTTTTTTCAATACAGCTCAATCATTATCATACTGCAGGTTATATGCGTTATACACTGTGTACGGCGCGGAAAGCCCACCATGTGGATATGGCTGATCATATTCGTTCCGTTTATTGGTGCGCTTGCATATATGTTTACCGAAATGTTTAACGGCAGAGATATACAGCAGGTGCAATCAGGAATGGGTGCCGTTTTCAACCCGTCAGGGAGAATAAAAAAACTGGAAGAGCAGCTTCGTTTTTCAGATACCTTCAATAATAAAGTAGCACTGGCTGATGCATACCTTGCAGCAGGACAAATGGATAAAGCCATTGACCTGTATGAAAGCAGCCTTACAGGTGCATTTACAGAAAATGAACATGTGCTTATGCAACTTATTAACGCATACTATGAAAAACAACGATATGCGGATGTGATTGTCATTGCAAAAAAAATATACAAATTACCGCAGTTTCCAAGATCAAGGGCGCATATGCTGTACGCAATGGCCCTCGAAAAAAATGGCAACAATGAATTAGCAGAGAAAGAATTTAAAACCATGAAGGTTCGCTTCTCTTATTTTGAATCACGTTACCAGTATGGTTTATTTCTGCAGAGAAATAACCGTGCAGAAGAAGCCCGCCAGGTATTTTCAGAAATGGTTGATGAAGCGGTGCATCTTGGTTCAATAGAAAAAAGAAACAGCCGCGAATGGATCAGCCATGCAAAAGAAGAACTAAGAAAAATGGCCGCGTAAATCACAGTTCATTATTGCTCCAGCAGCTTATACAATTCATCCAGTCTTGGCGATAAAATAATTTCTGTTCTCCGGTTCTTTGCCCGGCCCTCTGCTGTTGAATTGCTTTCTACCGGGTCATACTGGCTATGCCCTGATGCAATTACTCTTACAGGATCTACATCATAATCCTTTACAAGAATTCTTACAATTGAAGCAGCACGTGCAGTACTCAAAGCCCAGTTATCTTCATAAGTTTTACGAATAGGAACAGAATCAGTATGACCTTCAATATTTACATTTATATCGGGATTAGCATTTAATACACCTGCAAGTTTACCCAACGCTTCTTTTCCTTTCTGGTTTACAACCGCGCTTCCCGAAGGGAATAAAAGATTTTCACTAAGGCTTACATACACCTTACCATTTTTTTGTGTTACGGTAAGATCGCTTGCATTAAAGCCACTCAGCGCATCCGTCATTTTCTTTTTTAGTTCATCAGATTTTTGTCTTTGCTGATCAAGCAGTGATTGAAGCTGTGCAAGTTTCTTTTGTTGCTCCTGCAACTCCTGCTGGCTCTTGCTTAACTGGCCCTGGGTAGCAGATGCTTTATTGCTTAACTGTGCATTCTGGTTTTGCAGATCAGCAACGATCTTTTTCTGATCAGCCACTTGTTGCTGCAAGTCTGCAACTGTTGTGTTTAAGCTGCTTACTTTATTTGCTAATTGTGCACTGTCATATTTAAGATAACGCAATGCAACCTGCGATTCAAGGTATTTCTTTTTGCTTACACAACTTAATGTAAACAACATACAAACTGCAACAATAATAAATGCCAGCGGGTTACTATTTTTCATATAAACGATTTGAATTTTTTGTTTTTAAAAATAAGAACAATAAAAGATCATCTTCGATTCAACAGTACAAGAGTGCGACGCAACCTATGCTGAGCAAAGAACTACCGCTGACTTCAAAAAACCATGCCAATACACTAAATATTAACTAAATAATTCCGGTTGTTTGTTATTATCTTCTTCTTTCTTCTCCCATTCCATTTCAACAGACTTACTATAATCCATCAGCTTTGTTCCCACTGCTTTCCAACCCATTACCTCCACCATTTTATTAATTTTGAATTTTGCCCTCCGCACCTGGGAGCCGCGGCCGGTCTGCACTACAAGCAATGGCTCATCAATGGTTGTAACAGTATCAAGAGCGGCGCCTTCTTTTATAAATAAAAATTTACTGTGCAATGTTGTTGTTTCAATTTTGAAACGCTTTACATTATACTGCCCTTTTTCACTATCAAGGTAAACAGCAGTAACGATTTTTTCGGGATTGAATTTTTCAATGAGCAATATTTTATCTGCTTCAAAACGCTGTGTAAGTTCTGTGTCTGTTATTTCATAATTACCATCACTGTAAATAACGAGGATTTTTTCTTCTTCAAAACTTCCAAGATAAGTGCCCTTACTTTCATTATTTAACCTGCCATACACATCATCAAACCAAAGCTTGCGGCCTTCGAGTGTTGACTTTCCTTTTTCTTTAAGTTTTACAGTACGAACAGGATATTTTGTAACCTGGTTACCCATACTGCCACGACCTTTTATTTCGAGTTCTTCAAAATAAAAATCAAATTCTTTATTGCGTGCCGTGCAGTTGGGACTGAGTGTTATTTTTACAACTTCAGCTTCTCCATTCGCATTGGCAGTAAAATATTGCACTTTACTTTTATCACTGCCTTTGGTAAGATCATATTCTTTATCACGTGTAATGCCGGTAACATTGAAACGCTTGGCATAACTGGTTCCAGAATCGCCATCGGTATAGATCATGTTATAAGTAGTACGTTCATCATTCTTCAGAAAAACGGCTGCATGCAAAATGTCTTTACCAATAAATACCTTATCAGCCACTTTCACGATCTTCATAATGCCACGCTTTGTAAAAACGATGATATCATCAAGATCAGAACATTCGCAAAGAAATTCATCTTTCTTTAAACCGGTGCCCACAAAGCCTTCCGAACGGTTCACATAAATTTTTGTATTGGCAATAGCCACCTGTTTTGCCGTGATAGTATCAAAAGGTTTTATTTCTGTTTTACGTTCACGGCCCTTGCCATATTTCTTTAAAAGATTTTCAAAATAAGCAACCGCGTAATCAGTAAGATGCGCCAGGTCATAATTTACCTGCTGAATATCTGCTTCAATGCCTTTTATCTGTTCATTCAGTTCATTAATATCAAGCCTGTAAATTCTTCTTACAGGTTTTTCTGTAAGCTTAATAATGTCTTCCCTTTTAATTTCACGCTTTAATTTCTTTTTGTATGGACCAAATGCTTTATCAATCGCCTCGATCACCTTCTCCCATGTTTCATGTTTCTGCTCAAGCTCCTTATATATTTTTTCTTCAAAGAATATTTTCTCAAGAGATGTATAATGCCACTTGTCTTCTAATTCAGCAAGCTTTATTTCCAGTTCTCTTTTTAAAAGATCTTTGGTATTATCCGCAGAAATACGCAGCAGCTCATGCACACCAAGAAACCGCGGCTTGTTCTCAACGATCACGCAGCAATTCGGTGATATGCTTACTTCACAATCTGTGAAGGCATACAACGCATCGATCGTTATATCAGGTGAAATACCGGCAGCCAGTTCTATTTGTATCTCTACATTTTTAGCGGTGGCATCGGTTACCTTTTTTATTTTGATCTTACCCTGGTCGTTGGCCTTTACAATAGAGTCCATCAATGTGGATGTAGTAACACCATAGGGCACACTCCTGATGATCAATGTTTTCTTATCTGCTTCTTCTATTAAAGCTCTTACACGTATTTTACCGCCGCGTTTGCCTTCATTGTAATTGCCTGCATCCATCATACCACCGGTAAGAAAATCAGGAAACAACTCAAACTTTCTTCCTCTCAAATATTTTATGGAAGCTTCACACAACTCAATAAAATTATGCGGCAATATTTTGGTTGATAAGCCTACTGCAATACCATCGGCGCCTTGTGCCAGTACGAGTGGAAATTTCATGGGCAATACAACAGGCTCCTGTTTACGTCCGTCATAACTCAGTTGCCATTCTGTTGTCTTTGCATTGAATGCAACTTCCAGTGCAAACTTTGATAAACGTGCTTCTATATACCTTGGGGCCGCTGCGTCATCACCGGTTCTTACATCGCCCCAGTTGCCCTGTGTTTCTATCAGCAAGTCTTTTTGTCCCATGTTCACCAGTGCTTCGCCAATACTCGCATCACCATGCGGATGATACTGCATGCTTTGCCCTATGATGTTTGCCACTTTATTAAAACGACCATCATCCATTTCTTTCATTGCATGCAAAATGCGGCGCTGCACAGGTTTTAGCCCATCTTCTATTGCAGGCACAGCACGTTCCAGTATTACATAAGATGCATAATCAAGGAACCATGTTTTATACTGGCCCTGCACGCCGTTTTCGTTTGTAAGATCAATTTCTCTTTTTGTTTCTTTAGCCATCTTTTTTAAGTCAAAAAAGTGAAAGTCAAAGGTGAAAATGATTGCACCAAAGATTTTTTTGTTAATTCATTTTTTTATGATCCCATCTGCATTGCTGCTATTAAACTTTTGTTGCGTCGCACACTTGTACGTTCTGAACTTTGCGGAACATCACGCCTCGTACAACTCCAGCGGCTGGCCATTTGGATCGCGGAAGAATACAAATTTCTTACCTGTTAATTCATCCAACCTT
>Ga0207648_10007532_pt1 | contig 10685 bp, 12 predicted proteins | sample KBSMisM32_FD_184310 | JGI IMG/M metagenome (GOLD analysis project Ga0207648, IMG submission 184310) | Miscanthus rhizosphere microbial communities from Kellogg Biological Station, Michigan, USA - KBS Miscanthus M3-2 (SPAdes) (version 2) | ecosystem: Host-associated > Plants > Roots >... | reverse complement strand
CCGTTACCATGGTTGCAGCGTGGATCAATGCAGACACCGGCGTAGGACCCGCCATCGCATCCGGTAACCAGGTATACAATGGTATCTGTGCACTCTTACCGGTTGCACCGATGAATAATAATAGTGTGATTATTCCCAGGTCGCTTCCGCTGAACTTTCCTTCCTGCGCAAAATTGAATACATCACCATAGTTGATATTTCCAACTTTGGCAATGATCCAGAAGATGGCGATCAAAAAGGCCAGGTCACCAATCCGGTTCATGATAAAGGCCTTATTGGCTGCCTTATTGTATTCATTATTCTTAAACCAGAATCCGATCAATAAATAGGAACACAATCCCACACCTTCCCACCCGATGAACATGATCACATAATTGGCGCCCATCACCAACAGTAACATGGAGAACACAAACAAATTCAGATACGCGAAATATCTTCCAAAATGCTCCGGCTTCTCCTCATGCATGTATGAAGTAGAATACAGATGGATCAAAAATCCTACTCCTGTTATGATCAATAAGAATATGGAAGAAAGTTGGTCAAGCTGAAATGCAAATGGCAATTTGAAGTTGCCAACAGAAATGAAATCGTAATAATTTATCACTGCAGTATTTCCTGCCTTCACCTGCATAAATATCACCAGGCTCATTCCAAACGATAATAGCACAGATCCACAGCCAATGATGCTGACAAGATTTTTGCCCAGCACCTTCCTCCCTAACCCATTAATGAGAAAACCCAGAAGCGGGAAGAGGGGAACCAGGTAAGACAGTTGCATTATATTCTTCATAATACTTGTTCGGTCCCGATAGTTATCGGGATCAAGACCGGGTTAATGTTTTAGCCTGTTCAGGAAATTCACGTCCACTGAATGTATGTTTCTATACATCATCACAATGATCGCCAGTCCCACACTTACTTCAGCCGCTGCAACAACCATGATGAAGAACACAAATAATTGTCCGTCGGTGCCTGCAGTTGTATTTATATTACCCGCCTCAGCAGCTACCCGGAAATGCATTTTGGAAAATGCCACCAGCAATAAATTCACTGCGTTCAACATCAACTCTATGCACATAAAGATGATGATTGCATTACGGCGCGTTAACACACCTGTAATGCCAATACAGAAAAGGGCGATGGACAGAAATATGTAATAATTTATTGGCATTTGGTTTCTTACTTCTATTGATACTGCTATTTACTCTTTACGACCTATCACAACTGCACCCACCATAGCGCTTAAAAACAGGATACTGCTTATTTCAAACGGCACCACATAAGTGCTGAACAATTCTTTTCCAAGATTTTGTATCAGTCCGATATTTCCCTGGTTAAGTAACGCACTCTGACCCTTCACTTCCGTATTTCGCAATGCCGCCACCAGTACCAGCAATAAACAGCCACCTGCAATAGCACCGATAAACTTCACCCAGCGATGTTTTTGCGGTTCGGTATTCTTATTCAAGTTCATGAGCATGATCACAAACAGGAACAACACCATAATGGCACCTGCATATACTATTATATTCACGATAGCCAGGAACTGCGCGTTCAATAATATATAATGGCCGGAAATGGAAAAGAAGGTGAGGATCAACCACAATACACTGTAGACCGGGTTTTTACTGGTAATTACCATCATGGCGCCAAACAACGCCATCACGGAAAGCAGCCAGAATAAAATTTGAGTAATGTTCATCTTATACTTTTCCCAATCCCATCCCAATAGCAATCGGGATCAGGACGGAATGGTTATTGGTTTTACGCTTTTTCCTTTTTTCCATCTGTTGCCCTCTCTCCTCTCGCCTTTGCAAACCCTTCCGGATCTTCAATTGGATGAGGTATCAACAAATCATCTTTCTTATAAATAAATCCTTTTCTTGCGTAGTTGGAAGGTGCAAATGTCTGCGAGAGATAAATTGCATCCTTTGGACAGGCCTCTTCACAATAACCACAAAAAATACAGCGCAGCATATTGATCTCGTATTTGGCTGCGTATTTTTCTTCACGATATAAATGTTCTTCTCCCGGCTGGCGTTCTGCTGCTTCCATGGTAATGGCTTCAGCGGGACAGGCAACGGCACACAACCCACAGGCTGTGCAACGTTCACGGCCTTCTTCATCCCTGTTCAGGATCTGGAGGCCCCGGAATACTTTTGAAAATGATCTCTTTTCTTCGGGATACTGGATCGTTGCCTTGCGTTTAAACAAATGCGAAATAGTGATCAGCATTCCCTTCAGTATATTCCACAGGTAGATCCTTTCCAGCCATGTCATTGGCCTTCTGTCAACCGGTTTCGCTCTCTGTGTTAATTGCACTTTAGGGTATTTAAAATTTTGGCAAATATAGTTTTACTTCTTCAACCACAACACTACTGCTGCGGTGGCTATCATATTAACTAATGCTAACGGAATCAGTGTTTTCCATCCCAGTTTCATCAGTTGATCATAACGGAAACGGGGGATGGTCCAACGTATCCACATAAATACAAATACGAAAAAGAATGCCTTGGCCAGCAACACCGCAAATCCAATTATCGCCAGCAGGTTCTGATCCCATCCAAGGCTTGCTTCATTCACAAATGGGATATCATAACCCCCAAAATAAAGCGTTGACATTACCACCCCACTGATAAACATATTAATGTATTCAGCAAAAAGATAGAATCCCAGTTTCATGGAGGAATATTCCTGGTGATAACCAAAGTTCAATTCATTTTCTGCTTCCGGCAGGTCAAAGGGCGTACGATTACACTCTGCCAGCGCACATACAAAGAATACCAGGAAGCCTATTGGCTGTACCCAGATATGCCAGCTCTTCAATCCACCCCATCCGCCATTCACCTGGTCTGCTACAATACTGCTCATTCTCAGATCACCTACCAGCATCAGTAACGCGATCAATGCAAGTCCCATTGGCAATTCATAAGAAACCATTTGGGATGCACCACGCACTGCCGCCAGTAATGAGAATTTATTATTGGAAGCCCATCCACCGATCATAATACCATAAACACCTAAACTAACCACACCAAATATGTAAAGGATACCAATATTGATATCTGCTATCTGAAGTGATATATCTCTTCCGAATAAATGCAAAGAAGTACTCCAGGGAATAACTGCACTAGTCAGCAATGCTGTGATCATTGCCAGGCAGGGTCCCAGTATGAACAGGAATTTGGATGATATTAATGGAATGATCTCTTCCTTAAAGAATAATTTACCTCCATCTGCCAGCGGTTGAAATATTCCGAAAGGTCCGGCCCTGTTTGGCCCAATCCTGTCCTGCAACCAGGCCGCTACTTTTCTTTCTCCATATGTGGCATACATTGCTACTACCATTGATAAGGAAACGATCAATCCTACCAACAGGAATTTCTCCAGTATCAATGCCCAATCAATAGCCAACAGATATACATTCATGCTCAGGAGAGTTTTTTAGTTTTTTCATACGTGGCCGATGTAGGCGCTCCTTTCACTTCACTCAAATCCACCTTGGGATCATTCACATCACTTATGGCATGGATATCCATTAATAATTTCGGATCCCTTCCGCCCATTACCTCTGCAATGGTCTCCTGTGGTCTTGTTGCGCCCACATAATGATTGGCGCTGATCACAGAATGCCTTGCTATTTTGGTTGGGCCTTCAATCACCCAATCAGACATTTTCTTTTTATCAAAGCGGCAGGTATTGCAGATCCAGCCGGGTTTGCCATCAAAGCTTTGTACCTCGCCAAATTGATCCTTGCGGGATGTAACTCGCAACACTTCATCACCACGGTTCCATAAGGTCACTTTACCACAGCAGGTGGGACAATCTCGGTGCGCATCCACTGGTTTGGTAAACCATACACGATTCTTGAACCGGAACGTTTTATCAGTTAATGCTCCCACCGGGCATACATCGATCATGTTTCCGCTGAAATCATTTTCGATGGCTTTGGATATATAAGTTGATATCTCTGCATGGTCTCCACGATCCAGTATTCCATGCACACGTGAATTTGTCAATTGATCAGCCACATACGTGCAACGATAGCAGAGTATGCAGCGTGTCATGTGCAATTGTATATAGGGGCCGATGTCTTCTTTTTCAAATGTGCGGCGACGGAACTCATACCGGGTTCCTTCCTTGCCATGTTCATAGCTGAGGTCCTGCAAATGACATTCACCGGCCTGGTCGCAGATTGGGCAATCCAGTGGGTGATTGATCAATAAAAATTCAACCACACCTGCTCTTGCATCCAGTACCTTATCACTTGTGATATTCTTCACCTCCATTCCATCCATTACCGTGGTACGGCAGCTGGCAACCAGTTTGGGCATTGGTCGGGGATCTTTCTCAGACCCCTTTGATACTTCCACCAGGCAGGTACGGCATTTACCACCACTGCCTTCCAGTTTGCTGTAAAAGCACATAGCGGGTGGAGTAACATCACCACCAATTCTGCGGGCAGCCATCAGAATAGATGTGCCCGGCTCGACTTCAATGGTAATGTTGTCGATCGTTACTTTAAATAATGGTTTCTTTTCTTCTGCCATAATATTAATTCTAAGGCAATGGTCAAAAACTGTTACCTGTTACGCTGGTACGGTCAATGCATCCGCATAATGCGCCAGTCCATAATTTCTACGCTGACTTTCATCAGGATTCAGCACATGCCATTCAAACTCATCACGGAAATGACGGATGGCTGCAGCTACCGGCCAGGCAGCAGCATCACCCAATGGACAAATAGTATTTCCTTCAATCTTGCGCTGAATATCCCAAAGCAGGTCTATATCACTCATCTTTCCTTTGCCCTTATCGATATTCAATAATATTTTTTCCATCCAGCCTGTTCCTTCGCGGCAGGGTGAACATTGTCCACAGCTTTCATGGCGGTAGAAACGGGCCAATGTATAAGTATGCTTCACCACGCACTGGTCTTCATCCAGTACAATGAAACCACCTGATCCCATCATGGAACCAGTGGCAAAGCCTCCATCTGCAAGACCTTCATACGTCATCATTCTCTTTTCTCCCTTTGCTGTCTTCAATAAAAGATTGGCAGGAAGAATGGGAACCGATGATCCACCCGGTATACAGGCTTTTAATTTCTTTCCGTTGGCGATACCACCACAATATTCATCACTGTAAATAAATTCTTCTACTGAGATGGTCATATCGATCTCGTAAACACCGGGCTTGTTGATATTGCCACAACTGGAGATCAGTTTGGTGCCAGTACTTTTTCCGATCCCGATCTTCGCGTATTCTTCCCCACCGTCATTTATGATCGGAACTACAGCAGCAATGGTCTCAACATTATTAACAACAGTAGGACAATCCCACACTCCTTTCACTGCAGGGAATGGCGGTTTGATACGGGGATTACCTCTTTTACCTTCCAGCGATTCAATCAATGCTGTTTCTTCCCCACAGATATAAGCACCCGCTCCGCGATGTACATATATTTCACAATCGAATCCACTGCCCTGGATGTTTTTTCCAAGGAATCCATTATTCTTTGCTTCCTGTATTGCCTGTTCCAGTATATCCACGATCCAGGCATATTCTCCACGTATATAGATGTAGGAAACTTTGCTGCCGAGTGCAAAACTGGAAACGATCATTCCTTCAATCAACAAGTGAGGAATGAACTCCATCAGGTACCGGTCTTTAAATGTTCCGGGTTCTGATTCATCCGCATTCACCACCAGGTAACGGGGCACACCTTCCGGTTTTGCCAGGAAACTCCACTTCATACCTGTAGGGAAACCTGCTCCTCCTCTACCACGCAAGCCACTTTTCTTTACCTCTTCAGTGATTGCATCAGGGCTCATGGTCTTCAATGCCTTCTCCACACTGCGATAACCACCTTCGCGGCGATAAACATCGTAGGACCTGATGTTTTCAACATGTGCTTTATCTAATAATAATTTTCTACCCATCTTTCCATTATTTCATATATGGTGGTTTGAATCCCTGTCTGGAAAACAATATCCACCGGGTTCCTTTCTTTACCCAAACCTCCAGAACCTTAAGGTGATTTTCGCTTTTGACACCGCTATTGGTTGCAACATACACACCATTAAAACGAACACTTGCCATATTACCATTCATTGTTACAGAAACACTGTCTTCCGTAATAGACTGATAGCTGAGACGACCGGATTCATAATCCGCAGTCATATCAGTCTTATTCTGTATCCACCCATTACTATGGCCATAGCTCAGGGATTTATCAGTCTGCTGGATGATGGAGACCTTATTATGCTGCACGAGGGCCTGGTGAAATTCTTTACTGGCTTTTATTACTTTGGCTTCTTCTGTTTGCGCACCGGCAACAACAAAAGAGCAGAGAACCAGGAGCGTAAAAATTGTCTTCACGTATTATGTGTATTAATTGTTTTTTTCTGCGTTTCTCCTGCACTCATCAATGATGGTATCTACTTTTTCTTTGGTCAGATGTTCACGAAAGGTTTTGCCCATCTGCATCATGGGGGCATAACCGCAGGCACCCAGGCATTCTACCGTTTTCAGCGTAAACAAGCCATCTTTGGTTGTTTCACCTGGTTTGATACCCAGCTTCTCATAGATATAATGTATGATATCATCACTTCCTCTCAGCATGCAGGGCCCGGTCTGGCATACTTCAAACATATACCTGCCCACGGGTTTCAGATTATACATGCTATAGAAAGTGGCTACTTCATATACTTCAATTGGATCCAGCTTCAGCAACCCGGCCACATAATCCATTACCGGCACATCAAGCCAGCCACCAAATTCCTGCTGAGCCAAATGCAATACCGGCAATAAAGCGCTCTTTTGCTTACCCGCCGGATAGCGGGAAACGATCTGATCTACTTCCTTTAATTTATGTTCTGAAAACTGCATATTAAAAATTCAAAAGCCAAAACTGTCCGTTTTTTTAATTTTTACTTTTTACTTTCTCAAGCGTCCATTTCGCCCGCTATCAGATTTAAACTGCTCATTACTATAATCGCATCACTTAACATGGCTCCCTTTGTCAGTTCTTCATACGCCTGGTAATACACAAAACAGGGACGACGGAAATGAAGCCTGTACGGCGTTCTGCCACCATCACTGATGAAATAGAATCCAAGTTCACCATTAGCACCTTCCACTGATTGATATACTTCACCTGGGGGCATATCAATCTCTCCCATGATTATCTTGAAATGCCAGATCAATGCTTCCATCTTGGTATAAACATCTTCCTTGGGAGGCAGATAATATTCAGGAACATCGGCATGATATATCTCCGCTTCAGCACCTTTGAATTCCTGTACCTTCTTATATGCCTGTTCAAGCAGGCTCATGGATTGCCATATTTCTTCATTACGTACCAGGAAACGATCATAGCAGTCTCCTGTTGTGCCTACAGGCACCGTAAACTGGAAATCTTCATAACTGCTATAGGGAGAATGTATGCGCACATCATAATCAACACCAGCTGCACGAAGATTGGGTCCTGTAAATCCATAATTCAATGCCCGCTCTGCACTGATGGGGCCTGCACCAATGGTGCGTTCCATGAATATGCGGTTGCGGTTGAACAGGTTCTCGAATTCTTTCCAGACTTTGGGAAACTCTTTGAGGAATTTTTCCAGTTTCTGAAAAGCAATATCATTGAAGTTCCTTTCAAATCCGCCGATACGTCCAATATTGGTAGTCAGTCTTGATCCACAAACTTCTTCATAGATCTCATAGATCAGTTCGCGATACTGCATCACATACAGGAATCCTGTATAGGCACCACTATCAACACCAACAATAGAATTACAAATAAGATGATCAGATATCCGCGCCAGCTCCATAATAATGATCCGGAGATAATCCACCCGCTTTGGTGTTTTTACACCCAGCAATTTTTCGCAGGTGATATGCCAGCCCATATTATTGATAGGAGAAGAGCAATAATTCAGTCGATCTGTAAGCGGAGTGATCTGGTATAATGGTCTGCGTTCAGCAATCTTTTCAAATGCACGGTGGATATAACCAATTGTTTGTTCTGTAGAAACAATACGCTCACCATCCAGTTCCAGGATATTCTGCATCACACCATGCGTGGCCGGGTGCGTGGGACCCAGGTTCAGCGTGGTAGTGGTTTTTTCTATGCTTCCTTCCGGTAATTTGATATGCTGTTCTGACATTCTTGGATTTTTGGTCCGCCGCGGCGGATCATACTATATTATCTCCAACATTTGTTTTATGTGACTCTATTAATGTACCGTGGTCCGTTTTCTCTGTTCCAAATCCAACGGTACCACCCCTGCCGAACATTTCATCATCTTTATCAATACGGCTCTGATCTTCCAGGGGGTATTGCTTGCGTAATGGGAAATAATCCATTTCATCCACATTTAATATCCGTTTCAGGTTAGGATGACCTACAAAATTTACCCCGTAAAAATCATAAGTTTCCCTTTCCATCCAGTTGGCGGTTGAGAACAACCCGGTTGCAGTATAAACATCAGGCTTATTGATATCGGTATAAACCTTGTACCGGATCCGGATATTATCCTCCAGGTTGTGCAGATGATAAACAACAGCGAGTTCATTGCCTGGCTTATCAGGATAATGAACGGCGCATAGATCAGTGAGGAACCGGAACCTCAACTCTTCATCATCAAAAAGAAAGTTGAGTACTTTCAGGTTGATCTCTTTTGGACTTTCGAATGTGAGCATGCCGTATGGCTCTGTGAACGCGCTAACCTGCTCACCAAATTTTTCAGTTAGTCGCTGTTTAATATGTTCGTTTGTCAGGGACATTAATTTTGGCCACTCCGATAGTGATCGGAGCACGCTGTTTAAATTTTCCTGCATTACTGTATGCCGTAGCTATCCAGTAATGCCTTGTATTGTGGACTGTTTCTTCTTCTTAAACTTTCTTTACCTACCAGGTCCTGTATCCTCATCACACCATCAATAATTGCTTCAGGGCGTGGAGGACATCCGGGCACATAAACATCTACCGGCACAACCTGGTCGATCCCCTGCAATACACTGTAAGTATCAAAAATTCCTCCGCTGCTGGCGCAGGCGCCAACGGCAATCACCCAGCGGGGTTCTGCCATCTGGAGATAAACCTGTTTTACAACAGGACCCATTTTCTTGGCGATGGTTCCCATCACCATGAGCAGATCACACTGACGCGGAGAAAAACCTACACGCTCACTGCCAAAACGCGCAAGATCATAGTGAGATCCCATGGTGGCCATGAATTCAATTCCACAGCAGGATGTGGCAAATGGAAGGGGCCAGATGGAATTCTTCCTGGCCAGACCAATAACACTGTTCAGGGATGTGGCAAAAAAACCTTCACCCTGGTGACCTTCAGGCATATCAGCGAGGCTGATATCCTTTTCTAAAGGTTTGTTGTTGATATTATATGATACGGGACGAGCCATAATTTTCAAGATTTAATCCCGATAACTATCGGGACCATATTATAACACCTGCACCTAACGTATGTTCTTGCGAGTTAGTATTTTAACCCTTCAATTCATCACATTTTGAATCCTAATCTTCCCACTTCAAAGCTCCTTTTTTAATTATATAAATAAATCCGCATAGGAAGAAGGCCACGAACAGCAAAACGGCCCAAAAACCGCTCCAACCCAGCTCTTTGAAATTAACCGCGTAAGGATAGAAGAAGATCACTTCCACATCAAATAGCACAAACAGGATGGCAGTAAGGAAATATTTAATGGCTATGGGCTGACGGGCGTCACCATGGGTTTCAATTCCACTGGCAAAAGTCTGTAATTTATCAGTTGTTTTGCGCCTGGGGCCGAGGAGGTGCGTGAGGACCATTAAAAGGACTACTAATCCAACAGCAAATATTACCTGTATAGCTACCGGCAGATAGGAGCTGGCATCGGATGTGGATGGATTTACCTGGAGTAAATGAATCATAATTTCTTACTCTACCGGCAAAAATAAGTCAGCAACCCCATTATTGAAAGAATTTCTGAAAGCATTCAAAATAAAAAAGCTGTCCGTCTGGAACGAACAGCTTTCGTATTAATTCTTCGAAAATTTTCTTATTACTTAGTTGCCGGTTTCTTTGGCTTTGTGGCAGGTGGCTGCGTCTCCGGTCTGGGCCTTGTTGTTGCGGGTTGCTGCGTACGCTGAGGTGGTCTTGACAACCGTTCTATATTCTGGTCAATTTGCTGCAGTATGGCAGGATCTCTTGTAAATGTCTTCATCATTTGCAGGAATTCGAGCGCCTTTGTCTTATCCTTATCCTGGTAATAAGTGGCTAAAAAATAAGCAGTAGACGCTAATGATTTCCAATATTTGGCAGTATCCTTTTGACCAAATTCATTCCATTTTAGTGCCGCCGGAACAGCTATGCTGTCTTTCTTGACTGTATCTATCAAAATTGCAGTGTTATACTTCCATTCATAGCCGAATTGCTGATCGGGGAATTTTTGCTGAATTGTATCAAAAATATTGTAAGCCTTCATTATTTGGCCATAATCTCTTGTTCTGTAAAGTGCCAGGCCCGTACTAAAATAGTCATTGATGTTCTTATTAGGCTTGATATCAAGTATCATCTGGCGAAGCTGAGCTTCTTTATCATTTTGTTTTCTGGCAGCAAAAAAATCTGCACCTGTTTTCAAAAGATCAAGTTTGTTATCTATTGATGTATCTGCTTTAAT
>Ga0207648_10007529_pt1 | contig 10689 bp, 5 predicted proteins | sample KBSMisM32_FD_184310 | JGI IMG/M metagenome (GOLD analysis project Ga0207648, IMG submission 184310) | Miscanthus rhizosphere microbial communities from Kellogg Biological Station, Michigan, USA - KBS Miscanthus M3-2 (SPAdes) (version 2) | ecosystem: Host-associated > Plants > Roots > Rhizosphere... | reverse complement strand
GATCCACTTCCGAGGCCTGCTCCTCGATCGACAGGTTCTTGTGGATCACGCCGAGGCCGCCCTGCTGCGCCATCGCGATCGCGAGCCGCGATTCGGTGACGGTATCCATCGCCGCGCTGAGCAGCGGCACCGCCAGCCGGATGTTGCGCGTCAGCCGGGTCGAGACGTCGACCTGGGTCGGCACCACGTCCGAGTGGCGCGGCACGAGCAGGACGTCGTCGAAGGTGAGGGCGGTGGCGAGGCCGGATTCGATGGAGAGCAGGGTGGGCAGTTCGGTCTTCAGTTCCATGGGCCCTTTCTACGCCGCCGCTCCGTGGCATTTCTTGTATTTCTTGCCGCTGCCGCACGGGCACGGATCGTTGCGTCCGACCTTGGGCTCGTCGCGCCGCACCGTCTTCGGCACCGCGTCGTCGCCGCCGACGCGCGCCGGCTGCTGGTGGCGTGACGGCCCGAACGGATCCGCCTGCGCCGCCGCCGGGGCGCGCGCGCCGGCGAGCGCCGACTGCGCCTGCAGCTCCGCCGACGGATCGTTGAGGATGAGCGGCGCCCGGCGCGGCGCCTGCCGGCGCGGCGCGGCAATCGACGGTCCGCTCTCGGCCTCGACCACCGGGCGGAGGTGCCAGAGCCAGCGGACAATCTCCTCGTCGACCCGCTCTTTCATCGCCTGGAACAGCTGGAAGCTTTCCTTCTTGTACTCGACCAGCGGATCGCGCTGGCCGTAGCCGCGCAGGCCGATGCCTTCCTTGAGATGGTCGAGGCTGTAGAGGTGATCCTTCCACTGGCCGTCGACGATCTGCAGCATGATGTCGCGCGCGACGCGGTCGAGGACCTCGCGGCTGACCTGCTTTTCCTTCTCCTCGTAGGAGGCGACAATCGCGTCCCAGAGCGCGTCGCGAATCTCCGGCGACGTGCGGTCGCTGAAGTCGAGTGCGTTGGCGTCGACGGCGAAGATCCGCTCGACCTCGCGCTTCAACGCATCGAGATCCCACGACTCGAAGTCGGCCTGGCGCGGCGCGTACATCTCGACGACGGCGTCGAGGATGTCCTCGGCGAGGTCCATCAGGTACTCGCGGGTCCCGAGCTCGACCTCTTCGCCTTCCTCGTCCTGCAGCCGGATCTTGCCCTCGAGAATCTGCCGCCGCAGCGCGTAGATGTTCTCGCGCTGCTTGTTCATCACGTCGTCGTACTCGAGCAGGTGCTTGCGGACCGAGAAGTTCTGCGCCTCGACCTGTTTCTGGGCGCGCTCGATCGCGCGCGTGACCATGCCGTGCTCGATCGGCACCCCTTCTTCCATCCCCAGCTTCTGCATCAGGCCGGAGATGCGGTCGGAGCCGAAGATCCGCATCAGGTCGTCCTCGAGCGACAGGTAGAAGCGCGAGGCCCCGGGGTCGCCCTGGCGGCCGGCGCGGCCGCGCAGCTGGTTGTCGATGCGCCTCGCCTCGTGCCGCTCGGTGGCGACGATGTGCAGGCCGCCGAGGGCAATCACCTCGTCGTGCTCCTGGTCGGTCTGCCGCTTGAAGTGCTCGAAGATGCGCTGATAGTCCGCCTTGGGCACGCGGTAGAACGCGTCGAGGTGGAAGAAGTAGACGAACTGCTCGTCCTCGACGAAGCGCTCTTCGCCCTTCGGCAGGCGCTCGGCGATGTTCTCGGCCAGCGTCTGCTGCCGCGCCATGAACTCGGGATTGCCGCCGAGCAGGATGTCGGTGCCGCGGCCGGCCATGTTGGTGGCGATCGTCACCGAACCCTTGCGCCCGGCCTGGGCGACGAACTCGGCTTCCTGCGCGTGGTACTTGGCGTTGAGCACGACGTGCTTGTCGACGCCGCCGCCGGTGGTCGTCCCGCGCTTCAGGCCGCGGCGATCGAGCATGCCCGACAGCTTCTCCGACTTCTCGATCGACACCGTGCCGACCAGCACCGGCCGCCCCTTGGCGTGCTCCTCGATGATCTCGGTGACGATCGCGTCCCACTTCTCCTTCTCGGTGCGGTAGACCAGATCGGGATTCTCGACCCGGCGCAGCGGGCGGTTCGGCGGGATGACGACGACGTCGAGCTTGTAGATCTTGTTGAACTCTTCGGCCTCGGTGTCGGCGGTGCCGGTCATGCCGGCGAGCTTGCCGTACTTGCGGAAGTAGTTCTGGAAGGTGACGGTGGCGAGCGTCTGGTTCTCGCGCTCGATCTTCACCTTCTCCTTCGCTTCCACCGCCTGGTGCAGGCCGTCGCTCCAGCGCCGCCCCGGCATCAGGCGGCCGGTGAACTCGTCGACGATCACCACCTCGCCGTCCTTCACCATGTAGTCGACGTCGCGGTGGAACAGCGCGTGCGCGCGCAGCGCCTGGTTGATGTGATGCAGCAGCGGCATGTTCGCCGGGTCGTAGAGGCCGCCGGTCTGGAGCCGGTGCGCGAGCATCTGCTCGGCCTTGGCCATGCCGCTCTCGGTCAGCGTGATCGTCTTGTGCTTCTCGTCCTTGATGTAGTCGCCGGTGGCTTCGAGCGCCTCGCGATCCTCGGCCTTGGTATCGCCGTGCGTGACGGCGCCCATCTTGAGCCGCGGGATGATGCGGTCGACCTCGTAATAGAGGTCGGTCGATTCCTCGGCGGGGCCCGAGATGATCAGCGGCGTGCGCGCCTCGTCGATCAGGATGCTGTCGACTTCGTCGACAATCGCGAAGTGATGCGAGCGCTGGACGTAGTGCGCCAGCTCGAACTTCATGTTGTCGCGCAGGTAATCGAAGCCGAACTCGTTGTTGGTGCCGTAGGTGATGTCAGCGGCGTAGGCGACCTGCCGCTCGGCATCGTTGAGGTCGTGCTGGATCACGCCAACCGTCATGCCGAGGAAGCGGTAGATCCGGCCCATCCACTCGGAGTCGCGGCGGGCGAGGTAGTCGTTGACGGTGACGACGTGGACGCCTTTGCCTTCGAGCGCGTTGAGATACGCGGGCAGCGTCGCGACCAGCGTCTTGCCCTCGCCGGTCTTCATCTCGGCGATCTTGCCCTTGTGGAGCACCGCACCGCCGATGAGCTGCACGTCGAAGTGCCGCATGTTCAACACGCGGCGTCCCGCCTCGCGGACGACCGCGAAGGCCTCGGCCATCAGGTCGTCGAGCGTTTCACCGTTGGCCAGCCGCTGCCGGAACTCGGCCGTCTTGGCGCGGAGCTGTTGCTCGGACAGCGACTTGATGGCCGGCTCGAAGGCGTTGACCGCGGTCACGATCGGGCGCAGGCGTTTGAGTTCGCGATCGTTCTGGGTACCGACGACTTTGGCGAGAAGGGTGTCGAGCATCAGGGGAGAGGGATAATCGGCAATTGTACGTGAAAACCGCCTTCGCTCGCTCGAAACGCGCGCGAGCGACGCGGCAAGCGGCCGCCTTGACGATTGGCTGCTCGGCGTCCGGTCCGGTTTAGCGAGCTGCGGGCTGCGTGAGGAGGCGGAGCGGGTTGATCAGCTGACCGTTCGCGAGGATCTCGTAGTGGAGGTGCGAGCCGGTTGCGCGGCCGGTGGCGCCGACGTAGCCGAGCACCGCACCGCGGCGGATGCTCTGGCCGGGCTTCACGGCGAACGCGCTCAGGTGGCCGTATCTCGTCGTCAACCCGAAGCCGTGCTGGACGACGACGAAGTTGCCGTATTCGCCGGTGTAGGCGGCTGATTCGATGCGGCCGTCGGCGGTGGCGTACACCGGCTGGCCTTTATCGGTCGAGATGTCGAGCCCCTGGTGGAACGCCGGCTCGCCGCTGAACGGATCGCTGCGGCCGCCGAAGGTGCCGGTGAGCCAGCCGTGCGCCGGCCAGATCGACGGCGTCGCGTTGGCGAGCGCTTCCTGGCGCTCGACGTCGCGGCGAACGTAGAGCAGTCGGTTCTCGAGGCCGCGGAGCAGATCGCGCAGCGCGCCGAACGTGTTCTCGGGCGTGGCCATCGCCGCCGCGGCGATGTCGGCGATCGCGGAGTTCGATGGCGACGTGCCGCCTGTTGCGCGCGCCTTGACCACGGCGGGCAGCTTCTGCATCGCGCGCGCCTGCGCCGGATCGAGCTGCGAGCGCGCGCCGAGATCGTTGATGACGGTTTCGAGCGATTGAATCTGCGAGGTGAGCTCGCCGGTGGCGGCGCGGTAGCTGCCGTTCTCGACCTGAAGCAGCGTGTTGGCGGCGCGGAGCTGATCCATCTCGGTGCGCGCGCTCCACTTGGCGCCGAGCCCCATCAGCACCGGCAGCGCGAGCACGGCGAGGCAGCCGAGCACGGTTGAACGGAGGTTGACCGTGAGCTGGCGCATGACGCCGCTCGACCGATCCGCGATCACAACCGTGTAACGACGCGCGCTCATAGCCTCCCGAGATGCGCCCGGCCTGGGCGCGGGTATCGACTTGGTCTTGAAGGGGTTGGGCCCGTCAGACGGCGCCCCGAAAGCTCGGAAACTCTATCACACGCGCCATTCGCACCCAACACTTTCGTGGGGCGGCGAAAGTCGCGCGAAAATCAAGCGTTCGCGCTACTATGCGCGGACACCCTCTTTATCGGACGCATATGAGCTGGAATCCACGCGCTGCGCTGGCGGCGATCGCGCTCGGCGGCCTGGCCGCCATCTCGACCGTTTCGGCGCAGGAGATCACGACCAGGGACCTGCTCGACGGGCTCATCAATCCCGCCCGCTGGCTGACCCATTCGGGCGACTACGCCGGTCATCGCTTCAGCCCGCTCAAGGAGATCACGCCGGCCAACGCCAATCAGCTCGCCGCGCAGTGGACGTTTCAGACCGGCGTCAACAACAAGTTCGAGGCGACGCCGATTGTCGTCGACGGCACGCTCTACGTCACCGGCGCGCTGAACCATGCGTGGGCGATCGATGGACGCACGGGGAAGCAGCTGTGGCGCTACCAGCGCACGCTGCCGCAAGGACTGAAGGTCTGCTGCGGTCTCGTCAATCGCGGCTTCGCGATTTACGGCGATCGGCTGTTCATGGTGACGCTCGACGCGCACCTGGTGGCGCTCGAGGCGAAGACCGGCAAGGTCGTGTTCGACGTCGAGATGGCGACGGTGAAGGACGGGTTCGCCGCCACCGGCGCGCCGCTGGTCGTGAAAGGAAAAGTGATTGTCGGCGTCGCCGGCGGCGAGTTCGCGAACCGCGGCTTCATCGATGCGTACGATCCGCAGAGCGGCCAGCGCCTGTGGCGCTTCTACACGATTCCGGCGCCGGGCGAAGCGGGCAGCGACACCTGGCAGGGCGACATCTGGCAGCGCGGCGGCGCGCCGACGTGGCTCACCGGCACCTACGACCCGGCGTTGAACCTGCTCTACTGGGGCACCGGCAATCCGAACCCGGACTGGGATGGCGAGAGCCGTCCGGGCGCCAATCTCTACACCGATTCGCTCCTCGCGCTGGATCCGGATACCGGCACGTTGAAGTGGCATTTCCAGTACACGCCACACGACACGCACGACTGGGACGCGAACGAAGTGCCGGTGCTCGCCGATCTCACGATCGGCGGCCGGCCGCGCAAGGTCGTGATGATGGCGAACCGCAACGGGTTCTTCTACGTGAACGACCGCGCGACCGGCGAGTTCCTGCTCGCCAGGCCGTTTGTCAACACGACGTGGGCCAAGGAGATTGCGCCGGACGGCACGCCGCGTGTCCTGCCGAATAGCGATCCGACCGACGCGGGCACCATCACCTGCCCCGACTGGTACGGCGGCACCAACTTCATGTCGCCGTCGTACGACGCCGCGCGCCGGCTGTTTTTCGTCACCGCGCGCGAAACGTGCGCCCGCTTCGCGCGGCGTCCGCCGCCGCCGAACGCGGCGCTCGGCGATCGCACGATGGGCGGCACCGTGTCGCTCGTCCCCGAGCCGAAGCGCTACGGCGCGCTGCGCGCGCTCGATCCGGCGACCGGCGAACGCAAGTGGGAAATCACCTACGACGATGCGGGGTGGGCGGGGGTGCTGGCGACGGCGGGCGGCGTCGTCTTCAGCGGCGATCACGACGGGACGTTCTTCGCCGCCGACTCGCAGACCGGACGCAAGCTGTTCGAGTACCAGACCGGCGCGCCGATCTTCGCGCCGCCGACCAGCTATGCGATCGATGGACGGCAGTATGTGGTGATCCCGTCCGGCGCGAACCTGACGGCGTTCGCGGTGCCGGCTGCACCGGCGCGCGCGCCGCGGACGGCGCCGGGGAAGGGCAGGTAGGGCGGGTCGGGCAGGTGGGGTTGGGCAGGTCGGGCAGGTGAGGCCGGTGGGCTTCGGACTTAGGGCGTCCCTTCAGGGGCCGTAGTGAGGAGTTTCGCGTGCGCGTACAGGCGTTGGCTTTTGCAGTGATCGTCGCCGCGGCCGCAGGCGCGATGCCGCAGCGGACGTCGGCGCTCGGCAAGCCGGGGCTGACGGCGGTGCCGTGCCCGCAGCAGGAATGGCAGCCCGGCGACGCGCCCTTCGAGGCGCTGCCTGGCGCCAAGGTGCAGTTCGGCAAGTACGACGGCGGCCTGTACCGCATCGAAATCCCCGACGCGTGGAACGGCGAGCTGGTGCTGTTCGCGCACGGGTTCGTGCCGAACGCGGGCGCGCAGGGCGCCGTGCTGCGCGTCGGCGTGCACCGGTTCCGCGAGCACCTCGTGACGGGAGGGTTCGCGTGGGCCGCCTCGAGCTATCGCTGCAACGGCTATGTGCCGGGGCAGGGGCTGCTCGATACGATGGCGCTGGTCGATCTGTTCAAGCAGGCAAACGGCGGCCGCGCGCCGCAGCGCACCTATCTGACCGGCGAATCGATGGGCGGCCACGTCACGCTGCTCGGCATGCAGGAGTTTCCGACGGCGTTCGCCGGCGGCCTGGCGATGTGCCCGGCCGGGCCGGAGCTGTTCGACTACTTCGCGGCGATGAGCGCCGCCGCCGAAGTCGTCACCGGCGTGCAGTTCCACGCCGAGACGCTGCAGCAGGACACGGCGAAGATGGTGGAGATCGTCGGCAAGCCGCCCGACTACACCGACAAAGGGCGGCAGCTGGCGAGCATCGAGGTGCAGATGAGCGGCGGCCCGCGGCCGTTCGCCGCGGAAGGGTTGGCGACGCGCTTCCTCGCGAACTTCGCGACCAGCCCCGCCGCGCTCACCGGCAGCACGACGCCGCTCAACCGCGCGATCGACACGGCGCATTTCCAGTACAGGATCGACGACGGGCTCGGCCTCAGTGCCGCTGCGCTCAACACCGCCGCGCGCCGCAAGAGCGGCGATGTCGAGATGCGCGGGCCAGCGAGCCGGTACGAAGAAGTCGCGCAATTCGACGGCCGGATCGAGCGCCCGGTGCTCACCATGCACGGCACCGGCGATCTCTACGTGCCGATCTTCCTCGAGCAGACGCTGAAGCGCACGGTGGCGTCGGCCGGCAACGAGCGACTGCTCGTGCAGCGTGTCTATCGCATCGGCGCGCACTGCCAGTTCAGCCAGCCGGAGATGACGCGCGCGTTCGACGATCTGGTGAAGTGGGTCCGCGAAGGCAAAAAGCCGGAGGGCGATGAGGTCATCGGCGACTTGAGCAACGCCGGGATGAAGTTCACCGAGCCGCTGCGTCCCGGCGATCCCGGCGGTATCCGAGTTGTGCCGATGACCAGGCAATAGCCGACCAGCTGGGGGAACGCGAAGCCCGCAAAGGCCGCAGAGCAAGATATCGCCGCTCAAAGCATGCGGTACTGCAGCGCCTCGCCGATCGCGTCGGCGGTGATCTCGTCCTCGCCCTCGAGATCGGCGATCGTGCGCGCCACCTTGCGGACGCGATCGTAGCCGCGCGCGCTGAGCGTCATCCGCACCGCGGCGGCACGCAGGACGCGCAGCGCCGGCGGCGACAGCGCGCAGTAGGTGGTCATCAATCGCGGCGTCAGCTCGGCGTTGGTGAGCAGCGCGTCGCCGGCGAGGCGCTGTGCCTGCCGCTCGCGCGCGGCAACCACGCGCGCGCGGATCGCCGCGGAGGGCTCGCCGCAGCCGTCGCTCATCGCTTCGATCGGCAGCGCGGCGACTTCGACGGTCAGGTCGAGGCGATCGCGCAGCGGCCCCGACAGCTTGCCGCGATAGTGCGCCACCTGCTGCGGCGTGCAGCGGCACTCGCGCTGCGGATCGCCGGCAAACCCGCACGGGCACGGGTTCATCGCCCCCACCAGCATGAAGCGCGCGGGAAAGGCCGTCGTCCTCGCCGCGCGCGCGATCATGACCCGTCCTTCCTCGAGCGGTTGACGCAGCACCTCCAGCACGTGGCGGCCGAACTCGAGCATCTCGTCGAGGAAGAGCACGCCGTGGTGCGCGAGGCTGACCTCGCCGGGACGCGGAATCGATCCGCCGCCAACCAGCGCCGCGTTCGAGATCGTGTGATGCGGCGCGCGGAAGGGTCGATCGCGGATCAGCCCGCTGCCGGCCGGCAGCACGCCGGCCACGGAATGAACGGCGGTGACGTCGAGCGCTTCTTCGGCGCCGAGCGGCGGCAGGATGCCGGGCAGCCGCCGCGCCATCATCGTCTTGCCCGCGCCGGGCGGGCCGACGAGCAGCAGGTTGTGGCCGCCGGCGGCGGCGACTTCGAGCGCGCGGCGCGCGAGCGTCTGGCCGCGGACCTCGGCGAGATCGAACGGGGCGGATAGGGCAGGTGGGGCGGGTAGGGCGGACTGGTGAGTCGACGGAGCAGGCAGGGCAGGGATGCGTTCGCCATTCAAGGCTCGCACCGCGTCGGCGAGCGACGACACTGCGAGCACTTGCAGGCCGTCAACGATCCCCGCTTCGTTGGCGTTGGCCGTCGGCATCAGCACGCCCGCCATCCCGTCGCGGCGCGCCGCCACCGCGATCGGCAGCACACCGCGCGTCGCGTGTACCGATCCGTCGAGCGAGAGTTCGCCGAGCAGCACCATGTCGGCAATGTGCCGGCGCTCGACGACGCCGGACGCGGCGAGGATGCCGAGGGCGATCGGCAGATCGAACGACGTCCCCGCCTTGCGAAGATCGGCGGGCGAGAGGTTCACGGTGATGCGATGCGGCGGGTACTCGAATCCCGAGTTGCGGATCGCCAGGCGCACGCGCTCGCGGCTCTCGCGAACCGTCGTGTCGGGCAAGCCGACCATTCTGAACGACGGCAAGCCGAACGACACGTCGACCTCGACATGGACCGGGCAGGCCTCCACGCCGTACACGGCAGCCGTCCGCAAGCTGGCGAGCATCGGCTCAACAGCAGTGCAAGCCGGGTCCCGAAACATCTGGCGTGTGTTTTCAATGACTTAGGAGCATAATGTCGCGCCGCATCGCAGAAAATGCGACGGCTCGCCGTTTAGGCGATCGCAGGGACTGATCAACTCGAGCCGACGCGCCGATACTCCAAGTGCGCCGCACCTGCGGGAAGCCTCATGAGCTCGCCGTAGGGGTAGCGCCCCACATCTTGACCTCGCTTTCTCTGGAGCGACACCGACAATGCTGGACGCCTTTAAGAACATGGCCGGCGGCAAGGGCACGCTGGCGAAAAAACAAACCGACGAGCTCGAGCAGCTGATCACCACCGCGCGCGAAGAGCGCAGCGCGATCAGCGCGATGCTCACCTCCCTGACCGCGCGCAGCGCGAAGCTGACGCCGCTCGGCAAGACGCTCGAGCAGGTGTCCGACAAGGCGACTGCGATCACCGGCCGGCTCGACGACATCGGCCGGCGCCTCTCGGCGCTCGACGATCGCACGCGCGAGCTGGAGGAAGTCGAAAAGCGCATCCAGGCCTTGAAGGAGTCGGCGAAGCGCGCCGAGGAGACGACCGAACGCGCGCTCGGGCCGGACGGCGAGCTGCAGAAGCACCGCGAGGCGGTGCAGCACCTCTCCTCGCAGGCGCTCGGCACGCAGGCGACGCTCGAGACGCTGAAGAAAGAGCGGGCGACGCTCGAGGAGCTGCGCGGCCAGCTGCAGAAGGCCGACGGCGACGTGAAGCAGTCGCTCGCCCAGTCGGGCACGCTCAAGGGCGAGCTCGATCAGATCCGCGCGCTGGCGGCGACGCTGACGCAGGATTACGGCAAGATTCGCGAGATTTCACGCGAGGCGCGCGAGGACACGATCGCCGCGATGACGACCGTGAAAGACGTCGAGAACAAGCTCGGCCCGTTGGCGCGCCTGCAGGAGCTCAGCCAGAGCACCGAGGAGCGGCTGAGCGCGCTCAATGCGCTCCACGAGCACGTCGCTCACAAGGCGAAGGCGCTCGAGACGCAGCAGCAGTCGGTCGAGCACGCCGTCGTGCAGGCCAACCGCGTCAACGAGATGGTCTGGGCGATGGACGTCCAGATCGGCAAGCTGAACGAGGGCATGAAGCAGGTGGCGCGCGCCGACGACACGCTCGCGCGCACCGAGAAGCTCGCCGCCGAAACCAACGCCCAGCTCGAGAGCGCGACCAAGCTGCGCCAGGAGACCGAGCGCGAAACCGGCAAGCTGAAAAAGGAAGCGACGACGCTGCTCGACGCGGTGCGCGGCCAGGTCGATACGCTGGCGCTGAAGAAGAAGGAGTTCGAGGCGTTCGACGAGCGGCTGCGCTCGCTGCAGTCCGGCGTCGGCGACGCCGAATCGCGCATGGAAGCGCTGACCGCGAAGGACAAGAGCCTGATCGAGCTGTCGCAGAAAGTCGACGGTCTGACCAAGCGCTTCGAGTCGCTGTTCGCGCAGGCCGACGAGCTGACGAAGAAACAGCTCTCGCTCGAGAGCCTGCACGAGCGGCTC
>Ga0207648_10007528_pt1 | contig 10690 bp, 11 predicted proteins | sample KBSMisM32_FD_184310 | JGI IMG/M metagenome (GOLD analysis project Ga0207648, IMG submission 184310) | Miscanthus rhizosphere microbial communities from Kellogg Biological Station, Michigan, USA - KBS Miscanthus M3-2 (SPAdes) (version 2) | ecosystem: Host-associated > Plants > Roots >... | reverse complement strand
CTAAGATCGAATCGCTCCAGGACAAGATGTCCTTCTGAGCTAGAACTTCCGCCCGCCAAATTTCTCCGCTCCGCGCCCCCTGTGCGAAAATAATTGATTATGCAAGCAAGTGCTAGAACCTCGGCTCAACCCTTGAGCCAGAATACGCATCTTCTCAATTGGGTTGACAAGATGGCGGCCCTCACCAAGCCGGCTGCCATTCATTGGGTCGATGGTTCGCAGGAAGAATACGACGATCTGTGCCAGCAACTGGTCGATGGCGGCACCTTCACCAAGCTCAACCAGGATCTGTGGCCGGGCTGCTTTTACGCGCGCTCCGACGCGAACGATGTCGCCCGCGTCGAGGACCGCACCTTCATTTGTTCGCTCTCCAAAGACGGCGCCGGCCCCACCAACAATTGGGTCAACCCGTTTGAGATGCGTAAAAAGCTCAAGGAGCTGTTCAGCGGCTGTATGCAGGGCCGCACCATGTACGTGCTCCCGTTCAGCATGGGCCCCATCGGCGGCGCCATGTCGCAAATCGGCGTGCAGTTGACGGATTCCCCGTACGTGGTCGTCAGCATGCGCATCATGGCCCGCATCGGCAAGCGCGTGTTCGAAGAAATCGACAAGGGCGAGAAGCGCGTGGTCCCCTGCGTCCACAGCGTCGGCGCGCCGCTGGCGCCTGGCGAGAGCGACGTGTCGTGGCCTTGCAACAAAGAAAAATACATCGTGCACTTCCCCGAGACGCGCGAGATCTGGTCTTACGGTTCGGGCTACGGCGGCAATGCGCTGCTCGGTAAAAAATGTTTCGCGCTGCGCATCGCTTCGAACATCGCGCGCGACGAAGGCTGGATGGCCGAGCACATGCTGATCCTGGGCGTGGAGAATCCGCAAGGCGAGAAGACCTACGTCGCCGCTGCCTTCCCCAGCGCCTGCGGTAAAACCAATTTCGCAATGCTGATTCCGCCGGCCGGTTTCGACGGCTGGAAGGTTTGGACCGTCGGCGACGACATCGCCTGGATCAAGCCTGACGCCAACGGCCGCCTGCGCGCCATCAATCCGGAAGCCGGCTTCTTCGGCGTCGCGCCCGGCACTTCGCGCCATACCAATCCCAACGCGATGGCCACGCTGTCACGCAACAGCATCTTCACCAACGTCGCGCTGACACCGGACGGTGGCGTGTGGTGGGAAGGCATGACCGATGAGCCGCCAGCAGAATGTCTTGACTGGCAAGGCAACCACTGGACCCCCGAGCTAGCCAAGCAGACCGGCGTGAAAGCTGCGCACCCCAATTCGCGTTTCACCGCGCCCGCCTCGCAATGCCCCACCATCGATCCCGCGTGGGAAGCACCGGAAGGCGTGCCCATCAGCGCGTTCATTTTCGGCGGCCGCCGTGCGACCACGATGCCGCTGGTGTATCAGTCCTTCAACTGGAGCGCAGGCGTTTACACTGGCGCGACGATGGGATCTGAAATGACCGCCGCCGCCGTCGGGACTGTCGGGAAAGTCCGCCGCGATCCCATGGCCATGCTGCCTTTCTGCGGCTATCACATGGGCGATTATTTCCGCCACTGGATCAAGATGGCGCGCAGCCTGAGCGAGACCCCCCGGATCTTCCACGTAAATTGGTTCCGCAAGGATGCCAACGGCAAGTTCCTGTGGCCCGGCTTCAGCGAGAACATGCGCGTGCTGAAGTGGATCGTCGACCGCGCCCACGGCCGCGCGCTCGGCCGCGAAACGCCGATCGGCTGGATGCCTCGCTACGAGGACGTCTATTGGGACGGCCTCAACTTCTCGCAAGAGAAGTTCGACGACCTGCAAAAATTCGACGCCGCCGCCTGGAAGCAGGAAGTGCTGGGCCACGAAGAGCTGTTCATCGAACTCCACGATCACCTGCCGCCCGAGATGATCTACGAGCGCGAACTGCTCATCTGCCGTATCTGACGGCCCATACCTCCGTCCGGCCCGTCCGGGGACACTTCGTGAAGTGTCCCCGCGCTCCAACTCAATAAAATCGCACCCCCTTCATCGGATAGTGTTTTCGGTTGCGCGTCCACAGAACCGCGCCTTGTAGTGCCGCCGCAGCCGCAATCAGCGCATCGCCTAATTCAACCGCATGACTCTTGTGATAGACACGCAAGTACTCGCCCGCTTGCCGTCCCGTTTCGGCGTCTACCGGCACGCACAGCAAAGCAGCAAACAAATCGCTGAGCGCCTTATGTTCCCGAGGCCGCGCGCCGTGCCATAACTCCGCGACCGAGACCGGCGAGCACAGCACGACGTCGTCGGATTCCGCCAATTCCGCCCATTTCTCGAGCGTCGCGGCGTCACGCCCTCGCGTGACTTCGATCAGGACGTCGGAATCCACCAGCACCATCACACGCCCGCCAGGCGTTTCAGACGAGTCCCGCGACGGAGCCGCCGCACGTACGCCTCGGTGTCCGCCAGGTCCTTGCGGTCCTTTCTGATTCCGACCACGGCCTGCATCGCTCTCTTGCGCGCATCCAAGGAACCTAGATACCGTTCCCGCGCAGCCACGCGAACCAGCTCAGAAATGGTAGTCCCCTCTTGCCGGGCCCGGGCATGCAACCCGCTCCATAAATCGTCGTCCAAATAGAGTTGTGTCCGCTTCACGATGTATAGTATACATCGTTGGACTAACGAAACACGGGCGCGATCCGCACCGCCGTGCGCAGCACGCGCGCGTCTTGACCCGGCGCTGCCGTGAGCTGCAATCCCAAAGGCAAGCTGTTGCCAACTGGCATGGGTATCGAAATCGCTGGCGTCCCCAGCGCCGTCCAGGGAGCATTCATCGCCGAATTCCCAGTGAACGCCAATCCTAGCGGAGCGGGCCCAGTGGCCGCGGGAACCAAAATGATAGGAGTCTTTTGGTAGTGCTCCGCGAGCTTCTCTTTGCTCTTCGCGATGACAGCCAGCGCCTCGCGGCAACGTTGATCCGAAATCTTCAGACCGTCGCGCACTAATTCCGCCACGGCCTCAAGCCGGTCGCCATATTGCTTGTACCGCTCCTGGTGAAAGCGCGCGCCCTCGTAATACATTACGATGCGGCTTTCCTCGATCAGCGGATCGAGCAGCGGCTTGAGCGGCGCCGGCTGGAGCTTCCATCCGCGCTTCCGCAGCACCGCCACAGCATCGCTGAAGGCTTTCGCCATCGCGGGTTCTACATCCAGCAGCGGTTCCGGCACACCCAGCGTAATTTCCTCATCGCGCCCCGTGGGCTGCCCTAGCGCTCCCCACAGCGCCAGCATTCCCTGCGGCGTATTGGTAAACAATCCCAGCGTGTCCAGGCTGTGGGCGAAGGGAAGGACTCCTGTGAGCGGCAAAGTTCCAAACGTAGGCTTGAATCCTGTGACGCCACAGTAGGACGCCGGCCGTAAAATCGACCCGGCTGTTTGCGTACCCATCGCGAACGGCACCATTCCGGCCGCCACGGCCGCAGCCGATCCGCTCGAACTGCCACCGGGCGTGTGCTCCAGGTTTCGCGGATTGCGCGTCGGCGCGGGCGTCCGATGCGCGAATTGCGCAGTGTGCGTCTTGCCCAGCAGGATCGCGCCCAAGCTCTCCAATCGCCGGATCATCGCGGCATCCTCGGTGCCATGCCGCCCCTTGTAGATGGGCGAACCATACTCAGTCACCAGGGCGCGCGTCTCCATAATGTCTTTCGCGCCAAAGGGAATGCCGGCGAGCGGACCGTCGGCAATCTGCGGCTGTGGTAGCACCTCGACCCACGCGTGAATCGAGTCATCCAACCGCCGGATGCGTTCCAAACTGGCTGCAAGCGCCTGCTTCCTCTCCGCAGGTGTAGCCCGCAACCAATCCTCAAAGAGCTCTGGATTCGCAGCCATTCCCTCTCCGCGTTTGGCCACCAGTGAAGCTCCGATCAGAGAAAGCAAGTCGCGGCGGAAAAGGGGGCTCGTCATGGCATCTTGATGATGTGCTCGCCGTAAACTTCAAACACAGATAGCAAGTTGGTGACGCGGAAAATTTCGCGTACGCGCTTGCTCAAATTGATCAGCTTGAGCTCGCAGCCCGCCGCCTTGGCGGACGCGTAAAGACTCACGATCGCGCCCAGCCCCATACTGTCGAGCTGCGTCACGTTGGTCAGGTCCAGAATGACGCGCTTGGTGTGCGGGAACAGTGCCTTGACGTCGTGGCGCAGCTCATCGGTGCCGCCAGAGATGACCCTGCCGGTGCACTCGACCACCATCGCGTCGTCCTGCGGATAAATGCGCAGGCTCAGAGGTGCAGTGGGAACATCCGGTTCATTCGGCATTCCACTACTTTAATACGACCCCACGCCTGAGTGAATCCGCGGCCCCGGAGCCTGTTCGGCGAGGATGCGGGCTTCCGCAGCCAGCATCTTTTGCCAGCGCGCTTCCACGATTGCCTTGGCCGCGACTTTGTTCGCCAGCTTCAGAAAAACTTTGTAGTGGCCCATCTCGGACGAAAACAGCGCTTTGTAAAACGCCGCCAGCTCCGCGTCTTCGGCGGCTGCCGCCAGTACCGAAAACCGTTCGCAGGAGCGCGCCTCGATTAGCGCCGAGACTAGCAAGCGGTCGAGCGTTTCCTCAGTGCCGCCCTTGCGAACCAGCAACCGCAGGGCTTTGGCGTAAGCGCAGCGGTGGCCGCGTTCCATTTGCCCGCCGCGCCGCGCGAGCAAGCGAACCGTCTGCGCCAGATGCGACGCTTCATCGCGAGCTACGCCTGTCATGGTTTCCACCCAACCCGGCGTCCACTCGCCCGGCCAGCGCGTCATCAATTCGAGCGCGTTCGCCGCTGCCTTTTTTTCTAAAAATGCATGATCCTGCAGCAGCGCCACCGTATCGGCCAGCGCCGCGCGCCCCCACTCGGGCGGAGTGCGCGAATGCAGCGGTAGTGTTTCCGCACTGATCAAACACTCACCACTATTTTCCCCATGAACTCGCCCGAGGCCTGATGCCGGAACGCCGCCGCCGCGTCTTCGAACGGAAAAACTTTGTCGACGACGGGCCGGATCTGATTCGCCTCGAGCGCACGGTTCATCTGCTCAAACATGGTGCGATTGCCGACTGCGATGCCGTGCATGCTCGAGCCCTTCATCATCAGCGGATGCGGTCCGGTATCGCCCGTCATCCCGGCCAGCACGCCGATCAAAGCAATTTTTCCGCTGGGGGCAACGGCTTGGAACGATCGCCCCAGCGAACCCGCGCCGCCCACTTCGACGATGTGATCGACGCCGCGGCCGTCCGTCAAGCGCAGGACTTCTTTTTCCCACTCCGGCGTCAGCGCGTAGTTGATGGACTCAGCCGCGCCCATGGCTCGCGCGCGTTCGATCTTTTCATCGCTGGAAGAAGTGATGATGACGTGAGCCCCCGCAGCCTTGGCGAATTGCAATGCGAATAGCGACACGCCGCCGGTGCCCATGCACAACACCGTGTCGCCGGGCTTCACGGGATTACCCGCCACAAACAACGCATTCCACGCAGTGACGCCCGCGCACGGCAACGTGGCGCCTTCTTCATAGGAAAAATGCCGCGGGATCGCGACTACGCTTTCTTCCGGCAAAACCACGCATTCGGCCAGCATGCCGTCGAGCGGATTGCCGAGCGCCGTGAGCCATCCTGGTTGCGGCCCATGAATCCAACCTTGAAAAAAGATGCCGGCGACGCGGTCGCCCACTTTGAAGCGGGTGACGCCGGGACCCGTCGAAACCACTTCGCCCGCGCCGTCCGATAGCGGAATCAAGTCGCGGCTGACCGGTCCGCCGAAGTAGCGGCCCAGAATAATCGCCTGATCGCGAAAGTTCAGCGACGTCGCGCGCACTCGAATGAGAACCTCGTGCGCGCCCGGCTGCGGATCGGGCCGCTCCGTTTGGCGCAAGCCTTCCAGGCTGGTGCTGCCCTTCGCGATTTCATAAACCCTCATCTACGTCTCTCCTCCTGGATTTCAGCGCCCAGCCCTTTATATTGACACGAACCATGCGCCGCGTTACCATCGTCCCGCTGCCATGAAACCAGTACTTTTCTTAGCCGCCGCGCTGGCGATCACTCTGAGCGCCGCCGAGCCGCCGTGGAATCCCACAACCGTGAAGACATGCGACCGCGCCTGCCTCACCGGCATGATGGACCGCTACACCGCCGCGCTGCTCCAACACGATCGCACCTCGCTGCCGCTTGCCGACGACGTCCGCTTCACCGAAAACACCGCGCTCCTCAACGTCGGTGAAGGCATTCTGTGGCGCGCCAAAACCGAAGCGACTGCGTTCAAGTATTACGTCGCCGATCCCGTCGCGGGCCAGGTGGCGATCGGCACTCTCGTCAAAGTACAAGGCCGACCGGCGCTGGTCGCCATCCGGCTCAAGATCGAGCGCGGCCGCCTGCTTGAAATCGAGCACCTGATCGATCGCAACGTGCAGGAGCGCCAGTTGCCTAACCTGCAAACCCCGCGGCCCGCGCTTTTGAACGACATCGCGCCCTCCGAGCGGACTTCACGCGAAGGCATGATCGCCGCGGCCAATTCCTACTTCGACGCCATCGAAGGTGACAGCGGCAAGATCGGCGCCTTCGCCGACGATTGCGAGCGCCATGAAAACGGCATCCAGACTACGCTCACCAAAGAGCCCACCACCGGCATGCTCGCGAGCGGGCCGCCGTCGAAGACCTACATGATGACGTGCAGCGATCAGCTCGACACCAAACTTTTCGCCTACATCAAACGCATCCGGCCACGGCGCGTGCTCATCGTCGATGAGCAGAAAGGTCTGGTCGCGACCTTTCCGCTGTTCGTTCACGACGGCACCCGGCGCGGCGACTCCAGCGGCAACGTGGGGCTGCTGATCAACATGGTATGTATGGAAACTTTCGGTATCCGCAGCGGCAAGATTCACGAGGTGGAAGCCTTTCCTTTCGTCCAATTCCCGTATGGGCTCGGCGACGGTTGGACGCCGGGTTCGGGCCATTGAGAATGGCCCGCTGGCTGCTGTTTGCGTTGACTGCTGCATCTCTTTGCGCGGCCGAGCACAAGCTTAAAGTCTCTCCGGAAACTCTTGCGTGGGGCTATTATTGGTCCGGCGCGAAGCCCGTGCTTACAGTTCAATCGGGAGATGTCGTCGAGATCCAAACCGTTTCAGGCAACCCGCAAACGCTCGAACGCGCGGGCTTGCCGACGGATCAAATTCAGAAGGAACTGCGCGACATTTATGCCGGCATCCCGCAGGCCAGCCGCGGACCTGGCGGGCATTTGCTCACTGGGCCGGTAGCGATTGAGGGCGCGCAACCCGGGGATGTGCTCGAAGTGCGCATCCGCGAAATTCGCATGGACGCGCCGTACGCTTACAACACGATTGGACGCAATGGCTTTGTTTCCGATTTGTTTCCGACGGCAATTACGAAGATTATTCCGCTCGACCGGCGGCGAAAGATCGGGCATTTTGGGCCTGGAATCGATCTTCCGCTGAAGCCTTTCTTCGGCAGCATGGGCGTCGCGCCACCTCCTGCGGCCGGGAAGGTTAATAGCGCCCCGCCAGGCATTCACGCGGGCAATCTCGACAACAAGGAACTGGTGGCGGGGACGACGCTATTCATTCCGGTGCACGCCGCGGGAGCGCTGTTCGAAGTCGGCGATGGTCACGCCGGCCAGGGCAACGGCGAAGTGGATATCACGGCGATGGAGACTTCGCTGACCGGTGTGTTCCAGTTCATTCTGCACCACGACCGTCATCTCGATTGGCCGCGCGCGGAAACGCCCACGCATTACATCACGATGGGGCTGGATCCGGATCTCACGCAGGCGGCGCGCATCTGCACGCTCGAAACTATCGATTTCCTGGTGAAAGAAATGAAGCTGAGCCGCGAGGACGCTTACGCTTTGACCAGCGTGGCGATCGATCTCGAAATCACGCAGTTGGTGGACGGGACGCGCGGCGTGCACGCCATGATCCCCAAGAGTTTGTTTGTGACCGCTGCGCGGAAGTGACGCGTCTCACGGCGGGCCAGAGGACGCGATTCCACCACATGATTAGCGCCGATCCTAACAGCACTACAGGCACAAAACCCAGCAGCACCCACAGGGCTTTCAACGGCCAGCCTCCGAAGTTCCCGTAGTGCAACGACGAAAAATCGCGCAGAATTTTTCCGCCGAGCGTGAGCGGCCGGCGGCGGCGGCGCGGGAGAATCAGGGTGCTTGAAGAACTCTGCGGGGCTGCCTGCATTTGCGGCTGGGGCAGGCGCGGCGGATTGATGGGCGTGAATAATTCGATGGTTGCGCGGAAGGGTTGCGGATAGACGAAGTAGAATCCGGTGGTGGCCCACATGAAGACGAGCGCGAAGCTCCAGAATCCTACGGCGCTGTGCAGATCCCAGTTCATGCGCTTCCAACCTACGCCGCGGCGCATACCGAGGTTGCGCCGCCAATTGGCGACGCCGGGCCACCATACCACCAAGCCCGTCAAGCACAGGAGCGCGGTGAGGCCGCCGCCGATTGAATTCCAAGTCATGCCGTTCGAACCCAACAGGAGATTGCCGTGCAGGTCCGAAACCCAGCGCATGATGCGGAAATACGTCGAAATCGCGGGACCGAGATCTTTTCCTGTGTAGGGATTCACCAGGCGCCGCACTTCGTTCGAGCCCTTCGCGAGTACTACTTCGGATGCTTCGTCGCCATCGCGTCCGGGCTTGAGGTCGCGGATCACATAGCCGGGGTACGTTCGCTGCAGGGATTGCTCCAATTCACTCTGGCTGAGTGCGTGGGCTTCGGGCGTTACGTGGAGTTTATCGACCAGCACATCATAAATGTCGTTGCGGAAGACGACGGCGCTGCCGCTGACGCAGACGACGGCGATGTACAAGCCGAGCAGGAGTCCGGCCCACAGGTGGATTTGGAAAAACGCCTTGCGGAGCCAGGTGGTTTGCGGACGCCGCAGCCACTTCTGCCAAAACGACGCGCTACCGCCTTCCGGCGCCGAGGGCGGGGGTGGTTCGGCCGTCGAAATAGCGGATGGGATTGCGGATTTGCCCAACGTGCCATGCTAACAAAATTCGGAACACCTGCGGGTGGCGGTCCAGATAATGCAGGGCGCGGTATTGCAGATCGGGACGCCGGTCGAGCAGCAGCAACAGATCGGCCATGAATCTCGGCCGGCGCGCTAGTCTGCGGTGCGCTGCCTCGTACATGTCGAGATTCCCGGCCACGAACGCGTCGGCTAGCGCTAGTGATTGGCGGAACGCCAGGCCCAAGCCTTCGCCGGTGATCGCGTCCACCGATCCGGATGCGTCTCCCACCAGCGCGACACTGCCTTGCGTGACCACCCACAAGCGGCGCGTGGCGGAAAGACCGCCGCGCTCCATGGTTGTTCGCGGGGCGTCGCCGAGGCGTTCGCGCAATTCGGGGAAATACTCCAGGGCTTCTTCGACGCGCACCTGCGGGTCGTGGCAGAGAACAGCGACCATCACTTGATCGGCCGCTACCGCTGCGACATACATCTGGAATTCGGGGTGCCAGTAGACTTCAACGTGATCGGTCCACGGAGCGATTTGGTAATGCACGCGGAATCCCAGGCGTTCGCGCACGCGGCGCCAGCGGTCGAGTCCGGCCCATTTGCGGACGCGCGAGGTGTGGCCGTCGGCGCCGATGATCCAGCGGGCTTTGACGTCGGAGAGCTCTCCGGACGGCGTTCCCCAATGGAGTTCTACGCCCGACTGGGCGGCGGCGTCTACCAGGACTTGGTGGAGGGCCGTGCGGCGCATGGCGAGGCCGCTGCCGGCGGGGAAATCGGCGGCGAAGGAAACGTCTTCGCCTAGGAAGCGAATGCCGCGGAAGGGCACACCGATGGCGGCGGGGATTTCTACGCCTAGCTCGGCCAGCGCTTTCAGCGCATCCGGCATCAAGCCTTCGCCGCATGCTTTGTCGATGGGGGGAACAGCTGCGTCGACCACTGCTACGCTGAAACCTTTGCGACGCGCGGCTATGGCTGCGGCGAGGCCGGCTGGGCCCCCGCCGACTACCAGCACGTCGGTGTCAGGAAGAGACAAATCTCACCAACGGAGCAGAACTACCTCGGAGCAGAATCCGGGGCCTAGCGCGGCCATCACGCCTAGGGTTCCGGGTTCGGGACGGCGGTTTAGCATGACGTCTTCTAGCACGCACAACACCGATGCCGACGATAAGTTGCCGACGCGGCGCAGGCAATCCCAGGAGGCTTGGATCTCACCCTTTTTCATGCCTAGCGATTCTTCGGCGGCTTCGAGGACTTTGGGGCCGCCGGTGTGCATTACCCAGGAACCGACGTCGGCGCGTTTGAATCCATGCTCGGCCAGTAGAGCATCGACGTCGGGGCCGAGATGTTCGCGCACTACATCGGGGACTTCGCGGGAGAGGACGATGCGGAATCCTTTCTCCGAAATGTCCCAGCCCATTACTTCTTCGGTGTCTGGATAGAACACGGAACCGGTGGCGATGATTTCGGGGCCGCTCTGCACGGGAACATCGGCTCCGGCGACAACCACTGCGGCGGCGCCGTCGCCAAATAATCCTGATGAGACTAGATTCGCTAGCGAGAGGTCTTCGCGCTGGAGCGTTAGTGAGCACAACTCTACCGAAAGAAGCACGGCCACTTGATCGGGATAGGCGCGTACGTAATCGGCGGCGCGTGCGACGCCTGCGGCGCCGGCTACGCATCCCAAGCCGAATATCGGGGTGCGGCGGATGTTGG
>Ga0207648_10007527_pt1 | contig 10690 bp, 4 predicted proteins | sample KBSMisM32_FD_184310 | JGI IMG/M metagenome (GOLD analysis project Ga0207648, IMG submission 184310) | Miscanthus rhizosphere microbial communities from Kellogg Biological Station, Michigan, USA - KBS Miscanthus M3-2 (SPAdes) (version 2) | ecosystem: Host-associated > Plants > Roots > Rhizosphere... | reverse complement strand
TTGAGAAGCAGTCGATGGAGAACTGGCAGGCGGAGCTGCAGAAGCAGGGCGCCCGCCCGGTGCAAGAGCAGATCGATCAGGGCCAGGCGCAGGCACTCCAGACCACCCAGCAGGTGCAGAATCAGACCGGTGCCAATGCGGGCTTGCTCCCTGGCCAGACCGGCGGTCAGGTCTCCGAGGTGTTCACCTCCGACGCCAATCGCGAGGTCAGCGAGCGCATGGCGGATGCCAGGCAGCGCATCGCGGCATTAGCCAAGCTGTCCGGCTTCGACCGTGCGAACGGCTACACCACCGACACGTCGAACCTGTTCGCCGCCGATCAGGGGTTGCTGCAGGCCCAGGCGAAGCGGTCACTGCAGATGGGCCAGATCGAAGGTCAGGTCAGCACGCCCTGGACGACGCCACCTGACACCGGACTCACGCAACTCGGCACCGGGATCGGCAACGCGGCGCTGGGTATTGCCGGGTCGGGTAAGCAGGGCGTTGCGGACTTCAAGAAGTCCATCAGCAGCATCTTTGAATAGAGGCGCGGATCATGGCTACCGTTCATCAAGGTATGTATGCGCCGGGGACTACCGCGAAGAATGTTGCTTCCTGGTGGAAACCGGGTGACCCGCTGAAGGACGAAGCCTACGCTGCAACGGCTGCTAAGAACCGGGCCGACACCGACCGTATCCACCGGCAGAACGTGCAGGGCGATGCGGTAAGCCGGGGCCTGACCGAGGGCCGATCGCTGGCCGAGCTTCAGGTTCTGGCTGGCGACAACCACGAGCTGCAGCGCGTGCTGCCGGATATGTGGCGAGCACGTATCGTCAATGACCCGAACATGACGCCTGACCAGAAGGACGCGGCGTTCCGGGGTGCGGGCGGTGCCTACGGCGCGACCGAGGGCGGCACTCACTACGTGCAGGGCCAGGAGAACGTCCGTTCGCGGATCGCCGCCGGGCCTGGCTACGCAGCGGCGGGTGCCGCGCGCTACGGACACGAGTTGGCCGCCAGGTCGGCTCGTGATCGGCTGTTGCAGGATGATCGGCATTGGACCGACGATCCCAAGCCGCTTTATGACCCGGGCACCAACACCACGAGCTATACGAGGCAGGGCGATCTGGTCGGTATGGGCCCGACCCCCGCCATACCGTTCAGCCCCGACGCTTACACAGCGGCCAATAAGCCCGCGCAATTCTCACTGACGCCCGGGGGCACCCCGATCCTGGGTCGCCAGAGCGACCTCACAACCGCCCTCATGCATCCCGAGCAGCGGACCTTCTACACACCCGCGCCAACCGAGGTGCAGACGCAGGACGCCGAACCGATCGAGGCGATAACGCCCAACGACACCACGCCGCGCTGGGTTACCAAGGGCGATATCCGTCGCAACCCCGGCATGTTCTCTCCGGTGCCGAAGGCAGGGGCTGCTGGACCCGCACCGCCGCAGCCGCAGAACCTGCCGCCAAACGCGGACTATCTGGCCGAGCAGGCGCTGCGTGGGCAGTTCAACCTGGCGGCGGGGCTCACCGGGCAGGGCTTCCAGAAGGGCGACCTTGGCGCTGCCGGCCCCGCCACGCTGCCGAAGGAGATCGAGCAGCGCCTGCCGGAGTTCCGCACCCAGGTGCAGCGGTACGCCCAGCTCAACAACCTGAACTTCGACGACGCCGCCTGGCAGGTGATGCGGGAGAATTACGGCACGCCGACTGCGGATGCTTCCGGCAAGCAGGGGTTCAACATCGCGCTGCCGACCTTCCGCAGCCTCTGGATGGCCAGCCCGGCCGTGACCCCCGGCACGCCAGTGGCACCGCGCCCGGTGACCGCCTCACCAGAGGGCCATCCGCAGATCACACCCCAGCCGACGACCACAACAACCGCGCAACCGGCCGGTGCGCCCCGACCACCGCCAGGTAATCCCGCTACCACCGCGCTGGCACCGCCCGCACCGCCTGCGCCTGCCTACCAACCCGGCGGCGCTGTGCCTTACAAACCGCCGACAATCAGCCTGGGCGGCAACCCGGCGCCGGCCCCGACGCCGCGTCTGCTGGTGCAGCCGGCACCGCCCTCAGCGCCAGCTCCGGCACAGCCACCCGCACCCGCGCCTAACCCGGACACGGCGACGCTGATCCAGCACGCGCAGGATGCCATCGCGGCGGGTGCCAACGCGGCAGCGGTAGCCGCGCGGCTCAAGAGCCAGTTCGGCATTGACATGCCGCCGCCGCCTGCGCCGACTGCCTCTGCCACACCGCCGCCCGGATAATGCCGGACGGGACCAACCCTTTTGGCGATCTGATCCCTGAGGCACCGCGTGTCTCGGCAGCGAACCCGAACCCGTTCGCCGACCTGGTGCCGCCGCCAGCACCGCCGCCTCCACCAGCGGCGGCAGCCAATCCGTTCGCGGACCTGGTGCCGGCTGCCGCTCCGGCACCGCCGCCTCCGCCAGCACCTGCACCCGGCTACACGCCACCCAAGGTCGGCTCCTTCGCACCCACGGGCGGGGTGCAGGCCGGACCCGCGCCGACCCCGGTGGTGCGCCCCGGCATCGCCGATGCGGTGACCAGCTTCCTCACGAGCGCCGGCACCGCCTATGGCCAGGCCGACAACCCGATCCCGGCGGAGACCTACGCCGGGGTGGACTGGTCCAGCCGGCCACAAACACGACCTTCGGCGATCACCAACGCGCCGATCGGTTCGACGGTCACCGCGCCGACCACGGCGGTGATACCAGGGTCCACGCTCTTCGATCGGGGCCTGCTCACGCCACCGGCCGCCCGGCCTTCGGCGATCACCAACGTGCCGATCGGCTCGACGGTCACCGCGCCCACCTCGCCGCAGACCTGGACACCAGGCTTCGGCACCGAAGTGGTCGGCGCGGGTGCCACGGTTGCGCAAGCGCCCTACGCGGTGGGCACGCAGGCGCTGGTGCGCCAGCGCCAGGTGATGGACGCGATCGACGCCAACCAAGGGGTCGATCCCAACGACGACCCGATGGGTTACTCGGCGATGACGCCCGAGCAGCGCCAGCAGGCGAGACAGCAGCTCGACCAGACCCTGTCGCAGAACCTCGGCACGCTCGCGGGGTGGCAGCAATACCAGAAGGATCTACCCAAGGACCCGAACGTCACCGCGTTCCACGAGGGCAAGATCGGCTTCATGGACGCGCCGTTCTCGATCACCCGCTCGGGGGTGGCCGGCTCGGTCCCGGCACTGGGTGCCTTCCTCGGCGGGAACTTGGTGGGTGGTCCTATCGGGGGCGTCACGGCGGCGACCGCCGCCACCGGGCCGGGAGCCTTCGCCGACCAGGTGTTCAACGCGATGCGCCAGGACGGGGTGGACCCGAATGACCCCGGCGCGCGGCTGGCCTGGGTGAACGCCAACGGCTCACGGATCATCTCCGCCTACGGCACACAGATGGGCAACGCGGTGGCCCAGAACGTGGTGTTCATGGGTCCCTTTGAGGCGGCACGCTACCTGCCGGTGCCGTTCGGTCTGCGCACGGTTGCGGGCGTCGGCCTGGGTGCCGAGGTAGGCGGCCAGGTCAGCCCGATCGTGCAGGAAGCCATCACGGGCGAGCCGGTGCCGCCGCAGGAACGCACCCTCGGCGCGGTCACGGGCGGGCTGTTCGGCGCGGCCGGTGCTGGGGTCGGGCGTGAGCCGTTCCGCCTGCCCTCGCGTGATGTCACCTTCCGTCCGCCTCCAGAGGTTCCGCCCCGTGAAGCACCCCCACCGCCTCCGGCGGCTGCTGAGCCGACGCCGGCTTCCCCATTCGTTGATCTTATCCCGCCCCGCGCCGAGGCCGCGCCCGGAGCCGTCGCCCAGCCCGCCGCACCTGGAGCCGAACCAGGACCCAGTGATTCCACCAGCACGCTCCACATCACCCTTCCATCGGAGGAACCGCCTCCTGCAGTTGAACCTCCCGGAGGACGAGCTGGAGCAGATCCCGGAACCGAGGCCGTTCCACCCGCACCGGTTGAGCCTGCGGTTGTCCAACCTGCTGCTGCCGCGCCGGCCGAGCCTGCCCGCCCGGTAGAGACACCGCCTACACGGGTGCCGCCTGAGGTGCGACCGGGTGAGGCGCCAGCAGCGGTGCCTCCTGAGACCCGACCTCCTGAGACGCGACCGGTCGAGACACCGGCACCGGCACCGGTCCCGGTTGAGCCCGCGCCGCGCGTGGAGCCGGTGCCCAAGGTCGAGCCAGCACCGGCTCCCAGGGTCGAGGTCGCCGATAGAGCAGCGCCACGTGAAACAGCACAGCCAGTGGCGGAACGGGATAGCACGCCGCCGGTTGAGCGGCCGGCGGAAGAACGAACCCCGCCGGCCGCGCCCCGCGAGGAAGCACCACGTACCGCAGCTCGCGAGGAAGCGCCGCGCGCTGCCGCCGATCTGCACGAGCCGGACTTCGCCCAGGAAGCCTTCACCGAGCGGCAGTCCCGCGCCCGCCGCGCGTACCAAGAGGCCGGGCATGATCCTGCAAAAGCAGAGAACTACCCGGTAGCGCGCAAGGCGCAGATCCTCGCCGAGCACATCAGCAAGAAGTTCGGCTTCAAGGGCGTCACCGTGAACTCGCGCGACATGCAGCGCGGGGTCGATCAGATGCTGGACCTGAACGACAACGCGCACGTGTTCGCCGCCGCGCACGGTATCCCGCTGGCGCACATCGGCCAGGGTGCCACGCTGGCGCTGCGCCCGCGCGACAGCCGCACGCCCCTAGGCTCCTGGCACCCCGGCACCCGCACGCTCTCGCTGTTCGGCCGCTCCAATTCGTTCGCACACGAATGGTGGCACATGATGGACCAGAAGCTGGCGGCGCATCTGGGCCATGGCGAGCCGATCCAGGACATGGCGTCCCGCCACACGCTGGCGCATGGCTTCGGCGAGAGCGCCGATCTCAGCACCGGCACCACCCGTTCGTTCGCCAGCCTGCTCAATGAGATCTACACCGGGAAGCAGCATCTCAGCGACCAGGTGTTCAACCTCCTCCAGGCCGGAACGCACCGGGGGCCCGGCAAAATCCCCGACGCGGTGCTGAAGGCGCGCAGTGACCTGAACAGCCTGCTGTCGGGGAACCGGTCCGAGTACCTTGCAAACAGCGAAGCCTTCGCTCGCGCGCACGGCGGCGACCATTACTGGATCGCTCCGCATGAGTTGGTCGCGCGTGCCGGCGAGGCGTTCAGCGCCAAGGCGATGAAGGATCTGGGACTGGACCTCGACCACAGCCCGGTGATCTCCAAGAGCGACCGGGGCTACCTCTCCGGTGCCGACGAGCGGTTCCGGCTGACCTTCCCGAAGGACGAGGAGCGCAACCGCATTCATGCCGCGATGGCCGATCTGGTGGACAACATGCGGCGCGATCAGATCCTCGGTGACGGCACGCCCGGCAGCGCGAAACAGGTGACCCTGCCAGGGAGCTTCGATCAGCTTGACCCGGCGCGCTGGGTCACGCGGCACATACCCGCGGAAGAACGCGGCGTGGGTGCCGCGATCAAGCGTGTTGCCGAAGGCGTGGCCAAGGACGCCCGTGCGGTCGGTCGGCTGGTCACCGACACTTCAGGCGTCCTGCATCAGACGCAGCAGCGCATGGGCATCGAGCCTGACCGGGGCTCGCTCGCATCCCAAGCAGCACGTGGCACCAAGCGGATGACCCAGGCGCTGGCGCTCAGCATGGGCGGGCGGATGGGGGTGATCACCAAACGCTATACGGGCGAGGCGGGCAGGATCTTCCAGGGGCTGCGCGACAAGTTCGACCCGCAGGCGGGCACTGGCCGATACATCGAAGGCACCTATGGCCAGACGGTGAATTATCAGTTTCGCGCACGAATGAACAAACTGTCGGAGATCTTCAAGCGGCACGGCCTGGACAACCTGCTGACCCCGAACACGGTGCGCGACACCGCCGAGATGCAGCGGCAGAAGGATCAGCTCCGCGACGCGATGACCGGGCACCCGCAGGCCGGCACGCCCAGGAACATCATCGAGGCGGCAGCGGCGATACGCAGCGAGTTGACCGATCTCTGGTACTACGCGCAGCGCGCCGGCATCGACATGGGACCAGGCTTTGCCGACGAACCCTACTTCCCACGCGTGCTGGTGCATCGGCTGGTCGAGGAGAACAAGCCCAAGTTCCTGACCCAGGCCGGCAAGACCTACGGCGACCAGTTCGACCAGCGGCTGGCGGGGATCGACAACAAGGCCGAGCGGCTGGGTGCGATCCGCACGCTCATGGGCGACATCAAGGACGCCGATGGCAACCCGGTGGCCTGGCACGACGAGGCCAGCGCACGGGCCGCCTATGCCGCGCGCAAGGCGGAAGGTTGGTACACCCGGCTGATGGCGGGCAACGTGGACAGCTTCCAGACGCTCGGCCCCGATGCCGGGTTCCGCAATGAGCGCGTGCTGCCTGCCTCGGCCGACGTGCATATGCGGGACTTCTACGTGCGCGACCCGATTGATGCACTGCAGCAGCACGTGCGCCAGGCGGTCTCGCACGCTGAGTACACGCGCCGCACCGGTTCTCAGGAGCAGATGCAGCAGACCTGGGACCGACTCGCCAACCTGGGCGTGAAGTCTGAGGACATCACTCAGTTCAAGCAGCTCATCGAGCTGACCACCGGGCGCAACCGCACCATGGTCACCACGCCCCTGAGCCGCGCCATGGACATCGCCTACGCGGCGGGCACCATGGCGCTGATGCCGCGCGCGGTGTTCGCGTCCCTCGCCGAGCCGGCGATGGCGGCGGTGCGATCGGGCGACGTGCGGACAACGGTCAAGGCGTTCCAGGCGTATCTCACGCACTGGACGAAGGGCCCCGAGGCCCTGCGTGCCGAGGAGATCGCCCAAGCGTTCGGCGTGGTCACGCACTCGTCTTTCGAGACCATCATGGCGGATCGGCTCACCTCGGGCATGCACGAGGGCGGGCAGATCCAGCACATGCTGACCAACTACTACGCCCGCACCGGGCTCACCGGACTGACCAACTATCAGCGCACCGCGATGGTCGCACCGGCCGAGCATTTCATTCGCACGTTGCTGACCGAGAGCCAGGGCGGCGGGGTCAAGGCCGACCGGGCGGCGCGCAATCTGCGCGAGCTGGGGATGAACGACCCGACGCATGAGCGCCTCAACCAGTGGTTGAGCGAGCCGGAACAGAAGGACGGGCTGCGGGCCGACAAAATGCTCGGCGACGAGGGCCAGTTGGTGGGCAACGGCATCGCCCGATTCATCGACAGCGTGATCCAGGACCCGACCCGGATCGACAAGCCGGAGTTCGCGTTCAACCCGGTCGGGCGGTTCACGGTCGGGCTCATGAGCTTCAACATGGCGCTCACCCGGAACCTGCACGGGCGCATGTGGAATGAGTTCAAATCCTCGCCGACTTACGGCGAGGCGGCAGGTAGGATGGCGCCTTACCTGCTGAGCATCCCGGTGCTGCTGGCGGGCAACATGATGGTCTCGCTGGTGCGGGATCAGTTGTTCGGTGTGACCAACGTGAACGACAACCCGGACAACAAGGTGTCCCAGGCCCTGATGCGTGGTTTCAGCCGCTCCGGCCTCACCGGTAACCTCGACCCGTTGCTGCAGGCGGCGACCGGTGTCCGCTACCAGCGGCAGCTCACTGCACTCGCCGCCGGGGCCCAGATCGGCATCTTCACCCAGACGGCGGAGAACATCCTGAAGCCCTATCTGGCCGCCAATAGCCCTAACACCAACACCGCCGAGCGAGCCCAGGTCAAAGGCTTCCACACCATCGCCTCCACCGCACTGATGGCGGCGATCACCGCGTTCCCCGGCGGCTGGCCGAGTGCCGCTTTCGGCATGTGGGCGTCGAGCGCCCAGGGGTCAAACCTGGCTGCCAACGTGATCGCCGGACCCGCCCAACCCAAGGGCGGAGGGAGCGGCCCGCCACGGCCTCCGAGGCCCCCTCGGCCGCCCCGTCCGGGGCCCTAGTCGTGCGCAAGATCGCCCGAGTCGTGCGACTGTTGCTCTGGTAAGCCATTGATAATAAAGCGATGTACCATCCTCGAGCAGAATGCCGCCTGACAAGAGTTGCTCTTATTCTAATACACTGGCAACAGTGGATTATCCCTTATAAACCGGGCCTATCTCGCACCGCCAAGGTGGCTGGAGGCGGCTTCTGTTGCTTCACTGTTGCGCACGACCCGTGCATATAGGGGGTAATTCATTACGGTATCGGACCTCAAAAACCCCAGCAAAAAGGGGGTGTTTGGCGCCCGTGCGAACTCGTTTGCACGACCTCCGGGCGGGGTAATCACGGGGTTTGACCGGGCTCGTGCCAGAGGTGGTCCCAGGCCGGCCGGCGATCGGCGATGAACGCCTCGGTCGCCGCCACGTAGCCCTCACCGAGGATGGCAGCGGCCTGTCGCAGCACGGCGGGACCGGAGAGCTGGGTGATCCAGAACGCGCGCCAGCTCAGCACGTCGATCGCCCACTCACGCTGCTTCGTCGGGTCCTTCTCCGGGACCAGGAACTCGGTCATTGGCAGGCATCCTCTTGGTTAGCACAACTGCCGAGAGCTTCGGCCAGTCCATCACCACCGATACCTCGCGCAGACAGGCAAGACATTGGTAGCCGGGTGCGAGAAGATAACCGGCGCCGTGCCGGATGCAGAAGCTGTTGGACATGACGCACCCCCCGTTTTGATGTTCAGTCCTTGCGATACCGATAGGCCGTGAACCCGGTGGCATCGACCGGCAGTCCAGGTGCCCACGGCACCGGCTGGCGCATCACATCGAGCATGTCCTCCAGATGCACCCGCGCGACCGGCTCCGGTGCCTCGGCGATGATCTCGTCGTGCGAGGTGAGCAGCAGCCGATGACCGAGGTCATGGTCCAGCGTCAGCATGGCGTCGGCCATCACGTCGCGCGCCATCGCCTGCGTGGCGTTCTCACAATTATGAGAGAGGACCGGACCGTCTAGCCCCGCAATGACAAAGCAGTGGTTGGGTCCGGCATCGAGAATATCGAAGACGCGGGACATCCGTGGTCTACTCGGTACGCCAATGTGCTGGGTTTGATCCCGGAAAGCCGGGCTGCCTCGGTTAACGGCAGTCGCCCGAGAGGCGTGTCGATCAGCACCGTGCGCCGCGTGTTGTTGGCCTGCTCTCCCACTGTTCGCCACTTGCAATTCGTCAGTGAATAGCCAGCATTGTTGTCGATGCGGTCGAGCGTCAGCCCAGGTTGATACGTCGGCCCCATATCCGCCCAGAACTGGTCGAAGGTCGTCCACTCTGGACAGACTGCAATCCCTCTCGCACCGTAATTGTGCCATGCCTGGTGTGTCGATAACCGACAACGGCTGTGCATGGATCGCCACACTGCGTAAGCAGGATGCCGACTCATTCCGTGCGTTTTGTGGCTCTTGCTGATAGCGGTCCATCTTTGGCAGCCACAGGATTTTTGGGCTCCGCGTTGAAACTCCGTCGCGGCTAGCTGGATAACGCGCCCGCAATCGCAGCGCACGTGCCATAGAGATTTCCGTCCATCTGAACCCGCGTAGGTCAGCGCCGTCAGGCAGTGCGACCGACGCCCGGTCAAGTCCACCGCACGATGATGCATGGGTCCATCCTTCCCTGGTGAGTATTCGGTGGTCGGGTGTCATGCCGATGCCGTCCACCTCGATCGTGGGTGCCAGACCCTGATCAATCACACCGCCATGCGGGACCCAGCTCGCTCCATCCCAAACGCGATGCCCTGGAGTGACTTCGATAATTGGCAGCCAGCCTTGATCAGTGAACACCAAAGTGTCTGATGCCAGACAGAGCTTGCCGCCGTAGGTGCGTATCAGGCCCCACTGTCGGGTCTTCTGGTGCAGCCCGTCATAGACGATCTCGTCGCGCCGCTGCGGGTCCGCGTGCGGCTGCAACCTGGCGTTGCGGTAGAGCAAAAGGCGCTGTGACGGCAGGCGCATAGCGACCCCGGTGCGTCCGCGCTGGAACGCCACCCGACCAGCCTGGCACCACGGCCCTCCGGCGGTGCTGGAAAGGGCCGTGCGGAACGCCGCATCGAGGTCCCACCAGAACTGCACGATGGCCTCGGAGGCAGCCCTGAAGGTCTCCACGGCGGCAAGCGCGTCGGCGATGTCCAGGCGCACCCCGTAGAGTTCGGCGGTCGCCTGGAATCGTTGCGCACCCATTGCAAAGCCCAGCGCCAGGCGGATCACCTTGCCGAGCTGGCGGTTAGTCGAGCCGACCTGTTCCGCAGTGAACCGATAGATGTCCTCGCCGCTGCGAAACACGTCGAGCACGTCGTGCTGACCAGCGAGCCAGGCCAGCACGCGCGCCTCGATCTGCGCGAGATCGCCGCAGGTGAGCAGGTGACCCGGTGAGGCGGTGAAGCACCCGCGCAGGCAGGACGCGATCACACCGAGCGCGCTGTCGGCGAAGGCGATGTCGAGGAAGTCGGCGGGACAGTCGTCCTGGATCAACTCAATCGCGGTGGTCGTGTTCTTGATGGTCGGCCGGGGCAGGTTCTGGAGCTGCACCCCCGAGCCGCCGGCACCGCTCCACCGCCCGGTGCGACCCGCGCCGTAGTAGCGCAGCAGATCGCGCAGCCGGCCATCCTCGCAAGTCGCATTCATCAAGGCGGTGAGCTTTGCCGGTGAGGCGAAGCGCCCGGCCAGGCGCGTGTCGATCACCTCCCGCTCTACGCCGGGGTCCAGCACCGCGCGACGCTGGATCAAGGGATACCTC
>Ga0207648_10007525_pt1 | contig 10690 bp, 10 predicted proteins | sample KBSMisM32_FD_184310 | JGI IMG/M metagenome (GOLD analysis project Ga0207648, IMG submission 184310) | Miscanthus rhizosphere microbial communities from Kellogg Biological Station, Michigan, USA - KBS Miscanthus M3-2 (SPAdes) (version 2) | ecosystem: Host-associated > Plants > Roots >... | reverse complement strand
TGCGCGCGTACCGGCGGCTCGGGCGCAAGGGTGCGGTCGAGTTCACGGGCAACGTGCTCGCCTCGAGCCGCGACTGGCTGACGCAGACGTTCGCGTCCGAGCGCGCGCACGGCGTGCTTGCGCCGTGGGTCCTGCACACGGGCCTCGGCCCCGACAACGCGGGCTCCGGGTTCATGACGCAGGTGATCGGGGTCGCGGTGCAGGAGGGCGGGATGCCGATCCCGCGCGGCGGCGGGGCGCGGCTCGTCGAGGCGCTCGTGCGCCTGATCGAGGACTACGGCGGCTCGTGCGACACCGGCCGCGACGTCGAGCGGGTGCTCGTGCGGGACGGCAAGGCGGCCGGCGTGCGCACCGCCGACGGAGAGGAGATCCCGGCGAGCCGGGCGGTGATCGCCAACGTGACGCCGACGCAGCTCTACGGCCGGCTCGTCGAAGGGCATGCGAAGCTGGGCAGCCGCTTCCGCTACGGACGTTCCGAGATGCAGATCCATTTCGCCTTGTCGGAGCCGCCGCGCTGGGAGGGCGACGAGCGGCTCGGGCAGACGGCGATCGTGCACCTGACGCCCGGCCTCGACGGCGTCTCGCGCGCGGTCAACGAGGCCGAGCGCGGCCTGCTGCCGGCCGAGGCGACCGTCGTGGTCGGCCAGCCGCTGACGATGGACCCGAGCCGGGCGCCCGAGGGCGCCGGGCTGCTCTGGATCCAGCTGCAGGAGCTGCCGTGGCAGGTGAAGGGCGACGCGGCCGGCGAGCTCGACGTCGGCGAGGGCACGTGGACCGGGCAGCTGCGCGAGCGCTACGCCGACCGCATCCAGGCGCGGATCGCCCGGCACGTGCCGAACCTCGAGAGCTCGATCCGCAAGCGCGTGACCCTCTCGCCGGCCGACCTGCAGGCGGCGAACGTCAATCTCCACCAGGGCGACCCGTACTCAGGCGCCCTGACGCTCGATCAGAACCTGCTCTGGCGACCGCTGCCGGCCAATCCCGGGCACGCGACGCCGGTCAAACGGCTCTGGCACATCGGCGCGAGCACGCATCCCGGCCCCGGCCTCGGCGCAGGCTCGGGGACGATGGTGGCGAAGCACCTGCTGCGGCGGCGGCTGCGCCCGTGAAGCTCTCGATCTCGCAGATCACGACGGTGACGCAGCCGTTCGCGGACGACCTCGACGCCTATCGCGAGGCCGGCGCGGACGGCGTCGGGATCTGGGAGATGAAGCTCGCCGACGACTCGCTCGAGCGCTACCGCGCCAGCGGTCTCGGCGCGGCCGCCGCGGTCCCGGCGGTGCCGTCGATCCTGCCGCTGCCGCTGATGGAAGGGCCCGCTGACCCGGCGGAGCGGGTCGAGGCGATCCGCGCCGGCATCGCGCGGCTCGCGCCGTTCGAGCCGGAGTGCGTGCTCTTCCTGACCGGGCCCGGCGAGGATCGCGACGTGGTGCTCGACGGCATTCGCTCGATCGCCGACGCCGGCCGTGAGCACGGCGTGCCGGTCGCGCTCGAGCCGATCCAGCGGGAGTTCGCGGAGTTCTGGTCGATCGTCGGCTCGCTGGACGAGGCGGCCGCCCTGATCGACGAGTCCGGTGCCGACGTCGGCCTGCTCTACGACTCGTGGCACCTCTGGCGCGAGCCGCTCGAGCAGGTCGAGCGCCACCGCGACCGGATCCGCGGAGTCCACCTCGCCGACTGGCGCGAGCCCACCCGCAACACGAACGACCGCGTCCTGCCCGGCGACGGCGTCGTCGAGTTCGGCCCGATCCTCGACGCGCTCGACTGGGACGGCTTCTACGACCTGGAGATCTTCTCGGACGCCGAGCTCGAGGGATCGCTCTGGCGGGAGGAGCCGCGCGAGCTCGCCCGGCGAGGGCTCGATGCCCTGAGGAGGTCGGCATCGACCGCATCTGCATAGTCGGCGCCGGCCTGATCGGCAGCCTCTTCGCCGGCCATCTGCGCCGGGTCGCCGAGGTCTCGGTGCTCACCCGCCGCGAGGAGCATGCGGCCGCCCTGAACGAGCACGGGCTGCGCGTCTCGGGCCGGAGCGAGTTCGTCGCGCCGGTGCAGGCTGCGACCGACCCGGCCGAGCTGCCGGAGCCGGACCTCGTGATCGTGGCGACCAAGACGACGGAGCTCGAAGCGGCCGCCGCGCGCCTCGAGGGCCACTGGCCTGGAGCGGCGGTGATGACGGTGCAGAACGGCCTCGGCGCCGAGGAGGCGTTCCCGGGCCGCCGCGTCCTCTCGGCGGTCACGTTCATGAGCGGCACGCGCCACGAGGACACGCACGTCGAGTACATCCTCGATACCGAGACGTGGCTCGGGCCGTACGGCGAGACGCCGTTCGCGCTGGCCGAGGAGGTGGCCGCCGCGATCGTCGCCTCGGGCCTGAAGGCGCAGGCGTTCGAAGACCTGCGCCCGGCGCAGTGGTCGAAGCTGATCTTCAACGCCACCGTCAACGCCGTCGCCGCGCTGACCGGCCTGCCGCACGACCCGCACTTCGCGGCGCGCGACCAGCCCGGCGATCTCGGCCACCTCGTCTACGAGCTGGTCGAGGAAGGCAAGCGGGTCGCGGCAGCCGCGGGCGTCGAGCTGCACGAGGACCCGTGGGAGATGAACGTGCTCGCGACGCAGCGCGGCAGCCGGCATTACCCGTCGATGCTGGAGGACGTCGAGGCCCACCGAGCGACCGAGATCGAGCACATCACGGGCGCGCTCGTCCGCGAGGCCGGGCGCCAGGGCGTGCCGGTGCCGCTGCACACGACGCTCTATCGGCTCGTCCGCGCCCGCGAGGCGTCGTGGCGATCCGATTGACCGCCCCCGCGCGTACGGGTTGAATACCGGGTTCTGCGACCGGTTCCTAGATGAGGAGGGTTCTCTTGAGACGTGCTACTAGGTGGGGCGCGGTGCTCGCGCTCCTCGGAGCGGCTGCGGCGATCGCGGCGATCGTCGGAACGAGCGGCGGGCAGGCGGCATCGAGCGCCAAGAAGCCAGTCGTGATCGGCTGGGCGTTCGACAAGTCGGGTCAGATGTCCCCGTTCGACGATCCCGCTCTCGCGGCCGCGAAGATCCGGGTCAAGCAGCTGAACGCCAGGGGCGGCGCGGCCGGCCACAAGTTCGTGATCAAGACCTGCGACACGCAGAACAACAACGCGTCGAAGGCGAAGTCGTGCGCGCTGAGCCTGATCGGTCAGGGCGCGAACATCCTCTTCACGACCTGCGACGTCGACTTCGCGACGCCGGTCGTCCAGGAGGCGATCAACCGCGGCAAGCTCGCGATCGCCCCGTGCATCGGCACCGACCAGATGGGCCCGAAGCGCTTCAGCACGAAGGGCAAGCTCGCCTTCAGCTTCGGCAACGTCGCCCAGGACGAGGGGTCGGCGATGGCGCAGTACGCGTGGAGCCGGGGTTGGAAGACCGCCGGCCTCGCGACCAACACGCTGCTCGTCTACTTCAAGAACGTCGTCCAGGCGTTCGACAAGCGCTTCACTCAGCTTGGCGGCAAGATCGTCGCGCGCGAGAGCTACGCGACCGGCCAGAACAACGTCAACGCGGCCGTCTCGCGGCTGAACTCGAAGAAGGCGGCGGTCTACGTGACGTCGACCGCCTTCGGCGAGCTGCCGCAGTTCGTCAAGGGCTTCCGCTCCCTGCACAACAACACCCCGATCCTGAACTCCTGGGCCGGTGACGGCACCTACTGGGTCGGCGGCAGCCCGGAGGTGACGAACTACTACTTCGTCACGTTTGCGTCCGTCTTCGGCGACGACCCGAGCAAGGACGTGCGCCAGATGATCGCCTCGCTGAAGAAGGCGGGCTCGCCGCCCGGGACCGGCGGCTTCCTCGGCGGCGCGGACGCGATCGACGGAGTCGCGGTCGCGATCAAGCGGGCGCACGGCTCACTGAACGGCACGGCGCTGGCGAACCAGCTGGTGAAGTTCAAGGGCGTCGCGGTGCTCGGCGGCCCGATCAGCTTCTCCTCCAAGCTCCACACCGTCTTCGGGCGGAAGTACCGCGTGATCAAGATCCAGAACAACAAGGCGAAGCTCGTTGGCACCGTGACGGCGAAGGTCGTCCCGAAGCTCTAGCGGCGAGCGTGCCCGAGACGGCACCCGCCACGGACGTAGAGAGGAGGCCCGGAGAAACGCTCCGGGCCTCCTCCGTCTCGCGCTCGTTCGAGGGCGTGCACGCGCTCAGCGACGTCACTCTCGAGGTGCGCCAGCACGAGGTCGTGGGCCTGATCGGCCCGAATGGCGCGGGCAAGTCCACGCTCGTGAACGTGTTGACCGGGTTCGACCGGCCGGACGAAGGGACCATCGAGCTCGGAAACCGTGAGATCACCGGCTGGAGCGCGCCGCGACGCGCCCGGGCCGGTCTCGCGCGCACGTTCCAGCACAGCCGGTCGTTCGGCGACCTGGCCGTGCGGGAGAACGTCGAGGTGGCGGCGCTCGGCGTCGGGGCCGGCTCGCGCGAGGCGCGCCGTCGCGCCGACCGGCTGCTCGAGCTCCTCAGCCTGGCGGCGGTCGCCGACATGCAGGCAGCCGCGCTCTCGCACGGGGACGAGCGACGGCTCGGCGTCGCGCGCGTGCTCGCGACAGAGCCGTCGTTCGTGCTGATGGACGAGCCGGCGGCGGGCTTGCCGGAGGCGGAGGTGCCGGAGTTCGCCGAGGTCGTCCGCTCGCTGCGCGACGAGCACGAGACCGGCGTCCTGCTGATCGACCACAACATGGCGCTCGTCATGGGCGTCTGCGACTGGATCCACGTGCTCGACCAGGGCCGCACGCTCGCGGCAGGCGCGCCGGAGGATGTCCGCCGCAACCTCGACGTCGCGGCCGCCTACCTGGGTGAGACCGCCGTCCACACCGACGATGCCTGAGCCGGTACTCGAGCTGGACGGCGTCGAGGTGCGCTACGGCAGCGTCGCCGCCGTGCGCGACGTGCGGCTCCACGTCGACGAGGGCGAGATCGTCGGCCTGATCGGGCCGAACGGCGCGGGCAAGTCGACCACGCTGCACGCGATCATGGGCGTCGTGCCGCCTTCGGCCGGCGAGATCCGGCTGCGCGGCCGCTCGCTGCGGCGCAAGAGCTCCGAGTCGATTGCGCACGCCGGCGTGGCGCTCGTGCCGGAGGGCCGGCGGATCTTCTCCGGGTTCACCGTCGAGGAGAACCTCCGCCTCGGGCTCGCGGCGCGGCGCCGAAACGGCGGCGGCGATCCGCTCGAGGTCGCCTACGACCTCTTCCCCGTCCTGCGGGAGTTCCGCCGCCGGAACGCGGGTCACCTCTCGGGCGGCCAGCAGCAGCAGCTCGCAATCGGCCGTGCGCTGGTGGCCGAGCCGGACGTCTTGCTCCTCGACGAGCCGTCGCTCGGCCTCGCGCCGCTTGCCGTCGACAACGTCTTCGAGGCGCTGCGTGGCATCCGCGAGCGCGGCGTCACGATCCTGCTCGTGGAGCAGCGCGCGCTCCACACGGTCGCCCTCGCCGACCGCACGCACGTGCTCGTGGGCGGCGAGCTGGGACTCACGCTCACACCCGCCGACGCCCACGACACCGACAAGATCGTCGCCGCCTACCTCTCCTCGTGATCATCCTCGGCACCCTCGACTTCCAGACGCTCTCCGACGCAGTCGGGCTCGGCGCGGTCTACGCCTTGATGGCCGTCGGAATCGGCCTGGTCTTCGGGGTGCTGCGGCTCGTCAACTTCGCCTACGGCCAGCTGGTGATGGCGGGCGCGTACACGCTCGCGTACACGTCGAGCTGGCCGACCTGGACGAGCATCCTGACCTGCGTCGCCGTGGTCGTCGCTCTGTCGCTCGCGATGGACACGGTGGTCTTCCGGCCGCTGCGCGGCGCATCTCCCGCCGTGATGCTCGTGACGACCTTCGCGATCGCGTTCATGCTCCAGGCGGTCGCGCTGATCGTCGACGTGCGCGACGGCACGATCGGCCAGGTCGCGCCATCGCTCAGCTCGCTGAACGAGGCGGTCACGATCGGCGGCACCGACATCCGGAAGATCACGCTCGTCTCGATCGGCGTCGCGGCGGCCGCGCTTCTGCTGCTGGTGCTGCTGCTGACCCGGACGACAATCGGCCTCCACACGCGCGCCGCGGCCAGCGACTTCCGCACCGCGCGCCTGCTCGGTGTGCGCGCGAACCGCGTGATCGCGTTCTCGGTGCTCCTCTCGGGCCTGCTGGCCGCCGTGGTGGCGGTGATGATGACCGTGCAGCAGCCGTTCGTGACGCCGGACTTCGCCCTGCAAGACACGATCATCGTCCTCGTCGGCGTCGTCGTCGGCGGCATCGACCGCCTCTGGACAGCGACTCTCGGCGGCTTCACGATCGGCGTCGCCTCTGGCTTGATCAACGGGCTGCTGCCGACCGACAAGACGGTCTACCTGCCGTCCGCCCTCTTCGCGCTCGTCATCCTCGTGCTGCTCCTGCGCCCCGAGGGGCTGTTCGCCTGGGGCAGCCGGACGGCGCCCGAGCGCGTATGAGGCGGTGGCTCGACCCGCTCGTCCAGCTTGCCGGGCCGGCGCTGCTCGTCGTAGTGGTCGGGCTGGTCTCGACAACCGCCTCGCCCGCCAACGAGGTCTACTTCCTGAACGCGCTCGTCGCGGTCGCGATCGTCGTCTCGATCTACGTCTTCGTCGGCAACTCCGGCGTGCTCTCGTTCGGCCAGATCAGCTTCGTCGCGGTCGGCGCGTTCGCCTCCGGTGTGATGACGGTGCCACTCGAGTCGAAGAAGGGCGTGCTGACGACGCTTTTCCCGCTCCTGCGCGACCACACGATCGGGAACGTGCCGTCGCTGTTGCTCGCCGCGGCACTCGGCGGTCTGTTCGCGTTCCTTGTCGGGCTGCCGTTGATGCGGCTGTCGGGCCTCGCCGCCGGGATCGCGACCCTCGCGGTGCTCGAGATCACGAACAACGTGCTCCAGCAGTGGACGAGGATCGGCCCCGGTGCGACGACGCTCTCGCTCGTGCCGGAGTCGACCGGGCCGCTGCAGGCGACGCTCGGCGCGCTGGTCGTGATCGCGGTCGCCTTCGCCTACCAGCGCAGCCGCCTCGGCCGGCAGTTGCGCGCCTCGCGGGAGGACGCGGCCGCGGCCGCCGGGGTCGGGGTGCGAGTCCACCAGCAGCGGCTCTGGGCGTTCACTCTCTCGGGCGCGCTCGGCGGCTTCGCCGGCGGCCTGCTCGTGCACCAGCTCGGCTCGATCACGACCGACCAGGTCTACCTCGAGCTCACGTTCCTGACGCTGGCGATGCTGGTCGTCGGCGGCGTGACGAGCCTCTGGGGCGCGGTCGTCGGCGCGCTCGCGGTCAGCGGCCTCGACTCGTTCCTGAGCCAGTCCGAGCAGGGCGTGCACGTGCTCGGTTACAAGCTCGACCTACCGTCAGGCTCCCGGCTCGTCTTCCTGGCGGCGATCATGGCGCTCGTGTTGATCCTGAAGCCATCGGGGCTGACCGGCGGGCGGGAGTTCCGGCTCCCCCGCCTGAGGAGGAACGCGTGAAGGTCTGCATCGTCGGCTGCGGGGCGGTCGGCTCGCTGTTCGCGGCGAACCTGGCGAACCTGGACGGCGTCGAGGTGTGGGCATACGACCTCTCGCGCGAGCACGTCGACGCGATCAACGCGAACGGGCTGCGGCTCTCCGGCGCAGGCGAGGTCGTGGGACAGGTGCGCGCGACGACGGACGCGGCCGAGCTGCCGCCGTGCGACTTCGGGATCGTCGCCACGAAGGCGATGCACACCGAGCCTGCGATCGCTGCGACCGCGCCGGCGTTCGCCGACGGGGCGGTCGCGTCGGTCCAGAACGGCATCGGCAACGAGGAGGTGCTTGCCGGCCATGTGGAGCGCGTGATCCGCGGGACCACCTTCCCCGCGGGCCGGATCCTCGAGCCGGGCCACGTGCAGTGGGACGTCAAGGGCGACACCACCTTCGGCCCCTTCGAGCCGAGCCCGGCGCCGTTCGAGCAGGTCGAGCGCCTGGCGGAGGCCTGCACCCGCGCCGGCCTGCCCGCGACGGCGGTCGCCGACGCCCGCGGGCCGCAGTGGCGCAAGGTGATCTTCAACGCGGCCACCAACCCGGTCGGCGCGCTGACCGGCCTCACGCACGGGCGCGTCTGCGAGGACACGGCGCTGCGGCGGCTCGTCTCCGGGCTGGTCGACGAGGGCAAGGCCGTCGCCGCCGCGCAGGGAATCACGCTCGACGCTGACCCCGAGGAGCTGATCGACCACGCCGCCCGGCCGGAGGTCGCCTACGACCACAAGGCGAGCATGCTCCAGGACGTGGAGGCGCGGCGCCCGACCGAGATCGACTACCTGAACGGCGGCATCGCGCGCTTCGGGCGCGAGCACGGCGTGCCGACGCCGCTGAACGACGCGATACTCGCGCTCGTGCAGGGAGTGGAACGATCGTGGGCGTGAGCCCGGGCGAGGTCGAGCGGCGGTACGCGAACGTCCGGGCCGCGCTCGAGGCCGACGAGCTCGACACGGCGCTCGTCTGCGGGAGCGAGTACACCGGCTTCGAGGGGGCGGTCACCTACCTCTCGGGCTTCCAGATCGTCCACCGCTACGCGTACGTGGTGCTGCCGCGCGAGGGCGAGCCCGCGATCGTCTTCCCGAGCGAGGCACGCTACGTCGGCGAGCACGGCACCTCGTGGATCGAGCAGCAGGTCTTCGCCGACCGCCCGGGCGACTGGCTGGCCGAGCGGCTGCGGGGGAAGCGGGTCGGCGTCTACGGGCTCGACTACGTGATGGCCCCGCGCGACTACGCGGCGCTGGAGGGCGCGGCCGAGCTCGTGCCGTGGGACGTCGCCTTCGACCACGCCCGCGCGGTCAAGAGCGACGAGGAGCTCGAGTCGGTTCGCGACAGCGTCCAGATCAACACGGCCGGCTTCCACGTCTTCTGCGACGCCTACGAGCCCGGCCGCAGCGCCGCGGAGGTGATGGCGCCGGCAGAGGAGCTGTTCGTCGAGCGTGGCTGCGGGCGGCTGACGATGAACATGGTGCTCGTCGGCGCCGAGTTCGCGATCGCGCGCGCCGAGACGACGCTCGGCGAGTTCTGCATCCCCTCGCTCGAGATCGCGGGCCGCGGCGGGCACTGGGTCGAGGTCTCTCGCGCGCTCGGGGCGCCGAACGACGAAGTGAAGCGCATGAACGAGGCTTACGACGAGTACTTCGAGGCGGCCAGGAGCGCGCTGCGTCCGGGCGCGACGGCGCACGACGCGCACCGGGCGGTCTCGCAGGGGTTCACCGAGCGCGGCTACCACCTCGGTCACGTCACCGGCCACTCGATCGGGATGACGATGATCGAGTTCCCCAAGATCGGCGAGGGCGTCGAGACCGAGCTGCGCGAGAGCATGGTCTTCTCGATGCATCCACACGTGATCGCCGAGAACGGGCACGACTGCCTGTACATGCAGGAGACGTGGCTCGTGACCGCGGACGGCGGCGTGCCGCTGTCGGGCCTCGAGTCGAAGATCTTCTAGGCGAGCAGCTCGCGGTTGGCCGCGAGGACGTCGAGCAGGGCCTGCACGTCCTCGGCCGTGTTGTAGCAATGGGCCGAGACCCGCAGCTTGTCGTCCCGGGACGAGGTGACGACGTTCTCGGCGGCGAGCGCGGCGACCAACGCGTCGACGTCGGTGGAGGGGATGCAGACGAGCGCGCCGCTTCGCTCGGGCTCCCGCGGGGTCGCGGCGCGGCCGCCGAGCTCTTCGACCCCGTCGTGCAGGAGCGCGTTCAACTCGCGGACGTGTGCCTCCGTCTCGGCGATTCCGATCTCCTGCATCAGCTCGATCCCGGCGATCGCCGCGTAGGTCGACGGCACCGGCGGCGTGCCGGCCTCGAAGCGCCGCGCGGTCGGGGCGGGCGAGTAGTCGTGGATGTCCATCTCGAAGATGTCGCGGTCGGCGAACCAGCCCGTCGCCGTCGGCTCGATCCCCTGTACGAGCTCGCGGCGGCAGTAGAGGAAGCCGAGCCCGGCCGACCCGAGCAGGTACTTGAGCACGCCCGCGGCGAGGAAGTCGCAGTCGAGCGCGCGCACGTCGACCGGCAGCGAGCCGATCGTCTGGTACGCGTCGACCAGCACCGGCGCGCCCGCCGCGTGCGCGATGCGGCCGACGCCCTCGACGTCGAGCCGCCCGCCGTTCCGGAAGCAGACGTGCGTGACGGCCACCAGGGCCGTCCGCTCGTCGATCGCCGCCTCGAAGCGCTCGAGCGGGATCGTCCCGTCGGCCTCAGCCGGGACGTGCACGACGCGCACGCCGCGCCGCTCCTGCGCGTGCGAGATCTGCCCGATGGTCGGGAACTCGAAGTCGCTGACGACGATCGTGTCCCGTCCGTCGCCGAAGCGAAGGCCGCTGACGAGCGCGCTCACCCCGGCGGAAACCGACGTGGTGACCGCGATCTCGTCCTCGTCGGCGTTCACGAGCCCCGCGATCGCCGACCGCACCGCCTCCAGGCGGCCGACCCAGTACTCCCACGGCGCGCCGTGCTCGTCCCAGTCGTCGAGGTAGCGCGCGTAGGCCTCGCGCACGGAGTCCGAGAGCGCGCCCTGCGAGCAGCTGTTGATGTAGACCTGCCGCTCGAAGACCGGGAAGCGATGGCGGATCCGCCCCGGCAGCGAGGCGACGTCAACGGCCAAGGTAGGCCTTCCGCAGATCCTCGTGCTGGAGCAGGTCGGACGCCTTGCCGGACAGGACTACTCGGCCAGTTTGCAG
>Ga0207648_10007524_pt1 | contig 10691 bp, 9 predicted proteins | sample KBSMisM32_FD_184310 | JGI IMG/M metagenome (GOLD analysis project Ga0207648, IMG submission 184310) | Miscanthus rhizosphere microbial communities from Kellogg Biological Station, Michigan, USA - KBS Miscanthus M3-2 (SPAdes) (version 2) | ecosystem: Host-associated > Plants > Roots > Rhizosphere... | reverse complement strand
TGACGTGGTGGTCGTCGGCGGCGGCATCGCGGGTGCCTCGGTGGCCTACGAGCTCGCCGCCACCCGTTCGGTGACGCTCCTGGAGGCCGAGCCCGAGCTGGCCCGGCACTCGACGGCGCGATCGGCGGCCACGTGGATCCCCGGCCACGGCACGGACGTCGTGCGCGCGCTGATCGCCGCCTCCGGCCCCCGCTTCGCCCGGCTGGCCGAGGAGCTGGACGCCCCGCCGCTGCTGCGGCCGCTCGACGTCCTCTGGGCGGCAGGCGACGACGCGTCCGAGGCGGGGCTGGCGGCCATGCTGGCCGAGCGCGCGGGGGAGCCGGACGCGCCGGTCGCCCTGACCCCGGCCGAGGCCGAGGAGCACGCTCCCACGCTGCGGCCGGGGTGGGTCCGCGCGGCCGCGCGCACGGTCGCGGCCTCCGTCGACACCGACGCGCTGCACCAGGCCTACGTCCGCGGCCTCAAGGCCAGGGGCGGCACCGTGCGCACGGCGGCCCCGGCCCAGCACATCACGCGCGACGGCACCGGGTGGCGGGTGGGGGACATCGCCACGAGCCTGGTCGTCGACGCGGCAGGCGCGTGGGCCGACGTCGTCGCCGAACGCGCGGGCGTGCCCCGGATCGGCCTGCAGCCCTACCGGCGGACGATCGCCGTCGCCCGGGTGCCCGACCGCGCACGGCTGCACGGCGCCATGGTCTGCGAGGCGCTGGACCGCTTCTACTACAAGATCGAGGGCGACGACCTGCTCGTCTCGCCCGCCGACGAGACCCCGACGGAGCCCGGCGACGCCCGTCCCGACGAGCTGGACGTCGCCATCGCGCTGGAGCGGGTCGAGGAGGCCACCGGCCTCGGCCTGCGGTCGATCCGCACGAGCTGGGCGGGCCTGCGCTCGTTCGTGCCCGACCGCCGCCCGGTCGTCGGGAGCTGGCCCGACCACCCCGGCTTCGGGTTCGTGGCAGGCCAGGGCGGGTCGGGCATCGAGACCGCGCCCGCGCTCGCCGCCTTCGCCGCCGCCGTGCTGACGGGCGCTCCGCCGCCCCCGGACGTGCCCCTCGAACCGGCCGCGCTGGCTCCTACTCGCCGGTAGGCTCGCGGGGGTGAGCGCCACCCTTGAGCTGTTCGACGGCGCCTTCTGGCGCGATCCCTACCCCGCCTACGCCGAGCTGCGCGCCGACGCCCCGGTGCGCCGCGTCGAGCGCGCCGACGGCGTGGTGTGGCTGCTCAGCCGCTACGCCGACGTCCGGGCCGCGCTGGCCGACCCGCGGCTGTCCAAGGACTGGCGCTACACGCTGCCGCCCGAGCAGCGCGCGGGCCAGCCCGGCAGCCCGATCCCGATGATGATCCTCATGGACCCGCCGGAGCACACGCGGCTCCGCAAGCTCGTCTCCCGGGTGTTCACGCTGCGCCGGATGGAGGCCCTGCGGCCGCGGGTGCGGGAGGTCGCGGCCGAGCTGATCGCCGAGCTGCCGTCGCGCGGGCCGGTCGACCTCATGCCCGGCTACGCCCTGCTCCTCCCGGTGCTGGTCATCTGCGAGCTGCTCGGGGTGCCCGCCGACGACCGGGACGAGTTCGTCGCGTGGTCCAACGCCATGGTCGACGGCACCGACGAGATGGAGTCCGCCACCAAGCTGCACGGCTACCTGTCCACGCTGATCGAGGCGAAGCGGGCGCGTCCCGACGACGCGCTGATCAGCGCCCTGATCGCCGACGCCGACGACGACCGGCTGAGCCACGAGGAGCTCGTGGCGATGGCCATGATGCTGCTCATCGCGGGCCACGAGACCACCGTCAACCTCATCGGCAACGGGCTCCTCGCCCTGCTCACCCACCCCGAGCAGCGCGACCTGCTGCGCGCGCGGCCGGAGCTGCTGCCCGCGGCCGTGGAGGAGTTCCTCCGCTTCGACTCCCCGGTGCACAGCACGCCCGCCCGGTTCGCCGCGGAGGACGTCGAGTACGCGGGCGTCGTGATCCCGGCGGGCGCCGTCGTGATCCTCTCGCTGGCCGCGGCCAACCGCGATCCCGACCGGTTCCCCGACGCCGCGGAGCTGCGCGTCGACCGCGACGCGGGCGGCCACACCGCGTTCGGCCACGGCCTGCACCACTGCCTCGGCGCCCAGCTCGCCCGGATCGAGGGCCAGGAGGCGATCGGGGCGCTGCTCGCCGCCCGCCCGGACATGACCCTCGACGCCGAGCCTGCCGAGCTCGCCTACCGCCACAGCACGCTGGTGCGCGGCCTGCGCACGCTCCCGGTGCGGATGTGAGCGAGCTTGCGAGCTCACCATCCAATGCAGCAGCCCGGCGAACGCCCGACGAGCGTCAGCGAGGAGGTCGCGTGAGCCCGCTCGACGTCGTCCGGCGCTACTACGACGGCTGCTCCGCGGGTGACGTCGAGGCGATGCGCGCCACCCTCGCCGACGACGTCGTGCACTACTTCCTGGCCCCCAACGTCGGCTCGGCGCCCGTGCGGGGCGGCGAGCACCTCGCGCGGTACTGGCGCAAGGTCGCCGCGATGATCGAGGCCCGCTGGGTGGTCGACCACGGGCTGGTGGCCTCCGACCAGCCGGTCGAGGCCGTGATCGAGTGGACGATGTACTGGCGGCCGCGCGGCGCCACCGGCCGGGTCGCCACGCGCGGCGCCGAGTGGTTCGTCTTCGCCGCCGACGGCCGCATCGCCGAGATCCGCTCCTACTACCAGCAGAAGCCCGCGACGACCGAGCTGGAGGGGTTCCCCTACGCCGCCCGCGGCTACTCCACCAACGGCTGATCGGGAATGGTCGGCGACGATCGGGTGGTTGGGGAGGTCATGGGCGCACACGCGTACGTCGCGGTCGAACTCGGCACGAGCGGGGAGCCGAGCGCGGCCCACCACCTCGCGGCGGTGCAGGCCGTGGCCGACACCGGCGCCGACCTCGTGTTCTGGGCCGACTCGTTCGTCCCGCCCGAGCAGGCCGCGCCGCCGACGCTGGACGCCGTCGCGATCGCCGCCCGCGCCGCGCCCGTGGTGGCCGGGATCGGGCTGGTGCCCACCGTCACCGTGACCCACACCGAGCCGTTCCACGTCTCGAAGGCCATCGCCACCCTCGACCTCGTGTCGCAGGGCCGGGCGGGCTGGCAGGTCGCCGTGTCGCGCACCGAGGAGGAGGCGCGGCTGTTCGGACGCAAGCCCGCGGCGCCGCCCGCCCAGCTCTGGCAGGAGGCGGCCGAGGCCGTCGAGGTGGTCGTGCGGCTGTGGGACTCGTGGGAGGACGACGCGGTGATCCGCGACGTCGCCACCGGCCGTTACGTCGACCGCGACCGCCTGCACTACATCGACTTCGTCGGCGAGTTCTTCTCCGTGAAGGGGCCGTCGATCACGCCGCGCAGCCCGCAGGCCCACCCGCTCGTCGTCGTGCGGGACGAGCCCGACGCGCTGCCGGTCGTCGCCCGCTGGGCCGACGTCGTGCGCGTCGCCGCGCCGGACCTCGCCGCCGCGCACACGGCGCGCGAACAGGTGCGCGCGGTGGTCACGGGCGCCGGGCGCGACCCCGACGCGGTCGCCGTGCTCCTCGACGTCACCCCCGACGGGCCCGACCCGGTCGAGGCCGTGCGCGGCGGCGCGGCCGACGGCGTCACCCTGCTCGGCGGCCCCGATCCCGGACTCGTCGGACGGTTGGCCGAGCTCGGCCTGCGCCGACCGGTCGCCGGGTCCGCGACCCTGCGGGAGCGGTTCGGCCTGCCCCGCCCGGCCAACTACTTCGCGGGGGCCCACCGGTGACTCAGCCGATCAAGAAGCAGATCCACCTCGCCGCGCACTTCCCGGGCGTCAACAACACCACGGTGTGGAGCGACCCGGAGTCGGGAAGCCAGACCGACTTCGCCTCGTTCGTGCACTTCGCCCGCACGGCCGAGCGCGGCCTCTTCGACTTCCTGTTCCTCGCCGAGGGCCTGCGGCTCCGCGAGCACCGCGGCAAGATCCACGACTTGGACGTGGTCGGCAGGCCGGACACGCTCACCGTGCTCAACGCGATCGCCGCGGTGACCACCCACCTCGGGCTCGGCGGCACGATCAACACCACGTTCAACGAGCCGTACGAGCTGGCCCGCCAGTTCGCCTCGCTCGACCACCTCTCGGGTGGGCGCGCCGCGTGGAACCTCGTCACCAGCTCGGACGCGTTCACCGGCGAGAACTTCCGCCGGGGTGGCTTCCTCAAGCCCGAGGAGCGCTACGACCGCGCCCAGGAGATCCTCGACGCGGCCACGGCGCTGTGGCTCTCCGACCGCGAGCCGGTGAAGTTCGAGAGCGCGCAGTTCACGTTCGCGGGCCGCTTCACGCTGCCGCCGACGCCGCAGGGCCACCCGGTGCTCATCCAGTCCGGCGACTCCGACGCGGGCCGCGAGTTCGGCGCCCGCACCGCCGACGCGATCTTCTCCCGGCACGGCACCGTCGAGGCGGGCCAGGCGTTCTACCAGGACCTCAAGGGCCGGATGCCGCGCTATGGCCGCAGGCCGGAGGAGATCACGATCCTGCCCGCCACCACGTTCGCGCTCGGCGACACCGAGGCCGAGGCCCGGGAGAACGCCGAGCGGGTGCGCCGGGAGCAGGTGAGCCCGCAGACCGCGATCGCGTTCCTCGAACAGGTGTGGGGCCGCGACCTCTCGGCGTACGACCCGGACGGGCCGCTGCCCGACGTCGAGCCGGACGCGGGCGCGACGATCACCCGCGGCCGGGTGCGGCACGAGAAGGACCCCGTGGCCGTCGCCACGGCGTGGCGGGAGCTCGCCGCGGCCAAGGGCGGGCTCTCGATCCGCGAGCTGATCATCGAAACCACCGCGCGGCAGTCGTTCGTCGGCACGCCGAAGCAGGTCGCCGCGCAGATGGATGAGTACGTGCAGCAGGACGCCTCCGACGGCTTCATCCTCGTGCCGCACCTCGTGCCGGGCGGCCTGGACGAGTTCGTGGACAAGGTGATCCCGGAGCTGCAGGACCTCGGCAGCTTCCGCACCGCGTACACCGGACCCACGCTGCGCGACCACCTGGGCCTGGCCAAGCCGTAGGGCTAAGCCGCCACCTCGTGCACCAGCCGGGCCACCGGCAGCGGGCGTTCCCTGGTCACGGTGGCCGCGGCGACCGCGGGCAGCGCGACGAACGGGTACACCTGATCGAGCGCGCTCACCCGCGCGCAGATCTCGTCGGTGAGGTGCAGCACCTCCTCGTTGGGCCACGACGGCAGCACCACGAGGAAGTCCTCCGGGCCGATCCGCACCAGCCGGTCGGTGGGGTGCAGCAGGTCGCTGACGCCGTCGCGCAGGCCCTGCAGGGCGGCCATCTCGGCCCGCAGCCCGTACTGGCCGCGCAGCTCACCCACGCCGAACACCCGGAGCAGCACCAGCCCGATGGGCAGCGTGCCCGCCCCGAGCCCGCGGGTCCACCGCTCCAGGTACGCGCCGGTGTAGAGCCCCGTGCGCGGGTCGCGCTCGGCCACGTCCTCGCGCAGCGCCTCCAGCTCGGCGACGGCGGCCGCCCGCTCGCGCAACAGCCCGTCCATCCGGTCGCCGAGGAACGTGAGGGGCACCTCCCACCAGTCCTGGCGCATCGGCTCCGGCTCGTCCAGCACGGCGCGCAGCACGGCGTCGATCCGGTCGGTGGTATCGCCCGCCAGCTGCAGCTGCGCCCGCAGCCGCAGGATCTGGCCGTACGCGTCCGACCGCGAGAACGACCACGATCCGCGGAAACGCCTGCCCTCCTCGATCGTCCTGGCGTGCGGGTCGAGCGACTCCTGGTCGACGGCCACGAGCGTGGCGCCGCCCTTCGGCCCGAGCACGGTGACGCTCCACTCGCGGGCGAGCGGGTCGGTGGCGCCGAGCAGCGCGTGGCGCACGCCCGGCGGCAGCTCGGGCGGGAAGTCCTCGGCGAGCCCGACCACGGTGACGGCGCCCCGCGCGGCGATGTCGCGGTAGACGTCGACCTCGCGGGCGAAGTAGGAGAGCTTCTGGAACATGGCGATGACCACGAGCGGGCTGCCCGGATCGGCGGCCAGGGCGAACCGTTCGATCGTGTGCGAGATCTCCACCAGCATCCGCTTGCCGTAGAGGGTCTCCGCAACGCGCATAAGGGTGAACGGTAGCGCGCCGCGATCGCGTGCTCACTCGGCGGAGCAGCCAACGGAGCGCGACAGCGCACGTACGCCGTCCGGGGGTAGGGTCGGCGGGTGGCCGACCGCGTGGTGTGGACGATCGCCGACGGCGTCGCGGACGTCCGGCTCAACCGCCCCGACAAGCTCAACGCGCTCGACATGGCCATGTTCACCGCGCTGGCCGACACGGCGGCCGAGGTGGCCGAAACGCCCGAAGTGCGGGCCGTCGTGCTCTCCGGCGAAGGCCGGTCGTTCTGCGCGGGCCTCGACCTCACGGCGTTCTCCTCGATGGCCGCGGGGGAGCGTTGGCGCCCGGCCGATGATCCGACCACCACGGGAGCCGACGGCCGCTCGCTCGGCCAACGCGCCGTGCTGGCCTGGTACGACCTGCCGGTGCCGGTCATCGCGGCGGTGCGCGGGCACGCGTTGGGCGGCGGCCTGCAGCTGGCGCTGGGCGCCGACATCCGGTTCGCCGCGCCCGACGCCGTGTTCAGCGTGTTCGAGATCAACTGGGGTCTGTCGCCGGACATGGCGGGCACCCAGCTCCTGCCGCGGCTGGTCGGCCCGGACGTCGCGGCCGAGCTCACCTACACCGGGCGCACGGTCGACGCGGCGGAGGCGGACCGGGTCGGGCTCGTCACCCGCGTCGTCGACGACCCGCTCGCCGCCGCGCACACGCTCGCCGCGCGCATCGCCGCGGTCAACCCGGACGCGATCCGCGCCGACAAGGGCCTCCTGCGGCGGGCGAACGGCCCGCTCGACGACGGCCTCGCCGCCGAGCGCGCGGCGATGGGCGCGATCATGGGCAGCCCGAACCAGCGGGAGGCCGCCGCGGCGGGTCTGGAGAAGCGGGAGCCGAGGTTCACATGACCGACGTTGACCCTACGGGGGCCGTGCTCGTCGAAACCGACGGCGCGGGCGTCCGCACGCTCACGTTCAACCGGCCCGAGCGCCGCAACGGGTGGGCGGGCGAACTCGAGGACGCGTACTACGCCGCGCTCACCGACGCGGCGGCCGACCCGGCGGTGCGCGCCGTCGTCGTCACCGGAGCGGGCCCCACGTTCTGCCCCGGCGCGGACATGGCCCGCCTCGGCGACCTCTCGGCCGAAGGTGCCACCCTCCCGCACCGGCCGGTCGACGTGCCCCGCACGTTCCCGAAGCCGCTCATCGCCGCGATCAACGGGGCGTGCGCGGGCGTCGGGTTGGTGCAGGCGCTGTTCTGCCACGTCCGCTTCGCGGCCGACACCGCCCGCTTCGCCACCGCCTTCGCCCGGCGCGGCCTCGTCGCCGAGTACGGCATCGCCTGGACCCTGCCCCGGCTGGTCGGCCTGGAGAACGCGCTGGACCTGCTGCTGTCGGGCCGCACGTTCGACGCGTCGGAGGCCAAGGCGCTGGGCCTGGTCAGCCGCGTGGTGGCGCGGGTCGACGTGCTCGCCGCGGCCCAGGCCTACGCCCGCGACATCGCCGAGAACTGCGCCCCCTCGGCCATTGCCGTGATCACCGCGCAGGTGCTCGCCGCCGCCGACGGCACGTACGCCGAGGCGCTGGCCCGGGCGCACGTGGAGACGGACAAGCGCATCGGCTCCGCCGATCTGCGCGAGGGCGTCGCATCGTGGCTCGAAAAGCGGGCTCCGCAGTTCGGCGCGCTGTCGCGGGAGGGCGTCTGATGTATCGCGTTGCGGTGGTCGGGGCGGGCCCGTCCGGGCTCTACGCGGCGGCGGCGTTGCTCACCTCGGACGTGCCGGTGAGCGTCGAGGTGCTCGACCGCCTGCCCGCGCCGTACGGCCTCGTCCGCTACGGCGTGGCGCCCGACCACGTGAAGATGAAGTCGGTCATCCGGGTGCTGCAGCGCCCGTTCGACCCGGCCGAGCTGGAGTTCCTCGGCGGCGTGCACGTGGGTGAGGACGGGCTGCCGCTCGACGTGCTGCGCGAGCACGTCCACGCCGTGATCCACGCGACGGGCAGCTCGATCGACCGCGCGCTGGGCGTGCCCGGGGAGGACCTCGTGGGCTCGCTCGGCTCCGGGGCGTTCGTGAGCTGGTACTCCGGGCACCCCGATTTCGCCGACCTCGAGCCGCCGCTGGACCGTCCCGGCGTCGCCGTCGTGGGAGCGGGCAACGTCGCGCTCGACGTGGCCAGGGTGCTGGCCCGCAGCCCCGACGAGATGGCCCTCACCGACGTGCCCGAGCCGGTGCTCGAGGCGCTGTGGGATAGCGCGGTGCGCGACATCCACGTCATCGTGCGTCGCGGCCCCCAGCACGTGAAGTTCACGCCCGCCGAGCTCAACCAGATCGGCGACCTCGCGAACGCCGACGTGATCGTGCACGACGACCGGGTGCTCGCCGCCGGGGTGCCCGAGCCCGAGGAACGCCGGATGCGGCAGTGCCTCGCCTCGCTCACCAAGTGGACGGAGAACGCGCCGACCGACAAGCCGCGCCGCATCCACCTGCACTTCCTGCGCAGCCCGGTGCGGATCCTCGGCACGGACGGCCGGGTCAGCGGCATCGAGATCGAGCGCAACGTGGTCGACGGCGACCGCGTGCGGGGCACGGGGGAGACCACCACGCTGGACGTCGGCCTGGTCGTGCGGGCGATCGGCTACGACGCGCAGCCGATCCCCGGCCTGCCGTTCGACGCGGCCACCGGCACGGTGCCCAACGAGGGCGGCCGGGTGGTGCGCGACGGCGAGCCGGTGCCCGGCGCCTACGTCACCGGCTGGATCAAGCGCGGCCCCACCGGGGTGATCGGCACCAACAAGGGCGACGGCATCGAGACGGCCAAGGCCGTGCTCGCCGACCTGCCCACGCTGCCCGCCCCCGCGCACCCCGAGCCGGAGGCGCTGCGGGCGGCGCTGGCCGAGCACGGTGTGCGGGCGGTGGACTGGACGGCCTGGCTGCGCCTCGACGCCGAGGAGATCCGCCGCGGCGGCCTGCGCTCCGCCGACCGCGTCAAGGTCGCGACCACCGCCGAGATGATCCGCCACGCCCTCGACGCGGTGCCCACGAGCCAGTCCTAGGCCGTCACTTGCCCCTGATCGAGCCCGTGGTGGTGCCGCCGGACGAAGCCGTCGCGAGGCAGACGACCTGCCGGTCGCCACGCCGCCAGTTCTGCTCGAGCGGGTAGACGCTGAAGAGGCCAACGTCGGGATCGGTCTCCGCGCTGGGGCTGTAGGCGCCGAGCCGGGTGTTGCACTCCTTCGACACCTCGTCGTCGACCGCCGCGGCGCCGGGGTACTCGCCCGCCGGGAGGTCGAACACCGCGAACACCTCGCCCTCGTGCGGCTGCCCGCAGGGCACCCCCGGGAGCGAGAGCAGGTTGGTGGTGTTCTTGAGGCCGTTGACGCAGTCGCCGACCTTCAGCGCCGTGGCCGAGATGCTGCCGCCCTCGGTGACCGAGCCGCCGCTGTCGCGCTTCGCCGACGTCGTGACGGCCAGGATGATCGCGACCACGATGAGGATGGTCCACAACGAGGACAGGATCACCCCGGCGAGCGCGAGGCCCCGCCCGTTCTGCCCGGTGCGCTCGGTCTGGCTGAGCGCGATGAACCCGAAGATGAACCCGAGCAGGACGCCGCCGATGATGCCGAAGATCAGGGAGGCGATCGCGAAGCCGTTGGTGCCCGGCTTCTGCTGCTGCGGCGGCGGGTAGCCCGCTCCCGGGTAGCCGCCGGGTGGCGGCGGGTAGCCCGGCGGGCCGTAGCCCCCGGGACCGGGGCCGTAGGCGGGCTCGGGGTAACTGCCCACCCCGGCGGGCGGAGGCCAGCCACCGCCGGCGGGCGGCTGGTTCCACGCGCCTTGGGGGCCGGGTCCGGGCGGGGGAGGAGCGGTCATGAGCGCACGATAGAGCGCCCCTTTGCGCCCGAACCGCCCGGATCCCGCATTTGGCCCCGCCGCGTCCGTTTCGTGACCGGTCGATGACCGGGCGCACTCACCGGCCTCTGATCGAGCCCGTGGTGGTGCCGGAGGTGGCCTTCGCGATGCAGACCACCTCGCGGTCGCCGCGCTCCCAGTTCTGCTCCAGCGGGTAGACGCTGAACAGGCCGACCGCGTCATCCGACGGCGCGCCGGGGCTGTACTCCGCCAGCCGGGCGTTGCAGCCCTTGCTGACCAGGTCGTCGACCCCCGCGGCGCCGGGGTAGGGGCCCGGCGGGAGGTCGAACACGGCGAACACCTCGCCCTGGTGCGGCTGCGAGCAGGGCACGCTCGGCAGCGACGAGACGTCGGTGCTGTCGGTGAGGTCGTTCAGGCAGTCGCCGACCTGCAGGTCGGTGGCCGAGATCGCGGTGCTCGGGGCGGTGGTGACCGGCGGCTCGGTGGTGGGCTCGGCCGTGGGGCTCGCGGTGGGTGAGGTGGTCGGGGTGACCGGGCCGCTCGGGGTGGAGCTCGCGGCCGCCACCACGATCAGCAGGACGAAGCCGAGCGTCCAGAGCGCGGAGAGCACGATCCCGGCGATGGCCATGCCGCGGCCGTTCTGCCCGGTGCGCTTGGTCTGGCTGAGCGCGATGAACCCGAAGATGAACCCGAGCAGCGCGCCGCCGATGATGCCGAAGATCAGCGCTGCGATCGCGAAGCCGTTGGT
>Ga0207648_10007522_pt1 | contig 10692 bp, 8 predicted proteins | sample KBSMisM32_FD_184310 | JGI IMG/M metagenome (GOLD analysis project Ga0207648, IMG submission 184310) | Miscanthus rhizosphere microbial communities from Kellogg Biological Station, Michigan, USA - KBS Miscanthus M3-2 (SPAdes) (version 2) | ecosystem: Host-associated > Plants > Roots > Rhizosphere... | reverse complement strand
CGCCGAAACGAACGACGAGGCGTTCTTGTTCCCAAGCGATCAGCACCTGCGCGCGCTGGAGTTCATGGGCCATTCGCTGTGGACCAACGCACGGCTCGGCGTCGTCACGACCGACCATGGTTGCGGCAAGAGCCTGCTGATCAAACGACTGCTCAACGATCTCGACGAGCGCATCGTCGCCGCTGCGATCCAGCGCCAGAACATGCCTGCGCGCGATTTCCTGCTGGAGATCCTGCGCCAGTTCGGCTTCGCGCTCGAAGAAACCGACAAGACCGACCGGCGCCGTTGCCTGGAGCGCTTCATGTCGCACCAGGCGAGCATGGGCCGCATCTGTCTGCTCGTGGTCGAGAATCCGCAGGCGATGCATCCGTCGGTGCTCGAAGAATTACGGATGCTCGCTGCCGCGGAAGTCGACGGCGTGCGCGTGCTGAAGGTGCTGCTGCTCGGCCAGCCTTCCTTGAACCTGGTGCTGGAATCGCCGCGCATGGCGGAACTGGTCACCGCAAAGGCGCCGCGCTTCTCGCTCGGTCCGCTGACCGAGGATCAGACGGCTGCCTACGTTGCTCATCGCCTGCGCGCGGCCGGTGCCTCGAATCCCGATGCACTGATGCCGTACACGCTGATGGCTCACATTCACGCGTGCAGCGGCGGCGTGCCTGCTCGCATCAACAAGCTGTGCGCGCGTGCGCTCGCGTGGGCTGCGTCCGAGGGCGCTCCCATGGTGACCACGTCCGCGCTCGATCACGCGACCGAAGAACTTGGCTGGCAATACCGGCGGCCGGTAGTTGCCGAGGTATCCATCAATGCAGCAGCGCCGCCTGCGGCGCCAATGCCCCGAGCCAAGCTCGTGATCACCATGCAAGGCCTGCCGGATCGCGAAATCACGCTCGAGGGCGACCGCATCCTGCTCGGACGCGGCGAGGAAGCAGATGTTTCGATCGACTCCGTGTTCGTCAGCCGCTACCACGCGCTGATCGTGCACGACAACGGCCAGGACCTGATGCTCGACCTCGGCAGTACCAACGGCCTGGTCGTCAATTCGCGGCGCATCCTGCGCCGGGCGCTGCGGCATCGCGACCTCATCCAGGTCGGTCCGGCGCGGGTGATGTATTTCAACGAGCACGCGGCGGCCACGGCCGGGCCGGACCCGGGCGAGACGATCTGTTTCGCGCGCCCTGGATTTCCGCACGCGGCCGGGGAAGAAGACGCCGGCGCGCTGCTCGCGTTCGGGCGGCTGGATACGTCGGGTTAGCTGTCCGACAGGGCCGCAGCGCCTAGTCACTGGTCGGTTCCTCCGCTAGAGTGTCGCCCTCCCAGCGCTGGCGTCTCCGAGTGTTTGCACCCATCCGGTTCCGGTGGTCATGCTCCGGACGGCAGCGGCTGCGCGGTCGGCTTTGAGAGAGCAACAAGAGATCCTGGCAAGTGGACTGGCGCGTACATAAGTTCGGCGGCTCCAGCGTCGCCGATGCGGTATGCATGGAGCGCGTCGCTCGCATCCTGGAGCAGGACCCGCATCCGCGGCTCGGCGTCGTGCTGTCCGCCTGCCGTGGCGTCACCGACGCGCTGCTCAACCTGGTCGCGACCGCCGAGCGCCAGGAAGGACCGCTGACCGAGCGCATCGAAGAGCTCCGCCGCCGCCACGAGTTGATCGCGGACACGCTGCTGGCCGGTAACGCCCGGACCGAATTCCTCACCAAGCTCGCGCAGGACTGCCGGGACATCGCCGGCATCCTGCACACCGTCGAGCTGATCAGCTCCGCGTCGCAGCCCGTGCGCGATCTCATCGCAGGCTACGGCGAGATCTGGTCGACACGCCTGTTCAGTGCATATCTGCGCCATCGTGGCCGCCGTCCCGGCAACGTCGAGTGGGTCGACGCGCGCGACGTCGTGTCAGTGGAATGGGGACCGCTCGGGCCGGCCGTGCGCTGGGACGTGTCGCAGGCGAACACGGACCGCATCGTGCCGCGCGACGCCTCGACGCCTGCCACCTTGATCATCACCGGCTTCATCGCGCGCGACGCGAAGGGCATACAGACGACGCTCGGCCGCAATGGCAGCGACTTCTCGGGATCGATCTTCGGCGCGCTGCTCGGCGCGGAAGAAATCCACATATGGACTGACGTCGACGGGGTGCTCAGCGCCGACCCGCGGCTGGTGCCGGACGCCAAGGTCATCGACTCGCTGTCCTACAACGAGGCGATGGAGCTCGCGTACTTCGGCGCCAAGGTGATCCATCCGCAAACGATGGCGCCGGCGGTGCTGAAGGGCATTCCGATCTGGATCCGCAACACCTTCGCGCCGGAGAAGCCCGGCACGCTGATCTGCGCCAAGCCTCAATCTGAGATTGCCGTCAAAGGCATCACCTGCATCGATCGGGTCGCGCTCGTGAACCTGGAAGGCGCCGGCATGATCGGTGTACCCGGCACCGCACACCGCCTGTTCGGCGCACTCCGCGATCACGGCATCTCGGTGATCCTGATTTCCCAGGGCAGCTCCGAGCATTCGATCTGCTTCGCGATTCCCGAAGCCGAGGCGGCGCGCGCCGAAACCGTCGTGCGCCAGGCGTTCGATCGGGAGTTGCGCGAAGGGCAGATCCAGCAGGTACAGGTCGACCCCGGCTGCAGCATCCTCGCCGTCGTCGGCGACGGCATGGCCGGCTCGCACGGCGTCGCCGCGAAAGTCTTCGGTGCGCTCGGCAACGCAGCCGTCAGCGTGCGCGCGATCGCGCAGGGCGCCTCGGAGCGCAACATTTCCGCAGTGATCGACAGCAAGTTCTCGGCTCGCGCGCTGCGCTCGGTGCATTCGAGCTTTTACCTCTCGCCGCACACGGTCTCGGTCGGGCTCATCGGCCCCGGCGTCGTCGGCAGCGTGCTGCTCGATCAGCTCGCGACGCAGGTCCAGCGGCTGTCGCGCGATCTGAAGCTCGATCTACGCGTGCGCGGCATCATGAGCTCGAAGCGCATGCATCTCGCCGATCCCGAAGTGCAGTTGCCGCGCTGGCGCGATGCGTTCGCGAGTCGCGGCGAGGCCTCGGATCTCACGCGGTTCGCGCAGCACATTCATGCCGAGTATCTGCCGCACGCGATCATCATCGATTGTTCGTCGAGCGCGGACGTTGCTGACCGCTACCCAGGCTGGCTGGCGAGCGGCATCCACATCGTGACGCCGAACAAGAAGGCGAACAGCGCGGACCTCGAGTTCTATGCGCGCCTGCACGAGGCGCGACGAGCGGGCAACGCGCACTACCTCTATGAAGCGACTGTCGGCGCGGGTTTGCCGGTCATACAGACATTGCGCGACTTGCGCGATACGGGGGACGCGATCCATCGCATCGAAGGCATGTTGTCCGGCACGCTGGCCTATCTATTCAACGTCTGGGACGGCTCGGAGCCGTTCTCCTCGGTCGTGCGTGCGGCCAAGGCGAAGGGTTACACCGAGCCGGATCCGCGCGATGACCTCTCGGGCACCGATTTCGCTCGCAAGCTGATCATCCTGGGACGCGAGATGGGGCTGCGGCTGGAGCTGGCGGACGTGCAGCTCGAAAGCCTGGTCCCGCGCTCACTGGCCAGTTGCACGGCCGAGGAATTCCTCGAGCGCCTGCCCGCATTCGACGCAGCGATGGCCGAGCGGCTGCAGGCCGCGCGCAGCCGCGATCGGGTGCTGCGCTATATCGGCTCGCTGGACGCTGCATCCGGCAAAGCCTCGGTCGGCCTCGTCGAACTGGAGCGCACGCACACGTTCGCGAACATCAATCTCACGGACAACGTCGTTCGTTTCCTGACACAGCGCTACAACCAGAATCCGCTGGTCGTGCAGGGACCCGGCGCCGGTCCCGAAGTCACCGCCGGCGGCGTGTTCGGGGACCTGCTGCGTGTCTGCGCCTACCTCGGCGTGAAACTCTGAGCATGCGTCAGGCAGCCACAGCATTCGCGCCCGCCAGCGTCGGCAATGTCGCAGTCGGGTTCGACGTGCTGGGCCATAGCTTCCAGGCGATCGGTGATCGAGTCAGCGCTCGGCGCACGGCGGAGAAGGGCGTGCGGATCGGCGCCGTCACAGGTACGACCGTGGATCTGCCCCGCGAGCCCGAGCGCAACACGGCCGGCATGGGCGTGCTGTGCATGGTCCGCGACCTGAAGCTGGATTTCGGCATCGAGCTGTCGATCGACAAAGGCATCCCGCTCGGCTCGGGCCTGGGCGGCTCGGCCGCCTCCGCGGTCGCCGCGGTCGTGGCAGCGAACGCCTTGTTGCCGGAGCCGCTCGGCAAGCTGGAGCTGCTGAAGTTCGCGATGAAGGGCGAGGCGGTCGCCAGCGGCTCGGTCCACGTCGACAACATCGCCCCGTCCCTGTACGGCGGGCTGGTGCTGACGGTCGGCATCGACAATCCCAACGTCAAACAGATCCCGGTGCCGTCGACCGTGCGCTGCGTGCTCGTGCACCCGCACATGATGCTGTCGACGCGCGAGGCGCGACAGATCCTCAATCGTTCCATCGATCTGTCCGACGTGATCTGGCAATCTGCGAACCTCGCTGGATTCCTCACCGGATGCTTCACCGGCGACTTGCAGCTGATACGGGAGTCACTCGAAGACGTGATCATCGAGCCGCAGCGCCAGGTGTTGATCCCAGGTTTCAAAGCAGTCAAGGAGGGCGCCATGACGAACGGCGCGCTCGGGTGCTCCATCTCGGGCGCCGGGCCGACCGTGTTCGCGTGGTGCGAACAACAGCACGCCGAACGCATTCGCGATGCGATGGTCGCCGGGTTCAACACCCACGGCCTCGCGAGCGATGCCTGGATCTCGACCCTCGATCCAGCCGGCGCGCGGATCCTCGAATGACCGACTGATCGCGGGCCTTCCTTGCATGCATTACATCAGCACCCGCAAAGCCGACCACGCCGTGACGCTCGGCGAAGCCATTGCGCGCGGCATCGCGCCGGACGGCGGGTTGTACGTGCCGCAGGAGTTTCCGCACTTCACGGCGCGGCAGTTCGAGAATGACGTCGAGCTGCCGCAGATAGCCGAGCGGCTCCTTGCGCCGTTCGCCGCAGGCGATCCGCTCGCCGCCGAGTTGCCCGCGATCTGCAACGAAGCTTTCACTTTCCCCGCACCGCTCGCGAGCTTGCCGAATGCGCCGGCGCCGCTGTCGGTGCTGGAGCTGTTTCACGGGCCGACCGGAGCCTTCAAGGATTTCGGGGCGCGCTTTCTTGCGGCGTGCATGGAGCGCATTCATCGCGGTCAGCGCCGCAAGCTGACGATATTGGTTGCGACTTCGGGCGATACCGGCGCCGCCGTCGCGGCTGCATTCCACGGCAAGCCGTGGGTCGACGTGGCGGTGTTGTACCCGAAGGGCCGCGTCTCAGAGCGACAGGCGCATCAGCTCGCATGCTGGGGCGGCAACGTGCGGACTTTCGCGGTCAACGGCACGTTCGATGAGTGCCAGGCCATCGTGAAAGAAGCTTTCGCGGATCCTGCGCTCGCCGAGTCGCACCAGCTGTCGTCTGCCAACAGCATCAACGTCGGCCGACTGTTGCCGCAGATGGTCTACTTCGCCAAGGCGGGTCTGGAGCTGTGGCGGGAGAGCGGCCGGCGCGCCAACTTCATCGTGCCGACCGGCAATCTCGGCAATGCGCTCGCCTGCATCTGGGCGCGGCACATCGGCGTGCCGATCGGCGAGATCGTGCTCGCGACCAATGCCAATCAGTCGATCACGGAATACCTGCGTACCGGCGAATGGCAGCCGCGGCCGAGCGTGTCGACGCTGGCGAATGCAATGGACGTCGGCAATCCTTCCAACATGGAACGGCTGCGCGACCTGCATCCGGAGTTCGACGAGCTGCAGGGGCAGATCGGCGCCTCGAGCGTCGACGACATCGAGATCCGCGGCACCATCCGCCGCGACTCGCACGAGCTCGATCGTCTGTGGTGCCCGCACAGTGCGACGGCGGCCAAGGTGTTCCGTCGGCTGCTGGCGCGTGGTGCCAGGGGCCATTGGGTGATCGTCGCCACGGCACACCCGGCGAAGTTCAACGAAATCGTGGAAGCGCAGACCGGCCGCGAGGCACCCGTGCCCGAGAGCCTGGCGCGCTTGCTGGCGTTGCCGCGTCAGGAAACGGAACTCGACCCGACGCTCGACGCGTTGCGCAGGGAGCTGCAGAAGAACTGATGATCCAGATTCCCGAACACATCCCAACCTGGTGGTACGCAGTTGCCGGCGCGGTTGCCACGCTGGCGCTGCTCGCGTGGCTCTATCTGCTGTTCCGCGCGTATCGCATTCGCAAGGCGATCGACGCGGCGATCTCCAGCGTCGCGTACGAAATGCTGAAGAACGTGCTCATCCCGAACGGCAACGGCGGCCAGATCCACGTGCATTACCTGCTGCTGACGCAGCGGGGACTGCTGGTCGCGGATCTGCTGGATCTGCCCGGCGCGATCTTCGGCGGCGATCAGATGCTCGAGTGGACGGCGATCGGCAAGAAGCGCCGCTACACGTTCACGAACCCGCAGCACGCGCTGTACGACCGCATGGCGGCGGTGCGGTTGCTGACAGGCGAAGTGCCAGTGGAAGGGCGGCTGCTCTTCACGGTGCGCAGCGAGTTTCCGAAGGGCAAGCCGCGTAATTGCCTGCGCATCGACAACATCACGCAGGATTTCCCGCCGGTCGACAAGCACCGCGGGCACACCACTGCTGCGTTCGGCGATGTGTGGGCGAACGTGAAGCGCAACGCCGAGCCGAATCCGCTGGCGGCGTGAGAGTGTCAGGCTAAAGCCTGACCCACCCTCGAACGCCGAAGTCCGTTGTGGATCAGGCTTCAGCCTGACTCTTCACTTCCGCTTCGCGTGCTCGGCCACCACGTGCGCCACGCACGCGGTCACGCGCTTCCCCGTCGCGATATCCAGGAACTCGTTCGGTCCGTGCGCATTCGAGTGCGGCCCGAGTACGCCGGTGATCAGGAACTGCGTGCGCGGGAACTTGTCGCTCAGCATGCCCATGAACGGGATCGTGCCGCCGACGCCCATGTACATCGCGTCGCGGCCGAAGAAGGTGCGCGACGCCGACTGAATCGCCGCTTCGAGCCACGGCGCGGTAGAGGGGGCATTCCATCCTCCCGCGGGTGACTCGACCTCGAAGGTCACCTTCGCGCCGTACGGCGGATCGCTCTCCAGTGCCTGCTTTACTGCTTTCGCAGCGGCTTCCCCGTCGACACCGGGCGGCAGTCGGAATGACAGCTTGAGCGCAGTGAACGGTCGCAGCACGTTGCCGGCATTCTGCAGTGATGGCATTCCTTCGGCGCCTGTAACCGACAATGTCGGGCGCCAGTTGCTGTTGAGGAGCAGCTCGTACGGATCCTCGCTCATCGGGCGCGTACCGCCGGCGAACGGCATCTTGGTGTAGACACCTTTGCCGAGCACGTTCGCGGCAGCGCGTGCTTGCTGCAGTCGATCGTCGGGGATCTTGGCCCACAGCGCATCGATCAGCTTGCCGGTTTCTGCGTTCTCCACCCGCTCCAGCAGACGACGCGCGATTCGGAAACTCGACGGCACGATGCCGCTCGCCATGCCCGAGTGCACACCTTCCGTCAGCACCTCGACGCGCAACGTGCCGACGAGATTGCCGCGCAGCGAAGTCGTACACCAGAACTGATCGTAGTTGCCGCACTCGGCATCGAGGCACACCACCAGCGACGGCTCGCCGATGCGATCCGCGAGCGCATCGATATAGGCGGGCAGATCGGGGCTGCCGCTCTCTTCGCTGCCTTCGATGAGGATGACGCTGCGCGCGTACGGAATGTTCTGGTCGGCCAACGCACGCAACGCGAGCAGCGAGCCGAATACCGCGTAGCCGTCGTCTGCGCCGCCGCGACCGTACAAGCGACCTTCGCGCAACACGGGCTTCCAGGGATCGAGGCCTTCCGCCCAGCCGCTGAACTCGGGCTGCTTGTCCATGTGACCGTACAGGAGCACGCAATCGTTCGAGCGGGCCGCCGCGCCGCCCGACGCGGGCACTTCGATGTACAGCAGCGGCGTCAATCCGGGCAGCCGCACGATTTCGATCTGCATGCCAGGCAGCGCGTTCTTCTCGCACCACGCTTTCATGAGCTCCGCCGCCCGCTGCATGTGACCGTGCTGCTCCCACTGCGGATCGAAATGCGCGGACTTGTTCGGAATGCGGATGTATTCGGACAGCGCCGGCAAGATCGACTGGTCCCAGGTCGTGTCGATGTAGCGGCTGAGACGTTCGACGTTCATTTCAACTCTCCACGGCCGGCGCGGGCCAGCCGAATAGCGTGTGAGCGTTACGCGTCGTCAGCGACGCGAGTTCCTGCGGCGACTCGCCGCGGGCGGCAGCGACTGCCCGTAAGACATGCGGCAGGTACATCGGTTCGTTGCGACGGCTTTGCGGCTTGGGCTGCAGGTCGCGCGGCAGCAGGTAGGGGCCATCCGTTTCGATCAACAGCCGCTCGGCCGGAATCGTGCGCACGACCTCGCGCAGATGCAATCCGCGCCGCTCGTCCGAGATCCAGCCGGTGATGCCGATGTACAGCCCGAGATCGAGATACTCGCGAGCCTCCGCAGTCCCGGCAGTGAAGCAATGCGCGACGCCGCCGACCAACCGCGAGCCGTATTCGCGCAGGATTCTTAAAAAGTCGTCATGTGCATCGCGCTGATGCAGGAACACGGGCTTGCGCAACTGAACTGCGAGATCGAGCTGGCGCCCGAAGGCGACGAGTTGCGCGGGCCGCGGCGACAGATTCCGAAAATAGTCCAGTCCGCACTCACCAACGGCGACGACCTCGGGCGTTGCGGCCAGCGCGGCAAGCTCTGCCAGCGCCGACTCATCGAGCTCGGCGGCGTGGTGCGGATGAACGCCCGCCGTGCAGCGGAAGCGCTGCGGGTCGCCGCGGACCAGCTCGATCGCGGCCCGCGTGCTTGGCAGCGAGCTGCCGGTGATCAGCATGTGCGTGACGCCAGCGTCAGCCGCGCGCCGGATTACGTCCGCTCGATCGCTGTCGAAACTGTCGTGGGCGAGATTGATGCCGATATCGATGAGCGGGGCGGGCAATGGTCGAATCTGCGTCAGAGGCAGCCTGTGCTATCGTTTCGGCCATGAATTGTAGTGCAACGTCCTGCGGCCTGCTGCTGACTCTGCTCGTTGCCGCCACTGCAAGCGGCGAGAGCGTCGCGGAGCTCGACGACGTCGCGTCACGCATGCAGTACGCCTTCTACACCGCCGACAGCCAGGGGATCGAAACGATCCTGAAGAATCTCGAGCAATTCCAGGTCGAGGAATCGCTGGCGGCGAACAAGGCGTATCAGCTCGCCTACGGCAACTGGAAGCTGTCGCAACTCTACTTGCAGCCGCTGGCCAATCAGAGCCCGCGGCCGAATGGGAAGTCGCTGGCGTCGAAAGCCGCACAGACGTGCGTGCGCGACGCTCGACACGCAGTTGAGCTGGACGCTTCGAATGCAGAAGCGATGGCAATCGAGGCGGTGTGTGACGGGCATTCCGCGACGGCCCGCGCCGGTTCGTCGGGATGCGCGAACAGCAAGCCGCTGCGCGCTGCGAACGGGCTCGCTCCGAATAATCCGCGCATCAAGTTCGTTCAGGCACTCTGCACGGAGAGCAAGGAGACGGATCCCGCAGCAGTGGAGCGCTGGCGCGGCGTCGTGGCGAGTTTCGAAGGCGCACCGCCAGCGCGTCCGGGCAAACCCGACTGGGGCTAGGTGGAAGCGCTGACGATGCTGGGTGAAACGTACCTGCAACGCGGCGATCCAGTGGCGGCGCGCGACGCGCTCGAACGCGCGTTGGTGATGGCGCCGGACTACCGGCAAGCGCAGCAGCTTTTGCAGTCTGCCGCGACCCGGCCGCGTTGAATTACACTGTGCACGTGAACCGACGCCAGCTTCCATCCTTCAGTTCGCCGCAGCTGCAACTGTTCGACACGCGCAGCGCGGACGATCGCTGGACGGTGCGCGTCAGCGGGCGCGCGCGAAGATTGTCGGTGCGGGTTTATCCGGGCGGCAGGGTCGAAGTCGTCGTGCCGCCGGGCGCGTCACCCGCAGCCGTGCAGAAGTTCATCGGCACTCATCGGCAGTGGATTCAGCGGCGTGTCCAGGATCTCTCGACCGCTGCAGCGGTCGACGAAAGTCGTCCAGCCTCGATCAAGCTCCCCGCGATCGGACGGCACTACGCCGTCGAGTACGAACATGCGGGCGAAGATTCGGCATCCGTGCGAGTCGCCGGCGAGAACATGATCGTCGTCAGCGGCCCGTTGCACAACGATCGCGCAACCGCCGCGTTGCTGCGTGGCTGGCTCGCCGAGCTTGCGCATCAGCAGCTCGGCGCGCAGCTTACGAAGGTCGCCGAAGAATGCGGGTTCCGTTACGCGCGCGCCCAGGTTCGCCGGCAGCGGACTCGCTGGGGTAGCTGTTCCGCGAGTGGCACGATCAGCCTGAACGTCTGCCTGCTGTTTCTGCGTCCGCAAGTCGTGCGATATCTGCTCGTGCACGAGCTGTGTCACACGCGGCACATGAATCATTCGGCGAGGTTCTGGGCGCTGGTGGCAAGTTTCGAGCCCGACTATCGCGCGCTCGACCAGGAGCTGCTGCGCGGCTGGCAAAGCGTACCGGGGTGGATGTTCTCGTGAGCGAGCAGGATTCCAATCGGCCGTCCAAGCCCGTCGACCTGTCCGAC
>Ga0207648_10007519_pt1 | contig 10694 bp, 6 predicted proteins | sample KBSMisM32_FD_184310 | JGI IMG/M metagenome (GOLD analysis project Ga0207648, IMG submission 184310) | Miscanthus rhizosphere microbial communities from Kellogg Biological Station, Michigan, USA - KBS Miscanthus M3-2 (SPAdes) (version 2) | ecosystem: Host-associated > Plants > Roots > Rhizosphere... | reverse complement strand
CCGATGGACGCTATCTGGCGATGTGGCAAGCCAGCGGCAACGCCAATGTCTGGATGGTGGAGAATTTCTAACACAAACGAGCAGTGTCACCCAGCGCGAGTTGGGATCGTCCGCTTGCGGACGATCCCGAGCAGTCGAAGGGCCGATATTGGATGCGGTGACACTTGGTACGTTTTCTTGTGCTGCAGAAAAAACTCCTTCTACCCTGCCACTGACTTGCAATAGGGGCCTTCGACTGCGTAGCCGCTTCGCGAAGCGAAGCAGCTACTCCGCTCAGAGCGACAGGCTCAGTGCTGCAGAGCTTCGATCTCATCCGTTTTGCCCAGGTATTCGTAGCGCAGTAAGGCGATGGGAACATTGCCGTTCTTCCACAAAAAGTCGTGAAACTCGCGCAGGTTGAATTTGTCGCCCTGGCTCAGGCGGGCTTCGGCCAGCAATTTCATGATCTGTAACTTGCCCGTCTGATAGGAAATTCCTATGCCCGGTACTGATGCGTAAAAGGTGGCATCTTCCATCGCCGTGGCGCGGTCGAGCGGAACCGTTTTCATGAAATAGTCGGCGGCCTGTTCGATGGTGAACTCGCCCGTGGACAGCTTCACATCCACCTCCACTCGCAGGGCGCGGAAGCGCATGAAGTTGTAGATGATCTCGCGGGTGCGCGGGCTGTCGTCGAACAACCCGGCTTGCAGCATCATCTCTTCTGCATAGAAGCCGATGCCTTCATTGGCGCTGGAGTCGTAGTAATGACGGCGGATTGGATCTTCGTTGGTCCACGACATTACTTTCTGGAAGTAGTGTCCCGGCATGCCTTCATGCACGATGATGCCGCGCGGATCGCGGGCGGTGGAGAGATCGAAGTATCCCCGGTCGGGCGAAGGCGTCTTGATGTAGCTGGTGGCGTTTTCCTTCAGCCGCGCGGGTCCAGTGAGGTCGTCGGCCACGCCGAAAGCAGCCAGCGGCGCGAGATAAGCGGGGTAGGGAAGATTGCGATAGTGCTGTACCCAGGCGGGAACCGTGAGGATATTCTTCTCTTCGAGAAAATCGCGGATCTCCTGTTCTTGCCTTTTCTCTGTGGCGATCTGCGTTGCCTGGTCTTTGGCCAGGGCCAACTGCGGCAGCCTGGAATTGCGATTCTTTTCATACGCCTCGAAGGCGACTGCTCGTTCCCATTCCTGACGCCCCTTGGCAATCAACTGCTCGGGCGAGTAGGGAATCAGAGCCACATGCTTCAGGAAGAAAATGTAGTTGTCGCGTCCAACCGCCACGTTGCTGGGCATACCCGGCAGTCGCTGCTGCAGCCATCCCCGATATTCTTCCAACGCACGGATGGCGGCCCGAACCGCGGGGTCCAGTTGGGATTCCGTTGCCGGCGTGAGATAAGGCTTGAGCTCGCGCGCCATCTCTTCCAGACGAGGACCAATGTCCTGCAGCTGATGAATGGATAACTGCGCCAACGGGCCGGCCGGATCTTTCAGGTTCGCTTCTCCTTCGGCGAGGATCCGCGGAATGGCTTGTACGCGGCCAACGATTTCCGCACTGCGCGTCTCGTCGAATGGCGGCGGCTGGGTCAGACTCACGAACAGCGAAGCCAGAGTCTGGTCCAGATAGAACCAGGGATTGCGTTGCCACCCGCGCACGTAATCGAGTTCCCATCGGGCGCGCGCAATGGCGGAGCCGACCAGCAGGTAGTCCACGGTTTGGGCGCGGGGGCGGTCTTCGACAACTCGGGCCAACTCCTTATGGCGATTTTCGAAGGCTGCCAGTTCTTTGCGTCGTTTCGCGATCGTGGAGGGAGACCAGTCGGCCGTCCATCCCTGAGGGCGATCAAGGCGCGGGATATCGTCGAACGAGAAGGGTTGCTCCGTGGACCGCCACTCCCAGAAATCGGAAGAAAGTTGTTGCAGCGCACTCTCTGGTTGCGTCGAAGGCGCCGTTGGCTGCGCCACCACAGAGGGAATCCATAGCATCAGGCTGAACAACGGGATCATCGTGATCGCGGATCGTCGATTCATCGGGACTCCGGAAATGTGCGAGGCTCTAACACGTAGGGTGGCGCAGAAAATTACTTCCCAGGCTTACCCGGCACCGGGGCAGGGAATTGCATAGTGCGCACAATGCCTTCGCCTTCCTTCACAAAAACGACTTGGTTGACTTTGACATCTTTCAAAGTATCCACCTGTCCGCTGGGCCAGTGGATTTCGAGCAGCTGGACTTTGTCGGCTCTGCCCAGGCCAAAGTGGATGCGCAAGTCGTTCTGCGCGAAGTAGCCGCCGCCGCTGCGGACTTCATCGATCTGGGATTGCGGCTTGGTTTCGCCCGGCGCCTGAGTCACGCAGCGCAAGCGGGCGCCGATGCCGCTGCGGTTTGATCTGGTGCCAATGGTCCGCACTTTGATCCAGTTGTTGCCGGGAGCGAGATCGCAGCGCAGCAGTTGCGGATAGTTATTCACCGTATTTACCACGAGATCGAGATCGCCGTCGTTGTCGAAGTCGCCGAAGGCGCATCCCCGCGACGCCACCGGCACCGAGATTCCCGGCCCGGCCTGCATGGAGACATCCTCAAAGCGGCCGTTCCGCAGGTTGCGATAGAGCAGTTTGCGTTGCGGATAGCCGGCCTCGGTCTTGAGCTGCTCGACTTCGGGATAAACGTGACCGTTGCAGATCAGAATATCGGGCCAGCCGTCGTTGTCCATGTCGAAAAATCCGCAGCCCCACCCCAGATACTGAGTGTGCGCACCCAGGCCGGCGCCAAAAGTCGCGTCTTCAAAATTGCCGTCGCCAAGGTTGTGGTAGAGCGAAGGGGTGTCGCCGGCGAAGTTTGTTTTCACGATATCCAGATTGCCGTCCATGTCGTAATCGGCCGCCGAAACTCCCATGCCGGCCTGCGGTTTGCCGTCCGGACTGAGCGCGCAACCAGCTTCCATGGCGATGTCCACAAATTTCCCATTCTTTTTGTTCTGGTAGAGAGCACTAGCGGTGGAATCGTTGGCCACGTAGATGTCGGGCCAGCCGTCGTTATCGAAATCCGCGGTCAAAACTCCCAGTCCGAAGGTGCCATTGGCTTGCAGAATCCCGGAGGCCTCGGAGACGTCAGTGAAGGTGCCGTTGCCATTGTTGTGGTAAAGAATATTTTTTCCGCCCTTGAGGCCGGGCGGCCCGCAGGCCACCATGACGCTCTTGTAAAGACAAGGACCAGACTCCGGCACCGGGGCCGTCGCCAGATCCAGGTCAATGTAGTTGGCGACGAACAGATCGAGTTTGCCGTCGCGGTCGTAGTCCACAAAGGCACAGCCGGTGTTCCAGCGTTTCCCGTTCCCCGCGACGCCCGCCTTTTCGCTGACATCGGAAAATGTGCCATCGCCGTTATTGTGGTAGAGGACGTTCTTGCCGAAGTAGGTGACAAAGAGGTCCTCGAAACCGTCGTTGTCATAGTCGCCGATGCAGACGCCCTGTCCCCAGCCGGAGTGCGCCACGCCTGCTTTGGCGGTAACGTCGGTGAAAGTGCCGTCGCGATTGTTTTTGAACAGATGGGAAGTGGGTTCCTGTCCGGCGGGGAAGCCCTCCAGGCGCCAGCCATTGACCAGAAAAATATCCAGCCAGCCATCGTTGTCATAATCGTAGAAAGCGACGCCGCACCCCGTGGTCTCAAGGAGATATTTGTTCTTGTGCTCGCCGCCGTAGATGGTTTTGGCGTTGAGTCCAGACTCGCGAGCGACGTCGATAAAGCTCAATCCCAGGCCAGTGGCGGGCTTTGTCGGTTCTTCCGCCGCGGAGAACAGTGCGTGCGGCCGCAGCGGACGGGCCAGCGCCAGAACATTGTCGAGAGACAGCACGAGCGCCGACTTGCTGAGGGACTGGAGAAACGTACGGCGCGAAGAAGACAAAAGGGCGGTACCTTCCCGGAGTTGGCTCGTGCTAGAATTCGCCCCTACTTTATTCAGTGCATTGCTACTTTGCAAGTTCAGGCACGGACGCAAATTCAAAGCATCGAGCTCCATGCAAGTGGGCTCAGTCTGTTTGTATATATGATACGCGCAACCCTCAGCTGGCCCCGTGAAGTCACCTCCCGGTTGATCGTGGCTGCCGTCTTCGTGATGAGTCTGGCGCTTCCAGCCAGTGCGGTTGAGCCGCCGTCTTCCCTTGAACTCTCGCGCCCGGTTCGTCCCTGGGAGTTTCTCTCGTCTGTGGGCGAGCGCGCCGGACTGCTGGGCAACGAAGCGGGCAACTTTGAGGCCTGGGTTTATCCGTTGAAAATTCTGCGCGATTTCCATCTGCGTTTCCTGGTGGATGGCCATGTGGTCCCAGCGGAGGCGCTGGCTCGCACCCTTACGGTGCGGCCGGAGTGCAGCACGATTCTCTACGCTGGGGACACCTTCTCGGTGCGCGAAACCTTCTTCGTTCCGGTGCGCGAACCCGGGGCTGTGATCATCATTGAGGTTGAGACCGCGAGTCCCCTGGACGTGCAGGTTGAGTTCGAGCGTGATTTCCAGCTGGAATGGCCGGCCGCGTTGGGTGGAACCTACGGGCACTGGGACCCGCCGATGAACGCGTTTTACTTCGGCGAAGAGCAGAAGAAATTCTCAGCTTTTGTGGGTTCTCCGACGGCCGGCGAAATTCACGAAGAATATGACACGAACTATTCCAGCGCGAAGGAAAGCTCGTTTCACCTCGGCGCTGTCAGCAAGGGGAAAGAAACCAAGGTGGTCGTAATTGCGGGCTCAATCCAGGGGCAAGCACAAGCGGAAGCGGCCTACCATCGCCTCGAAAGCAACTATGCGGCGCTGCTGAAAGAGTCGTCCGACTATTACCGCGCCTACCTCGATAAGACTGTGAGCGTCGAACTGCCCGATCATCAATTGCAGCGGTCGTACGACTGGGCCCGGGTCAGCGTGCTGCAGGGATTGGTAAACAATCCTAACCTGGGCACCGGGCTGATCGCCGGGTATCGCACCTCGGGCGGCAGCCAGCGCCCGGGCTTCGCGTGGTTTTTCGGCCGCGATTCGCTATGGACCGCCCTGGCACTCGATGCCGAGGGCGATTTTGCCACGACCCGCACGGCGCTGGAGTTTCTGAGCAAGTATCAGCGCGCCGACGGCAAGGTCCCGCACGAGATTTCGCAGGGCGCAAACTTCGTTCCCTGGTTCACCGACTTTCCCTACCCTTATGCTTCCGCCGACGCGACGCCGCTGTACATCATCGCCATGAACGATTACGTGGTGGCGAGCGGCGACGCGGCATTTGCCCAACAGAAATGGGACAGCCTGTGGAAGGCATATCAATTTTTGCTTTCCACCTACGATGCGCAGGGGCTGCCGCAAAATTTCGGCATCGGCCACGGCTGGGTGGAAGGCGGCCCGCTGCTGCCAGTCCATACTGAGCTTTACCAGAGCGCGTTGGGGGCGGAGGCTTTGCGGGCGCTTTCCAGCCTGGCGCATCTCACCGGGAAGGATGACATCAGCAGGAAACTGAGCGAAGATTTTTCCCGCCAGCAAGCGCTGCTGAACAAGACTTTCTGGTCGGTGGAGAAAAACCGGTTTGCTTTTGCTCTCGATCGAAAAAATCAGCAGGTGGATGAGCCCAGCGTGCTGGCCACAGTGCCCATGTGGTTTCACCTGCTGGATGAGGACAAGGGCAGCGCGATGATCACAGAACTCGCCACACCCGAGCATCAGGCCGATTGGGGAATGCGGATCATTTCCTCTCGCGCCGCAAAATACAGCGCCGGCGGCTACCACTTCGGCTCAGTCTGGCCGTTGTTTACGGGCTGGGCGTCAGTAGGCGAATACCGCTACCACCGGGCCCTGCCCGGCTTTACCAATCTTATGGCCAATGCTGAACTGGCGCTCGACGGGTCGCTGGGCCACGTCACCGAAGTGCTCTCGGGCGACTACTATCAGCCTCTCTCTACCAGTTCTCCGCAACAGATCTGGTCCGCGGCCATGGTGATCAGCCCGCTGCTGCGCGGACTTTTTGGTTTGCAGACCGATGCCGGTGCGCGCCGAGTTACCCTGGCGCCACATGTTCCGGCGAATTGGAGCGGGTTCACGCTGGACCATGTGCGCGTCGGGCAGTGTGCTTTGCGACTGGCTTACGAAAAAAACGCCAACGAAATTTCGCTGGTTGTGACCCGGAACAGCAGTGGCGATTGCAGCCTGGAATTTTCTCCCGCGCTCAGCCTGCGGGCGCAGATTCTCGGCGCGGAAGTGAACGGCAGGAAAGTGCCGTTCCAGGTGAATAAGAGCAATGTGGACCAGCACGTCGGCGTGAAATTCCCCGTCGCATCCGGAGAGACCAGGTTGCGCCTTCGCATCAGGGACGATTTCGGCCTAAGCATTTCGCCGGTGTTGCCGGCCTTGGGAAGCGCCAGCCAGGGTTTGCGGGTGCTGTCCGAATCATGGGCCCCGGCGCGCGACACTCTCACCCTTGAGGTTTCCGGCGCCCAAGGCAGACAGTATGAAATGGGAGTATGGAATGCGGCCCAGGTGGCATCGGTCGAGGGCGCTGAACTGGTAAAGATTGATGCGGACAGCGCCAGAATGAACCTCACCATTCCGGCGAGCACCTCTGAACTGAATCCTCATGAGAAAATTGTCATTCATTTCATCAGCAAGGCACACTAGAGTCAGGGTGCGAACGCCACCCTCTGCGGAGAGAACCGTGATGCAATCATCTGGCAAAGTTCTTACTTTTTGTTTCTGGGTTGCCATCGCACTAATTCCCGCCCAGGCGCGGACCCGCGAGGCGTCACAGCCGGCCATTACGATTGAGGCTGTGACCAGTTCGCAGCCGCGGCGCGACGGCATTGACGTTAAGGCGGGCCCGGCGAGTTTGCGTATCACTGCTCTGCGGGACGATATCATCCGGGTACAAATAACCCTGGGAAGCAAATTTCCGGAGGACGCGTCATGGGCTGTCCTTCCCGGGCCGCGCAGCAGATCTGTTGCTGTGAAGGCGACGCAGGATGCCGCGTCCGTCGGCTTCCGCACTGCAGCGCTCGATGTCCGGGTTGAGCGCACTCCGCTGCGACTGGTGGTTCGCGATCTCGCCGGCAACATCATCTCGGCCGACGCGGTTGGCCGCTCCACGACGTTCCAGTTGGGGGGCTTCTCCGTCCACAAGACCATGCCGGGCGACGAACACTATTTCGGATTGGGCGACAAAGCGGGCACATTCGACCGCAAAAATCAGGCCTACACCCTGTGGAATACCGACATCGGTCCGCAGGAAGCAATCGATCCCATTTATAAGAGCATCCCGTTCTTCTTGGGAATCGGCGGCGGCCGCAGCTATGGATTGTTTCTCGACAACACATGGCGCACCTGGTTCGATTTCGGCAAGCAGGCGCGTGACGCCTACTCCTTCGGCGCCGAAGGCGGGCCGCTCGACTATTACCTGCTCTGCGGACAGACTCCCAAGCAGGTGGTCGAGGGCTATGCTTACCTCACCGGGACCCATCCGCTCCCCCCGCTCTGGTCCCTCGGCTTTCAGCAGTCACGCTACAGCTACACGCCGGAATCCCAGATACGGGAAATTGCTGACCGCATGCGCGCCGACAAAATTCCCTCCGATGTGCTCTACCTTGATATCGACTATCAGGACAGGAATCGGCCGTTCACCGTGGATGACAAAACCTTCCCTGATTTTCCCGGGCTGGTCTCAGACCTGCGCAAACAAAACTTCCACCTCGTTTTGATTACCGATCTGCATATTGCTCGCGTGGCCAACCAGGGCTACGCGCCTTACGATTCCGGAGAGGCGGGCAACAACTTTGTGAAGAAGGCCGACGGCAGCGAGTACGTTGGCGTCGTCTGGCCGGGCCCGGCGGTCTTTCCTGACTTCACTCGCGCCCAGACGCGCTCCTGGTGGGGCGGCCTGTATGAGGGGTTCGTTAAGGATGGCGTGGCCGGATTCTGGAACGACATGAATGAGCCCGCGGTCTTCGATGGACCCGGCAAGACCATGCCTCTCGACAATATTCATCGCATCGAGGAACCGGGTTTCGCCGCGCGCGACGCGACTCACGCTGAGATTCACAACATCGTCGGACTGGAAAACGCCCGCGCCACCTACGACGGCCTGCTGAAGCTGCGCCCCGACGAACGCCCCTTTGTCCTTACCCGCGCGACTTTCGCGGGCGGACAACGCTACGGCTTCACCTGGACCGGCGACAATTCCGCCACCTGGAATGGTCTCCGCATGGGCACCCAGCAGCTGCTCAATCTTGGCCTCAGCGGAATTTCTTTTGTGGGTAACGACATCGGCGGATTCAACGGTTCTCCGGAGCCCGACCTGCTGACGCGCTGGATTGAAATTGGGGCGTTCAATCCGCTCTTCCGCGACCACACCACAAAGGGATCGCTGATGCAGGAAGTCTGGGTGCACGGTCCGGAGCACGAAGCGATTCGCCGGCGCTACATTGAAACCCGCTACCGCCTCCTGCCTTACATTTACAGTCTTGCCGAAGAGTCCTCGCGCACCGGACTCCCCATGGTGCGTCCCATTTTTCTCGAGTTCCCGGAAGTTTTCACGCCGCCTTCGAATGGGTTCGGCAATCTCGATACGGAATTTCTGCTGGGACCGAGCCTGCTGGTCGCTCCGCCGCCATTCGCCGAGATGCTCGACAACTACGTGGTCTCGTTCCCGAAGGGTGATTGGTATGATTTCTGGACCGGGCTCAGGACGCCGATTCCCCCGCCAGAACCATCCATTGTGCAAATTTCCAACGACATCGCCAAAAACGGACCGGGAACCCCGTATCCATTCCGGCCTTTCATTCATCCCACGCTGGACACGCTGCCGGTGTACGTCCGTGGAGGAAGCATCCTGCCGCTGCAGCCACTGGTTCAGAGTACCGATGAAACTCCCAATGGCCCGCTGGAACTGCGGGTCTATCCCGGCCAGCCGTGCCGTGGCTCGCTGTATCTCGATGACGGCCACACTCTCCGCTACCAGCACGGCGAGTTTCTGCGTCAGGCATTTACCTGCCAGTCCGACGGAAAGTCGGTGCGCGTAAACTTCGGAGCACGCCAGGGAACATATGCGCCCTGGTGGAAGACGCTGGAGGTTGTGATTTACGACCGGCCGTCGGCGAAGGCCAACGCGAAGCTCTCCAACAATGCGTCTCCGCTCCAGACTTCTTATGACGCGACCCAGCACGCACTCCACATTATGATTCCGGACGTTGCTGGGGAGGCCGAACTTCGCGTCGGAGACTAGCCCACCTGATCGTATGCGTGGTGGCAGGTGACGAAGTCATGGTCTAACTGCTGTGATAAATTGGAAGAGTGTGGGCGCGTAGCTCAGTTGGCAGAGCAATGCCCTTTTAATAGTTTCTTCCACCTTCGGATAAGACACCTACCTATAGAAACAAAGACCTTTCATTCGGAAAGACAACCTACCATTCGGAAGGGAAGACCATCAGTTGGGAATCTTTGTGCACCTGTCTGTGCACCTGTTCGCTTCTTCCCTATATATACTGAATTAACTAAATAGTTAAATGAATAGTCCCTTAATAGGGACGGGAAGGTTTTTCTATCTCTAGCGAGTGCGAATTAAGCGAATTAAGCGAAGTCAGGGCCGCCATCGCAGTCTTGTGACTGTGACGAACATGGAAATCGCGGTAGCGAATGCCACGCTCCGCCTTTCCCTACCTGAATTACGCGTTCCCCTTAAAAGCTGCAGACGCGCCTAAGTGAGCGGTTTGGCCCTCTTCCTGACACCGCTACCTAAGTTACGCCTCCCCGATGAAAACCTGCAGCGCCTGAAATCAGCCTCCCGTGCCTGGGTGGGAAGCGCCTGCGATCACAGTGTCCAGTGACCTCGGTCACTGCGCAGCCCAAGTGTCAGGAGTAATAAGAACAACTATCCGATTCTTGACCCACCCAGGCAAGCTTGTCTAGCGCAGGCTTGGGGAGGCAGTTTATGAAGTTTCCGACATGGTCGCTGTTTTTATTTCCCATTCTTGCCATTGTCCTGATCATCATGTTCCCGATCCCGGCCATGGTGGTCGGAGTGGCGGTTGCGATCTGGGCCTTCATAGTCGCACAAAAGGAAGCAGCTAAGAAGCCGCAGGATAGACTGGCGCTCGGAGAGAACGAGGTTCAAGGAATTGCTGCTCCTGACGAACCGACAAAAACGGGGCCGACGCAGCCTAGTAACGCCGACGCAGCCTAGTGACTGTAACGAACAGGGAATTTCAGTAGCGGAATGCCACGCTCTGTCTTCCTGGCAGCCTCTGCCTGCCTCTGAAAACAGCCTCCCGGGCGTTCCCGGGCGTACCAGTACGATTTCGTAATCCTCGTAAATGTCGGCAAAGGGGGTGGTTCAAGGCTTGGTGCCCGCCAATGCGGTATATAATCCGTGCAGATTTCAGGAGGAAACGAAAATATGGCTGACGCCAAAGTTCTATCGAACCAGAAGACGATCCTAGCCAATCAGGCGACGATCATAAAAAATCAGAAGGCAATTCTCGCCAACCAGACAACCATCGTGAAGAACCAAAAGACGCTTCTGGCCAACCAGGGCGTGATCAAAAAAAACCAGTCTGCCCTCGATGAAATCCTAAAAAATCAAAGACAGATTCTCGCAGCGGTGAAGAAGCCCGCCGCCCCGACGCAGCCTAGTGAACCAGCACCAGCAGAAGCCGACGCAGCCTAGTGACAGTCGCACTCACGGTAAACCCAGGTGAGCCTTCAA
>Ga0207648_10007517_pt1 | contig 10696 bp, 9 predicted proteins | sample KBSMisM32_FD_184310 | JGI IMG/M metagenome (GOLD analysis project Ga0207648, IMG submission 184310) | Miscanthus rhizosphere microbial communities from Kellogg Biological Station, Michigan, USA - KBS Miscanthus M3-2 (SPAdes) (version 2) | ecosystem: Host-associated > Plants > Roots > Rhizosphere... | reverse complement strand
CGGACGTCGGACGTCGGACGTCGGTCGTCGGTCATCGGTCATCGGTCATCGGGAGGTCATGTTCGATCAAGGGTCCGGTCCACCGCTCGTGGTCGTGCAGCCGCTCCAGGGACGCTGGGAGTGGACGCGCGAGCTGCTGCGCGATCTGTCGCGGAATTTCCGCGTCGTGAGCTATTCGCTGAGCGGGGACCTCGGCTCGGGACAGCGGATGGACCCGGACGCCGGCTTCGACGGATTCGTCCGGCAGCTCGAGGATGTGATCGATGCCGCCGGCATCACCGGCCGCGCCGCGCTCTGTGGGATCTCGTTCGGCGGCGTGGTCGCGGCGCGCTACGCCGCGCGCCATCCCGATCGCGTCTCGCGCCTGATCGTGGCCTCGTCGCCGGGCCCGGGGTGGCGACCCAATGCCGCGCAGGCCGGGTACGTGTCGAGGCCGTGGCTGTCGCTGCCGGCATTTGGCGTCGCCGCGCTGGAGCGTGCCGCGCGCGAAGTGGCCGCGGCCCTGCCGGCGTGGCCGCAGCGGCTGCAGTTCTTCGTGCGGTACGGCGCGCTGGCGCTGCGGTTTCCGGCGATGCCGCATCTCATGGCGCGCCGCGTGCGGCTGATGCAGGACCTCGACCTCTCCGGCGACTGCGCCCGCATCTCGGCGCCGACGCTGGTGATCACGGGAGAGCCGGCGCTGGATCTCGTGGTGCCGGTCGATTCGACCAAGCGCTACGCGGAGCTGATCCCCAACGCGCGCGTCGAGCTGATGGATCGGACGGGGCATCTCGGCGTGCTGACGCAGCCGGCCCGGTTCGCGAGCATGGTGAAGGACTTCGTGAATGCCGACCATTCATGATCTGACCGGACCGGCGGGCAAGCTCGAGGCGCTGCTCGACGAGCCGTCGGGCGCGCCGCGCGCCGCCGTGGTCTTCGCGCATCCCCTGCCGACGCACGGCGGGACGATGCACACGAAAGCGGTGTTCCAGGGGACGAAGGGTCTCGTGCGCGCCGGCTGCGCCGTGCTGCGCTTCAACTTCCGCGGCGTCGGCCACAGCGCGGGCGCGTTCAGCGGCGGCGACGGCGAGAAGGACGACTTCAAGGCCGCGCTCGACTACATGGCGGCGAGGTATCCCTCGCTGACGCTGTGGGCGGCCGGGTTCTCGTTCGGCGCCTGGGTCGCGCTCGAGACCGGCGCCGCCGACGACCGCGTGAAGGCGCTGATCGGCATCGCGCCGCCGGTGACGAAGATGGGCTACGAGTTCACGAACACCAAGGCGAGCACCAAGCCGAAGTTCTTCGTGCAGGGAGAGGCGGACGACATCTGCCCGATCCAGGACATGTGGAAGTTCTACGGCACGCTCCCCGAGCCGAAGGAGCTGGTCGTCATCGACATGGCCGATCACCTCTTCGACGGCCACACCAGCGAAGTCGGCGAAGCACTCGAGGATCTCCTGAAGGATTTTCATGGCTGATGCCTTTATCGTTTCCGCCGTCCGCACTCCCGTCGGCAAGGCGCCCAACGGTGCACTGAAACACACGCGTCCCGACGAGATGGCGGCCGCCGTGATCAAAGAAGCGCTGGCGCGCGCCAGGCCGCTCGATCCGGCGGAGATCGACGACGTGATCCTCGGCTGCGCCATGCCGGAGGCGGAGCAGGGGCTCAACGTCGCGCGGATCGCCAGCCTGCGCGCCGGCGTGCCGATCACCGCGTCGGCCGTCACGGTCAACCGGTTCTGTTCGTCCGGGCTGCAGGCGATCGCCTACGCCGCCGAGCGCATCATGACCGGCGGCGCGCACGCCATCGTCGCCGGCGGCACCGAGTCGATGAGCATGGTGCCGATGGGCGGCAACAAGATCGCGCCGAACCCGAAGCTCGTCGACACCTACCCGGACGTCTACCTGACGACCGGGCTCGTCGCCGAGAACCACGTGCACGACTACGGCATCTCGCGCGAGGAGCAGGACGCCTTCGCGCTGCGCAGCCACCAGCGCGCCGTCGCGGCGATCGACGGCGGCCGCTTCGCCGACGAGCTCGTGGCGTTGCCCGCGCTCGCGGTGGACGAGGGGCCGCGCCGCGATACGTCGGCGGAGGCGCTCGCGAAGCTGAGGCCGGCGTTTCACGCGAAGGGTTCGGTCACCGCGGGTAATTCCTCGCAGACGAGCGACGGCGCGTCGGCGGTCGTCGTGATGAGCGGCGAGCGGGTGAAGGCGCTCGGCCTGACGCCGCTCGGCCGCTTCGTCGGGTTCGCCACCGCCGGCGTCGAGCCGGAGCGCTTCGGCATCGGCCCGGTACCGGCCGTGCGCAAGGTGCTGAAGCAGGCCGGGCTGACGCTCGATCAGATCGATCTCGTCGAGCTGAACGAGGCCTTCGCGGCGCAGGTGCTCGCCTGCCTGCGCGAGATGCCGATCGACCCGGATCGCCTGAACGTCAACGGCGGCGCCGTGGCGCTCGGCCATCCGCTCGGCTGCACGGGATCGAAACTGACGGCGACGCTGCTGCACGAAATGAAACGGCGTGGGTCGCGCTATGGACTGGTGACGATGTGCGTCGGCGGCGGCATGGGCGCGGCGGGGATCTTCGAGCGCACGTGACGTCGACGCACAGCGTCACGGTTTGAGAAAAGACACAGCGCCGGCGGCCCGCGCCGAGCGCGAACGCGCGAGGCGCGAGCGAGCGGGGGTGGGGCCCCGCGAGCGCTGAAAAATGACTGTCGGCGGCGCCATGGGCGCGCCGGGAATCTTCGAAAGGTGTTGATCATGGCAACCGAGACCCCAATCCAGACACTCACGCGCGGTGGATCGTGGCTGATCGAAGAGACCGCGGCGGACACCGTGTTCACGCGCGAGCAGCTGACCGACGAACAGCGGATGTTCATGCAGACCGCGGAAGAGTTCGTCAACAAGGAAGTCACTCCCGAGACCGATCGCCTGGAGCAGAAGGACTGGGCGCTGGCGCGCACGTTCGTCCAGCGCGCCGGAGAACTGGGGCTGCTCGCCACTGACGTGCCGGACGAGTTCGGCGGCCTCGACCTCGACAAGCGCTCCTCGATCGTCGTCGGCGAAGCGATCGGCCGGAGCGCGTCGCTGGCCACGACGTTCGGCGCGCAGACCGGCCTCGCGATCACGCCGATCCTCGGCTTCGGCACGCAGGCGCAGAAGGAGAAGTACCTGCCGCGGCTCGTCTCGGGCGAAATGGTCGGCGCTTATGCGCTGAGCGAGTCGGGCTCCGGGTCGGACGCACTCGGCGCCCGCGCCCGCGCGACACGCCAGGCGGACGGCAGCTTCGTCCTCAACGGCGAGAAGATGTGGATCACCAACGGCGGCTTCGCCGATCTGTTCATCGTCTTCGCCAAAGTAGACGGCGAACAGTTTACCGGCTTCATCGTCGAGCGCTCGTTCCCCGGCGTCAGCAGCGGCAAGGAAGAGCACAAGCTCGGACTGCTCGGGTCATCAACGACCCCGCTGATTCTCCAGGATGCGAAGGTTCCGGCGGAGAACCTGCTGGGAGAAATCGGCAAGGGGCACAAGATCGCGTTCAACACGCTGAACTACGGCCGCCTCAAACTCGGCGCGATGTGCAGCGGCGGCGCGCGCATGGCGATCGAAGAGGCGGCGCGCTACGCGGCGCAGCGGAAGCAGTTCAACAAGCCCATCGCCTCGTTCGGCGCGATCAAGCACAAGCTCGGCGAGATGGTGGCGCGGGAGTACGCCGTGGAGTCGATGCTGTATCGCACCGGCGGGCTGATCGACGCGATGCTCGAGGGAGGGCACAGGCCCGATCAGATCCTCGCCGCGCTCGAGGAGTTCGCCATCGAGGCGTCGATCCTGAAGGTGGCGAGCAGCGAAGTCCTCGACTTCATCCTCGACGAGAACGTGCAGATCCACGGCGGCAACGGCTTCGTGCGCGACTATCCCGCCGAGCGGCACTACCGCGACGCCCGCGTCAACCGCATCTTCGAGGGGACCAACGAGATCAACCGCCTGCTGATCCCGGGCATGCTGGCGCGCCGCGCGCTGAAGGGCGGCCTGCCGCTGATTCCCGCGGCGATGAAGCTGATGGACGAGATCATGGCGCCGGCCCCGATGGAGCCGGCGGGGGATGCGCCGCTCGAGGCGGAAGCGCGCGCCGTCACGGCGATGAAGAAGATCGCGCTGATGGTGCTCGGCACGGCGATGCAGACCTACGGCGAGAAGCTCGCCGACGAGCAGGAAGTGCTGATGGCCGCGGCCGACATCATCATCGACGTCTACGGCGCGGAAAGCGCGCTGCTGCGCGCCTCGCAGAATGGCGGGGAGCTGCATGCGGCCGCCGCGCGGCTGTTCATCAACGACGCCGTCGGCCGTGTCGAGGCGTCGGCAAAGACGGCGCTCGCGGCGATGGCCGACGGCGACATGCTGCGCACGCTGCTCGCCGCCCTGCGCCGGCTGCTGAAGGTGACGCCGATCAACACCGTCGCCCTGCGCCGCCAGCTCGCGGATGCGACCGTGGATCGCCGCAGCTACCCGTTCTAAGGTCAGCCCATAAAGGGCTGACCCACCCGACCGATTTGAGCGGAATGTGGGTCAGGGCTTTATGCCCTGACCGGGTGGCTTCCGCCATCAGGCGGAAGTCTCGACCGGACCGGTCTTGCGGGCGCGCCAGGAGTACCGGGCGCGCTCGATGCCCTCCTCGGCCAGCGAGTAGCTCACCGGGACGAGCAGCAGCGTCAGGAAGAGGCACAGCGCCTGGCCGCCGACGATGGTGACGGCGATGTCGGCGCGCTGCGCGGCGCCGGCGCCGACGCCCAGCGTGGTCGGGATCAGGCCGGCGATGATCGCCGCGGTGGTCATCAGGATCGGCCGCAGCCGCGTCTCCGAGGCCTGCACCAGCGCCTCGCGCAGCGGCATCCCCTGCCGGCGCAGGACGTTGGTGTAGTCCACCTGCAGGATCGAGTTCTTCTTGACGATGCCGAGCAGCAGCAGCACGCCGAGCGCGCTCCACAGGTTGAGCACGCGCCCGGTCGCCCACAGCGTGAACAGCGCGAACGGCACCGACATCGGCAGCACCGTCATGATCACCAGCGGCTGCACGAAGCTCTCGAACTGCATCGCCAGGACGATGTAGATGAAGATGCTGGCCAGCGCCAGCGCCAGGATCATGTTGTCGGTGGTCTCGTCGAGCAGCTTGGACTGGCCGGCGAACTTGAAGCCGTAGCCCGCCGGCATCTTGAGCTCGCGGATGTGAGCGGTGATCTCGGCGAGCGCCTGGTTCTGCGGCATCCCCGGCTTGACGTCGGCGAGCAGGCGGACCGAGAACTGCCGGTTGTTGCGCTCGATGATGGTCGGGCCGAAGCCGCGCTCCAGCGTCGCGATGTTGTCGACCCGCACCGGCTCGCCGCGCGACGAGGGCACCATCAGGCCGCCGATCGCCTGCATGTCGGCGCGCTGATCCTCGCGCACCCGGATGGTCACCGGATAGCGCTCCCCCTTTTCGCGATAGCTGGAAATCTCGTCCTCGCCGCTGACCATCAGCCGCAGGGCGGTCGCCAGGCTGCTGACGCGGACGCCGAGGTCCGCCGCGCGCTGCCGATCGACCGCGACCCGCAGCTCTGGGTTCGAGAGGTTCACCACCGCCTTCAGATCGCTGAGCGCCGGCATCGGCTGCACCTTCGCGAGCAGCTGCAGCGCGTAGTCGGACAGCTTGCGCAGGTCGGGGCCGGTGAGATTCACCTGGATCGGATACGCCGACGACTCGCCGCCGCCGATCGGAGTGCGCATGATGATCGTCGGCTTGTAGCTCGGGTGCGCCGCCATCAGCGTGCGGACGTCTCCGGCGATCTCTTCCTGCGTCCGCGACCGCTCGCCGCGCGGCTTCAGCTGGATGAAGATGTGCGAGTGGTTGACGCGCTCGAAGACGGTCGGCATGACGTGCGCGATGCCGTCGATCTTCAGCAGCCCCGTCGTCATGTCGAGCAGCGCCTTCTCGGTGCCCGCCAGTGATGTCCCTTCCGGCGTGTCGATGACCAGCTGGAAGTCCCCCATGTCCTCGTTGGGCAGGAAGGAGCGGCCGACCCGCTTGGTCAGCACGAAGGTCGACGCGAACACGATCAGGCTGATCGCGACGATGACGCCGCGATGGTCGAGCGACCACTCCAGCGACCGGCGGTAGGCGCGATCGACCTTGCCGAAGAATCCTTCGCCGTGACGGTGGACCCGCCCGTCGGTGCGCAGGATCCGCGCGCTCAGCATCGGCGTCAGCGTCAGGCTGACCAGCAGCGACACCATGACCGCGAACGCCATCGTGAAGCCGAACGGGTAGATGAACCGCTGGCTGTAGCCGGTCATGAACGCCACCGGCAGGAAGATGACGATCAGCGACACCGAGGTCGCGACCACCGCCAGCGTCACTTCTTTCGTGCCGTTGATCGCCGCCTGGAACGGCGGCGCCCCTTCTTCCTCCATGTGGCGGAAGATGTTCTCCAGCACGACGATCGCGTCGTCGATGACGATGCCCACGGCCAATGTCAGGCCGAGCAGCGTCATGCTGTTCAGCGTGAAGCCGGCGGCGCGGATCAGCCCGAAGCTGGCGATGATCGACGCGGGGATCGCCAGCGAGGCGATCAGCACCACCCGGAAGTTGCGGATGAACACCATGATCACCAGGCTGGCCAGCAGGCTGCCGATCAGGAGGTGCTCTTCGAGCGAGGCGATCGAGGCGCGGATGAATTGCGAGTCGTCGCGCGTGACCGTGACCTTGACTTCCTGCGGCAGCAGCCGGCGGATCTGATCGAGCTTGGCGCGCACCGCCTCGACCACTTCCACCGTGTTCTGCCCGGACTGCCGGCGCACGTCCAGCACCACGGTGCGCTGGCCGTCGAAGAACGCCGAGGTGCGCGCTTCGCGCGTCGTGTCTTCCACCACCGCCACGTCGCGCAGGCGGATCGGGGTCGGCCCGGCGCTGGCGACGACGATGTTGTTGAACTGATCGGCCGACTCGATGCGGCCGAGCGTCCGCAGCGTCAGCTCGGCCTCGCCCTGCGGGATGTAGCCGCCGGGGATCTCGACGTTCTCGGCGACGATGGCGTCGCGCACGCGCTCGACCGTCAGCCCGTGCGAGTTCAGCTTCTCGACGTCGAGGACGACGTGGATCTCGCGGGCCTGGCCGCCCGAGATGGTGACTTCGCCGACGCCGTCGACGGTTTCGATGCTGCGGCGGATCTGCTTGTCGGCGATCTCGGTCAGCGCCTGCAGCGGCAGCGAACCGGACAGCGCGAAGCTGATGACCGGATCGGCGTCGGGATCGACCTTGGTGATGATCGGCGGCTGGACCTGCGGCGGCAGATCGCGCATCGCCTGCGCGACCTTCTCGCGCACGTCCTGCGCCGCGTCGTTGATGTCGCGCTCGAGCACGAACTGGATCGAGAGCCGGACGCTGCCCTCGCGGATCGTGGTCTGGACCTGGTCGATGCCGGCGATGCTGCTCAGCGACTGCTCGGTCGGCTCGGCGACGGAGCTGTTCAGCTCTTCCGGGCTCGCACCGGGCAGGTAGATCAACACCTGCACGACCGCCGGATCCGCCTTGGGCAGCAGGTCGACGCTGAGGTCGCGGAACGAGAAGATGCCCGTCACCACGAAGAGCATCACGAGCATCGTGGTGAAGACGGGACGCTTGACGCAGAAATCGGCTATCGACATGGCTGAAGCGTGTCGGTGCTAAGGGTGCTAAGGGTGCGGGGGGGTGCTAAAGGTGCTGGTGCGGCGCGCTTCGCGCGCGGTGCTACGGGTGCAGCGCGCTCCGCGCGCGGTGCCAGGGGTGCTAACGGTGCAATGGTGCTAAGAGTGCGATGGCGCACCTTGGGCACCCTGAGCACCTGTAGCACCTGTAGCACCTGCACCCTTAGCACCCTTGCACCTTTAGCACCCTAGCACCGACGGCGGCGGCCGCCCTACTTCGCCGTCACTTTCATGCCGTCAGCCAGCTGCTCCACGTCGCTTGCGACGATCGGCGTGCCGGCGTCGAGGCCCTGCGCCACTTCGACGCGGTCGCCGAGGCGGTCGCCGAGCACGACCTCCTTGCCGGCGAGCTGGCCGTTCTGCACCAGGAAGACGCGGTTGGTGCCGTAGCGGCTCTGCACCGCGGCAAACGGGATCGTCACCGCGCGCTCGACGCGATCGGTGGTGATCTGCACGCGCGCGAAGGTGCCGGGCTTGAGCTTGCCGTCGGGGTTCGGCACTTCCCCTTCGATGGCGAAGGCGCGCGAGCGCAGGTTGACCGCGGGGGCGATGCGCACGACCTTGCCGGCGAACGACTGCTGCGGAAAGGCGTCGACGCGCACCGCGATCTCGCGCCCCGACTCGATCCACGGCGCGAACTTCTCGGGGACCTCCGCGGTGATCTTGAGCGGGTGCAGCCGCACGATCCGCATCACCGGCGTGAGCGGCTGCAGGTACTGCCCCTGCGAGACGAGCCGCTCGGCGACGTAGCCGTCGAAGGGCGCGCGGATGACGGCGTCGCGCAGGTTGCGCTGCGCGAGATGCAGCGACGAGGTCTGCGAGTCGATGTCTGCGCGCAGCTGCCGTGCCGAGGCGAGCGCCTGGTCGTGCGCCGCCTTCGCGGTGTCGTAGCGCGTCTGCGCGGTCTCGAGATCCGATCGCGAGAGCAGGTTGCGCGAGGCGAGATTCTTGGCGCGCTCGAGCTGCTGCTGCGCGTCGGCGAGCTGCGCGTTCGTACTGACGACGTTGGGAACCTTCTCGAGCGGCGGGAGTTCCCCGTCCGCGCCGGCGCCGTAGCGCGCGCGCGCCTGATCCAGCGTGGCGCGCTGCGCTTCCGCGCGATACTGCAGCTTCTCCTGGTCCAGCTCGATGAGCGGCGTGCCGGCGTCGACGCGGTCGCCGAGATCGTGGACGAGGCGGGCGACGCGGCCCTCGACTTCGGCGCTGACGACCACTTCCTCCCGCGCCGCGAGCGTGCCGACGACGTCCACCTGGCGGCGGACGTCGCGGACCTGGGCCGGTTCCACGGCGACCGGCCGGGCTTTCTGGCCTTCGGCCGCCTGGGCGCCGCCGCCGCGCGAACACGCAGCGGTACCGAGAAGAACGACGAGGATGCAGCCGAGGGCTTTCATGAGAAAGGATATAAATATCACGGCTCTATGAAGTTCCTGTGGCTGCTGCCGATCCTGCTGCTCGCCGGGTGCACCCGTGAACCTCTGCCATACCCGGCCCAGATCGAGGCCTGGCACGCCGAAAAGGACCGTTTCATGCGCGAGTCGTCGGAGTCCCCCGTGCCGGCCGACAAACGCGCGACGTTTCCCGGGCTGGCCTACTTCCCGACGGACCCGGCCTACCGCGTCCCCGCCGTCCTGCAGCCGGCGCAGGGGGCGCCCGCCGTCGAGATGCCGACCTCCACCGGCCAGCGCCGCAAGATGCGGCGCGTCGGCAACCTCACGTTCATGTTGAACGGACAGCCGCTGTCGCTCGGCGCGTTCGTCGAGGCCGACGAGAACGACACGCGCCGCCTCTTCGTGCCGTTCGGCGATCTCACCAACGCCCTCGAGACCTATCCGGGCGGCCGCTACCTGGACCTCGAGCGGACGCCGACCGGCGTCTACGATCTCGACTTCAACCGCGCCTACCATCCGTTCTGCCTGTTCAACTCGTCCTACGACTGCCCCTATCCGCCGCAGGAGAGCCGCCTCAAGGTGCCGATCCGCGCCGGCGAGAAGCTGCCGAAACCCCTGCTTGCGCGCTGAAGGACCCGTGACCGACGCACCCATCTCCGCCATCGTCTTCGACTTCGACGGCGTGCTCGCCGACTCCGAGCCGCTGCACCTCAAGGCCTACCAGCACATCTTCGAGCCGCACGGCATCCACATCGATCGGAAGGCCTACTGCGATCGCTATCTCGGGTACGACGACGAGGGATCGATCCGGCAGATGGTGGCGGACAACGGCCTGATGCTGGGGGACGAAGAGATCGAGGTGCTGCTGCGCGAGAAGGCGCGGCTGTTCGAGAAGCTGGTGTCGAACGGCGACGTGCTCTATCGCGGCGCCGCCGCGTGCGCGCGACGGCTTGGCGCGGAGTGGCCGCTCGGGATCGCCTCGGGGGCGCTGCGCCACGAGATCGAGCTGATGCTGCGCGGCGCGCGCCTGCTCGACGCCTTCCGCTTCATCGTCTCGGCCGGCGACACCGATCGGACCAAGCCGGCGCCGGATCCGTACCTCCGCGCCGCGGAGCTGCACGGCGTGCCCGCGCCGCAGTGCGTCGCGGTGGAAGACTCGCACTGGGGCCTGCAGTCGGCGCGCGACGCCGGCATGCGCACGATCGCCATCGCGCACACCTACCCGCACGACTCGCTGACCGCCGACCGCGTCATCGACTCGCTCGAGGAGCTCCTCGCCGAGGCGTGAGGGTTCGGGTCGCGCTACCCTCTGCGGCATGTGTCGAAGCATCAAGATTCTCCGCGTCCTCGACGAGCCAGCGCCCGATGATGAGATCCGCGCCGCCGCCCTCCAGTACGTCCGCAAGGTCAGCGGCAGCACCAAGCCGAGCGCTGCCAACCAGGCGGCGTTCGACGAGGCGGTGGCCGAGGTCGCGCACGCGACCCAGCACCTGCTCGACCACCTCACCACCAGCGCGCCGCCCAAGGACCGCGAGACCGAGGCCGCGAAGGCCCGCGCCCGCGCCCAGGCGCGCTACGGCGCGGCCTGAGCCGCGCGCAGCCGGCCCGAG
>Ga0207648_10007516_pt1 | contig 10697 bp, 8 predicted proteins | sample KBSMisM32_FD_184310 | JGI IMG/M metagenome (GOLD analysis project Ga0207648, IMG submission 184310) | Miscanthus rhizosphere microbial communities from Kellogg Biological Station, Michigan, USA - KBS Miscanthus M3-2 (SPAdes) (version 2) | ecosystem: Host-associated > Plants > Roots > Rhizosphere... | reverse complement strand
GGGCGATCGTGGTCGCCCACGCCACCAGCCGCTCCTCAAAGAAGATCGGCTTGATAATGTAAATGTCGGGAAGATGCTGGCCCGCCGCGACGTACGGATCGTTGAAGATGAAGACGTCGTCGGGGAAGATGTTCCCCTGCTGTGTCGTGATCAGGCAACGCATCGCGTCATAGAAGCTACCGAGATGCATCGCGGTCGTGAGACCTTGCGCCAGTGTTTGCCCGTCGGCGTCGCAGACCGCAGTGGAAAAATCCATCGAGTCGCGGACAATTCCCGAGTAGGCCGTCTTCATCGTCACAAGCGCCATTTCGTCGGCGATCGTATCGAGTCCGTTCTTGAGCACCTCGAGCAGAAAGGGATCGACGTCGTTTCTGGACATGCTCCTGCTCCTAATTCGTTCGGCCGACTTCGATGACGATGTTGCCGGCGGCGTCAAGCCGCGCAGCGCAGTTCGGCGGCACCACGGCGGTGCCCTCATATTCTTCGACGATCAGCGGTCCGGCACGGGGCTGATCGTTGAGCGCATTGCGCGCCAGGATCGGCGTGTCGCGTTCGCCATACTCGGGGCCGAAGTATACCGACCGGCGGCTCTCCGGCTGATCGCTCGCCCTGGTACGCACACTGGTCTGCACGCCCTCGGGCGTAACCGAGCCGGTAACCCGCAGCGTGACGGTCTCCGTCGCATAGGTCCCGCTGAAGGCGTGGCCATAGGTCCGTTCATGTTCCAGTTCGAACAGACGTTCCAGCTCCGCCAGCGCGACCGCATCCAGCTTTCGATTCGGGGCCGGCACCGTCAGCTCGAAGGCCTGGCCGGAGTAGCGCAGATCGGCGGCACGCTGGAATGTTATGCTCTTTCGCGCGTAGCCGAGCTGCTGGGTGATTTGGTCTTCCAGCGCCCGGAAGACCTGTTCGGCCTTTTCGAGATCCATCTCGCGCGTGCGCGACAACAGCGCCTGCGCGACCATCAGTTCGACATTGGCGGTGAGCAGGCCGATCGCGCTGAACACGCCGGCCGCGGGCGGAACGACTACCATCGGGATTTGCAGCGAGCGCGCCAGCTCGACACCGTGCACGCCGCCATTGCCGCCGAAGGCGTAGAGCGTGAAGTCGCGCGGGTCGCGGCCCCGATAGGTCGTGACGCCCTTGATGGCGCGCATCATGTTGGCGTTGGCGACCAGATGAATTCCGTAGGCGGTTTCGATGAGCGAGCGGCCGAGCGGCTCGGCGATGCGCTTCATGATCGCCGCGCGCGACCGCTCGGCGTCTATCGGCACCGTCCCGCCGCAGAGGGCTTCACGATTGAGGAAGCCGAGCACCACATTGGCGTCGGTGACGGTCGGATCCTCGCCGCCGGCCGCATAGCAGGCGGGCCCTGGAACCGCACCGGCGCTTTGCGGCCCGACCTTGATCGACATCGCCTTGTCGAGCCGGACGATGCTGCCGCCACCGGCGCCGACCTCCGCAATGTCGATCACCGGCAGCTTGAGTGCATAACCACCGCCCTTCATCAGCGGGCTCGACGCCGAGATGCCGCCGCCGACTTCGTATTCGTCGGAGAGCAGCATCTTGCCTTTCTCGATGATCGAGGTCTTGGCGGTGGTGCCGCCCATATCGAAGCTGATCAGGTTGTCGTAGCCGGCAGCGGTGCCGAGCTTGCCGGCCCCGATGACTCCGGCGGCCGGGCCGCATTCCACGATCTGCGCCGGCCGGTCGACGACCGCGTCCGCCGCTAGGATTCCGCCCGACGACTGCATCACCTTCAGGCGCCCTTTCAGGCCTCCTTTCTTGAGTTGGTCCATCAGCGAGAGCAGATAGACCTCTACCGGAGGGCCGATATAGGCGTTGATAACCGTGGTGCTGGTGCGCTCGTATTCGCGCATCTGCGGCAGGACATCGATCGACAGAGAAATAAAGCAACCCGGCAGGGCCTCACGCAAAATCTCGCCGATGCGCCGCTCGTGGTCGGGATTGGCGTAGGAGTGCAGCAGGCAGACCGCAACGGCCTCGACCCTCTCGGCCTTGAGCCGCGCGATCGCGCGCTTCACGCTGGCGAGATTGAGCGGCGTGATCACCTCGCCGCGCGCGCCGACGCGCTCCTGGACTTCAAGGCGAAGGCGGCGTGGCACCAACGGTTGCGGCTTGATGTAGAGCGGCTCGTAAAGACGCGGCACACGAATGCGGCGCAGTTCGAGGACATCGCGGAAGCCGCGTGTGGTGATGAGCGCGGTCTTGGCGCCCTTGTGCTCGACGATGGTGTTGGTCGCCACCGTGCAGCCGTGCAGCACTTCGGCGATTTGGCCCTTGTCGAGTTTCTGCTCCGCCATGAGTTCGTCGATGCCCCGGATGACCGCGTCGGCATAGTTGCCGGGTGTCGACGGGACTTTGCGGGTGGCGACGACGCCATCCCGCGTGATGAAGGCAATATCGGTGAACGTGCCGCCAATGTCGGCCGCGACGCGGAGGCCATCAGCCATGTGCAGCGCCCCCCTTGCCGGCAATCGCGATGGCATCGATTTCGACGCGGTAGGCCGGATTGGCGAGCGCGGCGACGATGACGGTGGAGCGCGCCGGATACGGGTCCTTGAAGCGGCGCCGATAGACTGCGTTCATTCCGGCGAAGTCGGCCTGCGTGGTCAGAAAGATCGTGCACCGCACGACGCGCTCGAGTCCGCACCCCTCAAGCGCCAGCAGCTTCTCCAGATTGTCGAACACCTTTTCGGTCTGCGGCTCGATGCCGCCGCTCACGGGCTCGCCGCTGTCAAGATCGGTCGGCACTTGTCCCGCGAGCCACAGGATATCTCCGCCGCGGATGCCGGCGGACAGCGGCGATGCCGGTCGAAACTTGCCAGGCCACTGCATTACTTTCAGGTCGGTCATGGTCGGATGATCCTCACGCGAGTTCAAGGTGGAGACGTGTTGGGGCTGATGATGGCCGGAGGGCGCGCGGCGCGGAGATTGTTGGTGCGCGGGTCACGCGAACTCCTCGCGCGCTTCGACGAGCATATTCCAGACGTACGGCGCGTATGAACGCTCGATCTCGACATGGTACGTATGCTTGTCGACGCGCCAGAGAATGATCGCGGCTTTGTCAAACACCGTGCGCGTGCACATCCCGACCGCGAATGACGCGTGTGAGAGATCGAGCGGACAACCGTGATTGATGACGGTTGCGGCTAGCTCGCCGTGCACGGTGAAGCCGCAGCTGCGATGGCTGACATCCACTAGTGAATGATGCGTGCCGCCCAGCGCCGTCGCGAGCTGGCCTGCGGTCGCGTCCGCATCGCCTTCCGCGGCGAACAGAAGCCATTCATCCGGACCGAGCCACAGCGCGGCGCCGTCCTCCATAACCGTGGCGCGGCAAGCCTCGTGCGGCAGCACGATTCCAAAGGCTCGCCCCGTCGCGGCGACGGCGTCGGCGCGGCAACGCAATGCGAACTTCGCGCGCGGCGGCGCGACGGACAATTCAACCGCAGCGCCCCGCGCGCCGGCAAGATGATCGAGCGGACCTTGCCGCTTCGCCAAAATCTCAACCATTGAGCCGCACTCCCGCCGGATCGTAGAGCTGCGACGGCACGACGTTCACGGCGATCGTTTTGTTCGGCATCGGCACATGCAGCGTCTCGCCGACCCGCCTGCGCCCGGCCTTGACCATGCCGAGCGCAATCGAACGCTGAAGCGCGGGACTCCAGTACGACGACGTCACGTGCCCAACGCTGCTCATCGGTACGGGCTGGCGCGGATCCGCGACGAGCTGCGCGCCCTCTTCGAGCACGATGTCGGAGTTCACCGTCAGCAGGCCGACGAGCTGCTTGCGACTCGGTGCCGTCATCGCCGGCAGCGCAAGCGAACGCCTGCCAATGAAATCGGTCTTGGTCTTGCCGATGGTCCAGCCGAGACCGACATCGTCCGGGGTCGCGGTGCCGTCCGTGTCCTGTCCGACGATGATGTAACCCTTCTCGGCGCGCAGCACGTGCATCGCCTCGGTCCCGTAAGGCACGATGCCGGACGCCGATCCGGCCGCGTACACCGCTTCCCACACCGCTCGCCCGTAGTCCGCCGGCACATTGATCTCGTAGCCAAGCTCGCCGGTGAAGCTGACGCGGAACAGCCGCGTGGGCACGCCGCAGATGCGGCCCTCGCGCACCGACATGTGCGGCATCGCCGCCGGCGAGAGATCGATCCCCGAGACCAACGGCTCGATCACTTTGCGCGCATTCAACCCCTGCACGGCGATAACCGCCCACTGCTCCGTGGTCGAGGTGAGCCAGACCTCAAGATCGGGCCATTCGGTCTGGAGATAATCTTCCATCATGTGCAGCACGCGCGAGACGCCGCCCGTCGTGGTCGTCACATGAAACCGGTCTGCGCCGAGACGCGCCACGACACCGTCGTCCATCACAAAGCCGCTCTCACGCAGCATGACGCCATAACGCAGACGCCCTGGCGCGAGACCGCTAAACGAATTGACGTAGATGCGGTCGAGAAACGTGGCTGCGCCGCGGCCGATGACCTCGATCTTGCCGAGTGTCGAGGCGTCGAACAGACCGACGGAGCGGCGCACCGCTTCGCATTCGCGTTTCACGGCGTCGTGCATGGCCTCGCCGGTGCGCGGGAAATAGTGTGCCCGCTTCCATGACCCGGCATCCTCGAAGACCGCGCCCTGTTCCTCGGCCCAGCCATGCATCGGGGTGCACCGCACCGGATCGAACAGATCGCGCCGCGCCAATCCCGCGAGAGTGCCGAATGTGACCGGCGTGTAGGGATTGCGCGATGTCGTTAGCCCGATCTCCGGAATAGACGCGCCGGTGACCTGCGAGAGGACACCGAGCGCGTTCATGTTCGAGGTCTTGCCCTGATCGGTCGCCATGCCGGTCGTGGTGTAGCGCTTGACGTGCTCAACGGAGCGGAAGCCTTCGCGAACCGCGAGCGCCAGATCCCTGGCCGTGACGTCGTTCTGGAAATCGACGAACGCCGGCTGCCTTGCGCGGCGACCGACCGCTGCCGCGCCGGACATGCCGCCCGGTGCCGGCTCGATCGCCGAGACGGCGAACGCCCGCACCGCGCCCGTTCGGCATCCGGCGGCAGCGGCTGCGGCCTCACCTTGCGCGTAGCCGTCGGACAGTGCGGCCTGCAGGCCGGGAATTCCCCGGCACGCGCCGGCCGATCGCTCCCGTTCGGCCGATCCGCCCGGAACATAGGCTTGCAGCGTGTCGTCCCAGCGCAGCCTTCCGCGCGACTGCGAGAACAGCTGCACGCTCGGCGTCATGCCGGCGGACATCAGGACGAGATCGCATGCGACCGTTTCCGATCCGCCGCCAGACTGTCCGGACGTGAGTTGCGACAGCTCCACCGCCGATACGCGCTGCCTTCCCCGGGTTCCCGTCACCGTCGTGGCGGTTCTGATCGGCAGCCCGGCCGCGAGAGCGGCGGCCTGCAGCGGACCGTCGGGATGCTCACGCGCGTCCGCGACAGCGGCAATCTCGACGCCGCATGCCGCAAGCTCCAGCGCCGCCCGATAGGCGCCGTCGTGCACGGTCACCACGACTGCACGCGAACCGGGCCGGGCCGCGTAGCGTGCCGCATAGATCCGCGCCGCATCCGCGAGCATGATCCCGGGCCGGTCGTTGCCCGGAAAGGTTAGCGGCCGTTCGATCGCGCCCGCCGCGATGACGACCTCCTTGGCGCGTACCTGCCAGAGGCGTTCGCGCGGCAGGTTCGGCGCCGGATCGGCCAGATGTCCTGTCACGCGCTCGGCAAGCGCGAGCATGTTGTGCGGGAAATATCCGAACGCCGTCGTGCGCGGCAGCAGCGTGACATTGTCGCGACGCGAGAGCGCCGCGACGGTCTCGCTCAGCCAGGACTGCGCCGCCTTGCCGTCGATCGTGGCGTCGCCCGCGGCAAGCAGCGTTCCGCCGAGCTCCGCCTGCTCGTCGCAGAGCAGCACCTGTGCGCCGCCTTCGGCCGCCGCAAGCGCCGCCGCGAGACCGGCCGGTCCGCCGCCCACGATCAGCACGTCACAGTGAGCATAGCGGCGCGTGTAACGATCCGGATCGGGCAGCGTCGGCGCGCGTCCGAGCCCCGCCATCGCGCGGATGCGCGGTTCATAGAGGCGGCTCCACGCGGCGCGCGGCCACATGAAGGTCTTGTAGTAGAAGCCGGCCGGGATCAGCGGTGCAACGAAACCGTTCACGGCCGAGAGGTCGAGCGCGAGCGAGGGCCAGCGGTTCTGGCTTTCGGCCACGAGCCCATCGTGCAGTTCGACCTGCGTCGCCAGCAGGTTCGGCGTGCAGCGCGCCCGGTCGCGCACGACGGTGACCAGAGCGTTGGGTTCGTCGGCGCCGGCCGCGACGATACCGCGCGGCCGGTGATACTTGAACGAGCGCGCCACGAGATGAACGCCATTCGCGATGAGCGCAGAGGCGAGCGTATCACCGCCAAATCCCTCATAGGGCCGCCCGTCGAACTGAAATCGCAGCCGCTTGTTGCGATCGATCCGACCACCGCGAGACAAGCGGCACGCGGTCATCGGCGTTGTCCGCTGGCAAGCCGGGCGAGGTCGGGCCGTTGATCGTCGAGCTTGTACGTCATTACGAAGAAATCGCTGATCGTATCGCGCACGGCATTGAAGAACCGGCCGCAGCCGTGGACGTGCCGCCAGCGCTCGATATGCAAGCCCTTCGGATTGGTGCGGTTGTAGAGATAGTCCGCCCATTCGGCGTCCGAGAGCGACGCCGGCGCGAGCGGGCGCGGGATATGCGCCTCGCCCGCATGGCGGAATTCGATCTCGGATCGCTCGCCACAGAAGGGGCACCGGATCAGCAACATGTGATGCCCTCAATGCGCCACTGCGGCGGCAGCCGCTTCGTCGATCAGCACGCCGTCGCGGAAACGCTCCAGCGAAAACGGCGCATTGATCGGATGCGGCCGGTCGTTTGCAATCGTGTCGGCAAACACGTGACCCGAGCCCGGCGTCGCCTTAAAGCCGCCCGTGCCCCAGCCGCAATTCACGTAGAGACCGGGAACCGGCGTCTTGCCGATGATCGGCGAACGGTCCGGCGTCACATCGACGATGCCGCCCCAGTTGCGCAGCATGCGCATGCGCCGGAACATCGGGAACAGCTCGCAGATCGCCTCGATCGTGTGCGTCGTGACGTGCAGCGCACCGCGCTGGCTGTAGGACGTATAGACGTCCGTGCCGCCGCCGATGACGAGCTCGCCTTTGTCCGATTGGCTGATGTAAGCGTGGATGGTGTTCGACATCACGACGCAGGGGAACACCGGCTTCACCGATTCGGAGACCAGCGCTTGCAACGGGAAGCTTTCGAGCGGCATGCGCAGGCCGGCCATCGCCATCAGCGTGCTGGTGTGCCCGGCAGCGACAACGCCGACCTTTCGGGCACGGATTTCGCCGCGCGTCGTCTCGACTGCGGTGACCGCGCCTGAAACATCGCGGCGGATCGCCGTCACCTCGCAGTTCTGGACGATGTCGACGCCGAGCCGGTCGGCGCCGCGAGCGTAACCCCATGCCACCGCATCGTGCCGTGCGACACCGCCGCGCCGTTGCAGCGCACCGCCGAGCACCGGATAGCGGATGTCACGCGCGGTATTGAGCGGCGGACAGAACGCCTTGCATTCGTCGGGCGTCAGCCACTCGTTGTCCACGCCGTTCAGCCGATTGGCGTGGACGTGGCGCTTGAACACCTGGATGTCGTGGACGGTGTGCGCGAGCATGAGCACACCGCGCGGCGAGAACATCACATTGTAATTGAGCTCCTGCGACAGCCCTTCCCAGAGCTTGAGCGCATGGTCGTAGATCGCGGCGCTCTCATCCCACAGATAGTTGGAGCGGATGATCGTGGTGTTGCGCCCGGTGTTGCCGCCGCCGAGCCAGCCCTTCTCCAGCACCGCCACATTGGTGACGCCGTGCTGCTTCGCCAGATAGTAGGCGGTCGCAAGCCCGTGCCCGCCCGCGCCGACGATCACGACGTCATAGGCGGCCTTCGGCGCAGGGTCGCGCCATTGCGCGGGCCAGTGCTCGTGGCCGGATGCCGCCTGACGCAGAAGGCTGAACAGCGAGTACTTCATGGGCTCAATGCTTCAGCAGCAGATGCGGCAGCCACGTCGAGAGCGCCGGGATGAACATCAGCAGCAGCAGACACAGCACGAATACCGGATAGAACAGGAGCGTCGCGCGCACGACGAGCTCCATCCGCAACCGCGTGATGGCGCACACCGCGAAAATTCCCAGTCCTATCGGCGGATGCACGATCCCGAGCAGAATCGCGAACGTGAGCACGACGCCGAAATGGACCGGATCGACGCCGTAACTGACCACCAGCGGCCCGAACAGCGGCACGGCGATCAGCATCACGGGGATTGCTTCGAGGAAGATGCCCATGACCAGCAGCGCCAGCACCACGAGCGCGAGCACGACGTACCGGCTGTCGGTGAACGAGACCATCCAGTTCGCCATCAGTTCGGCCGCGCGTTCCGACGTCATGACGAAGCCCATGACCGTGCCGAGCGCGGTCAGGAACATGATCAGCGCGGTCGCGCGCGTGGACTCCTCGAAGGAGGCAACCAGCCGCTCCCACGTGATCTCGCGATGGATGACGCCAAGGAACAGCGTGTAGAGCACCGCCAGCACGCTTGCCTCGGTCGGCGTCACCAAGCCGGTGGTCATGCTGCGCAGGATGATGATCGGCGTCAGCAGCGCCGGAAAGCCCTGCAGGAACGTTGTCTTGAGCCGTTCGAGCGAAGGCGCGACCGCCGGCGGGGCCTGCTCGATCTTGAACTTAACCAACACGGCGTTGTTCGCCATCAGCAGAACACCAAGCAGGATGCCCGGAATGACGCCCGCGATGAACAGGTCCGCGATCGAGACGTTCATCTGCACCGCATAGATGATGAACATGATCGAGGGCGGGATCAGCGGATCCATCAGTGACGCGGCAACCACCAGTGCGGCCGCGAATTCCGGCCGGTATCCGGCCGTGCGCATCGCGTGGACCGTAATGATGCCGAGACCCGCGATGGTGGCGAGCGCCGAGCCCGAGATGCCGCCAAACACCATGGCGGCCAGCACAGCGACCTGCGCGAGGCCACCCGAGAAGTAGCCGACCACCACTTCGAGAAAATTGAAGATGCGCCGCGTCATGCCGAACTGGTTCATCATATTGCCGGCGAGAACGAAGAACGGAATAGCCAGCAGCGGCACGGAGCGCACGTCGGTCGCCATGTAGCGCACCAGCGTGTTGAACGGCATGTCGAGCATCGCCAGCCCGACGATCGCCGACAGTCCCATTGCGGCGCAGACCGGCACGCGCAGAGGCATCAGGAGAATGAGGACGCCAATCATGAGCGCGGTCGCCATGCGGCTACTCCACCGCAGCCGGCATGGGGCGCGGAGCGGGGAGCGGGCGGCGCATGAGCACCCAATAGAGAAAGATCAGTTCGGTGAGCAAAATGTCGACCGCACCGATCAGGATCGGCAACACGAACAGCGACTCGGGCCAGATCAGCACGCTGGTCGTGAACAGCCCGAGGAAGCGATAGGTCTCGAGCGCGAACCACGCGACCATGCCGTGGAAGAAAATCGTTGTGAGCCTTGCGAAAATGTCAACGGCATGTTGCCAGGCTTCCGGCATCAGCTTCACGGCGAAATCGACCCGGATGTATTCTTCGTTCTTGGCGATCAGCGCATAGGCGAAGAAGTAGACCCACATCGCGCCGAGGATCGACACTTCCTGCACCCAGCTGAAGCTGATCGAAAAGAACCCGCGGCCGACGATCTCGAGCCCGTTGATCGCCACCATGAAGGCGAACATCGCGCAGGACACCGCGATGACGATCCTGCGGCTGAGATCGAGATAGACACGCAGGATCGCGTCCACCGCGCCCTGCGTGCCACCCCGACCCGTCTCGTTCATGAAAGCGCTGCCCGGTTCCCTTGTTGCGATCAGAATCCGGACATTTGCGACACGCGTGCCGGAAGCCCTTTCGGGATCGTGCCGTCCGCTTCCAGCGCCTGGATGATGGCCGGCGAGATGCGCCGCCACGGAGTCAGGTCCGGCTCGTACACGGTCACGCCGAATTCCTTCTCGGCGCGCTGACGCTTCTCGGTGAACCCACGCTCGGATTCCTTGCGGAACAACTCACCCGCCTCTTTGGCGGCCTGACGCAGGATGCCGCGCTGCGCGTCGGTGAGCGACTGCCATTTCCGCGCATTCACCAGGATGTTGAGGATCTGGAAGTACTCGTCCGTGCGGGTCCAGTGCTTGGCGACCTCGACGTTCTTCTGGTCGACCGCAATGCCGATCGTCTCCGGCCCGCCCTCGATGATGCCTTGCTTGAACGCCAAGTACATCTCGGGCCGCGGCACAACGCGCGTTTCCGCGCCGAAGCCCTGCCAGGTCGCGATCGCCGTGCGCGACTCCCAGATCCGGAGCTTCAGGCCCTTAAGCTCGTCCGGCGACTTGACCGGGCGCACCGAGACCAGTCCACGCGGGTCCATCTGCCACCAGGTCCAGTCCTCGTCGATCATGAGCGCGCCGAGATTGCGCAGCTTGTCGAGCGCCGGCTTGAAGATCTCGCCCTTGAAGAACGCCTGCTGATGCGCATGCGATTTGAACAGGAATGGCGCCGAGATCACTTTTGATTCGTCGATCAACGTGGTCAAAAACTCCGGAAAGAGCAGA
>Ga0207648_10007515_pt1 | contig 10699 bp, 10 predicted proteins | sample KBSMisM32_FD_184310 | JGI IMG/M metagenome (GOLD analysis project Ga0207648, IMG submission 184310) | Miscanthus rhizosphere microbial communities from Kellogg Biological Station, Michigan, USA - KBS Miscanthus M3-2 (SPAdes) (version 2) | ecosystem: Host-associated > Plants > Roots >... | reverse complement strand
TATCCCTTCGGCAAGTTCGACTTCCTGCTGGTGCCGGCCTTCCAGTTCGGCGGCATGGAGCACCCGGGCGCGATCTTCTACAACGCGTCCGGCCTGATGCTCGACGAGAGCGCGACGCAGGACCAGATGCTCGGCCGCGCCAGCGTCATCGCGCACGAGACGGCGCACATGTGGTTCGGCGACCTCGTGACCATGCAGTGGTTCACCGACGTGTGGATGAAGGAAGTCTTCGCCAACCACATGGCGGCGAAGATCGTGAACCCGCAGTTCCCCGCCGTGAACCACGAGCTGCGCTACCTGGCCGAGTACTACCCGTCGGCCTACGCCGTCGATCGCACCGCGGGGACCAACGAGATCCGTCAGCCGCTCAAGAACCTCAGCGAGGCCGGCACGCTCTACGGCGCGATCATCTATCAGAAGGCGCCGATCGTCATGCGCCAGCTCGAGACGATCCTCGGCGGCGACGGGTTTCGAGACGGGCTGCGCGACTACCTGAAGAAATACTCCTACGGCAATGCGACGTGGTCGGATCTCATCGCCATTCTCGACGCGCGGACGCCCGAGAACCTCGCCGACTGGAGCCACGCCTGGGTCGAGGAGCGGGGACGTCCGACCATCACGACGGATCTGAAGATCGCCAACGGCAAGATCGCGCGCCTCGCCTTCACCCAGCGCGATCCGTACGAGGGCCGCGGCCTGGTCTGGAACCAGCGCATCAAGGTGGCGATTGGCGGGCACGGCGATCGCGTGACGCTGCTGCCGGTGGCGCTCAACGCGCGCCGCGTCGAGGTGCCCGCCGCCCGCGGTCTTCCCGCCCGCTACGTCCTCGCCAACGGCGGCGGCATCGCTTACGGCGAGATCCACATGGACGAGGCCAGCCGCGAGTGGCTGCTGGCGAACCTGCCTTCTATCAAGGACGACCTGACGCGCGGAAGCGCCTGGGTGACGCTCTGGGATGCGGTGCTCACCGACGAAGTTAAGCCCGACGCGTTCCTGACGCTCGCCGTGGACGCGCTCGCCAGCGAGAACAACGAGCTCATCGTCACTCGCGTGCTGTCGTACGTGCGCGACGCCTTCTGGCGCTTCTCGACGCCGGCGGCGCGGACGCGCCTGGCGCCGCGCCTCGAACAGGTCCTCCACGACGGCCTGGATCGCGCGCCGGCCGCGAGCCTCAAGTCGGTGTGGTTCTCGGGGCTCCGCGACCTGGCGCAGACGCCGCCGACGATCGAGTGGCTGACGCGCGTATGGAGGCACGACGAGAAGGTGCCGGGCCTGCCGCTGGCGGAGACCGACGAGATCCGGCTCGCGGAAGAAATCGCCGTCCGCGGCGTGGCGGACGCCGCCGTCATCCTCGACCAGCAGCTCGAGCGCACGAAGAACCCGGATCGCAAGGCGCAGCTCGCGTTCGCGCGACCGGCGCTCTCAGCGGATCCGAAGGAACGCGACGCCTGGTTCACGTCTCTGCTCGACGTCGCCAATCGGCGCCACGAGCCGTGGGTGCTCGAGGGGCTGCGCTACCTGCATCATCCGCTGCGCGCCGGCGAGTCGCTGAAATACGTCGAGCCGAGCCTCATGCTGCTCCGCGAGATCCAGCGCACCGGCGACATCTTCTTCCCGAAGCGATGGATGGACGCGACGCTGAGCGGGCACCAGTCGCAGGCCGCCGCCGTGATCGTGCGCACGTTCGTCGATCGCCTGCCGCCGGAGTATCCCGAACGGCTGCGCCGCGTCATCCTCTCGTCCGCCGACGATCTCTTCCGCGCCGCGGGCGTCAAGCTGCCCGCCGAATCGCGCCGCCCGTGACGGCCCGGTCCTGACCATGAAGCCCATTCGAGTGCTGGTCACCGGCGGCACCTTCGACAAGGAATACGACGAGCTCACCGGGCGGCTCTACTTCCGCGACACGCACCTGGACGAGATGCTGCGGCGCGGCCGATCGCGCCTCGACCTCGCCGTCGAGACGGTGATGATGATCGACAGCCTGGAGATGGACGACGGGGGGCGCGCGCAGATCGTCGCGCGCTGCCGCGCGGCCGCGGAACCCGCGATCGTCATCACGCACGGCACCGATACGATGGTCGAGACCGCGCGGTCACTCGCCGAGGCGGGCCTCGCGGGAAAGACAATCGTGTTGACCGGGGCGATGGTCCCCTACGCGTTCGGCAGCTCGGACGGGCTGTTCAACCTCGGCAGCGCATTGTCGTTCGTGCAGGTGCTGCCGCCCGGCGTCTACGTCGCGATGAACGGCAGGCACTTCCCGTGGGATGCGGTCCGCAAGAATCGTGAGACGGGAGTCTTCGAGGTCAGCCCGTAAAGGGCTGACCCACACTCCGGACTCTGTTGGCCAGGGCTTCATCTCCGGGTCAGGGGTTCAGGGCTTTAGCTGTGGGTCAGGGCTTTATGCCCTGACATACCATTGATCCAATGCTGACTGTCACCTCGAAGCTTCCCTCGGTCGGGACGACGATCTTCACCGTGATGTCGAAGCTCGCGGCGGACGTCGGCGCGATCAACCTGTCGCAGGGCTTCCCGGACTTCGACTGCGACCCCGCGCTGGTGGACGCCGTCGCGCGGCACATGCGCGAGGGACGCAACCAGTACGCTCCGATGCAGGGGGTGCCGGCGCTGCGCCAGGCGATCGCGGCCAAGTACCAGGACCTCTACGGCGTGAGCTACGACGCCGACGGCGAAGTGACGGTGACGTCGGGCGGCACCGAGGCGATCTTCGACGCGGTCGCGGCGATCGTCCACCCAGGCGACGAGGTGATCGTCTTCGAGCCCTGCTACGACTCGTACGTGCCGGCGGTCGAGATCAACGGCGGCACGGCGATCGTGATCCCGCTCCGCTATCCGGACTACGCCGTGCCGTGGGACGAGGTGCGCGCCGCGATCACGCCGCGCACCCGCCTCGTCATGCTCAACTCGCCGCACAACCCGACCGCGACGATTCTCTCGCCGTCCGACATGGCGGAGCTGCAGCGCGTGCTGGCCGGCACCGACATCCTGATCGTCAGCGACGAGGTCTACGAGCACATCATCTTCGACGGGGTGCGCCACGAGAGCATGGCGCGCTACGCCGACCTGCGCGCGCGCAGCTTCATCGTCGGATCGTTCGGCAAGACGTATCACGTGACGGGATGGAAGGTCGGCTACGTCGTGGCGCCGGCGGCGCTCACCGCGGAGTTCCGCAAGGTGCACCAGTTCACCACCTTCGCCACGATCACGCCGGTGCAGCACGCGCTCGCCGAGTTCGTCGCGGGGCGCCGCGGCTACCCCGAGCTGCCGGCGTTCTACCAGCGCAAGCGCGACCTGTTCCTGGCGCTGATCGAAGGCTCGCGCTGGAAGCCGCTGCCCTCGCGCGGTACCTACTTCCAGCTGCTCGACTACTCGGCGATCACCAGCGAGGCGGACATGGACTTCGCGCTGCGCCTGACGAAGGATCACGGCGTCGCGTCGATTCCGACCTCCGCGTTCCTCTACAAGCAGCAGGCGCCGCCGGTGCTGCGGTTCTGTTTTGCCAAGAAGGACGAGACGCTGGAGGCCGCGGCGGAAAGGCTCCGCGGCCTCTGATTGGCGATCGGCGACCGCCGATTACTCCGATCGCGGCATCACGATCCAGCACACCTCATCGCCAGGCGTCTCCGGGCGGACTCAGCTCCGCGTGATCCCGTTTGGCGCGGCGCTTGTGAGGATCGCGAAAAACCAGCAGCGACACGACGGAAATGGACGTGAACAGGAGCAGCTGCACCCAGGCCGGTCCGGCGAACTCGAGCAGGCTCAGGCCGCTGACGAAGATCGCCGTCACCCCGAAGACGAGGATGTAGAACCCGCCGTGGGTCCTCATCTCGAGCGCAATCAGCACCAGGCCGAGTGCCAGCCAGTGCCACCAGGCGATGGTCATGTGCGAGGCGGCGCCATTCTATCCCAGCGGCTCGCGTACCACGCGACGTAGGCGCCGAGCAGCGTCAGGGTCAGCGCGGCGGCGCCGCCGCCGATGTTCCGCAGCCGCCGCCGCCCCGGGTGATCCACCATCGCCTGTCGCGGGTCGTCGGGGGGATAGAGCACTGACACCGTGTCATCCACCTGGCCGGCGAGACGGCGCGGCGTAGAGACGGTGAAACTGATGCGCTCGCCGCCGGGGGTGCTGAACGCGGTGCGCTGCAGCACGCGGTCGCCGGACGCGGCCGGAGAGACGTCGGTGATGCGTCCCTCCGCGTACTCCCACGTCGCGAGGCGTTCCCTCTCCTGCCGCGCCATGAAGAAGAGACCGGCCCCGAGCGCGAGGCCGATCGCGAACAGCATCACGCCGGCGATCGCGGCGCGCAGCGGCTGCGGGCGCCGGCCGCCGCGCCGTGGCTCCGCTAGACCGTCAGGCCGGTCTGACACGCGACGCCGGTGCCGCCGAGTCCGCAGTAGCCGTCAGGGTTCTTCGAGAGGTACTGCTGGTGGTAGTCCTCCGCGAAGTAGAACTCCGGCGCGGGCAGGATCTCGGTGGTGATGGCGCCGTAGCCCGCCTTCGCGAGCGCGCGCTGGTACTCGTCGCGCGTGCGCTCCGCGGCGGCGCGCTGTTGCTCGCCGAAATAGTAGACGCCGGATCGATATTGCGTCCCGACGTCGTTCCCCTGCCGCATGCCCTGCGTCGGGTCGTGGCTCTCCCAGAACGTCTTGAGCAGATCGTCGTAGGTGATCTTCTTCGGGTCGAAGACCACCAGCACGGCTTCGTTGTGCCCGGTCATGCCGGTGCACACTTCGCGGTAGGTCGGGTTCGGCGTCGAGCCGGCCGCGTAGCCCACCGCGGTGGTGTAGACGCCCGGCAGGTTCCAGAACTTCTTCTCGGCGCCCCAGAAACACCCGAGCCCGAACATCGCCTTCTCGAGCCCGGCCGGGTACGGCCCTTCGATCGGCGCGTTCAACACGTGGTGCTTCGCGGGCACCTGCATCTTCTCGGCGCGTCCCTTGAGTGCTTCTTCGCGCGACGGCATCTTCACTTTCTTGTCGAACATGGACATCCCTCTTCGTGATGATACCGTCAGAGCCGGCGATGCTGAAAAACTGGCTGCGCGGCGCGCGATCCGCGGCCGCACGGGGCCTTGCCTCTGCGATCCTGAGATTTCCGTCGCTCGAGCCCGGCTTCATTGCGACAGGCCGGTGGCTCGCGCGGCGGATGCCGCTGTTGGGCACGGTCTACTGGTTCGCACAGGAAGACCTGATTCGCGCCTACCGCCGATCGGCACGTCGTTTCCGCATCCATCGCATCGAGGGTGTCGACGCCGCCGTCGACGTGACCGACGGAACGGCCCGGCTGCTGCATTTCTACGGCCAGCCCTACGAGCCTGGCCTGGCGCGGGCGCTGCGGCAGCGGCTGGCGCCGGGCGATGTGTTTCTCGACATCGGCGCGAACATCGGCTATTTCTCCGTGCTCGCCGGGCTCACCGTCGCGCCAACCGGGCGCGTCATCGCATTCGAGCCGCACCCCGCGGCGCGGGAGATTCTGCGGCAGGCCGTCGCCGCGAATCGTCTTGACCAGATCGTCGAGATCGTTCCCGCCGCGGTCGCGGATCGGGACGGCGTCGTGTCGCTCTTCCTCAGCCAGGATTCGGTCCTGTCGACGACCGATCCGTCGCGTTCCCCGCTGCGCAGCGACTTCACCTTTCCCGACTCGATTGAGGTCCCTCGCCTCACCGTCGACGGATGGCTCGCCGGCAACCCTGGCCTCGCACCGCGCATCCGGGTGATCAAGATCGACGTGGAGGGCACGGAAGCCGACGTACTGCGCGGCATGCGCGAGACGCTGCGCAGCTGCCCGCACGCGGCGATCGTCTGTGAGACGACGGTCGGCAGCGACGCCGATCGGTTCCTTCGCGAGCAGGGATACGACGCGACCTCGGTCGACGTCTACCGCACCGACTTCGGTAACTTCTGCTACGAGCGCCGCGCTATCGATCCTGCTGCAGCATCAGCACGATCAGCACGAGGATGACGATCCCGAGAACCAGGAAGAACACTTTCCAGAAGCTCTTCGGGTACTCGCCGGCCATCCGCCCGGTCGCGCCGTTGACCAGCACGTGGAAGACCTTCGCGCCGTAGGTATACGTGAGCAGCCACAGCGGCACGAGGATGTGCTTGAAGGTCTGCCCCGAGAACGTCGGGCTGATCACCAGGTTGCGATACGTGTCGCCCGGCACCTGCGCCGCGCACAGCTGCTCCAGCTTGTCGCGCATCGATTCTTCCGACGCCTTCGCCGCATCGAGCAGCACCACCTGGTAGTGCTCGACGACGAAGCCTGACAGGTAGGACGTGTCGTAGGGCACGAGCTCCTTGGTCGGAAACGGCTCGACCTCCGCGAGCAGCGACAGCGACACGCCGCGCGTCCCGGGGATCGGCTCGTCGTCGAAGAAGTGCTCGACGACGCCGGACGCGGGCTCCCAGCGCGTGTGCTGTACCTGCCGCGTCTGCATGTTTCCCTTGCTGTCGCGGTAGCTCTCCGTCGTGTAGTAGTAGTGCCCCGCGTCTGCCTCCCACGGGCACACGACCTGCGCGTCGAACGTCCAGTACGGAATGTAGACGCCCTTGACCGTGTCGACGAGCGCGCGCGTCTTCAGGCTGCCGGGCGCGAGCCACTTGCTCTTGTACCAGCGGCGGATCTGCTCGCGCACCGCGGTGTCGGCGACGCGGAACGGCAGCAGGCTCTGCGGCCGGATCGGCGACTTGATCTCTTCGTAGGGGACGAGCTCCGGCGACCCGCAGAACTCGCAGCGCTGGCCGACGCGAGCGGGATCGAAGACCGACACCGCCTTGCAGCTGCGGCACTGCACGGTGCGGCGCTCGGTCTGCCAGCCGCGGTCCTCCTCGGGAATCTCGCGCAGCGCGCGGACGAGATCGAGCTCTTCGATCTCGCCGCTCGGGGTCACCTGGTAGGGGGATTCGGTGCCGCAGAACGGGCACACCAGCTTCTGCTTGCCCGGGTTCCATTCGGCCTGCGCGCCGCAGGCCGGGCAGGGATGCTTCTCGAGGGCGACGGTCGCCAATTATTTCGCCAGGTATTCGTCCAGCGCGGAGCGCTTGATCCGCCAGGTCGATCCGATCTTCTTGCCCGGGAGCTCGCCGGACTCGAGGATCGCGAGCACGTCACCTTCGGAGACCTTGAGGATGTTGGCGATATCGCCGGGCGACAACATCTCGGGAAGTCCGGCGGCGGCCGGCGCGGGAGCGGCGCCCGCGGCGCCGAAGCCCTTGGGTGCGGGCGGGCCGCTCGTCAGTCCCTGCTGCACCATCTGCTGCGCCATCGCGAGTCCGACGGCCATCTCCGTCGCGACGCCGCCGGCGCCGGCCCCCTTCTCCATCCCCTGCGCCATCTGGAATTTCACGTAGTCGTTCAGGTTGCCGACCGCAGCCATGCTCGACCGCTTGTCGACCGCCTGCTCGACTTCCGGCGGCACCGAGACGTTCTCGAGAATGAAGCTCGACATCTCGAGGCCGTACTTCGCCTTGATCACCGGGTTGATGAGCGGCAGCAGTGCCTCGCCCAGCTCGGTGTAGCGGCTCGCCACGTCGAACACCGGAACCTTCGCCGTCGCCAGCGCGTCGGTGAAGATGCTGACGATGCGCGAACGCATCGTGTCGGCGAACTCGTCGAGGCGGAAGTTCTGATCGGACCCGGCGACTTCCTTGAGGAACAGCTTCGGCTCGACGACGCGGAAGTCGTACGTGCCGAAGGCGCGGACGCGCACGATGCCGAGGTCCTCGTCGCGCATCATGATCGGGTTCGCGGTGCCCCACTTGTTGCCGGTGAAGAGCCGCGTCGTCACGTAGTAGACGTCGGCCTTGAACGGCGAGTTGAAGCCGTACTTCCACGACTTCAGCTTGGTGAGCACCGGGATGTTGTCGGTGGTCAGCGTGTGCTTGCCCGGACCGAAGGTGTCGCCGAATTCGCCCAGGTAGACGAACTGCACCACCTGCGACTCGCGGACGATGAGCTGCGCGCCGTTCTTGATCGCCTTGTCGTCGTCAGGAAAGCGGAACGAAAGCGTGTCGCGGGAATCGTCCGTCCACTCGATGACGTCGATCAGTTCGCCCTTGATGAAGTCCATCAGTCCCATGGGGCGGTATTCTATCTGAACGATGGCCAGGGATGCGGGGGCGCTGCACTGTCCGAATTGCGGGGGTCCGGCCGGGCCGGGCGACGCGGCGTGCAGGTATTGCCACGCCGCGCTGGCCACGGTCAGCTGCCCGGCCTGTTTCGCGCTGATGTTCGAGGGGGCGGCGTATTGCCCGTCGTGCGGCACGCGCCGCGCGCGGACGTCAGGCGCGCCGGCGCAGGCGCCGTGCCCGTCCTGCCGCGGTACCATGCGCGACGTCCACGTCGGCGACACCGCGCTGCTCGAGTGCGAGCGCTGCCGCGGGGTGTGGGTGGACGCGGCGACGTTCGAGCACGTGGTCGCCAGCCGCGAGACGCAGGGGGCGGTGCTGCACCAGTGGCCCTCGATCGCGCGCGCGACCGGCAGCGAGCAGATCCGCTACCGCAAGTGCGTCGCCTGCGGAAAGATGATGAACCGCCTCAACTTCGGGCGGCTCTCGGGCACCGTCGTCGACGTGTGCAAGGGCCACGGCACGTTCCTCGACGCCGGCGAGCTGCACGCGATCGTGTCGTTCATCCAGGGCGGCGGCCTCGATCGCGCGCGTCAGCGGCAGATCGAGGAGCTGAAGGAGGAGCAGCGGCTGCTCGACGCGAAGCAGGCCGGGCATCGGCATTCCGTCGGCGGCGAGCTCGAGGTGTCGTGGAGCCTCGGCGACGTCCAGCTGCTGATCGATCACATCACCGACAAGTAGCGATTGGGGGTCAGGTCTCTAAACCGGCCGCTGCGGTGCCAGGCCGACGGCGCCGATCGGGGGTCAGGTCTGCAAAGTGACGTCTGGCGGTGCCAGGTGTTGCAGAAAATGCGCCTCAATGGTGCGAATTGGTCGATCTGGCACCGCGAACGGCCGTTTTGCAGACCTGACCCCCGAATCGGCGTCAGGGCTTGGGCGTGAAGTTGAGGACCGCGCCGTTGATGCAGTAGCGCTGGCCGGTCGGGGGCGGACCGTCAGGGAAGACGTGGCCGAGATGGCCGCCGCAGCGCGAGCAGTGCACCTCGGTGCGCGTCATGCCGTAGTTGCGATCCGTGGTCGTCGCAATCGAGCCGGGATGCGGCGCGGAGAAGCTGGGCCATCCGGTTCCGGACTCGAACTTCGTGTCGTTGGTGAACAGTTCCTGCCCGCAGCCTGCGCAAGCGAACGTGCCGGCGCGCTTCTCGGTCAGCAGCGCGCACGAACCCGGACGCTCCGTCGCATGGCCGCGCAGGATCTGGTACTGCTCGGGCGTCAGGATCTTGCGCCACTCTTCGTCGGTCTTCTCAACAGGGAATCTCTCGGCCATGACCCGATTGTATCGCCCATCGGCCATCGGTCATCGCCCATCGGCCTACTTGAACACCTTGCCCCACTGCACGCCGAACTTCGGCTCTCCGCGCGCTCCGGTGACGGTGATCGGCACGAGCGCACCCTTGCCGTTCTTGCCGTGCAGCAGCGGATCGAACGGCTTGATGAAGAAGCCCTTGATCCCGCCGATCGCCTCCGACGCGGACGCCTGCATGGCCAGCGTCCCCTCGAAGTTCAGCTGCTCGTTGCGCAGCCCATACGCGCCGTTCAACTGCACGCTGGCGCCCGGCACGTCGAAGGTCACCGGGTTGAGGCGCAGCGTGCCGTCGCGGAGCACGAAGCGGCCGCTCATGTTCGAGTAGATCTTCGCGGACGCCTCTTCGTTGGTCTTGCCCTGCGCGCGCTGGCTGAGCGTCGCCAGCTGCTTCTGCACCGACGCGTCGGTGAAGTGCGTGCGCTCGAGGGCGAAGCTGCCGTCGAGATCGAGGCGCTCCGGCACCGGCGTCTTGCCCGGCGGCAGCAGCAGCTTCGCCTGCAGCGCGATGCGCCCCAGCATCACCGGCTTGTCCGCTTTCACGGCGAGGCGGAGCACGTCCTGCAGGTTGCCGTCCTTGATCGCGACGTCGAGCTTGACGGTGCGTCCCTTCACGCCCGGCTGCGATTCGATCGCGCCCGAGGCTGAGATCCCCGTCTCCCCCAGCTTGCCGTCCACCTGCTTCAGGTAGGTGTCGCCGTTCGTCCCGTCCACGACCGCGTGGAAATCGGTCTCGAGCGGGACCGGCGCGCCGCCGACGTCGATGCGGAAGTCGGGTGTCGAGGTGTGGCCGCGGACGTCGATTTCATCGAGACGCCCCGAGAACTGTCCCGTCGATTTCAGGATGCCGCCGATGCCTTTGATCGTGTTGAGATCGGCGCGGTCGAAGGTGTAGCGCCCGCTCACCGGCGAGAGGCCGGGATCCCCCTTGACCCAGGGGCCGAACGATCCCTTCGTCGCGATTTCCCCTTCGGGAATTGGATTGGTCAGCGTCGCGGTGAACGGCATCGAGCGATTGAAGCCGACCGACTCGAGCCCGAGCCCGTGAATTGCCCAGACCTTCGGCTCCTTGCGCGGATCCTTCGGCATCAGGATCAGTTGGGCGTCGCGCGCGCTGACGCGATCGATCAGCACCGGGCCGGTGACCGTGGTCGCCGCCTTCCCTCCCGCTTCCTTGTCGTCCGGGGTGCGCGGCGGAATCGTGATGCGAAGGCCGTCGAGCTCCACCGAGGTGAAGCGGCGCGGGTG
>Ga0207648_10007514_pt1 | contig 10700 bp, 14 predicted proteins | sample KBSMisM32_FD_184310 | JGI IMG/M metagenome (GOLD analysis project Ga0207648, IMG submission 184310) | Miscanthus rhizosphere microbial communities from Kellogg Biological Station, Michigan, USA - KBS Miscanthus M3-2 (SPAdes) (version 2) | ecosystem: Host-associated > Plants > Roots >... | reverse complement strand
TCTAATCCTTGACGTGCGCCAGCAAGATGGCGGAGAGACGCGCGGCTCCGTCGCGAAACTCGACCGCAAATCGCTTCATGTCCTCTAACGGGCACTCGTCGGGGTGTTCCGTCAACGCCTTGTCGAGCTTCGCGAGCAAGTCGTCGGTGAACAATCGTGTGAACGGCTCCATCGTATTCAAGGCATTCCACCACCCAAGGCGATCGAGGCGGGCGGTCTGTGCGTTCTGGTCGGCGGGCGTCTGAGCCTCTGAAGGAGAACTCTCGCCGGCGGTAGCGTACTCCGCATCGGCCCGCCGCAACGGCATCACCGTTCCGCTTGCCGCCGCGATAGTCCTTGACCGGTCTGCAGCACGCGTTGGCTGTTGGCGAAGCGATGCGCGTCGGCGGGTTGACAGGCTGGTAGTCATTTCCGATCGTCCCTTCGGTGAGAGTTGAACGAGGTGACGATTCTGCAAAGCGACCGACGACATCGCAAGGAGGCGCACCTCGCGATTTCAAGGCGTTGCGAAACCACAAAAAGCAACAATGGAGATTGAGGAAACGAAGCTTGAGGAAGCGTTCACCGCCAACGCTGGCCATCGCTTTCGCAGGTCGGTGGCAGGTCGAGTCTGCTGTTGTCCTTCAGCAGCACACGTTTGACAACTCATTCGGGCGCGACTATGTTCCCGCTGAACAAGTCACGGCCATCGAACGCCTTCCTCCGATTCCAGCATGAATTACCAACTCTTCCAGTCGCCCACATTCAGTAGAACGGTCTTCGCAGCTGCGATGGCGGTTGCCTGCTCGAACGCCTCGGCGTTGACAACGCTGCCCGAGTTCACCTGGAATCCCGCGGCCGTCGGGCTCGCCGGGACGTCATTCACTGCGGACAACATCATCGTCTCCGATTTCGCGACGGCGACATTTACACCAGACAACACATTCCATGAGGACGGCTACCTGCCGGTCTCGGGCTTCCAGCTGGACGGCAAGGACATCGTTGCGGGTGGTCTGAACAGCACCTACAGGCTGTACTTTCATTTCACCGGGGACGGCGTCGTCGATGGACCGATTTCGGTGTTGACTTATGAGCTATTCGGGACGAACTCGGTACCCGCATTCGGTCCGGGCGGAACGATCTCCGGCGCAGTCGCTCCGATGCAACTGGCAGCGGGTAGCCTGATCTCCGGCAGCACCGGAACCATCAACGGTCAGCAAGGTGCGGGCGTGTCGGTCACCTTCAATGCGTCAAGCACCCCCTTCTTCGCTGCGCTCTCGGCACCCAGCTTCTACAGCGTCGCACTGTCGTCCTTCATTCACGCCGAAGGTACGGTCACACCGACCGCCAACGGGTTCATGATCGACAACGGCGGCGGCTCCTTGCACTTCGCGACGCCGATTCCCGAGCCACATACCTATGGGCTGATGTTGGCTGGGCTTGGGGTCTTCGGCTTCGTGGCGCGGCGGCGAAGACAAGGTTGATGCGTTCGTCCGTTTGGCGCCTTAACTCGCGCGTGCGTAGCATAAGCTGAAGCGGACGATGAATGCCTGGCTGGTTTCTGTCGGTGTGGCGTCCCCTGATGCCCCGGCGTCGACATCCCGACAGACTGCAGCGGCCTCCATCGCCATCAACGCGCTGCCCATTCCTTAAGCCTGACCTTGGCTGCTGTGAGCACGGCTTGTTGGCACTCACAGCACGACGACGGTGACAACTCCTTGAAAGTGGCTCCTTGACCTGGGCTCGAGCTAGGCACTGACACATTGTTGGGATGTGACGCGTGCGAAGGAAGTCGTTTCTGCAAGTATGTCCGTGGCTCGGGTGGATTTGCCGAGGGTTGTTCTGCACGGTTGCCGCCATCGGCCTTCAACAGGCCGCTCGGGCCGATCCGCTGAAGATCTTGTTCGTCGGCGACTCGATCACCGTCGGCGGAAATCGCGATCGAGACGAGTCGACCTATCGGGTGCCCCTGCAGACGCTGATCCACACGACCGGCGTCGCGGTCGACTATGTCGGCACGCGCGAGGAAGGTCTGCATAGAGAGGCGCGCTGGCCGCTCGGCTTCGACCCCCATCACGAGGCGTACTACGGGGCGAACACCGGCTATGTGCGCGACCAGTTGCGCGCGCACCTCGGTAGCTTTGCGGCCCCGGATATCGCGCTCGTCCATCTCCGCACCAACGACCGCGACAGCAGCGACCTGATCGCGCCCCTCGAAGACATCATCCGCCTGCTGCGCGCACGAAATCCGCAGGTCGTCGTGCTTGTCGGGCAACTCACGTTGCACGACGGGAAGGCACCGTGGCGGCGCTTTCGCGTCAACCGGATGGTCGATCGCCTAAATGCGCCCGAGTCGCCCGTCGTCGCAGTCAAGCACTTCGAAGATTGGGTCGAAGACCCGCGCCGTGCGGAGGCCAACACCTACGATCGGATTCATCCGAACCCGCGCGGGCAGGCGCGCATGGCGCTCGCGTGGTTCTCGGCCCTGCGCCCTTTTCTGAAAGGCACATCGGCCAGCGTTTGAGCTGGAGGCGAGTCAGCTTCACTTCATACGGCGTGGCGTCATGGCAATCTGTGTGTCTTTTTTCCACCGTTTCGGTGGACAACATTGTGACTAACTGGGTCTGTCAGTCGGTAGCTGGCGGATTGCCTAGCGTTCTTTTGCGTTGCTCTCCATTGGAGCATTGCGATCCACCCGGAATCAGCCCTTGACTGATGAAACTGGGGACAAGTCAAGTCAGGTAACTAATAGTTGCAATTGAGCGAGGCCAAGTCCAGCAAGCTCCTACATACCAATAGGGTCAAACTCGACATCGGCCACGTGCTGGGCTACTTTTCCCATAGTAAGCGGACATCGAACTTGGGTGAGCGTTTCGGATGGCTCAACGTCGTTGATGCGTTCGCATGGCCAACTCTTCACCAAGGAAGAAGACATGAATGGCAAGCTTCGAGCATGCATAGCCGCGACCGCGCTGGCGACCTGTGGATCGGTCGGGGCGGTGACGGTCATTCTGCAACCCAGCGCCGAGGGTCAGTTCACGGGCAGTTTCCAGGGCGCTCACTCAGCGGCAGGCAACCTCGTCGACAGGTACGAATTTGTCTCACCCCTGAGCGGGTTCCTCTCGTTCACGCTGGACTCGGCCACCCCAACCGGCACCGCTGGTGTCGCCTTCCTGGGCTATGGATTGAGCAGCGGCCCCGGGCTTGTCTTGTTCAGCAGCTCAGCCCCGCACGTCCAAGTCGGTCCGCTCGCCATTCCGGCAGGAGAAGTGCAACTCTCCATCGGCTTCAATGCTGCCCCGGCGCTAAATCCCGATGCCCCGGCCTCGACAAGCTACAGCGGCAACTTGACGGTCAGCGCCCTGGCGATCCCGGAGCCTGAAACATGGCTGCTGATGAGCGCTGGCCTCCTGGCCGCGATGGGAGTTCGGCGTGTCAAGGCCAGCACTGCTTGAGCGGCCCGACAGCGAAGACCGGAACGGAAGACAACTGATTCGCGCGCCGTGATCTTGGCCGATGCTGCACTGGCTTCCCTCTCTCGTGATGTTTGCTGAGCACACTCCGCTTGGTTGTCTTGGCGACCGGGACGCTCATTTCCGCAACTGGCGAGGTTGTAGCAGGTGCGATGGGGACTGGCGGCATCCCCCGTGCCGATACGGGCGTAACCCAAGGCGTCGACTGCACACGCGGCCGCACTGAACATGGCCGATGTGGCCGCCGCCAACACCTTCAAGAGCTGACCGACGTGTGCTTACGGCCACGGGTCGGGGGATCAGCCGGCGTCGGCGATGCACTTCTTGACGAAGCTGTCCTTCGCAGCACCGGCGAGCTTCTTGTCGGCGGCCTGGCTGTCGCAGGTCTCCTTGGCGCTCTTGCTCGCTGGCGTTGAATCGGCCACGCACTTCTTCAGAAAGCTCGTCTTCGCCGCCCCCGCGAGCTTCTTCTCGGACGACTGCGCTTCGCAAGCCTTTGTCGCGGTATCTGTTTCGCACTTCTTCAGGAAACTGGTCTTTGCAGCACCGGCCAGCTTCTTGTCGGTTGCTTGAGCTTCACAGCTGGCGTCGGCCGCATACGCGGAGATGGACAACGACCCAACGAGCACGGCACAAAGGCTCAGAATCCGGTTCATGATGACTTTCATGAGGATGTGGTGGAGCGCATTGAATCATTCCGGCACTCGGAGAGCAACGGATCTAGGTGCATTGAAACTTTTATGCAACGCGTGACGCCACGTCGATTGGTCTCGTGCCGACCACCGGCTCGAGGGGCAGATGCGTTGATGAATTGGCTCGCGGGGTAAAGGAGATCGGGAAGGACTGCCCCCTGAATTCCGTCTACCTTTTGAGGTGATCGTGAGAAGAAGAAAGTTCCATCACCTGTTGTCGGTGATTCCGATGGCCGTGGCACTCAGCGCAGGAGCGCAATTGAGGCCGTCCCTGCGAGCGCAAGGAACCGCCATCACATAACTACGCGGCCTTTCTCTCCGGCATGCGGGAACTTGGCTACAGCGAGGGACGCAACCTGCACATAGACAGTTGGTGGGGCGCAGGCTCACGCGACCGGCTGGAGCAGTTGGTGCCTGAGATGCTGAGAGCGCAACCGGATTTGTTGCTAGCAGCTGGCGGTCTGGCTCTGGGTGCGCTGATCCGTACCGGCGTCAAGCTGCCGATTGTGTTCAGCGTCAGCGCCGATCCGGTTGAAGCTGGATTCGTACAGAGTTTCGCGCGTCCGGGCGGGCACATGACCGGCATCAGCTTGTTCACGCTAGCCCTGGTCGGCAAAAGGTTGGAACTGCTAAAGGAAATGCGGCCAGGGGTCAAGAAGATGGGAAGATGGCGCTGATCGCCAACCCGCAGCATCCGGGCGAGACCCAGGAACTCGATGCGGCCAGGGGGGCGGCGGCCAAGCTCGGGATGGTGGTAAGTTATTTTCCGGTGAACGGTGAAGTCGAGCTCGATGCCGCCTTCGGGGAGATTGCCCGAAGCCGGGACGATGCAATCCTGGCCTTTGCCGACGGTTTCACGATGAGTTTTGCCTCGCGCATCGCCGCCTTTTCGCTACGGCAGCGGATTGGCCACGGAGCAAGACCGGGTGACCTTCCTGTGGAACTGCCGACAAAGCTCGAGCTTGTTGTCAATGTAAAAGTCAGGACGACCGAACGAGTTCGTCGTTTCTGCCGCCCCTACTGCCCCTACCCCCACAGCGTCACTGCGACGCTCCGCTCGGTCGCGGCATTCCGCGGGATGTCGTCGCAATCCATGTCGTCCGTCCGTCTCAGTGCAGCTTCGTGGCGCAACAGTGCTTGTACTTGCGCCCGCTGCCGCAAGGGCATGCGTCGTTGCGCCCGATCTTTGGCCCGCTGCGATGCACCGGCATCAATTGCGGCATGCGCGAGTTCAGCCTGCGCACCGGCTCGAAGTGACGGTGGATCCTCGTCAAGCCGGCGATCATCTGCGCGACGATCTCTTCCCGGCTGTCCTCCAAGATCGGCGGCGGCCGCATCGCGGGATCCGGGTCATCCTCGTGCGCGAGCATCATCATCGGGAACACCGAGCCGCCGTGCTCGTCGCTGTTGAGCAACTCAGTCCAACTGCCCGGCCGTGCCTGCACGCCTCGCATGAACCCCTTGGCCCATTCGTTGCCCTTGACGATGCCCTGGTCGTCCTCGAGCAGCAGCGGCAGGTATACATGCTCCTCGGCAATGCTGCGCTGCAACTCCGAGGCGATGGTGTTCCAGTGCCGCATCAGTAGTCCGACGACCTCGCCGGCCTCGTCCTCGGTGTCGAAGACCACGTCCTCACCGAGGATCTCGTTCAGAGCCTCAGAGGGCATCACGAACTCGGGGCCGCAGATCAGCGCAGCGAAGTAGCCGTCGACCCACTCGAGGTTGCGGCCACTGGCGGTCTTGTCGATGAAGCCGCCTAGCCGCTCGAACTCCTCATCGGTCAGGGCCTGGTGGTCGGCAAGGCTGGGCATCGCCGAATTGTGGCGTGTGCAGAGCTCTATGTTCGCGTATGTAGGCATTTGGGCCGTCTTACCGACGTTCCGTGGTGGCGCGGATAGCAACGGCCCGTCCTGGCGGTGCAGGACCAGGTTCGAATCATCACCAGAGGAGCACCAAGGTGGCGAACTCGTGAGGGGGGAGGGGACCGCAAAAGGAAGGACCCCCGTTCACCAGCAGCTTCGCCCTTGCCTCTATGGACCCCACCCCCTGAAGTAAAACCCACATTTCCCACTTCAACTGATCGGTGGGGGAGGGGGTACCAAGGCCAAAGGGGGCACCGGCAGTACAGCCGAGAGAAGTCTGCTTTTCTGCCACCCCACCCCCACCAAGGGATGAGCGCTGATGTTCGCCCTCATGCTCGACCGGCTGGCAAGAGGGCCGCGGGTCATGCAATCAAAGTGCCACCGGCACACGCAGCGTCTGGCGGGTCTCAGACACAACGCTCCGTTGCGCATTGCTGCCGCCCAAACGCACGGCGGTGGCTTGGCAGTAATCGAGGTGTTCACGTGCCGACTCGCTGTCTCCATCCAGAAGCTTGATGAGGGCTTCAGTCCACCGCATCGCCACTGCCGCACCCTCATGGCCCTTTTCGCTCGTTGTTCGGAGTCGTTCGAATGCCGCCACGAGCGCCCCTCTCTCGCTGCATGCTGCGGCCACCATCGTCAGGTGCAACTCGCCGAAGACGTTGGATCCGTTCGGAAAGTGGCGCTCGGCGTGGTCCTGGGCAGTCGTCCATGGAAGAACTGGCACGTTCCGGAGACCCAAGCGCCACAGCAGTGAGGCGACGTCCGCGAGGCCCATAAAAGGGGTGCCGCACGGCAGGTATTCCATGATCGGCCCGACCAGTCGAGCCACTGCGGCATCCGTTTGCTGCAACTCGAGTTCTGCAAGCGCCGCGTGCCAGTGCAAGTGCCCCCACAGCAAGGCATCGCCTGGGTAGGAGGGAAGCCAGTCCTCGACAAACGCCAGGCAGGCGCTGGGCTCGCCTGCTTCGTACAAGCCATGCAGGAGGATGTGGGCGTTGTGCCCGTTGGCCGGGCGAAGTGAGATGGCGTGGCGGGCCATTGCCAGACCCTCGTCCACCCGGCCCGCCTCGATCCGAGCCCAGCCGCGATAGGCCAGCAGCCACGGAAAGTCCTCGGGATAGTGGGGTGCCAACGCCTCGGTGAACGCCAGCCGCGCAGCGTCGTGGTCGGCTCGTCCGCTGAAGGCAAACAGCCCGTAGGCCCCCAGCGCTGTAGATGCCGTGAGCGCGTCGGTGGGGTGCAGGCGGGCGTGCTCGATGACTTGCACAAGCGCGTCCCGCGGTCGACCTCCGACGATCGACGTCATGACGCCAACGTGACTGCTCACCACAGATGGTGCTGTGGTGGAGCAAGCCTGGGCGCTTGTAATCGCGTGTTGAGCTTGCGAGCGTTGCCCACGGCCGAAATGCGTCAGCGCCGTGAGTGCATGAGGTAACGCAAAGTCTGGCGCTGCCGCGATCGCCGCGTCGAGGGCCTCGAGTACCCCCGGCCAGGCATGCAGATGAGCGTCAACTGCACGGTCGTAGTGGCCGACAGCTTCGCTCGACGTTGTGCCGGTTGCGTTGCCGAACCTGTCATTCATTTCGATCTTGCCGCTCATGGGCATCCAGCGGTGTCACTGTCATGGCTCGATAGGGCCAGGACTCAGAATATCAGTCCAGGGGCGCGGTCGGCTGGGCGCCCAAGATTGACGTTGAAGCTTAAGCACTCGCCTCAGCTTGTTGAGGCCCCAAGAATCTCCTTGATCAACTCTGAAGGACTGTTGTGTTTGATGGCGCCGCAGGGCGTCTCGGCCAAGCGCATCGAGAGCGCCAGCAAGTCGGTGGTACCCATGCCCTGGCGGTAGACCTCGGCAAGGAACGCAAACTCGTTCATCGTGCCGACCACGCTACGGTTGGCTGTTTTTGCGACCGAGACTTCGCTCATCCCCGCAACTTCGGTGGCAATGAACGCCTGATTCCCTCCGTGTCTGGCCAGCAGGGTGGCCAATTCAGATGGAAACCTTTCGATGACTGTCGAGGCGGGCGCGAGTGGCATCAACAACGGCAGCAACGTCCGCTCGTTGACGATTAGCGCAACCTGTGGCTTCCAGAGGAGCGCCGTCGCGTACCAGTTGCCGAGGACTGTGGTTGGTGGTTGAGCTGCCGACATCGCCGGGACTTTGACGCGATCGAGCAGCTTCTTGGTGCAGTGCACGGTGTACATGAGTCGGTTCCTTGAGCCGAGCGGCTCCGCGACAAGTCTGAGGGGGTGGGAGTGCGAGCGCGCCGGAGACTCCCCCGCCGCTTGATCCAAACTCATGGTTCGGAATTCGAGATGCAATGTCGGTACGGCGAGTTCAGTGGCCCCGCGGGTAGCTCGTCGGTGCTGGTCCATCTTGACCGGTCGAGCCGACGGTTGCACGATGAGAACTGCTGCCATCCGGTGGCGTTCAAGAATGAAGGCAAATCCCCATGAGCACTCAAAGCAATGTAGAGGTGGTCAAGGCCGCCTACGCTGCGTTCGGCGCGGGCGATATCCAGAAGCTTCTTTCCCTGATGACGTCCGACATCGTCTGGGAATTTCCGGCGTCGAAGGTCATTCCCTGGGCCGGCACGTTCAAGGGTCCGGCGGAAGTCGGCCGATTTTTTGCGGCGTTGATGGAGCACGGCGAGCCTGAGGCATTCGAGCCGCTGAGTTTTGTGGCCTCGGACGATCGCGTAGTCGTACTCGGACGCGAGCGTTTCCGTGTCAAGTCGACCGGGCTGTCCTGGGCATGCGAGTGGGCACACGCGTTCACTTTGCGTGACGAGAAGATTGCCGGCTTTCGCGAATACACCGACACGGCAGCAATGGAACGTGCGTTCGTCAGAAGGTGAACGCTGAAACTACCTAAAGGAGATTCGAAATGGCCACGAAGGGAACTGACTCCGGCGTCTACCGCGTCACCGAAATCATCGGCACCAGCAATGTGTCCTGGGAGGACGCAGCGAAGACCGCTGTCGAGACTGCTGCCAAGTCGCTGCGAGATCTGCGTGTCGCTGAAGTGACCAAGCTCGACATGAAGATTGAGGGCGGCAAGGTTGTCGCCTTCCGCGCGAAGGTTTCGTTGTCCTTCAAGTACGAAGTCTGATCAGACTGATCCAAGAGGGGAGGGTCTGACATCGGTGCCAGACCCTCGCATTTAGTGGCTCCTTGACGTGGCGAACCAAGGACCTACGGGCGTAGCAGGAGTGCTTCTCGCGTGGGTGGTTTGGCAACAGCGTCGTACGGTCAACGAAGTGGGTTGCACGACTCTCGTCTCATACTGAATGGGCAGCGGATTCAGGCAACCAATAGTGAGCGAATCTTGAAGCGCAAAAGAGTGAAAAGCGGCAGTTGAGGGTCGCGGTTTCTGTTACCCAGACCGCGCCATTCGAGCCAATCATATGATGTAGTGAGTGTGCCGCTGCAGATGATCTGATGGACCGACGGACGTTTCTTGCTTGGCCGGGTGGGTGGCTGCTCGTTACGCCGCTTGATGCCGGATCTCAGCAGGCAGTTGTGGTCCCTCGACTCGGATACTTGGCCCTTAATCTCTATGGTGCCACGCAGTTGACGGATGCGTTCCGTCGAGGACTGAGTAATGTGGGGCCGCAACATTGCGATCGAGTACCGGGACGCCGAGGGTAAGTCCGAGCGACTCCCCGATCTTGCAGCTGATCTGGTTCGGTTGAAGGTCGATGTCATCGTGACGGTAGCCGCACTTCCCGCACTGGCAGCCTTGGATGCAACCAGGACGCTCCCTACTGTTTTCATTGGTGCTGCAGATCCGGTGACGAGTGGGATTGTCAGCAGCCTTGCGCAACCGGGCGGTAATGTCACAGGCCTGTCGCTCCTCCTGCCGGAGCTGGTGGGGAAGCGTTTGGAACTGTTCAAGCAGGCCGTCCCTGGCATTAGTCGGATCGCTATCCTCTGGCAGCCAGGTGGCTCCGGCAAACAGACGGAACGGGACCTCTCGAGGGGAGCAGAAGCAGCGGCGCGGGCGCTGGGGCTTCAGCTTCTACCCGTCGAGGCGTGAGGTCCTGCCGATATCGACAGAGCTTTCACCGAAATGACCAGAATGCGGGCGGAGGGTTTGATTGTGCTGTCAACCCCCATGTTCGGCAGTGAGCAAAGACGCCTCGTCGACCTGGTGGCAAGAAACCGGCTGCCGACAGTGTTCCAATTTAGGCGGTATGTCAATGCTGGAGGCCTTATGTCTTATGGGCCGGACCTGACTGACCTGTATTGGCGCGCTGCCACCTACGTGGACAGGATTCTCAAGGGGGCCAAGCCAACCGACCTGCCTGTGGAACAGCCAACCAAGTTCGAACTTGTGATCAACATGAAGACGGCCAGGGCGCTCGGCTTGACGATTCCGAAGTCGCTACTGGCGCGCACCGATGAGGTCATCGAGTAAAGAAATGGCGCGTGTTTGTCGGGCTGGCGGGGAACGGTCTCGCTGTTCGATGGAACAGCACAAGAGTAGAGTTGCCTTGCAACATTTCGAGGAGTCTGCAATGAGGATGCCCTCCCTGATCGCCATCCCAGCGGCCATCGTCCTGGCTCTGGCCTCAACCGCCACCGCTGCGCAAGACAAGTCCGCCACCAGCAAGCCGGAGACGACCCTCAGCAAATCGTCGAAGCAGAAGCCTGCCGCTACGCCGCAAGATGCCGCGGTCAAGACAGTG